>SPJK01004122.1_pt1 | contig 28951 bp, 4 predicted proteins | sample 3741771 | NCBI WGS metagenome assembly SPJK01 (sample SAMN10925997, study PRJNA522277) | cold seep metagenome | isolation source: Elba SIP-enriched marine methane seep metagenome, extraction at timepoint T2 | place: Italy: coast of Elba, Mediterranean Sea
CTGGAGGAGTGCTACCATCGTTAGCCAGGCCAGGGGTACCCACCTGATCGCCCGCTTCATCGTAGACGATAGTAGAAAACGACCAGTTTTCGGGCAGGTCATTGGCCGCGGAATTCATGACGTCCGGATCTACATTGAGCATAAAGGAAACTCGGGAAGAGCTGCCAGCTGCCGGTATGCCGATCGCCATTTCATTGTCCATGCAGCTACCGGAATCCATGTTGCCGATGTATTCGCCGTAGCCGTAATCGTAGCGGACTTCGTCCACTAGCGTGCCATCCGCTTTGGCGATGATCACGCCATCCGGGCAGGAGGTATCGCCGTCATCAGCATAGCTACTCTCATTATTGAAGCTTGGTTTCTTGTAATCGTAGAAGTAGTCGAATTCTACGCCACCCTGCGCATCCGGGATATTAAAGCCGGAAAAGGCGGCATAGGAATGGGGTGCCAGTGTGAAGCTGCCAATAGTCGATACATTTGATGAGCTGGAGGCATCCGTGAGCGTCCAACCGTCCATGACGACGGGTTGATCTGTCGTATTGTAGATTTCAAACCACTCGGTGTGGCCTTCATTCGGGCTAGTATCCGCACCGGCCGGGTTATTTGGCAGGGCGGCATCCAGCTGCTCCTGCGTAGGCTTCAGCGGGCGGTTGTGGTATTCAGTAATGATCACCTCTCCTGTTCCCTGGCCAAAGGTAATGGTGGAAAACAGCAGCAATGAAGCAAGTAAAGTGATGCGCATAAGCGTAAGGTTTAAGTATGTATGTGATTGTCGAGGAAAACGGTTGAATCAAAGCAAATTGGTTGACCAACCAATTGGTTAACCAATTTAAACAAGACAAAAATAAGTAATCAAAGGAGATTGCCAAATCTTTTTTGGCCCAATAAGAAGAGAGTGTGGTTTTGTAAGGTAATTAAGTACTGGAAAAGGGTGAAAGGAGGGGCGTTATGGCTAATACAGTAGGGTGAGCGTAAGGTAGGAGAGTGTTAAGCTAGCTCTTCCAGAGTTTTCGATGTGACGAGCGCAATTGGCTCCTAGCTGTCGAAATTGCCGGAAGGGCTAAGGGGATAGTTGCTGTTCTCCCACAAGCATCTGTATGTTGTTGCCGACTGATTAGACGCCCATTCAGATCAACGACCCGGTCGGTTATCCATCAGGAAGAGCGTATGCGAACGATTTCTACTGCCTGAAAGAGAAGAAAAGTAATAGTGCTTTGAACAAAAGCATTCTCTACTAGCTTCAAAATACGCCGTATCCGCTTTGCAGATATTGGCCGGGAATTCAGGCCGATAGCAGTAATTCTGGTGACTGCCGCTGCGATTAAACTTTGCTCACCGTCATCGGGTTTGCCCTCCGTTCTGCGGAATTTCAATAAGCTTACCAGGTGAGGTGAATTGGCCACAAAGGTATATCTACAAAATGTTAAACTGATTTACTACCTTTAGAAAGCGGGGTAGGTAAACCTTGGTTTGGCTATGCAAGGATTGCCTTGCTGAATAGTATTTTCCTTCCAGCTTGTCTATCTCAGCCGTGCCTTTTAGTCTAGCTTGTGTTTGGTAGTCTGAAAATCCATGAGAAGTGAGCTTACTCAACTTGTTATCCGCTTCGCCTTATATGCGGTATGGGCTGTGGTGACGCCTTGCACCATAGTGGCCCAATCGAATCCCTATATCGTTGAGTACACTAATTTGTCTGTAGAACATGGCCTCTCCCAACGATTCGTTTATTGTATTTACCAAGATAGTCGAGGGTTTATGTGGTTCGGTACCCAAAATGGGTTGAATCGCTACGATGGTCACCAGGTGAAGATATTTACGAAAGAATCCCACGGACTTCAACACAACCATATTTGGCGGATCGTAGAAGACAACTATCAACGTCTGTGGGTGATGTATGAGCGGGCGGGAAATAGCCGCCAAATCGACTTAATTGACCTCGAGACGTGGTCCGTTCAGTCATTTGATTCCTTATTTCAACATACAGGCCCCCCGAATGAAACTGTCTTTGTGATAGAACCTAAGACTGATGGGAGTATTTTGGTTCAAACCAATGAGGGGAGTACTTACGAGCTAGTCGGTCCTCGGGAACTGGAGCTCATTTTTTCCAATCCTTCGGAAGAAAAGACACATGTTTTTTCCATCCCCGCTGATCCTTCGTCCATTCTGTTTTTTGAAACCGAGGCGGCCAGCAAGAGCTTACACCGGTTTGATTTAGAAACAAGAGCGGCTGATACCCTAGCTGTTGATTTACAATCGATCGTGAATGTCGGTAGTCTGGTTGAAAAATGGGTCTTATTCGCAATCGGAAACGAACAGCTACTTTTATTTGATTATCCAACCAATCGCTTCTTCGAGGAGAATGATCCGCATTGGTTATGGGAAACGATTCGTTCCTTTGTCGAGAAGGAGAAGGGCCGCCTGTACGAAATCGATATCGCCTATGATATAGAACATGAGCTATACTGGTTGTCGCTACATGACCAGCTCAGAGCGTTAAATCGGAACGGCGAAATCGTCCTCGATCTTTCTGAAGTTCTAAGGGACTGGCTAGCACTCGGCATCCACAATTTGTACATCGATCGCAACAATCTCTTGTGGGTGGGTACGAATTCGGGGGTCATAAAAATCTCCGTTACCACCGATCGGTTTCGGGTGTTTGCGAAAGACCAGGACCCGATTCTGCCCATTAGAGGCATGGCATCCATTAGTACGAATTTCCTCCTATTTAGCTCCGAAACGGAATCACATGTATTGGATTTGAACACTGGAGCATTTCGCATATTGAGCGAAAAGAAACCGGCCTACGCCATGTATTGGACGGCGGATAGTGTGCTCAATCTCTCCCACTATGGGGTAGATTACAATCGCTTATCCTTTCAACAAGATGGCACGGTTCGCTATGAGATGCAGCGAGACCGCCAAACTAGCGGTTTTGTGAGCGCCTATACTTTTTTCCAGGACCATGTCGGAGACCTTTGGATCGGATCAGGGAAAGGGCTAGCTCATATTGATACATCAACTTACCAAGTCAACATGTGGGAAGAATATGCTTCCTGCCCGGAACTGCAATCGGCGAGCGTTTTTCACGCTGCAAGCACATCGACCGGTGCCTGGTTAGCTACCTCAGAAGGGTTGTTTCATTGGAATTCATCGGATGGATGCGTGGCGACCTATAGCAAGAATCAAGCGCCCCCATTCTACTTGCCAGCGAATCAAATCGGATTTATTCATCTGGATCGCAGCAATGAAAAGTATCTATGGTTAGGTACTCGTTCATCAGGCTTGATACGGCTCAACATAGCAACGGGCGACTACCAACATTGGACTCGCCAGACTGGTTTGTCAGATAACACAATCTATGCCATATTCGAAGATGATTATGAGCATTTGTGGTTGAGCAGCAACTACGGGATCATGCAGTTTGATAAAGCTGATTTTTCCGTGACGCCGTTTCTGGTCAAAGATGGGATCGCGCACGAAGAGTTTAATACCAGTTCCTTTTTACAAACCGATGACGGTCGTATATTTTTCGGCGGATTAAACGGGATAACCAGTTTTCACCCCTCCGATTTTTATCAAGATACGGTTGGGGTTTATCAGGCCCCTCTGGTGCTGACTCAGTATTCTCGCTTTAACCGTCAATCTGATCAAATAGTTGATGAAACCGACCTGGCCAATAATGGTGCTATACTTACCGTTCGCCCCTCTGATTTGTTCATCAATTTTGAATTTGCCTTGCTAGATTTCGAAGGAAGTGAGCAACACTTATACAGTTATCAAATCCAAGGCTTATCTGAAGGATGGGAAGTGCTGAAGCAACCATCCCTTAGATTATATTCACTACCTGCAGGTACCTATCAATTGCTGATCCAGGCTCGAAACTCGGCCAAAGGATCTAGCGGCAGCTTTCTTCAATATGAGCTAAGGGTGCTCGCCCCACTCTATCGGCGTTCCTGGTTTATCGTCCTCACGATATTAGCATTGGGTCTGTTAATCTGGGCTTGGCTCCAGAGTAGGATCAGGCAGGAAAAAGAGGTGCAACTTCGACTGGAACAGGAAGTCGCTAAACGGACGGAGCAAATCAGAAAAGATAAATTGACCATTGAGGCGCAAGCGGAACGGCTAGCACAAGTGGATCAAATGAAGTCGCGCTTCTTTGCCAATATATCCCATGAACTGCGCACCCCCTTAACTTTAATCCTAACCCCCGTTAGCGCTTTATTAGACAAGCCTGGAGCTAATCTGGATCGGCAAGAGAAAACGGTATTGGAACTCGTTCGAAATAATAGCCTGAAGTTGCTTCGGCTTATCCGCTCCCTACTCGACCTGTCAAAACTAGATGTCGATAAAATGCGAGTGTCAGAAGAGGTAGTTCATTTTCTGCCGTTTATTCGAAAGACGATCGCTGCTTTTGAATCCAAAGCACAGTATGAGGGCGTAGAATTCCTGCTCCAATCCCATAGCGATGAAGAGCTCATTCTGCAAATTGATACGGCTAAAGTGGAAACCATTCTGCACAATCTCCTATCCAATGCTTTCAAATTTACTCCCTCTGATGGGACCATTACTTTGGCCATAGAAGAACTGGATGACAGCATGCTGATCCAAGTGCAAGATACCGGCATTGGCATAGATGAAAAGGATGTCGCCCATGTATTCGATCGTTACTTTCAGAGCTCTCATTCAAACCATCGAGGACAGGGAGGGACCGGCATCGGTCTGTCACTTTCCAGCGAACTAGCTCAATTACTAGGGGGGACCCTCACGGTGGCAAGTGCCTTGGGGAAAGGAAGCACTTTTCGGTTGGAATTCCCGAAGAAAATGGCGCCTCCCTCCACTTCTGCGAATGTACAGATTGCCATACCGGAAAAAGCAGCGGACACCTCCTCCACGTTGATAGAAGCCTCTAGTGATGAGGCGGTGACGGAGGCGTCGGCCCACAGTGTCTTGTTAGTGGAGGACAATTATGAATTGCGCTTGTTTATTAAAGGTTTACTGGTAGAACAGGGTTATCAGGTGATTGCGGCGACGAATGGCCAGGAAGCATTAGACAAGATGGATAGACGAGAGCCAGATCTTATTGTATCAGATGTCATGATGCCAATTATGGACGGTTTTACTTTCCTTCAACACGTCAAGCAAACACCCAAGTGGACAAAAATCCCGTTCATTATGTTGACGGCACGGGCTGCCTTTAAGGATAAGATGCGGGCGCTACAAACAGGTGTCGACGACTATCTACTAAAGCCCTTCGAACCCGAAGAACTACTCATTAGAATCGCCAAGCTGATTCAAAATGCAAATGAGCGCAAGGCGTTTATCGCGGCTGAGGCTGAAACTGAAACCGATACCGATCAATTGTCCGGCAACAAGGCCGATACAGAGTGGTTGGCGCAGTTTGAGCGATCCATTGAGTCGCACCTCAATCATCCACAACTCAGTATTGCCTTTTTGGCGGAGCAGTTGTCTTCAAGTGAACGGCAAATGTACCGAGAAGTCAAACGCCTGACCGGCTTAACGCCAAATCATTTCATTCGCTCGGTGCGTTTGCAGCGGGCTAAGTCGTTCCTAGAACAAGGAGCCTACCGATCTGTGAAGGAGGTTTGTCATGCTGTTGGTTTCCAAAAGCCGTCTTATTTCAGCCAAATCTATCGACAGGAATTCGGCCGGTTGCCATCTGCCTATTTCGATTGACAGCATCTACCTGTTGTACTTTGGTGGTTGAGACATAGCTGTTTTTCCTGGGCTCCTCCCTAATTCTGCCGAAAGCCGCCTGATTCCTGCCAAACCTTTCATCTTCCGCCGCGACTGGCTAGCTTAAGGATAGGGAGCTAAGCTTCCAATGAATTTCTTATTCCGGGCAAAACGGCTCGTGGTAATCCGTGCAGATGAACACCAAAATCATACTACTCCTATGTGCGATGCTGCTCACTGTGGATGTGCAGGGGCAGGATGTCGAGGAAGTACTAAAGAAGGATTTCTGGGGTGATCTATTTGATGACTTTAAGACAGGGAATCCGTTTAGCATTTCGGGTAATCTAAGTCTTGGCTTCCGGCAGTATAGTATTTGGGGGGCGCCACAGCGGCAATCTCCATTCAATTTCACACTCAATGCAGGGGCTACCGCACAATTCTACCAATTGAGGGTTCCGGTTTCACTAGTCTTTAATGGCCGCAATACGCAATTTTCTTCTCCCTTTACTTCCAGGGGTTTTGAAGAAAGTATCAAGAACCGCTACTTCCGTGCCGGTGCCAGTCCCTACTACAAATGGATCAAATTGCATCTGGGGCATCGTACCATGAGTTTCAGCCCTTTGACCTATGCCAGCCATATGTTCTTGGGAGCAGGTGTAGAACTCAATCCCGGAAAGATCCGCATAGCAGGCTTAACGGGTCTCATGGCCCAAACACAGCCACAAAGCCTCTCGATATTTGATATTAATCGGGAGATCTTTGATCGGAGAGGGTGGGGTATGAAAGTAGGGTATGGAACGCAAGAGACCTTTCTCGATCTAATCGCCTTCCAGGCCGAAGACCGACTGGATCGATTTGCCGATAACCCCTTCAATCTCGACTCCCTTCCGGCATTCCCCTTAGAAAATGTTGTGCTTGGGCTAAATGGTAGGGCCACGCTCGGTCGCCTGGCTGTTTATGGTGAAGTGGCGACTAGTTATTTGACAGAAAATCGAAATGCCCCTGATGCAGCTGATCGGAGCTTCCTTAGTGATTTTCTCATGGATGCCAATAGTAGTACCTCTGCTCATTCCGCACTTAACCTCGGATGGCGGATACAACTGAAGCGCCTGCAGTTCGGGATGGACTACCGCCGAATCGACGACGGGTACCGAAGCCTGGGAACCTACTTTTTTCAAGATGATCTGGAGAATACAACAGCCCAGGTCAGCCTATACTTCTTGAAAAGGAAGCTGTCGTTGCGTGTCAGTGGAGGGGTGCAACGGAATAACCTGAGCCAACAGAATGCCACAGACCTACGGCGTACTATTGGATCGCTTTCGCTTTCCTATGCGGCCAAGGCCACCAATGTTAACCTAGTCTATTCAAATTTTACCAACCGCCTGGAATATGTACTAAATGCCAACCTCGACTCCCTGAACGCGGTAGTCGTTTCGCAGGATGCCGGATTAGATGTCAGTCATACGATCATCGGGGCTACTGAAAACCGTCACAACTTCAACGCCAGCATCCATGCTCAGGTCGTTCGGGATGATGCATCGAGGATGGATTTTAATGCCGAGTCAGATCTGATCACGGCCAACCTCACCTACAACTACATCCCAAAACAAAGTGGCTGGCGTTGGTCGGCGAGGATCAATTACAACAGGAACCAGCTCGATGGATTTCTACTCAATCGCTACGGTTTAGGAGGAGGGGTGAGCCGCAGTTTTATGGACAAACAAATGACTGCTGGATTGAAGTGGAACTACTATCTCAGTCGAGGCGACGATCAGCGGAATACGCTAAACAGTCGATTTACAGTCACCTATAAAGTTTCCAAACGACACACGCTACGGTTGAATGTCTTACTGCTGCAACAAGGAGCTAACAACAACGGCCCCCCTTTTACCGAACTGTCTAATGACCTCAGATATGCCTATCGGTTTTGATGCCGGGCTAAGAAAGGACTACCAGATATGATGCCAACAACACCTATACGTATACAGCAGCTCATTATCGGGATCGCCCTGTTCGTTCTTTCAGCGGGAACGTTGCCGCTTACCCTGTCCGCTCAAAACTTCCCAGTTCAGGTGCAAGGACAGCTCATTCCACCTTATTCTCTTCAGATCAGTGATTATTTTACCGATCGAGGGCAGGATCTGATGTTTTCAGTCCTATTAAGGGATCCTACGGTCAATACCCGGGAAGTGACTTTCCGCATCTATGTCCAACATAATGGAGGAGACTATTTAGTGAGCGATCCATCTTTCCTCGGGCCGAGTTTTATTCTGGAAAGAGGAGAGCCTTTGCTAGTCACCGGCGACGATCTGTTTCCTTTTTTTGAGCAATTGGCCCCGGTTGTTCCCGGACTACCAAGTGCTTACCTGCCGGAAGGTGTCAATGGCATTTGCCTGGAAGTTATAGACCTAATTCGAGGTGAAGTGATTTCGAATAAGGGTTGTGGTATTGGCTTCTTTGAGCGTGCCCAACCGCCGCTGGTGCAATCTCCTGTTTGTGGACAGGAAATTACTTTTACTGAAACGCAGAATATTTTATTTCAGTGGCAACCGCTGCACTTGGCTTCCCCCAATCCGATCACGGATGTTCGCTACAGTTTGACACTCGTTCAGCTGGATCCAAATGATGACAATCCGAATGATGGTTTCGAGAATAGCGGTATTCCCATTTTCTCGGTCGATGACATTACCGGCTCCTCTTATCTCTATACCGAAACAGATCCTCAGCTGTTAGATCAGGATGCTACTTACGCCTGGCGCGTGCAAGCTCGTTCTTTTGACCTGAATGGAGAGCTGCAGGATTTCTTCGTCAATGGAGGATACAGTCAGGTTTGCACCTTCACTTTTGGTGATGGCTGGCCGCCGCCCAATCCATTAGAATTCTCTTCTTGCCTTAATAGCGACTGTGATTATTCCGGAGCGATTGATCTGGCTCAGAGTACGGACTTCTTTATGCCAGGAGAAGTCTGGCAGGTTGGATCCTTTGAAATGTTGCTTAGTGAGGTGCAATGGAGCAATGGTGGCTATGTAGGTTCAGGCCACATATTCGTGCCTTTCCTAAACACCTACGTAGCGGTCAATTTCGATGGAGTCAGCGTGAATAATGAAGGACGCTTGTTTGAGGGTAGGGTAGATGCTGAAGTGATCGACCCGAGCCTGATCCCCAATTTCTTCTCTGCGGAAGACCTGAACCAACCCTTAGTGTCGGACAATGCCACAGTTAGTAATTTCAGTGATGAGCAAGCCGCGGGCCTCCACGAGTTCTTTGTAGAGAACGAAGAACATTGGGTATCCACCCTGGCCCTTCAAGGGACACCCCCGATTATGCCATTACCCCTCGGGATGGATGTAGGCGTGCTGGGTGAAACGCAACATATCGTTGCGGTGGTAGCGCTGGCTTTTGGGCCGAGGCGGGCGGAAATGAATGTCGTGTATGTCAATCAAGTAGCAAGCATCAGCAGTCAATGGTTGAAATTTGGAGGGCGAGGCATTTGCATCCGACCAAACGGTATCGGAGCAGTAGCACCACGCTTAGAACTACTGGAAGATATCCGAGTAACACCCACGATTGAGGGAAGAACTTTCCCATTTGCGATTTTGGCCTCCCGACCCAATGAAGAAGGCAGTTATTTGAGTTTCAATTGTGAAGGGTTCGAAGCTTTCCAATTGCAAGGGCGCTATCGTTTTAATCCGGATTACATTCAACCTACCGATCCTGCCCTGGACTCGGTGGCGGCCATCTTTACTGCCAATACCACCAGCCTGATCGATTTTAATGCCCGACTAGATCGAGTGGATACCTTTGAGATCACGGGCTTGCCGGAGCTCGAGTTTTCTGTGGAAACGGCTTCCTTCGACCTTTCCCTGACTCAAAACCCTGCCGATATCGTATTCCCAGATAGCTATGTAGAAGGTCAGGAAGATGTGCTGGAATGGCTGGGCTTTCACTTTGAGCAACTGCGCATGGCATTGCCGTCTGAATTCAATGGGAACAACCCCACCGAGCCACTGACGATTAGCCTCAATCACTTACTGCTTGATACTTTCGGCTTGTCTGGCCAACTATTGGCCACAGATCTTATGGACATATCTGATAATGCCTCTCTCGGTGGTTGGCGGTACTTCTTAGACAGTGCCAGTGTATCGATGGATCGCAATATTATTCAAGAAGCGTACCTCACCGGTGGTTTCCGTTTGCCGATTATGGCCGACGATGAGCGCGTCGCTTTTAGAGTGGATTGTGAGCCTGTCTATCCTGAGCCGGGCAATCCCATTCCTGTAGAAGCTGATTTTAGGTTCTCTCTTCTCCCCGATACGGTCAGCATCCGGCAAATGCATGCGAGTCTGGTTATCGATTCTACTTCGGTGGTAGAGGTCGAGCGCACCAACGGAGCCTTTCAAATGCCCTTGGTCGATATGAGCGGTGAGTTCTTCTTTGACCTGGATTCGGATGATCTGTTGGCTTATGCTGCTGAGGACCCGAATTTTGGAGAAGATTTGACCACGCTGATCGATCTGCTGGAGCTGGCGGGATTGGACATTATCCCACGCTTGCAGGCAGAATCGATTCGATTTGAGCACTTTAGTGTCAATAAACCGGGTACTCCGGCCTTTACCTGGATAGAAAGCCTGCAGTCACCAGACGGCATCCGGGTGGATTTTATGGGCTTAAGCGTGCAGTTGGATACCATTAATTTCCTTTCGAATTTCCCTGGCAGCGAAGCCTACATGGAAGTCGGACTTCAGTTCTTTTTGACCCTTGATGTATTACCTGCCAGCCCCGCTATTTCGTTCACTGTTTGGCTGAAAGAGCAACCCAATCCTTTGCAGGGCTTCCCCGATTATTCCTTTTCTCGGGTCGAGCTGGATTTCGATCCTTCTCAAACTGGAAGCCTGGTCAACTTACCGGACTGCGGCCTGGATGCTGAACTTCCTCCGGAATTAGTCGATATTCCGCAAACGCCCTTTGCTGGGGCGTTACAAGCTGGCGATACGGTAAGCATTGGCCGGTTCCTGATGGTGCTGGAGGATATTACGGGTCTCGCTGATAATACCTGGTCAGGTAGCGGGCACGTAGATTTCCCCATCCTGGGGAACAGTTTAGGTATTCCGGTAAGCTTTAGCGACCTGCAGATCAATGAAGACCGGCGGGTATATGCTGGTTCTGCTCAGCCGGAGGTTCAGGCGAACTTCCAGGAAGATTTACAGACACTCCAAACCTTGTTTGAAGATCAAGCCTTGACGGGCACGGTCCCAGATTTGGCAGCCAATCTCATGCAGAGCCTGGATCCTGTTGCTCAAGTGAGCGACAATTTCCTGCGCCTTCCATTTGAGTGGCAGCCCGACACAGAATTCGCGCCCCTTGATAGCCAGAAGTTTGTGTTCGTCGGCCTGGAGTTTTTCCCAACTCGAGCCAGCGTGGCAGCCTATTTGATTGTACATCTAGGTGGAGATAATTACGCTCACTTCGGAGCGAATGGCTTGGATATTGCCCCGGAAGGATTGGTTAGCACCGATCTATTCCTGACCCTGGCCGAAGATTTTTCTCTAGATGGTTTTCAGTACGGTCTGCCAATCACCTTTAAGCGTTTCGAAAAGCAAGGGAATGAGCAACAAGGTTCTTATGTGCAATTGCATTGCCAGGGCTTTAGGCAATTCAATCTGGCTGGCCTTGTGGAAATGGATTCGACAGTGATCTTGCCTGTGGCCGAAGACCGATCGGTGGTCACCGCTCATTTCTCCGCGAATGCCATTAGCCTGACCGACGTTTTGGGCCGTTTGGATAGTATGGATCAGTTCCATCCCCGCTACTTTGATGAGTTCTCTTTTGAGATACAGGACGCTTGGGTGGATTTGTCCCCAAGTCGCACTATTCCCGCCATTCAATGGCCGGCTGTTTATACTGCGGAAGAAGCCGCCAATTCCTGGTTGGGCTTGTATGTCGATCAAATGCAGGTGAAATTGCCGGCTGAGTTCAATTTTGGTGATGATCCTAGCCAGCGCACTTCCTTTGCTTCGCAAGCCTTGTTGGTGGATACGTTCGGCTTTTCAGCTACGCTTTTGGGCACTACCTTCAATACGCCCACCACTGACGGTGATTTGGGGGCATGGCAATATAGCCTGGACACGGTCTCCTTTCAGTTCGACAAAAATGTATTCGTAGAAGCGGGCTTCAACGGTGGCGTTTTGCTTCCAATTATGGAAGAAACCGAACGACTACCCTATGAAGGAACCTTCACGCCGGTGTACTTCTTGTCGGATCCCAATGACCCCAACAGTCCGTTAGATAGTGTGGATGTCGATATACAATTCGCCGTCCGCCCGGATACGGTCAGCATCAAGCAATTGAAGTCGCAGTTTGTTTTTGATGATACCTCTTCCTTCGTAGTGGAGCGCTTGAATGGCGCTTTTCAAACGCCCGTGCTGGATATGAGCGGGACGTTTACGACGGATTTGACGTATGATGATTTTGTAGAACTAGGTGCAGAATTTCCCGAATTCAATGACCAATGGCAGACTTTTACCGGAATACTGAACGACCTGGGTGTTGAAGCGGCCATTAGTCGTTTCACCTGCCCAAGTATTCGATTCGACGGTTTTAGTGTCAATAAAGCTGGCACGCCGACCTACACCTGGATCGATAGTCTATCCTTTCCCGAAGGGATGAGTATCAACTTCATGGGCGTAACTGCGAGTTTGCTTCAAGTCTCTTTCGAAGCAGGACCGATTATTCAGGATTCCATTCAATTGGTCTTTATGGATTTTGAAGGCCGAATCACTGGCTTGCCGGGTTTGCCCAACTTGCCAGGGCTCAATCTGCCTTCTTTGCCTTCGATTCACCTTCAATTCGAATTTTGGGAACTCCCAGATATTAATTTCCCGCGTCTTTCCTTCCGCGGCATCCATTTCAGTTTTCCGGAGCTGGATTTCAACCTCCTGACGAATATCCCTTCCTGCGCTGATCTTACGACGGAACCGCTGGATTTAAGTGGAGCCAGCCAGGTGCCGATTAGCAGCCTGTCTCAAGGGGATTCGCTACAACTGGGGCGTTTTACCCTACACTTGACGGATCCTCCAAGCTACAATGCTGTGGAAGAAACTTGGTCGGGCAATGGCTGGGTCAATATTCCGATTTTGGGTCCCTTTTCTACCGTTGAGGTCGCCTATAACGAGCTGGAAATAAATGAAGATTACATCGTATTGGCGGGAAGTGCCACCACACAAGTAAATACCAATGCAGCGCTGCAGGACCAACTCAGCCAACTCAACGCTCAATACCAAAACGGGGCATTGAGCGGCACCGTCGATGGCCTGGCGGAAACCCTTTGGTCGGGAGTAGAGTCAGTTACTGCTGACAATGGCCTGTTCCGCTTGCCTTTGCCGATTAGCCCGCCGGCAACGGCCTCTGTATTGGATAGCCAAAAGATGGTGATCCTTGGTTTGGAGTTTTTGCCGACCACCACCAGTTTTGCTGCCTTATTGATCGTTGATCTGGGTGAAGGTGATCTCTTGCAATTTGGGGCGAATGGCCTTGATCTGGGCCCGGATGGAATTATTAGCACGGATGTTCGGATGACCCTGGCCGAAGATTTCTCGCTGGATGGTTTTCAATATGGCGTTCCATTGATGTTTATGGGGTACGAGCAAACGGCCCAGGGAGTGGCAGGCTCCTACGCTGAGCTGAATTGTCAGGGCTTCAAGCTGTTTCAATTGGCGGGCGAATTGGCCTTCGATACCACTTATATGCTGCCAGTTGATGAGCAGAAAGATAGTGTGATGGCCTACTTCTCGGCAACGGCGCTCGCCTTTGACGACATTTTGGGAGGTGTCGATAGTATGGATGCCTTTTATATTCCCAATTTTGAAGATTTCGAGTTTTCATTTGCGGAAGCAGGGATGGACTTTTCCACCCAGCGAACGATTCCAGGTATGCAGTGGCCAACGAGCTACTCCGACGAAGAAGGCGGCTCGGATTGGCTAGGGATCTTTATGCCACAGTTGCAATTGACTATGCCTTCGGAATTTAACTTTTCTAACGATCCTCAGGGGCGGGCCACCTTTGCTACGCAAAACCTGCTGGTAGACACCTTCGGTATCTCCGCACGTCTCTTGAGTACCCATTTTCTCAATCCCGCCACTGACGGCAACCTAGGCCGTTGGGCGTACGATCTGGATTCAGTAGCGATCACATTCGACCGAAATGTTTGGGTCGATGGTCGTTTTTATGGAGGGGTCCAATTGCCCATCATGGCCGAAGGTGAACGCCTCCCGTATGAAGGGTTTTTAGAACCACTGTATTTCCCACCTTACCACGGGGTAAATAATATACCACTCGACAGCGTCGACATCGATATTACCTTCAATGTTCGGCCTGATACGGTCAGCATTACACCACTGAAGAGCTTTTTTGTGTTCGATACGACCTCTCTGTTTACGGTCGGTCGGGCCAATGGGGCATTCGCAGAACCTGTGCTGGATCTCAGCGGTACTTTCTTCACCGATCTGGATACCGACGATTTGCTGGCGATAGCAGCAGAGGACCCCACCTTTGGTGCTGAGCTACAGAGTCTGCTCGATTTACTAGAATTGGTGGGCCTGGCCAATATCGTACCGCGTTTTTACTGCCCAGCTATTGGGTTTAGCGGGTTAAGTATCAACAAGGAAGAGGCACCGGCTTTTGCCTGGATCGATACCTTGTTCTTTGAGGATGGAGCGAATCTGGACTTTATGGGCCTTACCGCAAGTTTAACCGAGGTGGGTTTCCAACTGGCGGAGATTGGACCTCGGGAGCGGGATCTGGGCATGACCTTCCATATCCAATTTGATGGCATCCCGGGTGACCCAGCACTGATATTTACCATTTGGATCAAGGAGATGGAAGATTTTGCCGGCCAGGATGTGCCGCAATATTCATTTGATCGGATTGAGTTGTCTTATGACCCGGCTGCTTTTGGCTCACTGGTGGAATTGCCGGAATGCGATATCAATGGGGATATCCCCGCAGAGCTGATTGACATTCCCGAAAGTCCACTACTCAGTACTTTAGTGCAAGGCGACACGGTAGCCGTTGGGCGCTTCCAAATGATTGTCGATCTAATCGGCGATTCTGCTTCTCCTGGCACCTGGTCTGGCGAGGGTCATATCCATATTCCCTTCCTTGGGCCTTTCTCCAAGGTAGGGGTGGCATTTTCAGAGATCGCCATCAATGCGGAGCGCCGCATGTTTGATGGAAGTGTGCAGACCAGGGCGCAATCTTCATTCCAAGAAAACTTACAAGGACTCCAATATCAAAACGACGAGCTTACAGGAGCGGCTCCTGAAGTAGCCGGGAACGTACTCGCGGCTTTAGAAACGCCAGCGCAACTAGCGGATAATATCTTCCGACTACCATTGGAGCTTCAACCGCCTACCGGCTACGAACCCATCGATAACCAAAAGTTTGTGATCATTGGCTTGGAGTTTGAACCGGCAGCTACCAGTCTATCTGCTTTATTGATCCTGGATCTCGGTGATCCTGATGGGGATGGCAATCCGGATCTCATTCAATTCGGCGCCAAAGGCCTGGATATTGCACCAGAGGGTATAGTCAGTACCAATGCCTTCTTGACTTTAGCAGAGACCTTTAATCTTGATGTATTTGACTACGGATTCCCGCTGACAATTAAAGCTTTTGATCGCCAAAATGGTGTACCTACGGGCTCCTATGCAGAGTTGTATTGCCGCGGATTCCGCCAATTCAATCTGGCTGGTTTCTATCCTTTTAGCGAAAACTATGTGGTCCCTGTTGACCCAGACAAAGCACAAGTGGAGGCTCATTTCTCTGCTAATGCGGTCAGCATTACTGATATCATCGCTCGGGTCGATAGCATGGATGCGTTTAGCCTGTCGGCCTTGCCGGAATTTGAGTTTAGCGTTGATGGAGCCTGGTTGGATTTTTCCGTGAACAGGCAAGCTCCCGGTATGCAATGGAACGAGGCATATTCGATGGAAGAGCAAGGGCCAGTTTGGCGCGGCGGCTTCGTGCAAGAGATGTCTGTTACTATGCCTCCGAGCTTCAATTTTACCGATGATCCTATTCAACGAACGACCTTTGCTGCTCAGAACTTATTGCTGGATACCTTCGGTATTTCGAGTCGACTACTTTCGACCAACTTTACCAGTCCCACAGTGGACGGCCGCTTGGGGCGCTGGAATTATAGCCTGGACACGGTTTACTTCCAGTTTGATAAGAATGTTTGGGTGGAAGGAGGTTTCAGTGGAGGTGTCCGGCTCCCCTTTATGGAGAATACGGAATCCTTACCGTATGCCTCTCGCTTCAATCCCATCTATTATTTAGCTGATCCCAATCTGCCTAATAGTCCGGTGGATAGTGTCGACCTGGATATCATCTTTGAAGTTCGCCCTGACACGGTCAGTGTGCGGGAATTCTACAGCCAATTCATCTTTGATCCAAGTTCAATCTTTACGGTGGGGCGGGAGAATGGTGTGTTTCTGGAACCGGTAGCACAAATGACAGGTGACTTCATGATGGAGGTCAATAGTATTGATCTGCAGGACATCGCTGCGCTGGATCCTGAACTGGAAGCGCAGTTGGATGCTTTTGTGGCGGTATTTGAGGATGTAGGTATTTCTGGGATTGTTCCCGAATTCAACTGCCCTAGTATCCATTTTGAGAATTTGTCTTTCAACCGAGAAGCAGAAACTGGCTTCTATACCTGGATCGATCTCCTGAGTTTTCCGTCCGGGGCCAATCTGAATTTCCTGGGCTTGACCTGTACCCTCGATTCGATTCGCTTTATCCAGGGGCCGACAATCAATGATCCAATCCTAGGAATTGGTAAAACGGCCTTCATGCTCGTATATGCGCACGTAGATGGCATCCCTGGTTTCCCGAATCTTAACCTCCCTGGATTCCCATCTATCGACCTACCTTCTTTCTCACTAGGCTTTGAATGGATTGAGTGGCCGAGCATCAACCTAAACTTGCCTCATTTTGATTTTCAAACCATCTCCTTCAATTTTGATCCATTTGATCTAAGCGGACTCTTTGATCCGCCTAATTGTGCGGATCTAACTGGCGAGTTGCCGCCCGAATTACAGGTGATCTCGGACGTGCCATACACCGGCGAATTGACGGCCGGGACGATGGTTCAAGTGGGATTGTTCCAAATGGAGATCATCGATGATCCGCAGTTTGGCTTGCCGATTATGGATGCCAGCAACCGTTGGAGTGGTAAGGGTAAGATCAATGTGCCATTCCTGAGGCCAATTGGAGAACTCTCGGTTGGCTTTACTTCATTGGGAATCAATACTGATTTGCGAGTATTTGAAGGATCAGCTACTACTGAATTTCAAGCCAATTTTAGTGGTCAGTTGCAGCAATTGACTGGTAGTGACGCGCTTGACTTCCAATTGGCACAGGATGTCTTTGCTGCCGCCGAAAACCCGGCAGCTACCCTGGATAACCTTTTCCAGTTGCCTCTAGAAATACAGACCAATACTGGTCTTCAGGAATTAGACGACCAGAAACTGATCATCGTTGGACTTGAGTTCGAAGCACGACGAACCAGCCTGGCCACTCGCTTCTTAGTGGACCTGGCCGGCCAATTCCTGGAATTTTCAGGCAACGGCCTCAATCTGGCACCAGATGGTATTATTGGTACCGACCTGACACTGAGCTTGGCCGCCGACTTTATCCCAAATTATGACGGATTGGATCTTCCAGTGACCGTCCGCAAACACGAGATCACTCCAGCCAATGACACCTTGGGTACCTTTGTGCGGTTAAATTGCCAGGGCTTTCAGGAGTTCAAGGTCATGGGTGATGTGGAATTTCCTCCTGAGGGCCTCCACCGGGTAGATCAGCCTAATGTACCAGCAGTTGCCTATTTCAGCGGGACATCACAAGCCTGGGCAAATATGATCGTAGGCCTGGACAGTATGCCGGACTTTCAGATTGCCGGTTTAGAGGACGTAGACTTTCATATTGAAGAGGGTTATTTCGACCTCTCGCAGGTCAGGAATGCCTTCAGCATGGAATTTCCAGAAGATTATCCTTTAGCAGGAGATGATTGGATCGGATTCTTCCTCGAAGAAGCCGTGCTGACAATACCTGCTGAACTGACGCTAAGCGAAGGAGATGAGCGTAGTTCCTTCAGTGTCAACAACCTGATCTTGGATACACTAGGTATTTCTGCCACTGCTCTAGGGCTTGATCTTTTATCGGTTGGGCAAGGTGGGATTGGCTCATGGAACCTATCACTGGATTCTTTCCGTATCCAAGTTGATACCAACTACTTTACGCAAGCCGAGATGGTTGGCGCGGTGGAGCTTCCTTTGTTGGATGGCGAACTCGATTATCGAGGTACCATCACACCTCAGTATTTGTCAAATAACATCGTCTTCCAGAATGAACTAACCGTAAAGCCGGATGAACTGGCTATGAATCTTTGGCAAGCTAGTATCAATCTTGCCGATAGCAGCCAGATCACGGCACAAGTGGAATTTGATCTCGATAGTATCATTAGCTATTCTGCTTATGCTGATCTGTACGGTATGCTGGCGATCGACCCGATCGACCTGGAAGCGCTTGGTGCTACCCTTGAATTAACTCCTTCCACGGCCCTTGACCTATATGAAGCGATCATGGGGAATAAGATGTTGGATATACCATCGATTCGAGTATTTGGACTCAAGGTGGACCATCCAGACTTGCCGACAGGACGACGTTTTGGCCTGGACAGCCTACTAATTGGCGACGATAATGTGTTGGCCACTGTTGCCGGCCTTGATGTTTCTCTTCAATCCTTCCGTATCCTGGAAAGTGTCATTGAGGAAGAGGGTGTCTCCTATGAGGCAGTGGGTTTATCGCTCAGTATTGGCAATCAGGTAGGTAATGTAACGGTGCGGATTTGGGCGAAAGGTGAAGCCTACGTCAATGGTATTCGACCCCACAGTACGCACTTTACTTTCCATCACATTGAAGTAGATGCCCAAGCATCCGAATTCAGTTGCGAAGGTGGGTTTACTCCCAATCTTTTGGGTAGCGAAAGCCCTGGCCCTGATCTTTACGAAGGTCAAACGCTGACGGTAGGAGAGTTTGAAATGAACATTACAGAACTCACCACGACCAATGCGCAGGAAGCGGAAGGAAAAGGATTGATCCAGATCCCGTTTTTGGATAAAGAATTGGAGGTTCGCTTTGAGGGTCTGCAAGTCAATAGTCTCGGTGAGGTTTTTGCTGGCGAGGTGCTCAGCGAAAGAGACCAGAGTGTGCTTCCTGATGCGCTGCTCGGTGCCACGCAAAGTGGTCTCCCAATCCTGAACGCAGGACCACCGCAGTTAGGGATGATTAGTCAATACCTACAATCTGGCATTGATTTGACCAAGCTACCACTTTCCGTCAAGGCTGCGGTTGAATCGATTGCTCCGGAGATTGACCTGCCGTTTGATATCCTGCTGGTTGGCCTGGTGTTCGATAAAGACGGGGCACGCATGCAAATGGCCATGAACATCGAAACCCATACGGCACAGAGTTTGAAATTCGGAGCCACGGGCGTAGAGATTAGGCCTTATGGCATGAACCTAGGAGAGTTACGTCTCTTTTTGGCTGAAAACCTCGATTTCGACGACTTTCAGTTGCCGATTACCCTTTTGGGAGGCGATACGGCCAGCTATGCCAGCTTCGATTGTAGTGGGTTCAAGGAGTTTCAGTTGAAGGCCGATTATACCTTCCCGGATCAGTATGTGAAGCCGGTGACGGTCGACACCCAATCGGTCAAAGCGCACTTTACGCTACGTTCGCAGTCGCTGGGCCAGTTCGTGGCAATAGCTGAAGTAGACAGCTTTATGATTCAAGGCATGGACGATGTGATCTTTAAGATCGACTCAGCTTATATCGATTTCAGTGATGTACAGAACCCTTCTGACTTCCCAGTTGACTACGAAAGCAGTACCACCTGGCGCGGCGTGTTTATGAAGAAGTTAAGTGTGACGCTGCCGCCCGGCTTCAGTGCGGATGGCGGCCAACGGATCAGTTTCTCTGGCAACGATATGATCTATGATAGGGGGAATGGCTTTTCAGGAGTATTCCTGGCCGAATACCTGGTCCACATGAGAGGCGAAGATGTGACTCCATTAATGCAGCAATATGCCGCTGAAAATGGGGTTAGCTTGCCTCCAGTAGGTGATCTCGGTGGTTGGGCCTACTCACTGGATACCGTCTCCTTGAGTATTGTTGCCAATTCATTTGAAGAATTCCGCCTAAACGGACGGCTTCATTTGCCGATTACGCGGCAGGAAGACGCGATCGTCTACAATGCAACGATCACTACTGATGCAAGCGGGCAGCCGATCATTGGTATGGAACTGATGGTGGATGGCACCTATATGGTACCCTTCCTGTCAATGGCAGAGATGCAGTTGAATGACAATTCAATTGCTGGCGTCCGCTTCGCAAATAATCAGGTGGAGCCCTATTGCGACTTGAGTGGAGCCTTTAACATTATTAAACCAGAGGACCCTAATACGGGGGAACCTGAAGTGCGCTTCCAGGCATTGGGATTCCAGCACTTTACCCTGAATGATATTAATTCCACGCCCGCATTTCCAGTTAGCGAAAGCGGCCCAACGGGTGGCCTCAATAATATGGATATTGCGGCCTTTACTTTTGCTAACGTCACTTTTACCAATGAGCAATTTGGGCAGCAAAACTCATCGGGTGGCCCAACGGTACAAGGCAGTTCCAACGAAAATGTGGGCGGATTCCCGATCGGTGTAGAAGGTATCAATTTCAGAGCGGTGGAGCATGAAGGAGAAAATGTGTATCGCCTCGGATTTACGATCACTTTGAACTTTACGGGCTCGAATGGAGGAAGTATAGCCGGTCGGACCACGCTGGGTATTTTAGGCAAACCGGAGTTCTCTAATCTCCTGAGCGAACCGTGGCGGGCTGTTGTTTACGAAGGCTTCGAAATTGACTTGATTGAGGTAGACGCTACCATTGGGGTGACACACTTTTCCGGAGGGCTCACCTTTATTCGGCGAGACCCCACTTATGGACGTGGGCTGAAAGGTGCATTTAATTTGCGCCTCCCATATGCCTCCAGCGGTTTTGATATTGCAGCTGCAGCTCAGTTTGGAGAGGTGAATGGCCTGCGCTACTGGTTTGTGGATGCCCTGTACACCAATACAACCTATGGCGTTCCGATTGGTAATACCGGTTTATCCATTTACGGCTTTGGTGGCGGCTTCTTTTACAATATGCGGCGGGAGGTCAACTATCCTGATGCGCAAGGAGCTATGAATATTAGTCCGCCTAATCTTAGCGACCTGTACACGGCCCCCGGGGTGACGCTGACTGGCGCAACCTATGTGCCACAAGCCGGAACGATGGCTATCAAGGCAGCCACCAATATTGGCCTGACCGGAAACCGGAATACCTTCAATGCGGATGCAGCCTTGACCTTGCAATTCAATACCTCCGGAGGAATGGATCGCCTGACCTTCGAAGGGCAGGGGTATTTCATGAGTGATCCAAATAACAACGGCTCAGCCGTGGTGCGTACCGACCTGACCCTCGATCTGGATTTCCAGCAAAGTCTTTTGAACGGTACGCTGGGAGTGTACGCAAATCATCCGATGTTTACCGGAGCGAACGGCCCGAATGGCTACGCTGGAACGGCTTATGCTCGTTTTAAGCTGAATGATTCGCAGGATTGGTTCATTAAGATCGGACAGCCTGGCGTGGGGCAGGGTATTGCGGTGAATTTCCATGTGGTTCCGGGGCTGGCGGCGATTCGCACAGAGGCTTATCTGATGGCGGGCTATAACCTGCCATCCATTCCGCCTTTGAATACTTACCACCCTAGTTTTAACACCAGTTCCTTTAGTTTGCCTGAACGCCTGGAAGTTACGCCTGGCCGGAGCTTTGCTTTTGGTGCGCACTTCAGCTTTTCTAAATACTATCAATACTTAGCTTTCTATGCTACGCTGAGTGCTGGTGCCGGTTTTGACGCCACGTTCCTGCAGGCGAGTAGCTGTAATGGTGATCCTAATTTTGGCCTGAATAATTGGTACATGCAAGCCCAGGCTTATGGCTATTTGACGGGTAGCATTGGTATTCAGATCACACTGGATTTTTTCTTCTACTCGAAAACGATTCGCTGTAACGTCTTGGACATTGGTGCTTCCATTGGCATGTCAGCTGAGCTGCCCAATCCTACTTGGATGCGTGGAACGGTAGGAGGATACTTCAGTGTCTTGGGGGGCATGGTCCGAGGGAATTTGAGCTTCAATGTGGAATTGGGCGACCGTTGTACCAACCTCACGTTTTTACCGGCCAATCCGCTGGATGGGATTAAGATCATTGGCGATCTAGAGATCGATGACTCGGCCGACTGCGCTGAGGACGGAGCAGCGGTAGATTTTGACTGTGTTCAGGTTTACGGCGGTCCAAAACTAACCTTACGTGCGAAGAGGAATAAGGCATTTGAGATCAAGGATATTGATGAACAAGGAAATCCAAAAACCTATCGATACCGAGCTGTATTCGATGGTTTGACGATTGCCACCGGTAATGAAATAGTATCGGGTGAATTGTTCTGGGACGGTGACGATGCTGTGTCATTCCGTTCACCGAAGATCTTTAAGCCATTTACCATCTATACGCTTACTGCACGGGCCTTTTGGCAGCGGGAGAATGACAGTGGTCAATGGGTTCGTGACACGCCGGATGAAGTGGAAACCTTCACGTTCAGGACCGGAGCTTTGCCGGACCGCTTGGTGGGGGAGATTATCGAATACCAACGACCTCAAGATCGGCAGCGCAACTACTATCGCAATTCCAGCGATGGGATCATCGAGTTGCGGCAGGAAGGCTTCCATTATCTCTTCGATACGGAGCCAATTACCGAAGTGGTTAATGGGCAACAGATTACCTACCACTATAATTATCAACTCAGGTTGAAAAACCTAACGAATAATACAGAGGATTACCGGGATTTAGATGAATATCCGACAGCTACCAATGGTGGTTTTATCGAAGAGTTCTATGGCGCCTATTCTTATACTCGTACACTCTTTTCGGTGCGTCGACCCAGAACGACCCAGGAGGAAGTAAATCGACTGAATGCGCAGAATGATGGTTGGACTTATGAGGCACGAGACGTCTACGAACAGCATTTTTATGGTAGTTTTTTCGGCCAATCTGTATGGGTTCGGACGGAAGGAGGAGGTAATATTTTCCGCTCCCGTATAGCAGCTGGAAAGACTATTCGGTTTAGCGGGCATAATGAGTATGGCCTGATGAAAAGAGGGCACATCTATGCTATGGAAATTGTTGGTGTCCCGATAATCGAAGGAGAAGAGGACTTGGTGGAGACGGTGGATTCCGTTGGGTTGGTCACGGTTCAGGCCACCACCAGTGACACGCTGGGACAAGCCGGGTATGATCTTAGTCGCAACGATGTGCGCTTGAATGCTGAAACAGACAAAGATGTCTTGCGACGTGAATTGACCAGGGTACTGTACCGTTTCCACATGCGAAACAGTTTCTATCCGAGCCTGCATGAGAAGATCGATGAGATTTTGTCCAACGATCCTATCGTGGATTTCAATGTCAATCGTGCCCACTTGGGTTATGAAGGCAACCACGGATGGGAATCCTTCCAGCGCTATGACACCACTCAAGCGGTGAATATGTCTTTCCCTTCATCCTTTGAAGGATTTGACTATGCTGAACGAGCCTTGCTTGAGCAACACCCTTTCTTCCGACTGGTTGGTGGTGCCGGTGGAGATATCGTTGATGTGATACGGGCTGATTATGTGAATTCGGAGGCCTACATCAGCTTTATGGATGAGATTTCTGATGAGCAGGATATCGAAGGTTGGTCGGTAGAGAATCACAACGACAGCTTGATTGTTACCGTGTGGCCAAACGAGGGTATGGGTCAATCGCAGCGAGATCTTCTACGAAGCTATTTCGGGGCCTTTTTCCCCATCGGGAAAGGCGATGAGGAACAAACATTAGGGGTGGGATATTACACTGCCAACCACAGTTCACTTACGGATCAAGAGATTGAAAGTGGTCGGGCAATGTTGAGTAACCAGAATCAGGAGAGCTATCTGGAGCTAACCATCTATTACTATTCCTACTTCGCCCAGCAGACTCCTTATCTACGCATGATGGCCAATGGCTTAAAAGTTGGTCGGGAGAATGTGCAGCAGGAGCTACCTGGATTAGGGATCGACGGTGGAATGGATCAGATTCCGTACATCATGAACCTCGTGCACCTCTTGTATTTGCAAAATAGCTACTTGCGCGGGCAATCGGCGATGCCATTAGATGGCTTCTATGATTATCAGTCCATTTACAACTACTTGGGGCCTCAACTTCAAGGTCGCATCTATCTCCAGTACCTGAATTCCCCGAATTGGCAATCCAATCAGTACGAATATTCCTCACCCATGCAAATTACGGTGCCCAATGCGAATTAACAGCTGCCTTTCACGACTCATTTGCACTATGGTGTTACTTGGAGCTCTGCTAGTGCCGGCAACAGGGCAGACCGTATTGTCGAATACGCCAGAATTGAGGGATTACGACACATTGGTTGAGCTGCTGCGACAATTGACCCTTCGGCAAGAAATAGCGGATTCGCTATTCCGGCCCGAAGCTATATTGGCCATGCTGCAAAGAGATTATCCGTCGAGAAAGTCGCTTTGGCAAGCGACACAGATGACGCGATATCAACTTACTGGAGACCCGGATTTGGAGCGTGGAGCGCGGTATCGGTGGGCGTTTTACGAGGATAATCCTCAGATATATGCCAATGACACGACCCTGTATCGCAGCTTGCTGGAACGAGGAAGGCGTGGGCAGATGATTCGTACGGAAGAAGAAGAGGCTGATTTTCAGGCTTCGATCAACACAAGCCTAAGGGAGTCACTCTTCAGTGGCCAGTTCTTTGAAGAATTGAAATCGGCCTATCTTTTCCAGTTGAGCTACGCGCTGAATCCAATTGAGGTGCTTGGTGCTATAGATAGCCTCGCCGAAGGCGGGGTAACTGTCGTACTGCCCATCCTGCGGGATTATGACTTCATTGAGCAGGCGCCTGACCCGCAAGAAGAATGGCAATTGGCCTTGGCGGCAAAATCCTATGGGGATTCCGTCGTGTTACGTTGGGCACCGAATACACCTGGTTTTTGGGTAGCGGCCAACCAGGAGGGCTATCGATTGACGCGTTGGGAACTGGATGCTGCCGGTAGCATTTTACTGGATACTCGACAAGAACTGACCGGCGCGGCCTCTGATAGATTGATCAAGCCATGGGAACGGGCCCGTTTTGATGAGGCTGTTCGCAGCGAAGCGGATAGCCTACTGGCTGTAGCAGCCCAAGCTTTGTATGGCGAGGATTTCGTGGTGAACCTGAATGCCGGAGCAGAAAAGGATATCATTAACCGGGCCACCGAATTGCAAAATAAGCATGGCTTCGCTCTGTTTGTGGCCGATCGTTCAGCAGAAGCGGCTTACTCACTAGGCTTGCGTTTCGTGGACCGAACGGTTGAGGTAGGAAAACGATATTACTACGACCTGCGGACCCCCGCCCAAACATTCTCCTTGATCAACCCAGCAGTGACGGAAGTTACTGTGAATGCTACGCCCGATCCTTATCGAGTAGAGGGGTTTCAATTAGAAGGGCAGGATGGATCGGTCGTGGCACGGTGGCACCGGGTGCAATCCCGGCTTTTTTCCGGCTACTTTCTTGAGCGTTCTGATGACAATGGCCAAAACTACGAGCCTTTGAATAAGGATCCGCTGGTTTTCCTGGAAGACCCCTCCAATCCAAACCCCTTGTATGCCGCCAACCGGTATTTTATCTATCAGGATAGTATCGATGAAAACTACAAGGAATTCAGTTACCGCATCCGGGGTTTGACTCCATTTGCCGATTTCGGGGAATGGGCGAGCCTTTCCACCAGCGGTCGAGACCTGACTCCTCCTCCCAAACCTGGCCTGACGAGCTACAATACGCTTGATACCAATGAGGTGGCTTTAGAATGGACGATGGTCCAGGAACCGGACGATTTGGTACACTACGAGATCTTACATTCTGAGCGAGGAGATACGGCTACTTTTTCCGTGATAAGTGAGCAATTACCTCCTGGAACGCGGACCTTCGAAGTACCGTTCCGCCTGGCAGAAAACGGATCGCACTACTTCAAAGTGGCCACCATTGATACGGCCGGCAATACTATCGAATCCTTCCCGCTATATGTAAATGTGGTCGACTATCATCCGCCGGCACCGCCCTTTAATTTGCGAGGTGGAATTGATTCAACAGGGCGTGTCCTGATCAATTGGGATATTGGACCAGAGGCGGATTTATCTGGTTACCGGGTCTTCTTTGCAAATCGCCCTGATCGAGAGTTCTCTCAGCTGACCACAGACGCTATTCAGCAAAACTACTTCGTGGATACTATTGAGAACCAGACACTTAGCGAATCGATCTATTATCGGGTGATAGCGGAAGATCTCCGCTTTAATCAATCTGAATTCTCCAAAATTCTGGAGTTGAAGCGGCCCGATGTAATTCCTCCAACTGCCCCCGTCCTGAAACACATTGCCATGCTTGATAATGGCCTGCAATTAACTTGGGCCCCCAGTAACAGTAACGATGTGGTCGCTCATGTGATTCAACGCAGACTCATGGTTGAAGATAGCAGCTGGACGGTATTGGCCACCTTGACTGACCATTCTATCGAATCCTACATCGATTCTACAGCGGCAGCGGAGCAATTATATGAATATCGGATGATGGCGATCGACGATGCTGCTCTCGAGTCAGCTTTCAGTTTCATCCAACGCGGGCGCAGCTATTTCCGTGGACAGGTTCCGTCCATTTTCGACATGGCGGCAAGCTATGATTCGATCGCCGGAGGTGTTGCCTTGTCTTGGTCATTTGACCCACCAGTCTCAGGACTACTAGCTGGGACGGAGTATCGGTTCTTGCTCTTCCGCGCGGTGAATGGGGCAAGCCCTCAGCGCTACCAGCAATTAACAGGTGAGCGAACATCCTGGACAGATCGAGCAGTACGTGCAGGCGAAGTCTATCAATACCTGATCCGGGTCGTCTTTGCCAATGGAAAGATTAGTGAGCCAAGTGAAGCTTCAGTGGTGACGATTCCGAATGGGGATTGAAGCACCTAAAAGAATGACTTATGAAAACCTTACTTCCCCTGTTGATCGTGATGGCCTGTAGTACTGGAGCCCTCTTTGGACAGTGCTGCCCGGATAATGTAGTGGTTGAAATATTTGAAACAGGCGACTGTACGATTGAGCTTGCAGAGGCTCTGATTGGCTATCCTCCTTTTCCTCCTGGCTGTGAGAGTGCCACGTTCACCAACGATGCCCCAGCTGAGTTTCCGCTTGGTATTACCACGGTGAACTGGACGATCAACGGAACGGAAAGCTGCACACAAACCGTGTTGGCCTATGCTGGCCTAGAAGGCTTGGAAATCACCGGCATGCCTAGTTCCATTTGTCCAGATGATGCACCTTTTACCATTGGCGCTACTAACCCTGCGACTTCTTTTCCAGCCTTTTCCATTAATACTGTAGGAGGAGTAGGTTTGACGGATAATGGCGACGGTACCGCAACCATTGATCCATCATTACTTACTCCCAACACCTCTGTCACCGTATTGTACATAGAGGATGCTACCTTCTGCTGGTCGGCAATTGCGACAGCGATGGTGGAGGATCCCCAGGTTTCCTTTTCCGGCCTACCTGCGAACCTTTGTGCCAATGATGATGCGGTGAATCTGGTGGCGACAGAAGTAGAGGGGAGTTACAGTAGTGTGCCGGCAACGGCCGGTCTCATAGACTCAGGAGATGGCTTTGGGAGTTTTGATCCTGGAGTTGCTGGGCCGGGGACTTACGAGGTCACTTTCACCTTCTTTGGTGTAAACGGTTGTAATGGAATGGACACCCAGGTTGTCGAAGTAAGCGATCCACAGGGCGCGACTATCAGCGGTTTGCCGACTTCAGTATGTGAGAACGAGCCTTCCTTTACTATTTCGGGTTCACCGGCTACGGGAAGCTTCAGTATCCTGCCGGCCAGCGCTGGACTAGTAGATAATGGCGATGGCACGGCTACTTTAGATCCAAGTGTGTTGGGGAGTAATAATTTCACGATCAGTTATACAGTAACAGCGATGGGATGTAGTAACACAGTGGATGAGCCGCTGAGTGTAATTACGGCATTTCCCACCAGTTTCTCCGGCTTGTCACCGACTTACTGTGATGATGACGCCCTCGTGTCGCTTAGTGCCAGTCAGCTGAATGAACCGGAAAGTCAAGTGTTTAGTACGGATGCTCCAGCTGGCTTGACGAATTTGCCAAATGGGCAAGCGACCTTTGATCCCAGCCTTGCCGGCGTAGGAACCTGGACGATCACCCTGACGGAAACCGCCTTTATTGGCTGTGTGACCACTTATTCCGAGATGACCACCATCACGGCTACGCCCGACCCAATGATAGTCGACTTGCCTTTCAATGTGTGTACGGATGATCCTCCTTTCACGATAACAGGAACGCCAGCTACTGGTACTTTCAGTATTGTACCAGCCAGCGCTGGACTAGTAGACAATGGCGATGGAACTGCTACGGTTGATCCAGCCATATTAGGAACCAATTTGTTCACCATCAGCTACACTGTCGTTGAATCGGGTTGTAGCGGTTCTGTTGATCAGTTTTTGGATGTCGGAGAAGCCTTGCCGACTAGCTTTTCTGGTTTATCGCCGACCTATTGTGAGAATGAAGGGCCAGTCATGCTAAGTGCTAGTCAATTAAATGAACCTGAAAGCCAGGTGTTCAGCACGGACGCACCAGCTGGCTTAACCAACCTACCTAATGGACAAGCGACCTTTGAACCAAGTTTAGCCGGAGTAGGAACCTGGACGATCACCCTTACCGAGACAAGTTTTATCGGCTGTGTGTCGACCTATTCGGAAATGGTGACCATCACGGCATTACCCGATCCGATGATCATCGGCCTGCCGTCGGCGATTTGTGTTGATGATGCAGCTGCGGATTTCACGGTCTCTCCAGTAGGAGGGTCGTTAAGCAGCGATCCGGCAACTCCAGGTCTGATTGATTTTGGGAACGGAAATGCCCGATTTGATCCGATTGAATCTGGCCCGGGAGACTTTACGATTACTTACAACTATACCGATGGTAATGGCTGCCAGAATAGTAC
>SPJK01039490.1_pt1 | contig 28924 bp, 18 predicted proteins | sample 3741771 | NCBI WGS metagenome assembly SPJK01 (sample SAMN10925997, study PRJNA522277) | cold seep metagenome | isolation source: Elba SIP-enriched marine methane seep metagenome, extraction at timepoint T2 | place: Italy: coast of Elba, Mediterranean Sea
CAATTCAGGAGAGAGAATAAAATGATTTATTAACTGCCGCAAACGCGCCAAAATTTGTTTCGCTTGCCACAAGTCTATTAAAGCATTATCAAACTGAAGCTGAATTTCAATTTCATCCCCCGGCATCGCCAATAAAGTTAATGGAAAGCGACTGGAAAAATCGCCTTTAAAGCGTGTAATTTGTAAACTGCCTGGTTGTTTTTCGGCGAAAGGAAAGTTTTCCACCACCAACAAGCTATCTAAGGAGCGCCTGGGCGGGAGACATTGCCATCGTTGTAAATCCGCCAACGAGACATATTCAAATGGCGTTCTTTCAAAATTAGATGATTTTAATTGCTGCAATAACCCAATCAGGCTTTGATCACTCTCCACCTGCAATCTAACCGGTACAACATTCGCCAGCATACCCAGCATATTTTCTACGCCTGTTGGGCCGCCGCCTCTTCCGGAAACGGTGATGCCGAATATCACATCCTTAGAGCTTTTAAGCTCCGACAGCGTCAATGCCCAAAATAATTGCATCAACAAACTGAAAGTCAGTTGACATTGACGAATTTGCTGGTTAAACAAAACAGCGGTATGGTTATCAATAAGCAACTTGATTTTTTCAAAATTCGGCTCATCTTGCTGCTCTTGAGTTTGGTAAAAAGAACCGCCATCGATAATAGATTCCATTTCACTGAGCCAAAATTTTCTGGCTGCATCCTTATCGTTCTTGGCGATATGCTTTAACCAATGCTGGAAAGGCATCACCGGCGTCGCCGTAAAAGGCAATTGATCGGCCAATTGATGATATTTTCCCAAAACCTGCTGTAATATTATCGAGGCCGACCAACCGTCTAATAATATATGGTGGCAATGCCAACACAATATATGACGATTCCCCGATCCGCTAAACAATGTTACCTGATGAAGCGGGGCTTGGTGTAAATCCAGCCTTAATAAACTCTGTTTTGAAACCGCTTCATCCAAATTATCGGCGTATTGATACTCAACATCGAAAGTACAGCGTTTATTAACAAGCTGCATCGGTTTAGGCAGATTATTCCAGTGAACCGAAGTCCTTAAAACTGGTTGTCGATTAATTAGCCATTGCCAGGCCTGACTGAAAGCTGTCTGCTTCAACGCGCCTTCCAATTCCAGGACAATCATCAACTGTCCGGGGTCCTTGCGCTCTTGATTGAAGCCCTGAAATAAAAAAGCCGCCTGTAAATCAGACAATGGAAAGATAGCTTCTATATTGCGTTTATCCATAGTCCATCAAAGATTATCAATAAAGACATCCAGATCATCTTGATCTAATCCTGAGTCGGGAAAATCCGAGGGTGTATAAGCCGCCTGTCCGGACTCCAGGCAATGCCGAATAATCTCTTTTAGCTTATTGAAAAAAAAATCAGCTTGTTGCTGCACAATTTCTTGGTCAAAAACACTGGAATCATAACGCCAACTACTTGTTAAGATGCCTTGTTCAATAAAACAATCAATATCCAGCAAATGTGCGCGTTGATTGGCTGGATCGCGCTGTACAATCTCCGGCATATCTCGTTTTCGAAAAATTTCCGATTCCGCCAACTGCAAGTCTATTGCACCCAGATAATTGAAGAGAATCTCCGGTTGAAAATCGCGCTGAAAACACGGTTCCTTACTGAGGTAACGTAAAATGCCATAGCCGAGGCCTTTATCCGGAATCTGCTGAGTCATTTCTTTGATTTGTTTGATATCCGCATCCCAGCCTGTTTGCGTTATCGAAAGATTCACCGGAAAAAAAGCGGTGAACCAACCTATCGCCGCTGCGGCATCCATGTTATATCCTAGCGTTTCTCTACCGTGCGCCTCCATGCCGATCCTATTCGAAGTATTGCCGGTCCAGAGGCTTAAGGTATGCGCCAAAGCAGTCAATAATAGGTGTAGAGCCGTAGCGCCATATTTTTCATTTACTTCAGAAGTCAGTCTCCGGGTATTTTCAGCATCCAAATTAAACAGCAACTGAGCTGTATTTCCTTCTTTGGCGAATGGCTTGCTTGCTCCTGACACCGTTCCGACTGGCTGCGACAGCACTGAGCGCCAATAGGCTTGTTGATTTTGAATCAAATCAGTCTCAACAATAGAGGTCAAGTGGTGCGCCCATTGCCGAAACTCCATTCCCACATGAGGCAAGTCAGGCTTTTGCTGCTGCAAACACTGCCGACAACTTTGCTCCAACTCTTTTTCCAAATGCAGCCAAGAAATATTATCGATAACTAGATGATGAGCGCAAATCCATAATTGGTTGAATGGCTGCCGTGGCTGCGCCACAAACAAAAAACGTATCAAGGGCGCTTGCTGCAAATTAAAACTGCTTTGCATATCTGCAACATATTGCAGAGTGGCATTTTCATCCTGTACGGATTCAACAACAACCAGCTCAACACTGACACTATCGCTAATGTACGCTTCATATTGCTTATCGCCGTTATGAATGAAGCAAGTCCGAAAGATGTCATGCCGATTCACTATAAAATCAACCACCTCCTGCAACTGGGATGTCGTCAATTCTGCTGTAATTTCATAACACCGACTTTGATTCCAGTAATTCGGATTAACCAGGTTTTGTTGAAAATACCAATGTTGAATCGGCGTTAACGGCGCATGACCTTCACCCACAGGCGCTATTGTTTGCGCCTCATCCTGCTCCCGCCCCAATGGCTGCAATTGTATGTGGTTTGCCAACAGAGCAATGGTGGGATACTGAAACAAATCATTCGGCGCTAATTGTAAGCCCGCCTGATGCGCCAACGAGACAACTTGAATGCTGATTATGGAATCCCCACCCAATTCAAAAAAATTATCATCCACATCCAGAAAGTCCGTCTGCAAAAGCTTGCGCCAAATCTCCAGCAAAGTTTGTTCTATTTCACTCAGCTCAGTGCGAACATTCTGATTTTCCCTTTCCGGTTGATTCATTACAACTGTTAACGCCTGTCGATCAACTTTACCATTCGGCAACTTTGGAAAATGATCCAACACTATAAATCGAGTCGGCATCATGTATTCCGGCAACTTCCGCTTTAATTGCGCTTTCAATTCCTCTATATCGGCGCTGATACCGTTGTGTAGACGAATGAAGGCATACAATGCTGATCGCCTCTTCCGGGTTGGGTTCTCCGGGCTCGCTTGAAAACGCGATTGCAACAATGCCTGCTGCTGCGGGGTCATTTTTTTGATGCGCTGAATAATCTGCTGCTTATCCATCTTTATTTAACCGCTTCGATAATAACCATCTCGTCAGACCATTGTGCGTCTTGAGTATCCTGAGGAATTTGCAATCCTTTCACTTGAGATAGCGAAAAAGATGAAAAATAGTTAAATAATAAACGCTGATGTCCCCGGCTTAATGAATTGGTTTCAGAACTGAAATAACTGAAAACCCCGCCAGGCTTCAACTTCACAGCCGCCGTAGGGAAAAAATGTTCGGCAAAGGTCACGCTCTGCACCACTTGTTCTAAGTGGTCTTCCGCATTTAATGGATAAGTATGAAAAAAAATACCGTCATAGTGTTTCATTTGCCCGACAACATCTTGCCACATTCCCGGCAAGATATGAATATTAGGATTCTGAATTTGATCCCGCCAGGCTTCACATTGCTGCACAACATGGGGATTGCATTCTACGATGGTATGTTCAGCCACTCCGTAATCCTGAATATACCGCGAAGCGATGCCGCGTCCATAGCCTATTTCCAACACGCTGCCATGTGAATTTGTGACTATCTCGGCCATCGCTTTCATCACCGGTATTTGCCAATCCTCCATAATTTCTCCGGCGGACAAGGAATGTTGTGAGCGCTCATTTAATTCCGAAGCATCTTCCCCACAAATAAATGATTTCGATAAATCATCCATCGCCAAGACATCATCAGACCATTCTTTCAGCATCCGATTCAACACCCAGTTCCGTTGCGCGTTGCGGGGCGTTTTAATGAAGTCATCCGATTTAATTTCCAAAGTAATATCGAAATTTTGAAAGCGTTTAATTTTACGAGTCATGTCTATTACCTTGATTAACCAGAGTTACTATCAGACAGCGATTCAATTTCAAGGAATAATTTTTCAGCCTCATCATCCCCCATCGCCATCAATGACCAGGCCAATTTTTCAAGCCGCCCATCATCAAGTTGAGCGGGGTCTTCCTGTTGCTTGTTATCCGCCGTAGCGATAACGATCACATCCTCTACCTCAGGCGATAGTATAATGGCTTTCTCAATCTCAGCGGTTTCTATTCGGTGACCGCGAATTTTCACTTGCTGGTCATGTCTTCCCTGAAACACAATATTGCCGTCTGCCTGAAAATAACCCCAATCCCCTGTTCGATACCAGCTCCCCGCCATCCCCGGTAAACTGACAAAACGGATTTCGCTTTCTTCTTTGTCGCCAAAATAACCGTCCGCCACGCTTTCACCACCGATATAGATTTCCCCAGGCAAACCAATGGGGCATTGCCGACCTTGTAGATCTAAAATAACGATGTGCGTGTTGTCAACAGGCTTTCCGATAGGCGCAATGGCATTTAACGGTAAAGCCTTGGTATCAAAAACAGTCGCCCAAACCGTCGCTTCGGTGGGGCCGTATTCATTATATAAATCGGCTTGCGACAACTTTTGTCTATGCATCGCCAATAAATCATTAGCAGGAAACGCTTCACCCGCCACAATCACAACAGCCAGCGAATTCAGCTGTTTCGCCGCCATATTCTCCAGCATCAAATGATAAAGCGTCGGCAAACATAAAGTATGGGTAACTTGATGCCGCTCAATCAACCCCGCCAAACGGTCAAGACGCTGTTCGATGCGGAAATCGGCAATCAGCAGCATTCCCCCCTGGCTTAAAGTCCAGAAAATACCGGCAACTGAACTGTCGAAAGAAAAAGACGATAACAGTAAAAAAGTCTCCGGCTGCCGCAGATAATAATTAATGCGAGCGTTATTGGAATTTAATAAATTCCTGTGGCTAATCTGCACCCCTTTAGGCTTGCCGCTGGAACCGGATGTGTAAATAATGTAGGCGGGCATGGCATCGCTCACCCTCGGCAATGCGCATTCAGGATTCGCTATCGGCGCATCCTTTTCGATATTAATGACAGGAATCGATAAGCCGTTGCCAACAGCATAGGATTCAGCGTCAGTGAATAACAATTGCGCTGCGCTGTCATTGAGTTGCTCAAGCAAACGATCATGCGGGTAATGCGCATCCAAAGGCAGATAAGCGCAACCAGCCTTAAGCGTCGCCAACATTGCGATAATCATCATGCTATTTCGCTGAAAACAAAGCGCCACATGACAACCGGGCTCAACGCCACGTTCAAGCAAAGTAATCGCCCAAGCGGTGGATAATCTTTCCAGTTCGGCATAGCTGATAGCGGTGTCTCCCGCCGCCACGGCTATTGCATCAGGCTGAGTCTTCGCTTGCGCCGCTATTTGCTGGTGTATCAATTGACTACTGTCAATATTTCGTTGCGTCTGATTCCATTGCTCCAGCAAAACAAGTTCCGCGCTATTAATCATTGGAACCGCCAGCGGTGATTGCGCCAGATAATCGGGAATCGCTTTCAGCAAATTCTGATAATGCCGCAATAGTTGCTCAGCTATCTGTTGGGGATACCGACCCGACTGATGAACAAGAATCAATTCAATGGCTGACTCTGGCACAATCAATAAAGCCAGAGGGTAATTGCTTTGTTCAAAATATTCAATTGACTCAATGAGCAAGCTGTTTTCAAGCGTTTCTTCTCTTGCCGGGAAGTTTTCAAAAACAACAATACTATCAAACAATGCGCGCCCCTTTGGCGCATCGCTCCAGCCTTGTATTTTATTCAAAGGCGTATTTTGATAGCGCTTAATCGCCAGCAAGTTTTGCTGTAATGTTTGCAGCCATTGCTTTACCGTGCAATCATCTTCTATTTGCAGTCTCACCGGCAAGGTATTAATAAACAGGCCGACAATCTCCTCAACACCATCCAAATCATGCGGTCTGCCTGATACCGTGCTGCCGAAAACAACATCCTGCTGACCGGAATAATGTTGCATCAACAAGCCCCATGCGGCATGCATTAATGTGCTGAGGGTGATTCTCAGCTCCCGCGCCAAACCGACCAATTGCCGTGACAACGCTGCCGGGATAACGTCTTTAGTCATTAAGCTGTCAACCGTTAGTTCCTGTTGCAGCGACACACTGGGTAACAGCAATTCAGTAGGTTCTGCAAAACCAAGCAAATAGTCTTGCCAAAATCGGCGATCACCTGAATCATCTCTGTTTTGCAGCCAATTAACAAAATTATCCCATGGTTGCACCACCGCCAAGTCCGCCAATACACCCTGCGCCGCCGCCTGGTACAGTTGCATAACTTCATTCAGCACTTGCCGAGCTGACCAGCCATCCATCAATAAATGATGAAAAACCCATAGCAACTCATGACACTGTTGATCAACTTGAAGCACATAAAAACGCATCAGCGGCGCTTGTGTTAAGTCGATTGAGGCATTCCTCCTCAACGTCTGCATCGCATCGGCTAGTTCGCTATCTGACATTGCCGAACAGTCCTTCTGCTGAATGATAATGTCTAACTGCTGAAAAATGATCTGCAAAGGTTCATCAACGCCGTCCCAAACAAAAGCGGATCGTAAAACCGTATGTCTTTGAACCACCTGCCGCCAAGCCTCAAGCCAACTAGAATAGTGAAACTCTCCTTTTAAGGTAAGTGAAATTTTATTGATATAAACACCGGAACCAGGCTCAGCGATGCAATGAAAAAGCATACCCGCCTGGGTAGGCGATAAGGGTAACGCATCTTCTACATTTTCCAATTCCATTGCTTTAGTCCTTTTTCAGAATCCGGGATAATTGGCCAAGCTGTTGTTTACCCAATTTAGCCGCTAACTTTTGTCTGGCGTCTGTTTGAACCTGTAAATCAATAATCTGTTGCATGAAAGATTTCAAGCGGCCCGACAGTTGACTGATTTGTTCTCTTGAAAACATTTGATCACTGTAGCCGAAATCTATAAGCAAGCCTTCTTGTGACAAGCGGGCGTTCACCTCTAAGCTGAAACAGAAGCGATTGTCAGCGCCTCTGTATAGCTGCAAAGGTCTAGCAAATTGGAACATATTATCTTCCGCTAACAGTTTGTCAGTTCGTCCCAGATAATTGAATAAGACGCTGCCGTATTGCTGAGGATAGTGATTGTCGGCATAATTTAACAGCCCATACTCCCCCCCTAAACCGGGAACAGCATCCATTTGACTTTTTAACGCTTTTAAAGCTTGCGCCGAAACCGGCGGCGAATCAATTGTTAAAGTTAAGGGATAAAGCGCAGTAAACCAGCCTATACTGCGGGTCAAATCCAAGGCATCATGCTCCCGACCATGCGATTCAATATGAATAGTCAGTCTGTTATTTCGGCTGAACTCGGCCAAGGTTATCGCCAGAGCGCTCAACAATATTTCATGCATCGGCATATTCCAATGCCGCAAACCTTTATCGATCAATTGCTGAGTTAGGTAAGCTGAAAACCTTTCAGTGTATAGGCGGCGACTGGCTTCCCGCACTTGCTGCTCAGGCAAAGCCATTGAATGAAATAACGACGGTTGCCGCCAGTCGTCATTCACATTATCCCGCCGCTTGATATTAGCTTGCTGTGTGGAAACTGCTTCCACCCAATCTCCCCAATGACTGCCCGTGGCAGGTAACTGAATGGCCCGCCCACTTAATAGTTGTTTGCAAGCTGTATCCAAGTCCGCCAATAAACTCTGCCAAGACACCGCATCAATCACCAGATGATGAATCACTAACAACAATCTGGAACGCTGGTTTTCATCCACCCATAAAACCGCCGCGACCAACTTACCCTGCTCAATATCCAGAGATTGTTGAATTTGATGCTCATAGCCGCATTGCTGATCATCATTGTTGATATGAATTGTTGATATTTCAACAGCCGGATAATGCTCTGGCAAATGCTGTCTCCAATCCTCACCCTGCCGCTCAAACTTCAGCGTTAATACCCGGTGCTTTGCGATCACAGCATTCAAAGCATCTGCTAATTGCCCCTCGCTCACATTGCTATTAATATTCAGCAATACTGATTGATTAAATTGATTGGGGGACGCAAGCTGCTGACTAAAGAACCACTTTTGTATCGGCGTTAAAGGATAAATACCGGATTTAAACTCAAGCAGCGGGGCTTTGTAACTTGGCTTTATTTCAACATTCGCCGCCAGCTCAGCGACAGTCTGATGTTGGAATAAATGATTAGGTTTTAGCTGAATGCCTAAATCATTGGCTTTGACCACGATTTGAATAGCGATAATAGAATCTCCGCCTAAATCAAAATAGTTGTCATGTATCCCCACCCGCTCGATATTCAAGGTAGATCGCCAAATTTCGGATAACCGCGTTTCTATTGCATTGCTCGGCTCACAATACGCCTCTTCTACATCGCGATGCTTTTCCAAAGGATCCGGCAATGCTGATAAATCAGGTTTTCCGTTATCGGTTAACGGAATACCTTCCATCCGGGTTAAAAAACTCGGCGTCATCGCCCACGGCAAGCGTTGAGATAGCCAGTCTTTCAAACTGCGTGAAGTTAATTCGCTTTGACTCGTATAATAAGCAGCTAAGCGTTTACCGCCGGGGTCGGCAAAAAAATCCTGATCGCGATATTGAATCTCATTCAGGATCTGATAAACCTTGCCGACTTCAATGTCATCATCCAGCTCCTCCATCGCCTCATCGCGCTGCTTCACCCCCAATCTCACATCCCAGCTATAAGGCAGCGCATAATTATGAAAGCCTTGTTTTTGTTTATGTACATGAATACCGACATCATTGATCAGGCAATTGGTTGAACGTCCCGTGTCTTCAGGGCGAATCCACGGCAATTTGCTATTCAGATAATCCAGCATTGCCGCCAGATCAACATCACAATAACGATAAAAATCGACAAACTGGATTTTTTCAAAAATAGCGTCATCATCAAATGCCGAAACATCCATTAACTGGGCAACGGCATCATCCACCCGATGATAGGCTTTACGCGCATCAGCAACCATTTGATCAATGGCGTCCGCATTAAAACGGCCATCCTTAAAAAGTTCCGGGGTCAACCGCGTTTCAAAAAACTGTCCTCTGGATAAGCCGGTTACAATGCAAGCAATATTGCGCTCTAAGGCCAATTGCATACTCAACGTATAAATGACTTTAAAACAACCCTGGCAAACATTGGAATGGCGCTCAAGACTATCCACGAAAACCTGATTCATTGCCGGAGTTCGCCCAAACACATGATCCACGCCCAATTCCTCGCACACCCGTTGAATATTCACCTTTGCCTTATCGGCGATAAAACCATTGTCTAAGGTGAATGCCAGCGCTTTCATGCCCATCGCAACCACCTGCGCCAAAGCATAGGTGCTGTCCTTGCCGCCGCTCAGCAGCACCAGACAATCATATTCGCCCTGAGCTTCGGCTTTAACTTGTTTAAAAATCGCCGCCAAATCATCCATGGTTTTAAAATAAACCTGAGCCTTGCGGCTATATTGCTCAAACTCCCTGCAGATATGACAAACCCCTTGCTCATCAAACACTATATCCGGAAAATTGGCAGGGATGCCGCAACGATTGCAATGCCTGATAGTCGGCGGATTGGCTGTTAGCGGCTGAGGCTGAATAATTTGCAACACACATTGCTCCACTTCCGGGTGAGACAAAATAGCTTGTTCGATTTCCGCCAATTCGATACGGACGCCGTTAATCTTGATTTGCTGATCGGAACGCCCCAAAAACTCCATTACTCCGTCCATCCGAAAACGCGCCAAATCGCCAGTGCGATACATCCGCTTGCCCTTAATAAATGGGTTACTCACAAAACGCTGTTCGGTCAGATCCTTACGCCCCCAATACCCTTGAGCCAAACCTTCGCGATAAACATACATTTCACCGCTGACCCCGGCGGGAACAGGATTCAGTCCATCATCCAAAATATAGATTCCGCTATTAGCGGCAGGAAAGCCGATCGGCACCGAACCTGTCTTGTCGCGTTCCGGATCGAAGCGGTAGATCATACAACCGACCACCGCTTCAGTCGGCCCGTATTCATTAACAATTTCTAATGGATGCGGAAATGCCGTAACCGCGCGCTGGCATAACTCGCTTTTTAAATCTTCACCGCCCAGAATGAGTTTACTGACCCGAGTGTGCGACAAATCCATAGACAAAACCAATCGCAAATGAGCCGGGGTCAATTTCACAACATCGCAACAGGCGTCTTCGAATACATTCAAAACACTCAAATCAACATCGGAATCCTGCTCGGGATAAACAACAATGGCGCCGCCGCAAGTCAGTGGCGTAAATAATGAAGTGACCGTCAAATCGAAGCCGATATTGGAATGCAAGGCAAAATTTAAGGCTTGGCCTTCTGTATAAGTATCCCTTGCCCAATGTATATATTCATGCAAGCCCTGGTGATCGACCATAACCCCTTTGGGAAAACCGGTTGAACCGGAGGTATAAATCACATAGGCCAGATCGGATGCTTTAGGAACAACAGCATTGAATGCTTGCGGTTCAATCGCTTCATCGATATAAAGACGCTCAAGCTTATCTGTTATCGTCGCAGCTAAAGCGCTATCGGTAATCAACAGTTTGATCGCGGTATCTTTAACGATATAGCGTAATCGCTCTACAGGCATCCGCGACTCTAACGGCGTATAGGCCGCGCCTGACTTTAACACCGCCAACACAGCGATGAGCAAGTCAATTGAACGCGGTAAATGAATGCCGATAATATCGCCTTGAGCATAACCCCGGCGCTGTATTTCCGCCGCTAAACCATCTGATAATTGCTCCAGTTCGGTATAACTGAGTTGCTCTTCTCCCTGCATCACTGCAACTGCATTCGGAGTTTCCCGGCATTGCCGCTTAATCAGTTGCAACACCGAGCTTGACTGACGCCTAATCTCGGTTCGATTATAATCGAACAGGTATTGTTGCCTTTCTTGCGCAGTCGTTAATGGAACCTGGTCGATAACGGCATTGGGATCAGCCAGCAAAGCATCCAACATGGCTAAAAAATGCCTGATAGCGTTATTTTGCAAATCGCCGCTAAAGGTATCAACATTAAAATCAAAATAAAGCGTAAAGCTTTGTTGATCACCGAAATCATGCACTTGTAACCGTAAATCATGCTGTGGGTCGCCATAACCGGTATGCAACCATTCAGACTCGACAGGCATCCCGGAAAAAGGCTGAAATGTGGCGTGTATATAATTCAAAACCACATTGAATTGTCGCGTTCCCGCAAAATCGCTGGCGCCCGGTTTGGCGTAACGAATCCAGTTCTGGAACTCGCCATTAACATGTTTAAAAAACTCTTTAAACGTCTGTCCGGGGTTAGCCTGCAGATATAATGGAAACATTTCGATAAACAAACCGATCGTTTCTCTAAATGCTAAAGTGGAGCGATTGTGAACCGGAGAACCTATGGTCAATTTCCGGTTATCGCTGATCCGATACAACCAACTGCCAAGCACCAGCAAAAACAGCTTAAACAAAGTCACATTAATGTTCAATCCACGCATATCCTGACTCAAAGCCAAGGATTTAAGCTGTTCGCTGCGCTGCTCGCCTAATTCACATGCCACTCTGCGGGTAAGTGATCTTTTTCCGGTAACTTTACGCGCATAAAAACAAATCGGATCAATTTGTCGCTTGGCTTGATCTCGCCAATAATTGAGGGCTTGCTGATAACTGTCTTGACCTTGCTGACTTTTTTCGAAAGCCAGGTAATCCTGCCAGGCGGGCAATGTCTCCAACATTGCCGATTCGCCATTTTGAATAGCTTGATAAATCATCGCCATACGTTTATAAATCAGCGAAATAGACCATGCATCGGTAGTGATATGATGCTGATTGAAATACCATAAGCAATGGTCTTCGCCCAAATCCAGCAATGCCGAATCAAAACTGCGCTTCGATAAATCAAATCGTTGCGCATTTCGCTGAGCCAGCCAACGCTGCAATGCCTCTTCACTATTGCTGAACCGGCTTAAATCAATATATTCTGCTTCATCAGGCTGCATTTCAGCCACAACGCGTTGCATGGGAACTCCATCAATAACTTCGATAACTGTTCTCAATGCATCGCTTTCCGCCACTAATTTAATAAAGGCTTGCGAAAAAACCTGTTTGTTCATCGGCTTTTTAAAATGAAAAGCCAATACCATATTGTATAAGGGCGAATGCGGCTCCAATTGTTGCCCCATCCAAATCATTAACTGACTTTTACTCAGATTACTGCGAATGGCAAGCTCATCCAGACTGTAATGAATGGAACTACGATAATCGGTGTCTGTATCGCCGCTCATCATCATTCACCTTTTATCCAGATAATTGTTAATAGACTCAATATTGATAAAATGTTCGATGGTAATGTCTTCTACAGGAACAGAAACGCCGCATTCTTCTTCTATATAGGCAACCAATCGCATCACGGCTATAGAATCAAGCATACCGGTCAGCAATAAATCATCTGTTAAACCAACGGCCTTGCCGCTGAGCAGTTCATTAATAATAAAATGACTGACGTTGTCTTTCATTTGCTTCGGCCTCTTGGTTATTGTTTTTGTAAAGCCTTGTTTTGCAATGCCTGTCGGTCAATCTTTCCGGAAGTCGTTCGCGGAAAAGCCGTCAACACTTTAATCTTGTGAGGAATAGCACTGTCCGGCAACATTGATTTAGCATAATCCAGTAGACAATCTGCCGATATTGCGGAATTTTCAGCTAGAATAACAGCCGCCTCAATGAATATTTCATCCTCCGCATCTTTTATCACATATGCGCCGCATTCTTCAATGTGAACATGGCTGACCAGCACATTTTCCACTTCATCCAACTCAATCCGAAAACCGCGAATTTTAATTTGCCTGTCTTTTCGTCCCAGAAATTCCAGTAAGCCCTGTTCATTCACTCGCACTAGATCGCCGGTGCGATAAAAACGTTGGAAAATGTCTTCTGTAATATAACGCAAATAAAAGGCTTTTTCATTTAATTCCGGACGCTGCCAATACCCTGACATCATCGTCGGCGAACGAATCACTAGCTCCCCGACCTCTCCCTGCAGCGCAATTTGACCTTGATCGTCAATGATCAAACCTTCGGTATTTTGCCAAATATAACCTAAAGGAACCGCCCCATCCTGTTCCTGAAAATTCTCGGGCAAATGATAGTAAGTACATTGATTGACTTCGGCAGGCCCATAAACATTGCAAAAACGCGCCCAAGGCCAACAGCGCATCAAGGCGAATAAATGCTTAGGCGAAAAAGGCTCTCCGCCAAACAACACCCAGCGCAACGACTTACCTAAGCGCTTATCCAAAGCTCCCCGCAACAGCAATTGAATTAAGGCATAAGGCACCGAATACCAGATACTGATTGCTTCATCATCAATCAACTGTGAAAGACTGGCCGGTAATTTGGTGTAAGCTTCCGGAATCAAAACCGTAGCAGCCCCGGCCAAGGGAGCAGCCAGAAACCCCAAGGTCGACATATCAAAATGTAAAGGGGAATGGCCGCCGATAATATCCTGTTGGTTTAGTTGGTAAGTTTCCACAGTTAACCGAGCATAGCTGAGGCCGCTGTAGTGACTGTGCATAATTCCTTTAGGCGCGCCGGTTGAACCGGAGGTAAACATTATATAAGCCAAGTCTTGTTCCATTAAAACCGGTTCAACGCCTGCATGTCGAGTCTGGTTGATATGCGACCAGGAGAAAACCTCAAATTCGGCAATATTTGCTTCCGAAATCCCAAAAATGGATTTCAGCATTGTCGTTGCCGCCGTTTTCGCTAATAATTGAATATCCTCTCGTTTTGCATCATGTGAAACCAGCGCGCAAATACCGCATTGCTCAATTATTTGCTGAATTCTGGCGACCGGCGCACCCGGATCAAGCGGCACAAAAACCGCGCCAGCCCTCATAATGCCGAACACCGCAACCGGCATTTGCAAACATTTGTGCATGTAAACGCCGACCCGGTCGCCTTTGCTGACGCCTTGGTTTATTAAAGACTGCGCTAAATTCCCGGCCTGTTGCCATAATTGCGCATAACTTAGTACTGTTCCGGCAAAACTGAAAGCGGTCTGTTCCGGGCTTTGCTGCGCCCAGTATTTTATCGGATCAGTGAGTAAAAAATGCATCATAAGCCTAACAAGCCGGCAATAATATTACGCTGAATATCGGAAGTACCGGCATATAATACTCCGCCGACCGCATCTCTCAGCCCCCTTTCCACGCCACATTCGCTGGTATAACCTATGCCGCCGTGAATGCGTATCGCATCCAGACTGGAAGCCACGTACTGCTCGCTCAAGTGCAGTTTCAGCATAGCTGACTCCATAGCTGCGGAGCGACCTTGTTGTTTTAGCCAGGCGACTTGATAAAGCAGTAACCGCGCAGTTTCCAGACGAACTTTCATATCCGCAATCCGGTTAGAAACCGATTGAAATTTGCCGATTGACTGACCGGATTGCTGACGGTTTTTTGCATAATCAATAGCCGTTTGCAATTGTCGCTCCATCGCGCCGATGTGACTAGCCAAAATAAAACAGCGATCAAATTGCAATGTTTCACTGCTAATCGCTGCGCCGCCGCCTTCCCGACCCAAAATATTTTGTTCCGGCACAAAACAATTATCAAACGTCAGGTCGCCGAAAGGAACCGTTCGCAAACCCATTTTCTCTTTCACCGGCGAAGCTTGAACGCCTTGAAAACTTTTCTCAATAATGAAAGCGGTCATCCCCCATTTACCATGTTCGGGATTAACAGTGGCGAATACTAGAATAACATCGGCAATAGGCGCAAAAGTAATTAAAGCTTTTTTTCCGTTTAACACATAACCGCCATCAACCTTTTGCGCATGGGTCTTGATATTGGCGACATCAGAGCCGTAATCAGGCTCGGTAATCGCATGAGCGCCAATCCATTCACCGCAACACATTTTCGGCAAATAGCGCGCTTTTAAATCTTCAGCACCGAAATTTAAGATCGGCAATTGCACAGTCCACATATGGGCGTTAAGTCCCAAAGTCAAGCCGCTATCTCGACAACCGCGCCCTAATGCCTCCATCGCTAATACTGATGTCATAAAGTCTTTAGGCTGCTTTCCACTATATTGCTGAGGAATCATCAGTTTCTGAACGCCGAACTCCGCACAACGCCGCCAGCCATCCCAATAAAATTCACCGCTTTTATCACGCTCCACGACGTTATCATTCAGTTCGCATTCTGCAAACCTCAGAACCTGATCCCGAAATGCGATTTGTTGTTCTGTCCAGGAAAAATCCATCGCCCCCCCCTTGTACGTCAGTTAAATTAAGCGCCGTGATTAGAGACCAAAAGCCCTTTTAATAAACCATAACATAGAAATACCAATCAACCCGATAGAACCTAAACGCAGAATCACCCAGTTATACCATTTCCAGTTCCGCAGCCAATACAATAAAGGAAAGACCACCAGAATAATCGCCAATTGCCCTAATTCAACACCCACATTGAAACCGAACAGCGAAGATAACAACGATGACTCCTGTAGATCAAGCGGCGCAAGGACATTAGCGAAGCCGAAACCGTGAAAAAGCCCGAAAACAAAAACGACTACTCCCATTTTCTTGGAATATATCGGATAGATATTGTTGACGGCCGATACGGCAATGGAAGCGGCAATCAAGGATTCGACAAAACGCGCCGGCAAACGGACAACATCCAAGGTCGCCAGACTTAATGAAATGGAATGGGAGATCGTAAACAAGGTGATAATAGCGACGACAGCCCACATCGCCTGACCAAACTTCTCCACGGGTTGATACTGACGTTCCTTTACAAGCATAACGGACGGCAATAATAAAGAAATAATAAACAAAATATGGTCGAAACCGATCCAAATATGCCAAGCGCCGTGTTTAATGAACTCGATAACTACTTCATACCAGGCCAGCGGGGTAAAGCGCACAAATTTTCGGCTATCATCCGGACCGAGAATGGCGACGATATTACTTTCCTTATCTTTCACACCGGTTAATATATTATTCTCCAACACCACAACCCCTCTATGCGTGTCATCTATATCGTCGAATAAAAAGTGGTAATCTGTTTGTAATCCCTTAGGTACGCCGTTTAAAGTCGGAATAGTGAAATGCAGCAACACAAACTGACCGAATTTAGTATCACGGGTTTTCTCATCATAGCCAGTGATATGGATCTTATGGGTCTGCTCACCTTGATAAAACATCAAGGTATTTTGCATGGTTTGTTTGATGAGTTCTTTTGCCTGAAAAAACTCATCCTTATCAATCTTGTTGTCGTTGTTGACATCTAGGGGAAGCACTTTATTCAAATGCTCAAGGGTTGTTTCAAAACGTCCGGTTACTTCAGTTTTACTCACATTCAAAAAAATGTAACTCTCGCCAGGCCGATGAGCTAAAGCGATATTAGCGCCGAAAAAGCAAGAAAAAAACACCACCCAAAACATACGACAAATAAACATGTAAGCTCCTGTTCCAATGAACGCTTTTACAGCATTCCGATAACTTGAAAAACGCTAAACTAAATTTTCTTAACCCTCATGCATACTCAGCGCGGTCAGAGCCGCTGATTTCATAGCTCGCTATTTTAATCGATAGAAAACCGCAACCGTGGCCATACGAAGTACAAGGTGAGTTTCGGGCTTTATAAAATTATCAGTCCTTAGTTAAGGATAACTTTTTCGCCATTCCAGATATGTTGCTTTTCGCTGTTTTTCGCCGTCCAAAACCCATCAAATCTGGAAAAGTCCTCATTGAACTCGATAATCAAATTCCCTTGCCCATGTTTTTCCCGCCAACGGCATTGCAACAGATTAAATTGCCAGGCCGACCAACTAAATTTTCTTTGACAATTATACAAATCGCCATGAGCCAAGCCGCCTTTATTTTGAAAAATATAGCGCCCCTTTATTTGTATATCTTCCTCATAATAAAAGCGAGTTTCCCCTTTATATAATCCGTTATTCCAGATTACCCCTTGATAATCACCTGCGATTTGGTTAACGAATGACTCATCATTAAGTGAAAAACACCCGTTCGCCAATAAGCAACAAGCAACAATTAACACGCTTTTAAACCGAAACATTGCCCTGGATAGTAATCTGTCGGATGAAATTCTGCAAGATGAAATAATAACCTCCTCCCCGTGGCGTATCAACAAGCATTCTAGATAACTCCCATTAATGAAATGTTACTTTCTTTCCTTATCATTGTAAGATAGCCTCAAGAAATACGCTACGGGATCACCACTATGTTGATTAAAGATAGCCGCCCAAACTGGTTTTCAATGAAAGTTTCAGCCTTCTTGGATAACAAAATTCTGAGCGCTTTGACGCTGCTACTTGTTTTCTGTGCTCTTGATGTCATCATTATCAACCTCACATTACTTTACCATGCAGCCTATCAAAGCGAATTTATCAGCCTACAACTGATAAAAAAATTATTTCTGAGTCGCAGCCTGGCGATACTGAGCATTATTTTGATGCTTAGCTTCATCGTCGCATATCGTAAAAAGCTATTCTGCACATGGGCGTCCATTGAAAACGGCTTACAGATCCGCCCGTTTATTTTGCTTTGCGTATTTATCTTAGCCTGGCGCTTTCTAAGCTACGACTACAATTTATATTTCGACCAATCACATTACTTTGACAGAAGCCTTTTACTATTATTTGCGCTACTTGTTTACTGGCGCCCCCTTTTTCTGCCGCTCTTTTTGCTCCTGCTGGCCGCTATAATCTGGCAATTTGCAATCCCACTGGGCGGTTATTCATGGGCGCAACAAAACATGCCGATCAGATTACTGACCTTATTCGTAGGTGCCTGGTTATTAAGGACCATCAGTAACCGGGAATGGACTTATGAATGGCTGTTTTTAAGCTGCTGCCTGGTAGCGACGCACTATTGGTCGCCCGGTTTGCAGAAACTGAAGCTTGCCTGGATAAACCATGCAAGCGTCCATAATTTGTTACCCAATACCTATAGTAACGGCTGGTTAAGCTTTCTATCGGTTGACCAAATGGAGCAAGCGACAAGCCTTTTAACGACACTCAACCCATTGATTGTTGCCACAACATTATTTATTCAATTAGGCGTCGTTCTGTGTCTTTGGAAACGCTGGCTTTTTATCTCTTTTTTAAGCCTGTTTTTATGTTTTCACTTAGGTATTCTGTTGGTTTCGGGTATTTTCTTCTGGCAATGGATAATGCTTGAAATCGGCCTTTCCTGGCTACTGACCCGAACATGGTTTATAAAAAATTATGTTTTTTTTAACACCCCGCTTTTCTTACTCTCCATCGTATTAATTTTAACCGCTTCTTTTTGGGCCAAACCGGTTCCTTTAGCCTGGTATGACGCCAACGCGGCCTATACTTATAAGTTTGAAGCCATTACCGGGAATCAACACAAACATGAATTATCCCCTCGCTTCTTCTCGCCTTATACTTATCAATTTTCGCTGGGTAAATTCGGATATTTGGTTAACCGGCCGTTACTTGGCATAGTCTGGGGCTCCACTCAAAATAAAGCTGTCATTAACGGTTTGAAACAGGTAAGCAACCTTTCCGAACTTTCCGCTTTGGAACGTAAAATCGGCACAGTCAAATACAATGCCAAAAAAGCCGCCCGCTTTGATCAATTCATTCAACAATATATCTCGAATTTAAATCAACACAAACGTCCGCGCCTCTTTCCTTTCAGTTTACTTCCCTCGCCTCCGCAAATATGGACATTTCCCAGCGCCAGCGCCTATGCGAAATTGGACGCCATTAAACAAATAAATGTTTACTTAATGAGCAGCCTTTATCAACAAGGGAAATACAAAATACTCTCCAAAGAATTAATCAGAAAGATCTATATTAATACCCGTTAATAGGCAGCGCGGAATATCCATTTGCAAAGCAACGAAAGCCAAAGTATCCGAATCCAAACAAGCAACAGCTCATCCAACTTGATTTCAAATCCCTAAATAAAACAGGTAGAATCTATCAACTCACCAAGAGATACATGTTTCAAAAACCTTACGCCATTAAATATTCAGCAGAACTCATAAACCGGAAAAAATATGAAAACAACAGTGATCTCCGCCGATGATCTGCGAAAAATCGTCCATAAAATCGGGCTGGATCAACTCATGGATATGGTTATTGACAGATTGACTTCAAGCATTATCCGTCTTGAAAATAAACAAACAATCATACCCGTTCGCAGCGGATTTAAATACAGTCACCCGCAGCTGGGATTAATCGAGTGGATGCCCGGCATGATCACCGGCAAAGGCGTATATATCAAAGTAGTCGGTTACCACCCGTTAAGCGGTCAGACTTATAAGTTACCGACCATTTTATCAACCCAAAGCCTTTATAGCGTAGATGACGGACACTTAGTTGCGCTAATGGATGCTTCATTTGCAACAGCAATTCGAACCGGCGCAGCTTCCGCAATCGCCAGTCGAATTTTAGCAAAACCAGATTCGAACAGTTTAGGCATCATCGGCTGCGGCGCACAAGCTGTCACTCAATTACATGCGCTTAGCCGAATTTTTCCCTTAACGCAGGTTTTTTTATTTGATACCAACGATGCAACCATGCATTCATTTAGCTCACGCATTCAAGCTTTAAAGCTTGATTCCTTATCCCTTCAAAGCGGACAGGTAGCAGATTGGATTGATAAAATTGACATTCTGATTACAGCCACATCAGTCGATATCGGCGAAGGTCCGGTTTTCGCCGACCAAAACCTACCCGCCCATATTCATATTAATGCGATTGGTTCGGATTTTCCGGGAAAGTTTGAATTGCCAAAAAGTGTTTTGGAACGCGCTATTGTATTCCCTGACTTTACTGAACAAGCCATTGTAGAGGGCGAATGCCAACACTTAATGCCTGAAAACATCGGCCCGGATCTTTATACCCTGGTCTCTCAACCCACTAAGTTTTCACAAGCGCAACATCAAACTACGGTATTCGATTCTACGGGTTGGGCATTGGAAGACATTGTCACTATCAATGTCATCTATGAACTTGCTGAAAAATACGGCATAGGCCGACAAATCCTATTGGAGTCGATTTCCAGCGACCCGCGCAACCCTTATCAATTTTTAACCGAATGACCCTCTAAAACACCCAATATACCGCATCAACAATTTTCGGAGCAGAAAATGACCTTGATCCGCCAACAAGACTTCATCCAAAGCATTGCCGATGCTTTGCAATATATCTCTTATTATCACCCGCTGGATTTCATTCAGGCTATGCAGCAAGCCTATGAAAAAGAGCAAAATCCGGCCGCTAAAGACGCCATTGCGCAAATCTTGATCAACTCACGGATGTGCGCTGAAGGCCATCGCCCGATCTGTCAGGACACCGGCATCGTCACGGTGTTCTTGCGCATTGGTATGGACGTTCGCTGGGAAAGCGGCATGAGTGTTGAAGACATGGTGAATGAAGGGGTGAGAAAAGCTTATCAACATCCTGATAATGTGCTGCGCGCTTCGATATTGCAAGACCCGGCCGGCAAACGCATCAACACTAAAGACAATACCCCGGCGGTTATTCATATGGAAGTGGTTCCCGGCGATAAGCTGGAGGTGGAAATCGCCGCTAAAGGCGGCGGTTCGGAAGCCAAATCCAAATTCATCATGTTGAATCCTTCGGACAACATAGTCGACTGGGTATTAAAAACCGTCCCGACCATGGGCGCGGGTTGGTGCCCGCCCGGCATCTTGGGCATCGGCATCGGCGGCACGGCGGAAAAAGCCATGTTGCTGGCCAAACAAGCGTGTATGGAATCCATTGATATACAAGACTTAATCGCCAAAGGCCCGGATAATGCGCTGGAAGAACTGCGTCTGGAACTGTTTGAAAAAGTCAACGCTTTAGGCATCGGCGCACAGGGCTTGGGCGGTTTAACCACCGTATTGGATATTAAAATAAAAGATTACCCCACCCATGCCGCCAACAAACCGGTCGCCATGATCCCTAACTGCGCAGCCACGCGGCATGCTCATTTCACGCTCGACGGCAACGGCCCGGCGCAGTTACCGACGCCGAAACTGGAAGATTGGCCGGAAATCACGAATCAAGGCGGTCAAACAGCACGCAAAGTCGATTTGAATAATTTAAGTAAAGCAGAAATCGCCCAATGGAAAACCGGCGAAACCTTATTGTTAAGCGGGTCTATCCTAACCGGACGCGACGCCGCCCATAAACGCCTGGTCGACCTGTTCGCCAATGGACAGCCCTTACCTGAAGGCGTTAACTTCGACAACAAACTGATTTATTATGTCGGCCCTGTAGACGCAGTAGGAGATGAAGTAGTCGGCCCGGCCGGCCCGACCACAGCCACCCGAATGGATAAATTCACCGCCGCCATGCTGGAAAACACCGGCTTACTCGGCATGATCGGTAAAGCCGAACGCGGCCCAACAGCAATCGAGGCGATCAAACAACATAAAGCGGTGTACCTGATGGCGGTCGGCGGCGCTGCTTATCTGGTTTCCAAAGCAATCCGCGCAGCCAAGGTCATCGCCTTTGCAGAGCTGGGCATGGAGGCCATTCATGAATTTGTGGTTGAAGACATGCCGGTCACAGTCGCCGTGGACAGCTCCGGCGAATCCGTACATCAAACAGCGCCGAAGCTCTGGCAACAAAAGATCGGCAAAATTCCGGTCGTTATTGAATAACACAAGTAAGTCGGGCTTCAGCCCGACAAAGCCGCGTCTTATTTTAATTACGCAGGAAAGGGCAATTTTCCATTCAGCAAAAAAATCGCTTTCGGAAAATGAACAATATTATTTTTATCCAATTGTTTAAACAAGACCTCTCTTTGGCTCGTTTCGCATAACCATTGCGTCATGTTCGTTGGCGAGTTTTGACAAAATGGCAATGTGTTATATAAAGCAACGCAAACCTGATGATTTGGATCGCGCGCTGATGTATATTCAAATGCTTCAACACCGGCGGCCCTCATTTCAGAACCCAATTGCTGGGTGTGATGATAATGTTGCCGGGACATAAGTTCAGCGCTGTATTGATCGAATGGCATCGATTGTAATTGTACGCCTTTATCGGTTTTATAACCGACGCTAAACATCGTATGCTCTGAGCGTATTTTATCCTCTTCTACAATACCTTCCATTGAATCCAAGAAAACAAAACGATAAAAAGCAGACTCAGCTAATGTCGCAGATGAATGACGCCCTGCATAAAACAAACTAGGTTCATGCGTTCTCCCGAATCGAGACCCCCAATTCAATGGCGGATAACGAAAAGGCGTCGTCAACAAATAATGATAGTTTTGAATCGCTTCGCTATACGGAGGTTTAGCCAATTCAAGCATTTCCTCAAGTAATGCCTGCTCATCAAGCGTATCGACATAGCCCATTGTCGCCACTTGTTCCTGGCTTTCAACCAAACGCAACAATGTCCCGGAAATAGTTGTGATGTGATTGACGCCGTCACAAGCATCCCAAATCATTAAACCTTACCTCGAATGGCATCGACAAAGCGAAGCACCGCCATCAAACCTTCGATACTGGCAATTTGCTCGGCAGGTACGCCGCCCGTCATTTTATTTCGGGTATGCATGAAACGTTTAATCCATTTTTCATCTCCGCCCGTTAAGGCAAATAACGCTCTGGCAATCCGAATAACGATCAACGCAAGTTGACCCTCTTTAGAATCAGGATCAAGCGCAGGATTGCTTTTGAGTCTGCTAAAAGCCGTTCTATGAATACCGATAGCCTTAGCCGCCTCGGCCTGCTTTAAGCCAAGTTGCTCAGCCGCCTTAACAATAGCTTTCGCTAAAACAACTTCTTGTGTTGGTTTGTATTGTTTTACAACAGACATCGCGACGCCTTTAAGGTTATATTTACACATATTTTATAAATATAGTGAAATATGCACAAACTGTTTTGCACATAGGCTTTCGCTTGCCTGCGCCCATCCACTATACTTCGCACGGTTACGGATGCGGATTTTATGATGATTAATAATGATAAATCTGCAAAACTTTTCTACAAGCAGTTAAAATCCCCCTGACAATAAACAAACCTAACTTAGTTCACCAATACGACATATGGAAACACTCACTTGCTTTAAAGCTTATGACATTCGCGGCCAACTCGGCAGCGAATTAAACGAAGATATCGCTTACCGCATCGGCCGCGCCACCGGACAATACCTGCAAGCCAAAACGATGGCTGTCGGCGGTGATGTCAGACTGACATCCGAATCGTTAAAAAATGCACTAGCAAATGGCTTGATGGATGCTGGTGTTGATGTCATCGATATTGGTATGACCGGCACTGAAGAAATTTATTACGCGGCACAAAATCTGGACGTAGACGGCGGCGTTGAAGTCACCGCCAGTCATAATCCAATGGACTATAACGGTATGAAGCTGGTCAGAGAAAACGCCAAACCGATCAGCGGCGATACCGGTTTACGGGAAATTCAAAAACTCGCCGAAGCCAATGATTTCCCGGCAGTTGAAAAACGCGGACAGATCACCAGACAGTCCAATCTGAACCCTTATATCGACCATTTAATGGGCTATATTAATACCGATAATATAAAACCCATAAAACTGGTGGTCAATGCCGGCAACGGCGCAGCGGGCCATGTTATTGATGCATTAGAAGAACGCCTAAAACAGGCTGACGCGCCGATTGAATTCATTAAAGTGCATCATCAAGCCGACGGCGCATTTCCCAATGGCATTCCTAATCCTTTATTACCGGAATGTCGCCAGGACACCGCCGATGCCGTCATTAAACATAAGGCAGATATGGGAATCGCCTGGGACGGCGATTTTGACCGCTGTTTTTTATTTGATGAGCAAGGCCGCTTTATTGAAGGCTATTATATCGTCGGATTGCTAGCGGAAGCCTTTCTACAAAAACAGCCCGGCGGCAAAATCATTCACGATCCGAGATTAAGCTGGAACACCATCGATATCGTGAACAACAACGGCGGTCAGCCGATTATGTCTAAAACCGGCCACGCCTTTATAAAGGAACGGATGCGTAAAGAAGATGCGATTTATGGCGGCGAAATGAGCGCTCATCACTATTTTCGTGATTTTGCTTATTGTGACAGCGGCATGATTCCCTGGCTGCTCGTTACCGAATTATTATCGCTGAAAAACCAGCGCCTCTCTGAAACAGTCGCCGCCCGCATCACCGCCTATCCTTCTTCCGGGGAAATCAATTCACGCCTGGAAAACCCTACTGAAGCCATTGCCCGAGTCCGCGCCGAATACGAACAACAAGCGACGGTTGTTGATGAAACCGACGGCATCAGTCTGGAATTTGAACATTGGCGCTTTAATCTGCGCTCATCCAATACCGAACCGGTTGTCAGACTGAATGTGGAGTCCAAACAGGATATTCCCTTGATGGAAACCAAAACAGCGGAAATTTTGCAAATCTTGCGTCAATAAACAGTGCATTATGAACATCTTATCGATATTATCCCTGCTCTCACTCCTGTTAACTGCCTGCGCCCCAGCGCCCCGTTATCAGCAACCGGCTTCCGTCAAACAATTAACGCCTCAACACAAGCAGGCCGATACGCGCGTTCAAGCCTCCGTTGAAGCCTGGCATAATTCAGGCGTGATCGTAGAAGCCGGTAAAAAATACCAAATAACCGCAACAGGAAACTGGCGCAGCTACTCGACCTGTAATTTTACCGAAGCCGACGGCACAGGGCTTTATAAAGCCTGGTGTGACAACTCGCCATTATTTCCACCCTTAATTTCCGGATATAGCCATAGTTTGCTTGTCGGTCGCATTGGCGAATCCGGCAGCTTAATCAGCATCGGTAAAAACCGCACCCTAACGGTAGAAACTACAGGGACTTTATATTTCAGAATCAACGACTGCATCAATTGCAATCATGATAATGAAGGCTTTGTTAATGTCAGCATTGAATTGATTCCCGAACAAGCTGCCGCCCCTGCGCCTAAAATAAGTTCGCCAACCCCACCCTCTCCGATCAATAATGAAGCATTCACATCACTTTCGCCCAAGCAGTCGCGTTATGCTCTGGTGATAGGCAACAGCGACTACCTGAACAGTCCACTGAAAAACCCGGTCAACGATGCTAGAGCGATGTCGGGATTGCTTCAAAACCTCGGCTTTGAGGTCATCATGACGCTGGATTCCGAGCTGCAAGCCATGGAATCCGCCATTGATCAATTCGCCCGAAAAATCGTATCCGGCAATCATGTTGCGTTGTTTTATTACGCCGGACATGGGGTACAAGTCGATGGCGAAAACTATTTGATTCCACTGAACGCCAACATTAACCGACAAAGCGATGTCCGTTACAAAGCCGTTAATGTCGGCCAGATACTGGGCAGCATGAGCGAAGCCGAAGATAACTTAAACATCGTCATTTTAGACGCCTGCCGCGACAACCCGCTGCCGCGCAGCTTTAGAAGCTCATCGCGCGGACTGGCGAAAGTGGCCGGCCCCAAAGGCGCTATCATCGGCTTCGCCACCAGCCCCGGCTCGGTCGCCTCCGACGGCGAAGGCGATAACGGGGTTTATACCAAGCATTTGTTGCAAAACATGAGCGTCCCCGGCCTTTCCATCGAACAGGTTTTTAAGAAAGTCCTGCAAGGCGTCAACAAGGAAACCAACGGTCAACAAACGCCCTGGACAGAATCGTCCTTTACCGGCGATTTTTCTTTCAGCAATTGAGAGGGATTTTTACGGAAAATAGCACTGAAGCTTGTAGGTTGGGGTGAGTAACACGAACCCCAACGGATGAAGTGTTGAATATGCTCAAATGGCAATGCAAAACTAATTTATTATTCACAGATTGACGCATACTATCCCCTACAGAATGCGTAGCTTGTGGGTGAGCCTGCGCGAACCCTAACAATCAAGGAGTTAGAGCTTCCTATGTTGGGGGGGGCGCCTCAACCCAACCTACAACTGCCGCTAATCAAGCGGCCTGAACAGGAATGGCATGACTGGAATGAGTGATTTGATTATCTTCATCAAAATACACCAAGGTAGGCTTGTAATGCGCCAATTCTTTTTCATCCAGAGAAACATAAGAGCAGACGATAATTAAATCGCCGGGGCAAGCCAAACGCGCCGCAGCGCCGTTTACCGAAAAAACGCCTGAGCCTTCTTCTGCGCGAATGGCATACGTGGTAAAGCGTTCGCCATTATTAACGTTATAAATCTGAATTTGCTCATATTCTCTAATGCCTGAAAAATCCAGAATCTTGCCGTCTATGGCGCAAGAGCCTTCATAATCCAGTTCAGAATGAGTCACACTTGCTCGGTGTAACTTAGCCTTTAGCATTGTCGTTCGCATAATCATCTATATAAATTTTAGAGAACTCGTGATTCTTTCATATTTTTTTATAATTTTCAATTTTCCAACGATAAAAAGTCATCGCCTAAACAAAACATTTAAAATAGGGCATTTCACATGGTTATGTGAAATGCCGCAATTTTATTGAAGCATTCCACCCTCATATCCACTATAATCCTTTGATAAATCAATATAACATTAAATGGCATAATAGCTGCTTATTATTCTGTTAACTAGCGAATATTTCGTCACTGAGAAATGACGCGCAAAAAGGTGCGCACCTTGCGGAGATCAGGTGAAATTAAGGCAGGAAGCCGTATTACACAGCTCAAAAACATCATTTTAAGCTGTGTTTTCGTTAGTTAACGATTCATTAACAATCGTAATAGTAAACGACATTTTAAACGCCAACAATTAGCCTCCCCCCTCTGCTACCACTGTTTGGCGTAATTTAACGGAATAGCCGTCGTTTATAAAGGGAAGATTGACAGGAAATCCTCAGACAAGGAAGTCTACTCTTACACTCAATCTCCCCGCTCTAAAATCAACATCCGTAACCGCGCGAAGTATACACGGCTCATCTCCAATAACCCATGCATCACTGCCCGGTATAATTCCGAATGCGCATCCAGATTCTATTATTGCTTCTTCGCCCGATGGAGCTTTTACCTTCATACGACCGGAAATAATATAACCAATATGTGTTGCCATAGTTCAACTACATGGCGGCTTGCTTAGAATGAGCTAAAAAGATGCAGTTGGGCTTTAATGCAAGCCCAACCTTCATTTGCCTGCTTGAGATTTTAAAAACTTAAAACCAAAGGGCGGGGGGGGTTAAGGATAAATGACCTTGGGTTGGTAATAAGCCGCCGGAAAATTAGGATCAAACTCCACTTTCGCTTTTTGAGCGGTGGCTTTGCTAGCTGCTTCCTTATCGATAAAAATGACTTTAGGCTCATAATCAGCCGCCGGATAGTTAGGGTCAAAGCTAAAACTTCTTTTACTCCCTGACGCCGATGATTTTCCCGCTAGTTCTTCATCGATATAAACGACTTTCGGTTGAAAATCGGATGCTGGGTATTCGTTAGCGACGGCTTGACCGATATTCAGGCTGATACCGGTAGCTACAAGACCCCAAATGATTTTTTTGTTCATAAACGTGAATCCTCCAGTGTTTTTATAATTTATTTCAGCCCTCGGCTAAAGTATCAAGCATTTTTGCCCGACTGGCAACTGCTTTATGCCGAGGGTTAAAAAAAACATTGTTTTTATCTGTTTTTTACACTTTGTGATATATATCAGCGCCTTCCTGGCGGAATTCTTCCGATTTTTCTTCCATACCGACTTGCAACGCCTGATCTTCCTTGAGACCTTTTTTCTCGGCATAATCGCGTACATCCTGGCTGATTTTCATAGAGCAGAAATGTGGCCCGCACATGGAGCAAAAATGGGCGACTTTGGCGGATTCTTTCGGCAAGGTTTCATCATGAAACGAGCGCGCTTTTTCAGGATCCAGGGCAATATTAAATTGATCTTCCCAGCGGAATTCAAAACGCGCTTTGGACATAGCGTTATCGCGAGCTTGCGCGCCCGGATGGCCTTTCGCCAAATCAGCGGCGTGAGCGGCAATCTTATAGGTCACAATGCCTTCGCGAACATCTTCTTTATTCGGTAAGCCCAAGTGTTCTTTTTGGGTGACATAGCACAACATTGCACAACCATACCAACCAATGTTAGCGGCGCCAATGGCCGAGGTAATATGGTCATAACCTGGGGCAATGTCAGTTGTCAACGGTCCTAATGTGTAAAAAGGCGCTTCATGACAATCTTCCAATTGCTTGTCCATATTGATTTTAACCATATGCAAAGGCACATGTCCCGGCCCTTCAATCATGGTTTGCACATCATGCTTCCAGGCGATATTGGTTAATTCGCCTAAGGTTTCCAATTCACCGAATTGGGCTTCGTCGTTGGCGTCATAAATCGAACCAGGCCGCAAGCCGTCACCTAATGAGAAAGACACGTCATAGGCTTTCATAATTTCACAAATTTCTTCAAAATTTGTGTATAAAAAGCTTTCCGTATGGTGAGCCAAACACCATTTCGCCATGATTGAACCGCCGCGCGAAACAATACCGGTTAAACGTTTGGCAGTGAGCGGCACATGCTGCAAGCGCACACCGGCGTGAATAGTGAAATAATCCACACCCTGCTCCGCTTGCTCAATCAGAGTGTCTCTGAAAATTTCCCAGGTCAGCTCTTCCGCTTTACCGTCGACTTTTTCCAGCGCTTGATAAATCGGCACCGTGCCGATCGGCACCGGCGAGTTGCGCAAAATCCATTCACGGGTTTCGTGGATATTTTTACCGGTGGATAAATCCATAATGGTGTCTGCGCCCCAGCGGATGCCCCACAACATTTTTTCCACTTCTTCTTCAATCGAAGAAGTAACAGCGGAATTGCCCAAATTACCGTTGATTTTCACCAG
>SPJK01001363.1_pt1 | contig 28842 bp, 22 predicted proteins | sample 3741771 | NCBI WGS metagenome assembly SPJK01 (sample SAMN10925997, study PRJNA522277) | cold seep metagenome | isolation source: Elba SIP-enriched marine methane seep metagenome, extraction at timepoint T2 | place: Italy: coast of Elba, Mediterranean Sea
AATGTCCCTTCGTCTCTTTACATCCTCTGCTTGTCTCCCAGTTTGCTTGGATTTGATTCAAGTTTAGAGAAGAAGTTTCAAGCTGGTAGAGTTGCCTGTTCGGAATACCACGCTGATAAGGTTGAATCCTTATTGAGGAGACTGTTGTTTTTCCAGTCGAATAGTGGAGAGATGGCCAGCTTATCGATGGCGAGCGTAGCTTTGAACCTGTTGCAAGTCGTTATTGAGGGTTCAAGTAAAGCACAGGAAGAAGAGAAGCATCATGCATCTGATATTGAGATGCTTAAGTATCTTGAGTATTTAGATTCCTACTTTTATGAAGCTCAAGATATCAACATGGCCGCTAAGAGGCTTGGCATATCACGTCGATCCTTTACAAAAAGGTTTCGTGAAGCGACCGGCGTGACTTGGCTTGAATATGTTCGGGGCAAAGCAGTCGATCATGCGGCTTACTTACTGACACATACAACCACATCGGTAACTTCCATCGCCTTTGAATGTGGGTTTTCAGACCTATCTACTTTCTATCGACAATTCAAAGCAAAACGGGGGGTATCACCTTCTGCTTGGCGAAAGAAATACTCCTCTGAAAATCTTTAGATGGTTGTCGAAGAAAAGCCCCCATCGACGACAATGTTTTGTCCCGTAACAAACGACGATGCATCAGACGCAAGCCAAATCACAGCACCGCCGAGTTCTTCCGCTTTACCAAAGCGAGACATTGGGGTGTGGTTGATGATTTGTTGACCACGCTCCGTGAAAGAACCATCTTCATTCATTAGCAATTTGAAGTTTTGTTGAGCAGGAAAGAATCCTGGGCTAATCGCATTCACGCGTACCCCTTCTTGAGCCCACTCACGAGCAACGAACTGCGTTAAATTGATAACGGCTGCCTTGGCAGCTGAATAAGAAACAACGCGTGACAAAGGAATCATTCCTGACATCGACGCAATGTTGATGATGCTGCCTTCAGAGCGTTCAACCATTCCACGACCAAAAACTTGGGTTGGTAAAAGAGAGCCGCCAACCAGGTTCATATCAAAGACTTTATTCCAAGCATCTCCAGGTAGATCACAGAAATTATCTCCAGGTGCTAATGTAGCATCAGGATGATTGCCGCCAGCTGCGTTCACCAGAATGCTAACGGGCCCGATGTCAGAGGCAATCTCTTTTGCTGCGTCGACAAGGCTCTCTTTGCTCATAGCATCAGCTGCGATAAAGTTTGCTTCGATCCCATTCTCCGCCATGGCCGCGACACGTTCGTTGCCACGATCCGCATTGCGTCCTGCAACAATAACCTTTGCTCCTGCTGCCCCCAAGGCTTCGGCCATCGATCCTCCCAGTGTGCCGGTCCCTCCAAGAACGAGAGCTACTTTTTCGTTTAGATCGAAGCCTTGATATTTCATTCCAATAAACCTTCTGAGAGATTCCGTATAATCTACATACGCATTTTAGGTTGTCGAAGTTTTGTGATCCAACGATCGTTTGAGAGTATAAATGTAGTTGTACTTAGTTCAAGTTAGATAAGGCTTAAGTTGTTGTAGATCGACTTTTTATTGGAATCTCCGTTACAACTTTACCGCAAGATGAATGTTGTATTGGGTTGTTACAAGCCGCTCTATTTTGACAATCTAAATTTAAACGACATGCAATCGAAGAAACGCATGTTGATGACTTTTTTATATCGCAGATTCAATGCAAATTACTGAGACGGTTCGCAAGATTGTTGATGAGACAGTTGTTTGGGACTTCCATACGCATCTCTATCCTTCGACGTTTGGAACTCCCTTGGGACGTGATACCAGCCATGATCCTCAAGGCCTTATGCTTTGGGGGATCGATGAGTTGCTTACCTATCACTACCTGATTGCTGAATTATTTCGCGAGGTTCCCCGTGCGGAATTGGAAGTTGATCAATTCTGGAAAATGTCTCGGGCTGAACAAGCCGATTTGATTTGGAAGAAACTATTTGTAGAAGCGACTCCGTTATCAGAGGCTTGTCGTGGAGTCTTAACGACAATCAAGCGTTTAGATCTCGATCCAAATGAGAAAACACTCGATCGCTATCGGGGTTGGTTCAATGAACAAACTCCTAATGATCAAATTGATCGCGTTCTAGATATTGCCAAGGTTGATACGGTCACGATGACCAATGACATATTTGACGCCAACGAAAGACAGCGTTGGCTAGAAAATCCAGAAATCGCCTCGGATTCGCGTTTTCCAGCGGTTTTGCGATTTGATTCTTTAGTCGTTAATTGGGAGGAAGCGGCGCCCGTTGTTGCCGAACTTGGTTACAAAGTAACTGCTGATTTATCAGGCGACTCGATCAATGAAGTAAAGCGTTTGCTTAACAATTGGATTGCTCGCATGAAGCCGGTTTATTGTGCTATGAGTTTGCCTCCGTCTTGGAGCTATCCTGTTGTCTGCAACCAAGAAGGTTCAATTTGTCCTGACTCACTAGGTGAGCGGTGTCTTACCGAAGCGATTCTGCCAGTTTGTGCTGATCATGGTTTGCCACTTGCTTTAATGATCGGTGTTACTCGCGGTGCCAACCCAGCGATCCGATCAGCAGGAGATACGGTTGGCTTGGCCGATGTTGCCTCGGTTGGAGTTCTGGCAAAAGATTTTCCGCAAAATCATTTGATGGTCACCATGCTTGCTCGTGAGAATCAACATGAGCTAGCCGTAACAGCTCGTAAGCATCGCAATCTCACTCCCTTTGGTTGCTGGTGGTTTTTGAACAATCCCTCACTGATCGAAGAGATTACCCGTATGCGAGTCGAGCTATTGGGCCCGACGTTTATTCCACAGCACTCGGATTGTCGAATCCTCGAACAGCTGATCTATAAGTGGGACCACAGCCGAGCGATCATCGCTAAGGTGCTGACAGACACCTATACAAAGCTCTCAGCAACCGGATTTGAAATTACCGAAACGATGATCAAGCGTGACGTCGAGCGATTCTTGCACGGCAACATTGCTCAGTTGTTGAAACGTTAGATGATAAAGTTTAACGCTGAACGCGTGCCGAACCACCAGCGGCAAGTGCTTCGACTTCAGGCAACTTAGCTAGTGATACATCGCCGGCAAACGTTGTTAGTAACGCACCGTGTGCCCAGCCGCAACGAAGAGAATCTTCCGGCGATCGTCCATCAATCAGGCCATAGATCAAGCCCGAAGCGAATCCGTCACCGCCACCAATACGGTCGAGCACGTCGAGTTCCATCGTTGGACTGACATATTTATCTCCGTCGAACCAAAGCAGAGCACCCCAGTTATGACGGTTCGTGCTTTTCACTTCACGAAGAGTTGTTGCGACAGCTTTAACGTTAGGGTAGGCCGCCTTTACTTGTTCGATCATTCCAAAGAAAGCATCAGTATTGAGTTTCGAATCGGACTCGACATCTTGACCTTCTAACCCAAGACCCTTCTGCAAGTCTTCTTCATTTCCAATCAAGACATCAACGTTGGCAGCAATTTTCCGCATCATTTCAAGTCCCTTCGCCTCGCCACCTTCGAGCGTTTTCCAGAGTTTTGCCCGATAGTTGAGGTCGAATGACGTGATGGCTCCGCTCGCTTTTGCCGCTTGCATCCCTTCAACAATTAGGTCAGCAGTCTGAGGGCCAATGGCTGCGAATATACCCCCGGAATGGAACCACTTAACTCCCTGGTCGAAAATTGTTTTCCAATCAAAATCACCGGGCTTTAGCAAAGCACCCGCTTCGTTTGATCGGTTATAGAAAACAACTGGCGCTCGAACTCCATGACCTCGGTCACTGTAGACCGTTGCCATGTTCGGGCCACGAACGCCATCGTGTTCAAACCACTTGTAGAAAGGCTGCACGCCTTTCTCACGAACTTGATTCTCTATTAACTCGCCAATGCCATAGTTGACCATGGCGGTAGCGATGCCAGTCTTAAGCCCAAAGCAGCTGGCAAGATTTGCTGAGCAGTTGTACTCGCCACCTGAAACATGAATCTCGACGCTACGTGTTCGGCGGAAGGGGGTCTGCCCGGGATCGAGCCGATTAACCAACGCTCCCAAAGAAAGAAAATCGAGTGAACAGTTGTCTGTGCGAATCGGAAGGGACTTCATAATTGTGGTGTAAGTTAGTAAGAAAAGTGGAGTGCTAAATAGCTTGTAGCCATTAGTAATAAATGACACAGCTTCGTTATAATTGTTATCGAAACCATTACAAGCTGACGACTTTGAATGCTAATACCGGAAATTTGGCATTCTGGCCATGACCTATCAATCCTAATTAATCTCGATGCAAACGATTTCTAATCAAGTGACGGAATCATCCTCTCTTTTCATGCACGATGGAGGGCCTGCTGGCCTATCCGAAAACACTTTTGAATCACTTGTGCAACAAATTGCTGAAGAGTGGATTCATTCAACGGGTGTTAAGCGATTGCTAATCTTGCCACCCGACCACACGAGACTCTACTCATACGCGGGCAAGATTACTCAACGGCTGTGGACGATTCTTAAAGACCAAATCGAGATCGATATTCTCCCGGCTCTAGGCACGCATCTGCCTATGACAGAATCGCAACTTCGCATGATGTTTGGAGACGAGATTCCACTCGATCGATTCATCCCTCATGACTGGCGAAATGACTTGGAACATTTGGGTACTTTGCCAGAGGAGTTTCTCACCGAACTTTCGGGTGGGAAGATGAAGTCTGAGGTTGATGTTGCTGTCAACAAACGAATTGTAAGTGGCGACTATGACCTCGCCATTTCGGTCGGCCAGGTAGTTCCGCACGAAGTCATCGGTTTCGCTAATCACACAAAGAACATCTGCATCGGCTGCGGCGGAGGAGCCATGTTGCACCAGTCCCATTTTCTTGGGGCCGTTTGCGGCATTGAAAGTGTTTTGGGACGGGTGGATACCCCGGTTCGTACGTTAATGGACGAAGGTTTTTATCGCTTTGTCCAACCGAAAGCTGATGTGAGGTTTATCCTTACTGTGGTGGAAGACTCGGCAGATGGGCCTCGCCTACGTGCCATGTCTGCTGGAGCAGGAAAAGATTGCTTCCGATGGGCAGCCGATATTGCAGGTGACATCAACCTGACGAAGGTTGATCGACCCTTAGACAAGTGTGTGGTTTATCTGGATCCGCGAGAGTTTTGTTCAACTTGGCTCGGCAATAAAGCAATCTATCGCACCCGAAAAGCGATGGCTGACGATGGTGAGCTGATCGTATTAGCACCCGCTCTTGATACTTTCGGAGAAGACGCCGAGATTGATCGACTCATTCGCAAGTATGGTTATCGCGGCACTCCCGGAACTCTTGCTGCTATTGAGACGGATGCTGAATTAGCCAACAATCTGTCAGCAGCTGCTCACCTTATCCATGGATCAACCGAAGGCAGATTCGAGGTGACGTATTGTCCTGGAGATGGCTTGTCATCTGAAGAGATTACAAGCGTTGGTTACAAGCATCGATCCTTTGATGACGTTATCAAAGATTACGACCTTGATAGCCTGTCCGATGGTTGGAACGAAGATGCTGCCGGGAATGCCTTCTACTTCATTCGTAACCCGGCGCTCGGCCTGTGGAGCATTTAAGACTCGGGGCAGCTTGTTCTTAAAGTTCGCCGACCGATTTTACTTTTACTGGTTGCCCCGATTCAGCGGATTCGTAGATGGCGCGAATGATTGCTAATGATTACCAAGCTTCGCTTGGTTCAACCATTCATGGCTTATCGTCGGAAATCGCATTCAAAAAATCTTCGATATTGCGAGTATGATTTGAATAGTCAATCGCCATCGGATCGGCAGCGCCGCCGGCTCCAACCTTTCCACCGAAGCGTTCTCTATGTTGAGGGTCTTCATCGAGCTCTTCACGGAACTTCCAGGTAACAAGCTCTTTCTCATGGATCTCGATCGTTCCGTCCCGACCGGCGATGTGGAATCGCATTGCATCGCCAGGCCACATGGCAGTTGATGCTAGAATTAGACCAAGTGGTCCTTTTTCAAACCGAACCGTTGCCACGGCGGTGTCCTCGACTTCGACATTCGCACTATCATGGCCACGCAATGCGGTAGATCCGAATACCTCCACCGCCGGGCCAGCGCCAGCTGCTTCAGCCAACCATTGCATGGCATCGACCGCATGGATTGACTGGTTGATTAGGGCGCCACCCCCGTCAAGTTGCTTGGTGCCTTGCCAGCGTGTACCACCGTAGTATTCGTCATCACGCCACCAGGGGACATAAGCAATCGAAGTTGCTAAAGATCCAAGACGACCTTTTGACGCAGCTTGTTGCGCAGTTTGAACAACAGGATTAAATCGTTGTGGAAAAATGCCTCCTAGCCGAGCTTGCGAAGCCTCGGCGGCGTCGATCATTTGTTTGGCACGCAGTAGATCAACTTCAAGTGGCTTTTCACAAAGGACATGAACGTTTCGCTGGAGTGCAGCCAACGAGGGTTCCATGTGAGCACCACTGGGCGTGCAAATAGTAACGACATCTGGTTGGGATTTCTCTAGCAGCTCCGTGAAGTCGCCATACCATTCTCCGCCAAAATCATCGCAAAATTTCCTGCCTTTCGCTTCTGTGCGACAACTGGCTGATACGAGCTCGGCTCCTGGTATGTCGGCTATAGCTCGGGCGTGCATACCTGCAATGGCACCGACACCGATAATCCCAATACGATATTTCGGGGGCATGGAAAATCCAAATAGCTATTGGTTAGAAGAGATCGTCGTCACCTTTTAGATCGTGACTTAGTCCCAGATAATTGAGTAAATCACAAAGTGAACGTGCAGCGATACCCAGACCATCTGGACCACTGAACCCACCGAACTGTCCACCACCGCGAACGTGTGGCTCGAGATCAAGCAGCATGCCGGGGAGGCCAAGTTTCTTCATCCGTCGGTTGAAAGTTTGGCTGTCTTCCAAGACGTCACGCAGTACCCGTTCATAAACCCCACTCCCACGTCCAACGGGACGATAATCGCTGAGTGCTTCTTCATCGATATAGCCACCTTTTGTTGAAGAACTAAGAGGGCGGTAATCTTTGATGTGGATCCAACCAAGCCCTTTCTTCATGGCTTGGTATTCGGCAAAGGTTTCATCCGGCGAGTAACCTTGGGTAAGCAAGTTACCCGAATCGAAAATCAAAGTAAGTGCTTTACTGTTAATTTGTTTGTGGATTTTCTGCAGCAAGACTCCCGACTGGCCAATGAGATTTGCCTCGACCTCTAGCCCAAAAATAAGATTTCGGCTTTCACACTCTTCGGCAATTTGGCCAAGTTGGTCGATTGCCTGCGAGACGTAACCCTCCGGCTGCTCATCCTTAGGGTGGTAAAATGAAAAACCACGCAACAAACGTGTTTCAAGAGCCTCAGCTAGGTCACACGCTTTAGCAACATCTTGTTTTAAGTATTTTTTGAAAGGGACGTAACGATTTTTGGTTCCGTCTTCAACGTCCAGCAACTTGACCTTACCGATTGGTGAACCAAGGGTGGATACTTTTAGACCAAATTCCTGGTTCATCTTATTAAGCTGACGGATCTCTTTCTTGGTGAGATCCATGGCATTCTTGATGCCCGAGCCGAGATCAATAAAACGAAGTGAGTATTGTCGCAAACCAATTGCCGCAACGGCCGCCAGCTGTTCTTCAGCGAGTTTACTTTTTGATGATTCGTCTGCAAAACCGCTGATTTGTAAAGAAATGCCGCTCAAGAATCGGTCTCACAGTTTATAGGAAAAGCCAATGGCTGGAGTAATTTAGGACAATTATTGTCAGATGAGATTATATGTCGTTCAGCAGATTGCTCATCTTAATTTAATTACCTCACAAGAATACCGATTATTAGGAGCCAATGCCCTGATAATTTGGCAAGCCAGGATAAGGGCTGTATGATACAGTCTCTCAAAAGGATGAGAAATAAGAATATCCAGACACACAGATAGACTTTCCCAAGCCTTATCGTTTTCAAGGGTTAATTTGATGTACCTTGCCAGACTCGTTGCTATTTTTGCAATTTGCTTTACTCCTCTTTACTCTTCGGCTGAAGATATTGGCATCGCGATTTCTAACAATGCCAAGAGTGTCTCTGCTGAGGATGACCCTAATGAAGTAGCAATTCGTAAGGCTATTGACTCTTACCTGTCGGCTTTCAACGCCGGTGATGCTACAGCGGTAGCTGGTCATTGGAAAGATGACGGAGAATTTACCTTACCTTCTGGAAAAAAACTGTCAGGCCAGGAAGATCTGAAGGCAACCTTTGCCGAGTACTTCGAAAATTCCAAGGGAGCTAAGTTAGAACTCTTAAACACTTCGGTTTCGATGCTTTCCCCAAACGTAGGAATTGAAAATGGCATCGCTCGCGTGATTTCTCCTGAGGGCAATGTATCTGATACCGAATATCAAGCAGTTCACGTTAACACCGCCAATGGTTGGAAGATTGATAGTTTAAAAGAGAGCGAAACGCCGGAGTTGCCTCCATCACATTATGAAAAACTTAAAGGTTTGGAATGGATGATTGGCGAGTGGGTTGATCAAGCTGAGGGAGCCATGATCACGACCAACTGTCGATGGACTTCGAACAGGAACTTCTTAGTCCGTAGTTTCAAAGTAGTTGTCGAGGGTGGAATCAACTTTGAAGGAACGCAAGTCATCGGATGGGATCAGACCAAAAAGACAATTCGTTCTTGGCTTTTTGATTCCGACGGTGGATTTGGTGTTGGAATATGGACGCAAAATGGGGATAGCTGGGTCGTAAGGACTCTGAACACGCTTTCCGATGGACGACAAGCTTCTGCAACCAATATCTACAAACCAATTGACGACCAAACAATGACTTTCCGATCCATTGGTCGACAGGTGGATGGGGAACTCATGCCCAAAATGGAACCCATCACTATCACGCGACAGTAAGTCTTGATTCAAATCAGTTTATCATTGGGATATTGAACCGATATGCACAAATCAATAAACACCGCCATTGTAATTCTATTGGCACTCAGTTTAACCACCACCGAGGCACGGTCGCGTGGTTTCGGAGGCGGCGGAGGGCGTCCAGGTGGAGGCGGTGGCGGTGGTGCCGCTATGCGAGGCGGTGGTGGGGCAGCCATGAGAACCCCTTCCATGAGTCGACCTACAAGCCGACCACAACAAAACTTTTCTCGCCCTAGTTCACCCAGTCGCCCTAGCACTGGCTATCGTCCAAGCACACCTAGCCGACCGAATACCGGCTATCGCCCAAATACTCCTAGCCGACCAAATGTGAATCAACCCAACATAAATCGACCCAATATCAACAATCCAGGTGCAAACCGTCCTGGCACCAATCGTCCAAGCATTAGTAACCCCAGCGTCAACCGACCTAATCAAGGCAGGCCAGATTTTAGTAACCGTCCTAATCTTGATCGACCCGACTTTAGTAATCGTCCGGACATGAGCAATCGGTTGCCAAGTCAACGACCTGCTTTTGCCGATCGGCCCAACAACTCAACTCGTCCGTCACCCGGAGACTTAGGAGATTTCCTCGATCTTCCTGGTGGTGTTAATCGGCCGTCAACTTTGCCCGCTGATCGACGACCTGACTTCAGTAAAGTCGATCGTCCAAACATTGATAGACCTAACATCGATCGCGGCAAAATCGATAGGGACAACATTAATCGTGATAACATTAACCTTGGTAATCGAGTTGGTGATAACAACATCAATATAAATCGGAAGGATAATATCAATTCAATCCGAGACCATTGGTCCAATATCGAGAACCGACCTTTCCACAAAGATTGGTGGACCAACCATCCGCATTATGGCAATGGTTGGCGTTGGCATGGTGGTTGGGGACGCTATCCCAACTCTTGGTGTTGGCGACACTGCACTTGGGGAGCTTTTGGCACATGGTTTGTCTGGAATGCATGGGCCGACCCTGTTGTCTATGACTATGGAAGCAATGTTGTTTATCAAGATAACTATGTCTACGTTGATGATCAGCAGTACGCTACCCAAGAAGAATACTATCAACAAGCTGAGGCGCTAGCCCAAAGCGTACCTGCTGATGTTGAAACTGAAAAAGTTGAATGGATGCCCTTGGGGGTCTTTGCCATTGCCGAGCAGGACGGTGTCGACAACGGCATGCTTATTCAACTTGCCGTCAGTAAGGAAGGGATCATTGCTGGAACCTTCTACAATGACGCTACTGATGACGGCCGACCACTCGAAGGGACGGTCGATCAAGAGACTCAACGTGCTGCTTGGAAGTTTGCTGATGGCAAAAATGAAAACATTGTGATGGAGACCGCCATCTATAACCTTACCCAAGAAGAATCAACGGCTTTGGTACACTTCGGTAAGGAAGAGACACAAACCTGGTTAATGGTTCGTTTGCCAGAAGAAGAGAAACAAGAATAGTTCAGTTCTCAGCCAAATAATTACTTTGATGGCATTGAAATCGTTTCAATTGATATGGTTGGCGGGCCTGATTCGCACAAAGGTGTGCTTCCTGTTTCACGGCTTAGCAAATTAGCAATCGTGGTACCGGCAAATTGTTTTTCAGTTGCTTCGATCGACTCATCCAGCATCTTATGGAGTGGGCAAAGCATGCCTCCATGGGAACCGATCTTTAGCGGGCAGGTGGTGATTCGTTTGATTGGATCAACACAGCTAATTACCTGAAGCACCGTTAGCTGTTCGGGATCAATTGCCAAACTATAACCGCCATTCATGCCACGCTGGCTCGCAACAATTTGTGCCCGGGTAAGCGGTTGGAGGACCTTTGGCAGATAGCTGACCGAGACTTGCGTACCCTTTGAGAGTTGCTGGGTGGTCTGAGGGACTCCAGGGTTTTGTGATAACCAAACCACAGCCCTTAAGGCGTATTCGGCTGTTTGTGTGACCGTCATTATCAGGCCCTAAGTCAAATCAATGAAATGGTTTGCGACCAATAATCTCTTATCCATATAAATAAAAGACAAGTCGATCTACAAGTACAATATCGGTATTAATGTAATAAGAAGTCAATAGGATAAAGAAGTCTTTTATAGGTTTGTACTACTTTTCGTGTCCTCAAGCGAAGTCAAAGCCCGAGAAGCCGACTAGAGGGCTAACTCAAATTGCTGTCAAATTTGATCTGCACCAGGAAGCGTGCTGCACCAAGTAGTGGAGTTGAAAAGTAAATGAAGTACCCAACGAGTGAGCATCAACGTTTGGCTGAAGATGCTGCCAGAGAAAATAATTGGAAGCGTTGGGGCCCGTATCTTTCAGAGCGACAGTGGGGGACTGTCCGAGAAGACTACTCGGCAGATGGTGAGGCTTGGCAATACTTCACGCATGAAGAGTCGCGGAGTCGTGCTTATCGTTGGGGAGAAGATGGGCTGCTTGGATTCACTGACCGGCGCTGCCGACTTTGTTTTGGTTTGGCACTCTGGAATGGCAAAGACCCGATCCTTAAGGAACGTCTTTTTGGTCTCACGGGCCCCGAGGGTAACCATGGTGAAGATGTCAAAGAAATTTACTATTACACCGATTCAACGCCAACTCATTCTTATGCTAAAGCACTTTATCGATACCCGCAGGCAGAGTTTCCTTATCAACGTCTAATTGACGAGAATGTAAAGCGTAGTCGCCAAGAGCCAGAATTTGAACTCTTTGATACGGGCATCTTCGATGAGAGACGCTACTTTGATGTTCAAATTGAATATGCCAAGGGAGCAACCGATGACCTATTGATTCGCACTACCGTTACGAATCGTGGGCCCGAGGAAGCAGAGATTTGGCTATTGCCAACTTTTTGGTTTCGCAACACCTGGATCTGGGGATGTCACCACGAAGGCTGCACGCTAAAGCCCAGCATGCAGGCGGATGGGGCTTCTGTTATCACCAATCACGAGACGCTTGAAAAGTATCAAGCATGGTTTGGTGATCATCCGAATGGAGATCCAACGGAATTAATCTTTACCGAGAACGAAACGAACTCAGAATCTCTTTTCGGAACTTCTACTTACACTCCCTATGTGAAAGATGCTTTTCATCGCTATTTGATCCAAGGTGAAACGGAGGCGGTCAATCCTAAACAGCGCGGCACCAAAGCGGCAACGGTTTATCACCTCAAGATACCCGCTTTGGGAAGTCAAACGATTGAAACTCGACTTTCGAGTGAAGAGCAATCGCCCAAAGATCCCTTTGGAAAATCCTTTGATAAGATATTTCAGCAACGAATTGAAGAAGCGGATAAGTACTATCAGCACATCATTCCTAAGGAAGAAGATGACGAGCATCGCCACGTAACGCGCCAAGCTTATGCGGGACTGCTTTGGACCAAGCAGTTCTACCATTACATCGTAGCAGACTGGTTGCAGGGTGATCGTGATGTTTCATCACCACCCGCTGAACGTCATGAGGGACGAAATCATGAATGGCAGCATCTTTATGCTCACGATGTCCTCTCGATGCCTGACAAATGGGAATATCCCTGGTTTGCTGCTTGGGATTTGGCTTTCCATATGTTGCCAATGGCGAAAGTCGATCCGGAATTTGCTAAGCGACAATTGTTGTTGCTGACGCGCGAATGGTACATGCACCCAAATGGACAGTTACCAGCCTATGAATATGCTCTGGATGATGTAAATCCACCCGTGCATGCGTGGGCATGTCACCGTGTTTTTCAAATCACGGGGGGGACTGACCGAGAGTTTCTCGCCAAGGCATTCCAAAGACTCCTTTTAAATTTCACCTGGTGGGTTAACCGTATTGATTACAACGGCGACAATGTCTTCGCCGGCGGCTTTCTCGGACTCGACAATATCGGGCTCTTTGATCGCTCGAAAGGATTGCCCGAAGGAACCCGTCTTGAACAAGCGGACGGCACGGCTTGGATGGCATTCTATTGCGGCAACATGCTTTCAATCGCGTTGGAATTGGCACGTGAAGATCCGGCGTACGCCGAAATGGCTTCAAAGTTCTTGGATCACTTTGTTCGCATTACGGATGCCATCAACTCACGCGGCGGATATGGACTTTGGCATCAAGAGGATGGCTTCTACTACGATCAATTGCAGCTAGATGGGGATGTTCTTCCGTTACGGGTACGCTCCTTGGTTGGGCTGTTGCCGCTGATAGCCGTTGAGATCCTTGACGAAAAACTTGTCGAAAAACTACCCGAGTTCCGAAAGCGAATCCGTTGGTTTCTTAAGTATCGTCATGATTTGGCCCGACATATCTCGCTAGCTGAGAAGGAGGAAGTTGGTCACCAGCTTTTGCTTGCGATTCCATCTAAGGAGAAACTTGAACGAGTTTTGCAACTCTTGCTAGATGAAACAGAGTTTCTGTCCGAGTTTGGCATTCGCTCTTTGTCAAAGAGCCATGAGGCGAATCCCTTTAGTCTCTCGATCAATGGACAAGAACATACGGTCCAATATGTACCTGGCGAATCAGATAGTCCCATGTTTGGTGGCAATTCCAACTGGCGTGGTCCAATTTGGATGCCCGTAAACTATCTGCTCATTGAAGCCTTGCAGCGTTACCACGAATTTTATGGCGATCAGTTTCAGATAGAATGCCCAGCTGGATCGGGAGTAATGAAGAACCTTGACGAAGTCAGTAAAGAACTTAATCGAAGACTGGCAAGTTTGTTTGTGAAGAATCCCAACGCACGCAGACCATGTCTGGGTACGGACAGCAACCGTAAGGGATTGCCTGAGTGGCAGGAAGAAGTTTTGTTTCACGAATATTTCAACGGCGATACCGGCGAAGGGCTCGGTGCAAGCCATCAAACAGGTTGGACGGCATTGATTGCCAACTGTATTGACATGTTGAATTCATAAAAAAAGCCTCCCTTCCAATTCGTTTGGAAGAGAGGCTTTTAGTCAATTAACGATTAGCGGTAAGAAGGATCGAGATCGAATCGATCAAGCTCCATAACCTTCGTCCAAGCCGCGACAAAGTCAGCAACGAACTTCTCTTTAGCGTCATCGCTAGCATAGACTTCGGCGATCGCACGAAGTTGTGAGTTCGAACCAAAGACCAAGTCAACCGAACTAGCTTTCCATTGCTCAGCGCCCGTTGATCGATTTTTGCCTTCGAAGAAGTGGTCACACACTTTTGATTTCTCCCACTCTACGTCCATGTCAAGTAAGTTGACGAAGAAATCATTAGTTAACGTACCAGGCTTATCGGTCAATCGGCCAAGCTCTTCAAAACCGGTGTTGGTATCAAGGACGCGTAAACCGCCGATGAGCACCGTCATTTCTGGCGCTGTGAGCGTCAAAAGATTCGCCCGATCAATTAGCAACTCGGGGGCAGGGCGATCAATTTCCTTTGCTTGGAAGTTGCGGAAACCGTCCGAAGTCGGTTCCAAAACATCGACCGATTCAACATCGGTCATTTCTTGCGTCGCGTCAGTTCGGCCTGGTGTGAAGGGAACCGTAATCGTTTGACCTGCTTTAGCAGCGGCAGCTTCAATACCAGCACTTCCGCCAAGCACGATCAAGTCGGCAAGCGAGATTTTCTTACCACCCGATTGAGCAGCATTAAACTCTTGCTGAACTTTTTCAAGCGTTGCTAACACTTTGGCAAGACTTTCAGGATCGTTCACTTCCCAATCTTTTTGCGGTGCAAGTCGAATGCGAGCACCGTTGGCACCACCACGGCAGTCCGAGCCACGGAAAGTCGAAGCCGACGCCCAAGCGGTAGAAACAAGATCAGAAGTCGATAGACCTGACTCAAGTAATTTAGCTTTGAGTTCAGCAACGTCCTTCTCATCAACCAGCGGGTGATCGACCGCAGGAACTGGGTCTTGCCAAAGCTGAACTTCTGGAACTTCCGAACCAAGGCAACGATCAATTGGCCCAAGATCTCGGTGAGTAAGTTTGTACCAAGCCTTGGCGAAAGCTTCTTGGAATTGATCAGGATTTTCATAAAATCGCTTAGAGATGGGGCCGTAAATCGGATCCATCTTCAAGGCCATGTCCGTGGTGAACATGACGGGGGCATGCGTCTTGGTCGCATCATGGGCATCAGGAACAATCCCCTGAGCCGATTCTTCTTTAGGGGTCCATTGTTGAGCACCGGCTGGGCTCTTGGTTAGTACCCATTCGTATTCAAACAAATTTTCGAAGTAGCCATTTGACCATTCGGTTGGAGTGGCGCTCCAAGCACCTTCGAGACCACTGGTGATCGTGTCACCAGCGTTTCCGCTGCCGTAGCTATTCTTCCAACCAAATCCTTGTTCTTCGATGCTTGCCCCTTCGGGCTCGGCGCCAACATATTGCTCAGGATCAGCAGCCCCGTGAGCTTTACCAAAGGTGTGACCACCGGCAATCAATGCGACAGTCTCTTCGTCGTTCATTGCCATACGGGCGAAGGTTTCACGAATGTCGACAGCCGAAGCGAGAGGATCGGGCGTGCCGTTCGGGCCTTCAGGATTGACATAGATAAGACCCATCTGAACAGCCGCTAATGGATTATCCAGGTCACGTTCACCGGTGTATCTTTTGTCACCAAGCCATTCGGTTTCAGGACCCCAGTAGATGTCACCTTGTGGCTCCCAAACATCTTCACGGCCGCCAGCAAATCCGAAGGTTTCAAAACCCATCGATTCAAGGGCGACGTTGCCAGCCAAGACCATCAAGTCGGCCCAGGAAAGTTTTTGACCATACTTTTGCTTGATAGGCCAAAGCAGCCGTCGAGCTTTATCAAGATTGCCATTATCGGGCCAGCTGTTCAGTGGCGCAAAACGTTGTGTGCCATCGGTTGCACCGCCACGGCCATCCGTGACGCGATAGGTTCCCGCACTGTGCCAAGCCATGCGGATGAAGAAGGGACCATAGTGACCAAAGTCAGCTGGCCACCATTCTTGAGAGTCAGTCATCAAGACTTCTAAGTCCTTTTTGACCGCTGCAAGATCAAGCGATTCAAATTCTTTTGCGTAATCAAAATCTGAATCAAGCGGATTACCTTTAGCAGAATTCTGATGCAGAATCGAAAGATTCAGCTGGTTGGGCCACCAATCTCGGTTTGACATGGCACCAGCGGCAGTGTGGCGGTTAGCGGACATGCCACCAACAACAGGACAATTATCAACACTCATTGCTTTTTCCCTCTGTGGATTCGTATGAGATTGGTTTTCAGAATAGGCATTCAGGTAATTTTGTTCGGCATGGGTAACCGTGGTTATACCAAGCAATGCACAACAAAAAAAGAACTGGGTAAGTCGATTCGTAGCCAACATGGAAGTTCCTTTTTCTCAAAATGATTGAAAAGAGACGCTTAGTACTGCCTCTAGCAGAATGAACTTTTACGAAGTATATCGCTCATGAAACGATGCGGCAAACACATTCCGCGGATGCTTGCTATGCAAAAAACGCATAGACTGGGAGTAGTTTCCAAGTGACAAAACGAGTGGTACCGACTTGAATGATTTAGAAGAGTGTGTTTTCAGAATTAGATTCTGGCGGTGTTTCGCCGAGGTGGGCATATCCTTTCTCGGTAAGTTTTCGCCCTCTTGGGGTTCGTACCACATAGGCGCTTCGCAGTAAGAATGGCTCCACTTCGTCCGTCAGCGTATCAACAGCGGTATTAATTGTATGGGCCAAGGCTTCTACGCCAGCAGGGCCTCCTCCAAATACCTTAAGCAACGTCTTCAGGTATTTCATATCTTGACGGTCGAGTCCTTCGTCATCGACGCCCGACATTTCTAAAGCTGCTTCGGCAACTGGGAGCGTAGCTTGGCCATCTGCTTTGCTCGTTGCATAATCACGTACCCATCGGAGGTGATTATTGGTAATTCGCGGCGTTCCTCGACTGCATTTGGCAATTTTTGAAGCAGCCGGTTCATCGATTGGGAGCTTTAGCTTCTTAGCATTACGGCGGACTATTTCTGTGAGGTCGTCAATCGAATAGAAGTCCAGATGCTCGCGTATCGTGAAGCGATCGCGGAGTGGCGCCGTAAGTAGTCCGCTGCGAGTCGTTGCACCAATGATTGTGAACGGCTTCAAATTCATGTTTACCGTTCGAGCATTGACTCCCTCGCCGAGAGTTATATCGACGCGGAAATCTTCCATCGCCGGATACATAAACTCTTCAACTGCTTTTGGAAGTCGATGAATCTCATCAATGAAGAGAACCGATCCTTCTTCGGCATTGGTAAGATAGGGCAGCAAGTCTTTGGGTGCGGCAAGCGTCGCGCCGCTTGCTATTTGAAGTCCTACGCCGAGGTCTCTTGGAATGCAGGTAGCAAAAGTTGTCTTGCCGAGTCCTGGCGGACCGTCAAAGAGAACATGCCCAAGTGGTTCGCCACGCTTGAGAGCGGCATCGACCGCGATCTTGATTCGCTCATATACTTCACGCTGACCGACCATGTCTTGCATGTGCCGAGGACGTAAAGCAAGGTCTTCTTCGTGCTCAACATCTACCCGAAGATTAGAATGGTTGCCGGACGGCTCCACTGCCGTTTTTTCGCTATCTTCCGAAGTAAGAATCCGTTCGCGGGCCATATTCGACTCGGCTAAAGTTCTCAGCAAACATCCCTAACGATGAATCAGCATTTGCTTGCCGTTCACTGTACAAAAAAGCAGCATACCAGACGACCGATACCTTTGGGAATCGGAGTCAGGGCTATTTAGGAAAGAGCTTGGAAGAAAGCTATTGCGGCTAGCTAATCGAGCTTAGTTCTGACGAAGGAACCGCTGCTGCTTCCACTTTGGCTGGTAATGCCTTGTGATAAGCGTCTGCTTCTTTCAAGAACTCTGCCATGCAGGGATAGAAAGGAAGCGGGGCCGGGTCGAAATGTCTTCCGCCACGAACCGTGAAGAACCGCTTAAGTTCGGAAGGACATGCCGAGAAAAGCTCTCGGGCGAACTTTGCTGGTGCCACACGATCCCGAGTACCGTGCATTTGAAGCAGCGGCCCGTGGTAGCTTGAAATGCGTTCGATCGAATCATAGCGATCACGCATAAAACGTCGGACGGGAAGCCATGGGAATTTGTAAGCCGCTACGTCCGTCAATCGGCTGAAGGTATTTTCAAGAACCAAGGCTCGTGCACCTCGTTCAGCAGCCATCGCAACAGCAACAGCACCACCAAGAGAACGCCCAACCAGGACGATGTCTTCGGGCAGGGTGCCTGTTCGTTCAGCCAGCCACTGCTGGGCAGCGAGTCCGTCGGCAATGCAGCCAACTTCGCTTGGCATGCCTTCGCTTTTGCCATAACCGCGATAATCAAAGACTAGTACCGTGGCGTTAAGCGACTCTTGAAGCCGGACAATGACGTTGACAAGGTTGGCAACGTGTTCACCCTGTCCGTGGGTATAAAGTACCACACGCTCTGCTTGCGGATGCTCGCAGTACCAACCGTGAAGCTTGACGGTCTTCTGCGTGCGTGGGTCTTTCGACTCGAAGTAGATATCTTCCTTGTCGACCCAACTGGTATCCCAGTTACCTCGATTAATCGAGGGGGCAGGGTAAATCAGCGAACGCTCAATCGATCCGAGCATGAGGTGGTTTGCTTTGGTGGGAGGGAACAGTTATTGAAGTGGTCAAACTTATTCGTAAGCTGTTTGCTTCAAAACTCTGTTGCTATCAGGTGGGAAACTCGTACTAGTTGCCGGGGCATAAAGCAAAAGTTGGGTAGTTGGAATATGTTTTCGTTGCAATCGGTTCGCCGCAACGCGTTAGCCCAGTAACTTATTCACTTTGACGGATAAACAAGCTGGGCTAATAAGTATCGGGTTAGCTAGCTGGGTGGTCAATCCACCGAGCGGGTATCTTGGGAGAATACGGCATTTAGGGGCCTATTGGAGCGGCAAAACAGCTTGGTGCTACAATATGTCGCACCGCAGCAGGCCTAAATCACTAGTCCTGCGCGTATTCTTCGAGAAAATCACTCAAATCCGCATAATACCTCGTTGGCTGCGGATCGTTGTGGCCACCCCCAGGAATTGCGAAAAACCGCTTCTTTCCAGTCATGGCTGCCTCATAGAGCATTTCCCCATGGCTGTACGGAACCACTCGATCTTCGGTTCCATGGCTGAGAAAAATCGGACCAGAATACTCTGCTGATAGTTTCGAGATGGAGTTAAACCGATTTCGCATGACCAACCTGACCGGCAACCAAGGGAAATGACTCGATGCTGCTTCCGGGAGAGAGGTAAAGGTGCTTTGTAGAATCAGCGCCTTTGCCCCTTCAGTCGCCGCGACGGCAGTTGCAACGCCGCCGCCAATCGATCTACCAATTAGGATGATTTCTTCTTGCTTTCGGCCAGTTCTTTCAGCTAGCCACTGCTGGGCCGCGATTCCATCAGCGACTAATCCTTTTTCAAATGGTTTGCCTTCGCTTTTGCCGTATCCGCGATAGTCAAAGTTCATCACGGCTGCATCGAATGAACTTTGCAGATAAAGCATCAACCCATGGCTATCAGGTACCTGTTCGCCATTGCCATGGCAATAAAGGAAAACATACCTTGGCTGCGGATGGTCATAGAACCAGCCGTGCAACTCGTTACCATCACCAGAAGTGAAAGACACTTCTTCGTAGCTGCCAGAATTGGGGGTCCAGTTGCTCCGTTCAAGTGGCGGTACGGGATAAACCAACTGACGCTCAAGCATCATCATTATCATGACTAGACCCAGATAAGCGATGAACAAACTGCGAAGCAACCGATAGACCAAACTCTTTTGCGAACGTTTGTTCGGTTTTTCTTCCGTCTCAGTTTCATTCGGTTCAGCCATTGCGTTGCTCATAAACCGCGTGGAGCAGCGCTTCGACATCTTTGTACTTCTTTTTGCGACCGGCAGCAGAATCAAGCAGACGACGTGCTTCGGGTTCACTGTGCCCAAGCGAACGGAGAATATCAAACGCTTCGGCTAGTAAGTCTCTTTCGATTTCGTTTCCTGCAATAAGATCCTCGCGACCAACCATCAACGCGAATTTCGCTGCTTTGCGACGCAGTTTGGCTACAATTCGCTCGGCTGTAGCCGGGCCAATGCCTGGCAAAGTTGATAATCCTTTGACATCTTGTTCTTCAATCATGGTCGCCATTTCAGCAACCGGTCTAACCATCGCTCGCAAAGCTTTCTTAACACCCACCCCATCGACTTGGCAAAACATTTCAAAGAATTCGCGTTCGACCGATTCAAGAAAACCAGCTAGCCGCGGTGTAAGCTTTCCGCGCGCTGGATCCCCGTCGATATATTCGAGGGTGTGAAGGCTTATCTTTTGGTCAAGCGACTGTTGGAGTTGTCGCCTTGTGAAATCCGGAATTAAGACTTCGTATTCAAACGGTGCTGCTTCAAGGATCGCAACGTCGCCGGAGGCTGAGATAAGTTTGCCTGTGATTTTGGTTATCATGTTGTCGTTCCGATGCGGTCGCTATTCCAAAGAGTTACTTCTGCAAACTATTCTGTCGGCAACCAAGATAGTAATGAGTTAGCGCGATTGCCAAGGCGTCGGCCACATCAGGTGGCTCGGGGGCGGATGATAAGCCGAGCTCGTGTTGGATCGCTTGCTGCATTTGAGTTTTCGGGGCACGACCGGCACCGGTCAATATTTTTTTGATTTGTGTTGCTGCGTAATGGGTGACTGATATCTCTGCTTGAGTTGCAGCGAGTACGATCACTCCTCGAGCATGTCCCATGAGGATAGCTGTCTTCGGCCGTTCGTAGTGCGAATAAAGTTCTTCAATTGCCAAGCAGTCTGGCTTTAAGGAGTCGATCACATCAGCAACGCCGGAGTGAATTTCCTCAACACGTTGAGCGAGCGATGCACCGGAGGTGCCCCGTACGATTCCCGCTTCGACAAGTTTGATTTGGCCATTCTCGGCATCAATCACCCCATAACCAGTGGTGTTCAGTCCGGGATCGATGCCAAGGATTCTCATAGAGCTTATTTGATTTAATTTTCTAAGCTTGGGTCCAGTCGGTTCCACCAGCTCGGTCTTCGAGGGTTACGCCGATCTCTCCAAGACGATCACGCACGGCATCGGCGGTTGCAAAGTCTTTGTTTGCACGGCTGCTTGCCCGAAGGTCGATTAGCATTTGCATGACGCCATCCAAGGCGTCATCATTGCCACCTTCCCATTCGGTTCCGCCAGCTCGGTCTTCGAGCACAATTCCCGTGGGTGCGAGGCCATCGCGCACCGCATCGGCCACGGCGAAGTTCTTGGCTGAACGTGCTTCGGCACGCAGGGCGATCACTAACTTCATAACTTCATCAAGCAGTTCGTCCCCACCACCACTCGATTGTTCTTGTTGGAAGATGCCAAGAATAGAAGACATTTCTTTCAGAAGTGTCATTAACTCAGTTAGCAAGGCAACCGCATCGGAATTATCTTTGCCGTCACCTTCAAGATCAGCTTCTTCGCAGAGTTTGTTGGTTAGCTTGGCGACTTCAAACAGTTCGGCGATGGCTCCGCCGGTGTTAAAGTCATCATCCATGGCTGCCAAGAATTTCTTCTTGGCTTCCGTCGCGCTGGCGGAAATAGGATTGTCGCCGGATAATTGGGTCTCCTCCTCACGCAATGCACCTGCCGTCAGCGAGTAGAAATCCTTTCCTGTTATTCGGGTGTATCGCTTAAACAAACGATAGAAGGTTTCCAAGCCGACGCCTGCTTCCTCAATCGCAGGCTCACTGAACAGTACGGTGCTGCGGTAATGGGTACGAAGTAAGAAGAAACGAATCCGCTCACCGCCCTGTTTCTTGATGAGGTCAGCCAAGCCGCCAGCACCTTTGCTTCGGCTCATTTTGCCACCGGCATCGGCTGGATCAGGTTCCCCCCGATCATTCTTACCCCCGATCTTCCCAGCGGCCGAATCCTTGCGAAGCAATCCGTTGTGAGCCCAATACTTTGCCATCGGTGTGCCATGGCAGCATTCGCTTTGGGCAATCTCGTTCTCATGGTGAGGGAAGACGAGGTCCAAACCTCCGCCATGGATGTCGAAGGTTTCGCCAAGTAGCTTTTTACTCATTGCCGAACATTCAATGTGCCATCCTGGTCGGCCTTCGCCCCACGGGCTTTCCCAACTCGGTTCTCCTGGTTTAACACTCTTCCAAAGAGCAAAGTCGGCGGTGCTTTGCTTTCGATCCGATTGCTCTCCACCATCGCCTTGCATCGCTTCGACGGTTCGGTTCGATAGCTTGCCATAGCCATCATCTTTGCCAACGTTGAAGTAGACGTCGCCTTGAGAAGCGTAGGCATATCCCTTCTCGATCAAGCCTTCAATGAACGCAATGATATCGCCCATGCAGTCGGTCGCCCGAGGGAAAGAGCTAATCTGATCGACACCCAACGCTTCGAGGTTTTCTTCGTAGTCTTTGATATTCTCCTCAGCGACTTCGAGCATCGTAATGCCGCGCTCATTCGCCTTATTAATAAGCTTGTCGTCGACGTCCGTGATGTTGACGATCCAATTAACGTCGTATCCGCAGTATTTGAGGTAACGAGTTATGCAGTCAAAGATGACCGGCCCAACCATGTGGCCAATGTGCGCTTTGTCGTAGACCGTCGGTCCACAGAGATAGATACCCACCTTCCCGGGAACCACAGTGTGGAACGGTTCTTTCTTCTTTGAAAGGGTGTTGTATATAACCAGCGAAGGATGAGCAGCGTCGGCAGTGGGATCGAACTTACTAGCAGTTGCGGTCGACATAACGTTTGGGAAAGCGTTTTGGTGAGGGTAAGGAATTGGTTCAAAATCGGCGCGTAATCGTACCGCCGCTTAGGCCGTCTGGCCACTGCCCTATAGGTTAGATTATTTTGGGTAAGTAGGGAAAGATCGGTTGTTGGGGATTCTTTACGGCTATAATTAGCGATCCACGTTAAATTGTTCTGGTAGTCCAGCGCTATCTTATGATGCGCTTGCCTCTAATACCCCACTCTTCTCAAAAACTAGGCCTTCAAATGTTCAGAAAATCTTTGGTTCTCGCCATAGCACTTCTATTTTTACTTCCCGCGGGAAGTGTACTAGCCGAAACCACCGCTGAGCGTGATCAGCGTATGGAGTGGTGGCGTGATGCCCAATCAGGGATGTTCATCCATTGGGGGCTCTACGCGATCCCAGCTGGCGAATGGGAAGGCAAGACTAAGTATGCCGAGTGGATTCGTCACAAGGCTAAGATTCCGCTGGAGACTTACGACAAGTTTCTCGACGAATTTAACCCGGTTGATTTCGATGCCGATGAGTGGGCCCGCATGGCCAAAGGTGCTGGAATGAAGTACCTCGTCATCACAAGCAAACACCATGACGGCTTCTGCCTCTGGCCAAGCGAGGTAACTGATTTCGATGTCGAGTCGACTCCCTTCGAGCGAGACATCTTAGGAGAACTCAAACAGGCGTGCGACATGCAAGGTATCAAGTTCTGCCTCTATCATTCGATCATGGATTGGCATCATCCCGATTACTTGCCTCGCCGCAATTGGGAGAAAGATCGTCCGACCGAAGGGGCTGACTATGATCGCTATGTCACTTACATGAAAGCACAGCTTAAAGAAATCATCGAGCGATACGATCCAGCCGTTCTTTGGTTCGACGGCGAATGGGAAGGGACCTGGACCCATGATCGCGGCATCGATCTTGACGATTACTGCCGCAGTTTGAAGCCAGACATTATTATCAACAATCGAGTTGATAAAGGTCGGCAAGGAATGTCTGGTATCGATAAAGAGGGTGATTGGCGTGGTGACTTTGGAACACCCGAACAGGAGATCCCTGACACGGGACTTGGTGATCTCGATTGGGAATCATGCATGACCATGAACGGCCACTGGGGTTACAACAAAGCGGATAAGAATTTCAAGAGCACGACCGACCTCATTCACAAGACTATTGATATCGCCAGCAAAGGGGGCAACTATCTGCTTAACGTTGGCCCCATGGCCAATGGCGAGTTCCCACAAGAATCGATCGATCGCTTGGCGGAGATCGGCTTGTGGATGCACAAGCATGGCGAGTCGATCTACGGCACCACAGCAAGTCCATGCGAGCAGCCTGAGTGGGGTCGGTTAACCAGCAAGGGCAACAAGATTTTCTTGCACGTATTTGATTGGCCGACAGATGGTCAGTTGGTTGTTCCATTCACGGCAAAAGTAACAGAGTGCAAACTGCTCGCTGACTCAGGCCGCAAGTTTGAAACGGAGGCGACGGAAGCCGGACTGACCGTCAGCTTAACCGGTGACGCCGATAACCCAATCGCTACCGTCATTCAGCTGACGATCGACGGCGAAGTAGCCGCTGTGGAGTAATGCGATTGTCAGATGAGATTTACTCAGCTGATTCGCGTTTCTGTTCCAGCAACCAGTCGAAGAATTCGGGATTGTTGTACGTCTCGGTCCACGAGTCGTGACCTGCGTCGGCATAGATGGTCAGTTTCGGCTCTCCCCCTCTGGCTTGCATGGCGAAGACCATTTCTTGGGAGCGATGAACGGGGACCACAAAGTCCATGGCTCCGTGAAAGGCCCAAGTAGGGATATGGCTAATTTGCTTCGACCAATAGGGCTCGCCCCCGCCACAGATCGGAGCGATCGCTGCAAAGCGATTCGGCGTATACGCCGCCAACTGCCAAGTGCCGAAGCCACCCATGCTGAGGCCGGTAACGTAGATCCGATCTTTGTCGACTTTGTAATCGTTCTCGATTTGATCAAGCAATGCAGTCAACTCGGTCGGCTGCCACCACTTGCCGGAGGGGCATTGAGGAGAAACTACAATAAACGGCAAGTCCTTTCCTGCCGCAACAAGCTTCGGCGGTCCATGCTTCTTGACCAAGTCAAGGTTGTCGCCTCGCTCACCTGCGCCGTGAAGAAACAAAACCAACGGCCACGATTCTTGCTCGTCATACCCCTTCGGCAACGCGAGCAAGTAATCCATCTCAAGCTTGATGGAGGTCTCCAATCGCTGCGGCGATTGGGTTGGATCCTGGGCGAGGACGAGCGAGAAAAAGCAATTTAATGAAAAGAACAATATTGATAATATGCGCATAGTATTCCTGTTAAATTCAAATCTGTATTATGACGTGCATTTGTGAGCAGAAATTGAGTAGTGATTTCCAAACTTCCTCATGAGTAGATTAAATCCTGTGAAATCTGATCTAGATCTTTCTAAGACTATGAAAGCTTATTGTAAGAAGCACCGCTAATTCAAGGAAACAAATCATGGCTATAAATTCTAGCTATATGATATCGTCAAGAGACAACAGTAATGAAATCTCCGTAGGAATCACTGAGGAAAATTACCAGGAGCTTAAGGCCGCTGTTTTGGGGATGAGGGCAGCATGTTCAATAGAAGAAAAATTTGCATATGTTATGGGCAACTATTTCGATCTAGAAAGAGAAGCTAATGAGCAAGCCTTACTGGGATGGGAAAAGGCTCAGTTGCAGTACGAAGAACGAATTGAAGGGTTGCATGAACTTAATCGCAGAATCGCAAACTTACTATCGACATGCAGAATGTATATTCATCAATCTGAAGGGACCTTAAGTGCATATGATAAGCTAGCGAAAAAATCCTATAGTGAAAAGTTCAAGGAATTTACTTCTGAACAATATGACAGCTCATTCAGCTACAGATTGCTAGAAGAGGTAAGGAATTATACTCAGCATAGAGATTTACCATCAAAAGCTATTCACATATTGCTAGGCGGAATATTGGATGACTCTCCTTCACCAGCAAAAATAATTGCTACATGGTACGAGTTAGACGTAGAAGCAATGATTGCAGATAAAAGATGTAAAAAGAAGCTTATTTCGGAATTGAAGACAGTGGCAATGCAAAAGTCTGGAGGCAAGATTAACTTAAGGCATGAAATGAAAGAGTACGTTGCTTGTTTAAATAGAATTAACGAGAAAGTAAGAAAAGAGTTTGACTTAATGGTAGATGGTTGGAAGTCACTTATCATGAGTTCACTCGATAAGCCTGAATTTGAATTTTGTAAACAGCATGGTCTTCTGTTAATGTCAAATGATGATGATGATAGAATACTGCTAAATTTATGTGCATTCGAGAGGCGTGAAAGACTGATAAAGCTCTACGCTGATGCAAAGTATGTTTTTACAACGACGGTAGTATCTTCATGCATTGGAACTCTAAAGCGAAAAGGAGAGTGATCGCTTAATGTTCAACAAACACCACACACCTAGCATCAATCGATTCCCCACGCCCCACCGGCCCGACGCCTTCGCCGGTCTTTGCCTTCAAACCAACTTGTTGGGTAGAAACACCCAATAGCTCCGCGATTCGTATTTGGATCGCTTCTTTATGCGGTGCGAACTTTGGTTCTTGCATGTGAATGACGCAGTCGAGGTTTACTAGTTCGTAACCCTCTGCCTTCACCTTCTCATAAGCGAGTTGTAAAAAATCTGCCGAGTCGCGGCCGCGGTTTTCTTCAGAGGTGTTGGGGAAGAGTTGGCCAATGTCTGGCAGCCCTGCCGCGCCGAGCAGAGCGTCGGTAATGGCGTGCAGCAAAACGTCCGCATCACTGTGACCGACAAGGCCACGGTCGTGTGGAATGTCGACGCCGCCGATTCGTAACGGGCCGGTGCCCGGCTCGTCGAGTCGATGTCGGTCTTCGCCTAAACCAATTCGGAATGACATGCTTTAGCTGTTTCAGTTTGTGGCATAAAAAAGAGCAAGCCATAAAAAAATCCCCCTCCTTCTTTAGAGGGAGGGGTTAGGGGAGGGTGTCTCTAAAGATTCTCCCCCTCCCCTAACCCCTCCCCCACAAAATGGTGGAGGGGGATGTTTCGTACGCAATTTGAAAATTCAAACTAGCTTGCGACCGCAAACGCTTCGGCTGCTTTGGCCAAAGCTTCTGCCTTGTCGGTCTTTTCCCAACTGAATTCGCCGTTTGGTCCTGGTTCACGACCGAAGTGTCCGTGAGCCGCCGTCTGTGACATGACAGGACGAGTAAGGCCAAGCTCTTGGATTAAACCGCCCGGCGTGAGGCTGAAGTTGTCGCGGATGATTTGGATCATCGCTTCGTTGTCGATCTTGCCGGTGCCAAACGTGTTGACGTTCACGCTGACAGGTTCCGCAACGCCGATGGCGTAAGCGAGTTGCACTTCGACTTCGTCAGCCAAACCAGCGGCGACAAGGTTCTTGGCAACATAGCGAGCCATGTAAGCAGCCGAACGGTCAACCTTCGAGGGGTCCTTGCCACTGAAAGCACCGCCGCCGTGACGACCGCGTCCACCGTAGGTGTCGACGATGATCTTACGACCGGTCAAGCCAGTGTCACCGTGAGGACCACCGATCACAAACTTACCGGTTGGATTGATGTGATAGGTGATGTCACCTTGAACGTATTCGGCAGGAAGAACAGGAAGGATCGCCTTGTTGATGATTTCCTTCTTCGCTTCTTCGGTAATCACTTTGCCACAGTCGGCAAGAATCGATTCATCGTGCTGCGTGCTGACGACGATGGTGTCGATGCGGATGGGTCGATTATCCGGACCGTATTCGACGGTTACCTGGCTCTTGGAGTCAGGTTGCAACCAACTGATCTCACCTGACTCGCGAAGTTGGGCAAGCTTCTCAACAATGCGATGGGAGATGTGAATTGGCAACGGCATCAAGACGTCGGTCTCGTTGCAGGCGTAGCCGAACATGAGGCCTTGGTCCCCGGCACCTTGTTCACCACTGAGGCTCGTATCGCCATCGACCCCTTGGGCGATGTCGGCCGACTGTTCGTGAATGGCGTTAAGCACACCGCAGTCATGGCTGAAGCCGATTGACGGATCGGTGTAACCAATTTTCTTGATCGTATCGCGGACCACTTTCTGTACGTCGACGTAGTGGCTGGTGCGGACTTCGCCGGCGACAACGACTTGGCCGGTGGTGCAAAGCGTTTCGACGGCGACTCGGGCTGCGCCCGGATTGGGGTCGTTGGCGAGGATTTCGTCAACAATGGCATCCGAGATTTGGTCCGAGACCTTATCAGGGTGTCCCATGCTGACTGATTCGCTTGTGAATAGATAATTGCCAGACGACACGGGCAGATCTCCTTATTACGCGTTTTGCGGGGGACACTTATGTAATAAGTCCTTTGCATGCTCCCAGATAACGTTGCTGGGTAGTCCTCGCCGCGAAGTTTTGCTTAATCCAGAAATATAGAGGTCAGCTTGGGGCTTAGACAAGCGGTTAATACTCCCCAAGTTGGTGGTTTTCTGCGATAATGTCTCGCTCTGGCGATCGGCTGCCAAGGCAAAGAGCCATTAGACTAAGCGCCAACCGCCAAATTACCTTCCTGAAGAACGGCCCTTAGATTGTCCCCCCAACGTGGGGCAGTCGGTTCTTTTTGGTGGGTAATGCCAAGCTCCAACTCCATCCAACACTTCAAACAAAGAATCAAATGCCCGCTCCTGCTGAACTCGTTGAAAAGCTGAAAGCCTTCAGTCAAGAACATGTTGTTTCCTTTTGGGATGAGCTTACTGAGCAAGGCCAAGAGAAATTGGTCGGCCAAATTACGGACGTTGATTTTGAGCAGCTCGCCACGCTTTACGGTGGTGATGATGAACACGTTGACTGGGCAGAAGTAGCCCGGCGTTCGGAACCGCCCGTAGCGATGCGGTTATCGGAGCGAGAGTCAGGCACCGGCGGCGGTTTGGGAGTTTCTCCCGAGGAGGCAACTAAGTCAGGCAAAGCGGCACTTGATGCTGGTCAAGTGGGCGTCTTGCTGGTCGCAGGAGGGCAAGGGAGTCGACTCGGTTTTGATCATCCCAAGGGGATGTACCCAATTGGACCGGTTTCGAAGAAGACCTTGCTACAGATTCATCTTGAGAAGGCAGTCGCCCTGGCCAAACGCCACGGTAAAGGCGTGCCTGTCTATTTGATGACAAGCCCTGTCACACATGAAGAACAGGTTACTTTCCTAGAAGAGAACAACCG
>SPJK01043518.1_pt1 | contig 28818 bp, 27 predicted proteins | sample 3741771 | NCBI WGS metagenome assembly SPJK01 (sample SAMN10925997, study PRJNA522277) | cold seep metagenome | isolation source: Elba SIP-enriched marine methane seep metagenome, extraction at timepoint T2 | place: Italy: coast of Elba, Mediterranean Sea
CGGGGCATGGAGAACCCCGTCGTCTGAATTTCGTTCGTCGCGACGAAGCCGGACTCGCGTACGCTGTACATGAATCGGGATTGAGAGAGCACACTCAACCGAAGCGAGGTGTTGTCCGAGCGTTCGACATACCACCCAGGCTCGTTCTCAGGCTGCGCCGCGGCAAACCGCACGCGAGATGCATCATCGAGTGAACGAGAGAAATCCGACGCAACGGCTGCGGAACTCAACGCCCCGATCAGACCCATGATTCGCACACAACGATTGCTCATATTGAGACTTCCTGCTTTCCGCACATTCAATGCGGGTTTGAGCGACGAGATACAACCGGTCCGATTGTAGCGATACCCCTCGGGTGGCTGCGATCGCACCTTCCGCGTCTCCCGAAAGAGACCCATCTCCTTGGTACGTCGGCAGATCGGTACAGATTTCACAAAAGAGGGGCCGGCAATGAGTCCCGAGTTTTATTCAGATTCAGTAAACTGTTTCAGACACTCAGTTTGCAACTGTTAATGCGTGAATACGATTCTGTGCGATTTTCAATGTTTTCTCTTTGAAATTCGCATCATGAGTACGTGACACAAGTCTACGGAGAACGCGCGATGTCCCCGAAAAACACCGGCCTCAAAGTCACCCCCCTCACGGTCCTTGTGGTTGACGATGAGCCCGATCTCGTTGAACTCATCGCGTACAACCTTGAACAGCAAGGGCACACGGTGCTCACCGCGAACAACGGGGCCGATGCGATCTCGCATGCGAAGACTCGCCAACCCGACCTAATCGTACTCGACGTGATGATGCCTGAGCTCAATGGGATCGAAGTCGCGCGTCGATTGCGTTCACAGACCGAGACCGCGTCGATTCCGATCATCATGCTGACCGCGAAGACGGAAGAAAACCACGAGATCGAGGGGCTCGACGCGGGTGCGGACGACTACATCACCAAACCATTCTCGATGCAGGTCCTGCTCGCACGCATTAACGCGATGGCGCGGCGTACCGGCGGCACAAGCGTCAGCGGGCGCGACTCGATCCTCAACATCGGCGCGGTTGATATCGATCTCGAAGAACACCAGGTGAGTGTCGATGGTCGACCAATCTCGTTGACTATTACCGAGTTCCGTTTGCTCGCGACACTCTTTGCGAACGAGGGCAAGGTCATGACCCGCCCCGCGTTAATCTCCAGCGCGATAGGACCGGGCGTAACAGTCACAGAACGCACGATCGATGTGCATGTGACCGCGCTCCGCAAGAAGATCGCACCATACTCATCAATGATCTCTACCGTTCGGGGTGTCGGGTATCGCGCGGATGCGCCCGAGCCCGTTGAGCAGGACGCGTGAGTACCGAGTTCGTTTGCTCTGAATCTCTTGGTTTGCGGTAAGATATCTTGATGAACTCGCGCCCAAACAATGCGCAGCCGCAAGAGCTGTGGTGGATCGTGTTCACGATTGTCCTGGGATCAATCGTGCTCGGTGCGGTTCTGCGTCCATTCCTGATCTTCGCTGCACTTGGCGCGATCGCGATCCCGATCCTCGCGTCGCGTGATCGACGTGTCATCACCGCGACAACTCAGGAACTCATCGAAGCGCACGAACAGACCCGCCATGAGCGAGTTAAGAGCTCGCTCAAGAAAGGCGTGATCGACGCCGCGGATATCCCCATTATCGTGACGGAATCGGATGCGATTGTCACAATGGCCAACCCGCGTGCCAGCGAAGTACTCGGGATCAAGGAGTCCATGCTCGGACGTCGATTCGACGAGTTGTTCACACAGGTGGTCCTGCACGAACTGGAATCACTCGCGCGGGGGGGAGAGCCCGGACATGCACGCGCATCAATCCCGATCCTGGGTGAGTTGCGTGACTTTGATATCTCCGCAGACCCTGTCCCCGAACTGGGCGGCACCGTCCTCACCTTCCGTGATATCACGGAACTCTCCCGCGCAATGACCCTCAAGGCGGACTTTGCTGCGAACGCGAGTCACGAGCTCCGTACACCAATCGCATCAATCAAGGGTGCTGCGGAAACCCTCATGGGACCCGCACGAGAAGACCCCAAAATGTCCGCACGCCTGATCGATATGGTCGTCAGCAACGCATCGCGATTGGAGTTACTTGCGCAAGACCTCCTCGACCTGTCCAAACTTGAAGCCGAGGACCTCCCCGTTGAAGTCCGCGATGTGAATCTCAACGAGATCATCGACGCAGTCTTCGCGGAGTTCTCCCCCAGCGCACAACGCCGCGATATTCAACTCAAGCTCGAGTGCAAAGAGCACATCGCGAACGTCCTGACGGACCCGTCGCTGCTCAAGCTCATGCTTCGCAACCTGGTAAGCAACGCGATCAAGTTCGCGCATCAGGGCACCTCCGTGCGTGTGATCGCAACAATGGAGCACGTCCCGATCGATCGCACCGCAACGCCCCCTGAATCGCTCGACCCGAGCAACACGGGTCTTAGTATACAGGTGCGCGATAAAGGAATCGGGATTCCACTTGAGCATCAGCAACGGGTCTTCGAGCGTTTCTACCAAGTTGACGAAGCACGGAGCGGGAGCGCTGCCAAACGAGGAACCGGGCTCGGCTTGGCGATCGTAAAACACGCAGCTCGGCGTCTCGGCGGTGGCGTCTCTCTCGAGAGCGTGTATCAGAGCGGCACGACGATCACGATCAGTCTCCCGCGTTGTATCGGCACCGGTACCCAAGAACAGGCTGCGCATCAAGACGAATAACCCGTTGGGACGTGCATAAATCGTGGACGCGTTGGGGAATTCCGGTCTTGGCACCCACATGCATGGGTCGATACGCTCAATGATGCTCTCGCATTGCGAGAAGATCGTACATGAACTCGGGGTGGGGAATACAATCCACCCGGCGTTCAGATCGCCATGATATGGGTAAAGACGGATCCAAACCCAGCAGCAAGCCGGTGAATCGCCCCGGCACAAAGAGCGCCAGTCGCGCAAGCACCAGCGGTCCGCGCCGCACGATCGTCCAGATCAAAGACATCACGTTCAAACAACGTCTGTCCGATTGGATCGCGGACCCCAAGCTTTTCTGGGGCGCTCTCGCATTTATCGGTTTCGTGCTCATCGTCGGCACGGTCACGATGTGGTCACAGAGCCAGCTCCGCATCGAAGTCGGGCAGATCATGCGCCAGACCCGTGTCGCGCGTGTCGAGTTCAACACCCAAGATCAGCAGCTCACCCAGACCCAACGGACCGCCGCGGAGATGAACGTCCCACGCGTGTTCAGCGCGGACATCACCGCGTTCGAGGAACTCCGTGCGGATCTGAGCAATCTGCCACGCACTCTTGCGGGGATGGACAACCTCGAAGAGGTCTCAGAGGACATCCGCAGGCGTTTCGGGCTGGACCAGACCCTCTTTGAAACTATCCGCGCGATCGGGAACGACGAGACCCAACTCAAGACGTGGAACGATCGTGTTCGTGATCTCGTCGACATTATGCGCCGCCGGCCACTGCTCACCCGCTCGAACTGGCAGGTCGCGACGCAAGAAGGTCAGAACACGCAGATCGAGCTGCGCTACACAGAGCAGAGCGATTCGAGCGACACCAGCACAACGCTCAAAACCCTGATCAGCCGCGTCGACGCGATCAACATCGATAAGGACGATCAGCTGACCGCAGAGATGAGCCGGATCGTACGGATCGCGGGGTTCGATGACGAGACTGGCTCACTCGTGCGATACCGATTGCTCACTCAGCCTCGCGCTACGTTCGTCTACGACAGCACCGCGACGAATACGGAGATGGAAGCCGCTGCGTCCAACGTCTACCCCGTCCGCCGAACGATCACGATCGGACAGAAGCTCTACTCGCGAGGCGACATCCTCGACCAGGCGAGTTATGCGCTCGCGCTCGAAGAGAACCGACAGTTCTACACCGGCCCGAAATCAACAACCCGCATCCTGATGCGGGCGCTGGGCGTGTACGGCTTGATCGCTGCGCTCGCGGTCCTCCTCGGCGGGTACATCGTGAAGTACGCGCCCAAGATCCTCTCCAAGCCCGCACGCATCGGGTGGATGACATTGCTCGTGACGAGCGCGATCGTCATCGCATGCATCGCGGGCACGCTCGACCCGCGGATGGTTTGGCTCGCGACGATCACCCCAATGGTCCTGATCGCGGTCCTGATCTCCATCGCGTACGCCCAACGGACCGGGCTGGCCGTCACCAGCGTCGCATCATTGATCGTGACGATCGCGCTCAACGCGCACATCGGGCTGCTCGCCGTCGTGGTTGTCGGGATCGCGGGCGCGATCGTACAACTCGGGGACCTGCGTGAGCGCCAAGCGCTCATCCGCATGTCGATCGTCATCGCGATCATGCTCAGCGTGGTTACCTTCCTCGACCAGCTCATCACCCTCCCACGCACGGGAGTCGAGTTTGGACCGTATTTCCAATCCCTGATCAGCTCAAGCGCTCAAGCGGGCATCTCCGGTCTACTCGTCGGCGGGATCGCGCTCTTCACCCTCCCATTCATCGAGCGAGTCTTCGATATCACCACAGGGATGACCCTCATCGAACTCCGTGACCCCAAGCAACCCATCCTCAAAGAGCTCCAACAACGCGCCCCCGGCACGTACAACCACTCACTCAACGTCGCGTCCATCGCGGAGAGTGCCGCCGAGGCGATCGGCGCTGATGCACTCCTCACCTATGTCGGGTGTTTGTACCACGACATCGGGAAGATGAACAAACCCGCGTACTTCATCGAGAACCAGGCGGGCGGTCCCAACAAGCACAACAAACTCACTCCCGCGATGTCGCTGCTCGTTATTGTTGGGCACGTCAAGGACGGAATGGAAATGGCGCGCGAGCACGCGCTCCCCAAAGCGCTCCATCACTTCATCGAGGCACACCACGGCACAACCCTCGTCGAGTACTTCTATCGCCGCGCCCGTGAACAGGCCGCCCAAGCAGACGAAGAACGCACCGCGGAAGAGATCCTCCAGGATCAAGCAGATCAGCTCCCCGATGAGGTCGATTACCGTTACCCGGGTCCAAAGCCGCGATCGAAGGAAGTCGCGATCGTGATGCTCGCGGACGCGATCGAGAGCGCGACACGAACCCTCTCCGACCCAACTCCCGCGCGCATCGATGCGCTGGTTCGATCACTCGCAAACAAGCGCTTGATGGACGGGCAGTTCGATGAGTGCGACCTCACGTTCCGTGAGTTGAGCACGATCTGTGAGTCCCTCTCCAAATCCGTCGCGTCGATCTACCACGGCCGCATCAAGTACACAAGCGATGAGGAACCGGAACAGCCAAAGGACGCGGAAAAGAGTGAGAAGGCAAGTAAGGATGAGCAAGACTCATCACCCGAGAACCCTCAAGATCCGCCAGCTCGTTCTGCTTAAGTAAGGTCACCTTACTTCTTCTTCCCATTCTTTTTGCTCGATGATCGACCGCCGCCTCGCATGGTGCCGGTTTTGCGCTTCGTTCCCATCGCAGAGAACATCGCGATACCGATCACGACAACAAAGAACACGATTACCCCGACGACCAATACGATGAAGAACCAGCTGGGCATTTCGCCTCCTTGTCTCAGAATCAAATCAGGATACCAGAGATCCGATCGGTGTCGCAACCCTTGAGCAGATGTAATACACTAAGGGCATGCTCCAGAAGCTCCGTCTCATCCAACGCGCCCACCGATACCGCCGTCGCCACGACCCGGCTGAACTCGAAGCAATCCGCCGATCGCTCAAACCCGGGTGCGTGGTGCTCGACATCGGTGCGCACAAGGGCGCGTACTCCTATTGGATGAGCAAGTGGACGCGCCCCAACGGCAGGCTCATCGCGGTCGAACCCCAACCCGATCTGGCGAACAACCTGAGGATGCTCTACGCGTCATCTCCAGATATCTCGATCATGCACGGTGCTGTGGGGGCATCCGTCGGCACCATCACACTCCACATCCCCGGCGAGGGTCCATCCCACGGCGCATCGATCCGCGAGTTCGAACCCGAGGACGGGATCATGATCCGCGAAGTCGAAGTCCCATGTCTCACCCTCGAGTCGATCGCAACCGATCACAACCTCGATCGCATCGATCTGATCAAATGTGACACCGAGGGCGCCGAGCGTGAAATTTTCCAAGCAGGATCGGACATCCTCCGTCGATTCACCCCCACCGTGCTCGTGGAGTGCGAGAAGAGACACGCCAACGACGACGCAGACCCCGTGGGTGAGCTCTGGGATATCTTCCGCGAACTCGGGTACAACGGGCAATGCTTCGCCGGCGGACGACTCATCCCCATCGAAGAGTTCGATTACGCCAAACACCAGGCCGACCCGGACGACAAACCAAACTACGGCAACAACTTCTTCTTCACCCATCCGGATCACAATCAACCGGGTTCATGCGGCAGCGGGTGCGCATGCGCGCGGTAATCCAACGCGTCGAATCCGCAACACTCCACATTGTCGATGCGTCGGGTCATCGGAATCCGCACATGAGCATCGATGCCGGGCTAGTTGTGTTGCTCGGTATCCATGCGGACGATACCGACGCGGACGGGAAATGGACCGCGTCCAAGATCGCGCACATGCGCATCTTCGAGGACGACAACCAGAAGATGAACCTTGCTGCGTTGGATTGCGACCCGCCAGGGCAGGTCCTTGTCGTCCCGAACTTCACCGTTGCGGGGAGTGCCCAGAAGGGGCGACGACCCGATTTCATGTCCGCCATGAAACCACCCGAAGCCGAATCGATGTTCGAGCGGGTCTGTGATTTGATCGCGGCTGAAGGGCTGGAAGTCAAACGCGGCGTTTTCGGTGCCGACATGCGTGTCGAACTCATCAACGACGGCCCCATCACCATCGTGATCGAATCGCCAAAGAACTAGCTCCCCATGAGCTTCGCGTTGAACGCCCTGGTCCCGCCGGGCGGGAGGGTGAACCATTGCCAGTTCTCCGTGCCCACTTGCTGGCGCGCGATGATGTTGATCTGCCCGATGTGGAAGCTGTAATGATCCATCGCCCGTGCCATGGCCGCGTGCACCGGGTGCGGCACCGATCGGATCGTTACCACCTTGCCGATGTCCGCCGTCGTCAACGACCCGAGCGTATCGAACAAAACGCCCCACCCCGTATCCCAGCGTTCCATGATCTTGGCGCGGGATTCGGGTGTGTGCGTCTGCGGTGTGTTGAACTCCGAGTCTCGATCGCGATCGGGCTTCTCGCCGTCGGTGGTGAGGAAGTCCGTGAAGCGTGAGATCAGGTTCCCCGCGATGTGGTTCGCGATGATCGCGCACGAGTTGAGCCCCGGCGCGAGGATCGTGAAGAACTGCTCGTCACTGAGCAGATTGAACGCGTGCTCACCGAAGGCCTTTTGACGCTCGAAGACACTCAACCAGACGGCAATGAGGTCGTTGGGGAGGGGGGTGGTGTATTGAGAGTTGGTCATCTACTACTCCCTCTAGGATGACTCAAGAGCACGATTGATGAGCTTAACAAGCTCATCCCTATTCTTCGCTGCAACCACCCAACCAAGAAGTTTGATCAACCCCTGCGGGCGGCGCTCAAGTCGGATGTGATCACGGATTTCAACGAGATGCGCTCTGTTCCAAGCCCACAAAACGCCGTGGCGCGATTGGACCTGCCAATATTTCTCCGGAACATTTCCGCCAACAAACTCTGACCGCGCATGACACGCATTGCAGAATAGAACAAACGGGGATGGACCATTTCTCCCCTTGAGCGCTTTGGCGTGCTTCTCAAGTACATCTGGAAAAATGAAAGCGTTCACACCTTTGCCATCACGCCATGGCACAACCTCTATATCGTAAGGGAACCCACCAAGCTGATCGCGTACCGCATCGGGCTCTACGCCTTTCAAGCCATATCCGCGCGGCTCGTATCCCTGCGCGATCCCATTGCAAACCGGACAACGATATTCGATTGAATGAGTCCTACTCTGCATCTGAGTACCACTCATCCAGCGCCACCCGCCAATCATCCAGCGACTTCACATAGATAAAGCTCTTCTTCACCTCCTGCGCCTGCGGGTGATGGGCTGCGAACTTGATCCCGAACTTCCGCATGTTCTTCGCGGTGTGCAGCTCTGGGTCGCGGAAGTTCTTGTTGACCGCGAGCGCGAGCTCGAAGTGCTGCTCGAGCACCGCACGCTGCTCCGCGATCGTCGGCTCACGCGGCTCGCGTCCCTCGAGCAGGTCCCGCGCCTGACGGAAGATCCACGGGTTCCCGATGCACCCGCGCGCCACGCTCACACCCGACAAACCGGTGTACGCGATCATGCGGAAGATCTGGTTCACATCCCACACATCGCCGGACCCCATGATGATCCGCTCAGGGTTGCGATCAACGAGCGTCTTGAGCGGGTCCCAGCGCGATGGGCCGACATACTTCTGCTCGACCGTGCGCCCGTGGACGACGACCCACGCGCATCCCAGGTCATACGCCGCGTCGAAGAGGTACAGAAAGTTCTGGCGCATCTCCTCCGTGTCGTCAAAGCTGCGGCGCATCTTGACCGTGACGGGGATCGAGGATGGGACCGCATTACGCACAGCCTTGAGGATCTCGATCGCGCCCTCGGGCTCGCGGAGCCAATGCCCGCCTCGTGATTTCTTGGAGATCTTCTTCACGGGGCACGCGAGATTCACATCGATGGCGGAGAAGCCGCGATTGGCAGGGACTAGGGATTGGGCATCAGGGATTGGGGCAAGAGGACATGATGCCTGATCCCTGATCCCTGATCCCTCTGCTCGCTGTGCGAGCTTCCGATACTCCTTATTACTCCGCAGCTTCCCCTGTTCGATCATCTTGATCGCCGCGGCCGCCATCTCCGCGGGGTCGGACCCCATGATCTGCCCGATGAGCGGGTGATCCTCGTCGCCGCCGGGTACGTTGTCGTGGATCTCGCCCAGATCCGCCTTGGCGAAGCCTCGCCCCCCATCAAGGAGGGTGCGATCGAGCAGCGCCTCGGTCACACAGATCGGGCACCCGTGCCGACGCGCGATAATCCGCATCGCGGAATCGGAGTACCCCGCGAGCCCAGCCTGGAAGAACGGGGCATCGAACGCGGGGATGTGTTCCTTCACACGCGGGTCCATCCCGCCCGCACCGAATCGCTCCACCAGATCCGCAGCGACGGCGCGAGGGTCGATCTCCTGCGCCCCCTCCGCGATCGCAAAGCTCGGTCCCGTAGCATTCTGACTCGTTGAGTTGCTTTGACAGCCCATACATGGGACGATAGGGATGTGAAGATGCACAACGCCACATCCCGACGCGTGGGCTTTGCCCTTTCTGCAGCAATGACCCTCTCCATCCTCGTTCCGATCATGGGTGGGTGCCAGTTATTCAACGAAATACTGACCGCGGAGCCCGGCCCGGCCTACCCCGAGGACGCTCCGATGATCGAGGTCCTCGACATCCAAGTCTTCCGCGATGTCACGACCCTCCGATTCACGAACACCGCCACATCGGATATTCCCGCGAGCACCATGTGGCTCAACAAGCGATACTCCGCCCCGATGCCCGCGCTCGCGTCCGGGGAGACGATCGAGCTCGATCTCCGCGTCTTTGTGGACGAGTTCGGCGATACCTACAAAGCCGGCGGGTTCTACGCCCAGCGCGAACCCGCGCCCGTCGTCCTCGCACAACTCGAACTGACCGACCCGGAGAACACCCCGATGCTCTTCGGTTTGGTCGTCGTGCAGAACAAGTTTGATTGATCCATGAATAGATCATCCATCGCGTAGGTTCCTCATCGAGAGGATCGGACGCACACAAAGGCAAACCATGGCACGCATACTCGTCGTTGGCCCGCACCCGGATGATCAGGAACTCGGGATGGGCGGCACCATCATCAAGCTCGCCCAGCAGGGGCACGACATCCTCATCCTCGATGTCACCAACGGCGAACCCACCCCACTCGGGAGCGTCGAGACCCGAACCAAGGAAGCCGCCGCGGCGCTGGAGGTCCTCAGGGAGGGCGCGACGGGTCGCGTTGAGCGTTGGCTGCTCGATCTGCCCAACCGGTTCGTTGAGCACACGATCGAGAACCGGCACGCGCTCGCGGGGGTCATCCGCGCCTGGCAGGCGCAGATCATCTTCACAACCTTCCCCGAGGACGCGCACCCGGACCATCGGGCCGTGACGCGCTGCATCGAGGACGCACGGTTCGACGCCAAGCTCTCCAAGATCGAGATGCCCGCGCCGATCAACGCGTGGACGGGCGAGCAGAAAGAGCTCGGCCCAACGATCTATCCCAAGTGGGTGTTCTACTACTACGCGACGCACCTGCGCTGGGTCGCAGACCCCAAGTTCGTCTTCGATATCTCGGGCGTCGTCGAGCAGAAGATGCGATCCATCCGCGCCTATGACACCCAGTTCGTCCAACCCGAGAAGAACCGCAAAGCACTCGAATGGATTGAAGCGAGCGCCAAGTACTTCGGGTCGCGCATCGGCGCAGACGCGGGCGAGCCGTTCTATACGAAAGAGCCCGTGGGACTCACGGGCTTTGATGCGCTTCGGATGTGAACTGACATTTAATCGTGTCGGTTGAATGCGTACGCGTACCCGTTGGGCACCGCGCGGAAGTTCCCGGATCGAAGATCGCCGTCGTCGATGACTAGGTCGAGCGCCATCGCTTCATCGATTTCGGGTGCGGCAACGAAGTTTGAACCCCTGATCACAATACAGACGACCCCAGAGTCCTCTAGCAACTCGTAATCGTACTGTCCGCCGATCGGGGTCTCCCCCTGAAAGAGGTTCTCGCCCTTAAAACTGGACCGCATCTCCGGCGGGAGTTGCCCGACAACCGTATCCGGAGGCCAATACCCCTTTGTCGCGCGATACACATCGAACGCTTTGCTGATCCGATCGAGCTGATCCGCACACGTAGAAACGCGCGTATTGGACTCGGCGCGAGCGAAGTGTGGGAGAAATATAAACCCAAGCAGGCCCATCACGATCGCGACAACAGCGATCTCAAATCGTGAATATCCGGGGCGAGAGTGAAACATCAAACAATACTCCGTAGATCAACTCCAAGTTCCCGCAGATATGTCGGATGTATTGCACACCCAATCAAAGCGTATAGAAACTTATTACATGTGAGATTCCACTTGTGAGGGCACATCCATCGCGTCCACGTTTCGCTCAGAGTTATCTGATTGAAATCTCTCATGCTTCTGGATTGCTACGATTAGGGGTGCCTACGACCTTCACCCAACTCCTTGAGCCTGAACTTCAACGACTGATAGACGATCGTTCGTATCGCGAACTCCGAGATGCGCTCGGGGTCATGGAACCCGAAGATATCGCGGACATGATCGAGACCCTCACCCCGGAATCGGGCGTGGTCGCGTTCCGTGTCCTTCCCCGCGATGTCTCCGGCGAGACCTTCGCGTCACTTAACCAACAGGCACAAGAATCGCTGCTCGAAGAACTCGGTGCTGAACGTTCTGCGCGCGTCATCGAGATGATGGACCCGGACGATCGCGTCGCACTCCTTGACGAGCTACCCGTTGAGATTGCGACACGCCTGATCAAACAGTTCTCCCCCGCGAACCGACGTGTCACCCAGGCAATTCTGGGGTATCCCCCTGAATCCGTCGGCCGCCTCATGACCCCGGACTATGTCCGCGTCCGAAAAGACTGGACGATCGCACGGGCACTCGAGCACATCCGCAAGTTCGGCGAAGACGCGGAAACCATCAACTGGATCTTCGTCATCGATGCGCAAAGCAAACTCATCGACGACATCCACATCCGTCACATCATCCTCGCGGACCCGGACTCTACGATCGAGGAACTGATGGACAACGAATACATCGCGTTGTTCGCGGCTGACGACCAGGAGGAAGCGGTCAGGATCATGAACCGATACGACCGCTCGGCGCTGCCTGTTGTCGACTCACTCGGGCTGCTCGTCGGGATCGTCACGGTTGACGATATCGCGGACGTTGCAGAAGAAGAGTTCACGGAAGACGTCCATAAGCTCGGCGGTATGGAAGCGCTCGATGCGCCATACATGACCTCACCCGTCGTCAGCATGTTCAAAAAACGAGGCGGGTGGCTGGCGGGTCTCTTCCTGATGCAGATCTTCACGATCTCCATCATGGGATTCTTCGACGAGCAACTCAACAAAGCCGTCGTGCTCGCGTTGTTCGTCCCCATGATTATCGCGTCGGGCGGGAACACAGGGACTCAAGCAGCCAGCCTGCTCGTGCGCGCGATCGCGGTCGAAGAGGTCACCCTCAGCGCCTGGTGGCAGATCATGCGCAAGGAACTCCTCACGGGTATCTGCCTCGGATTCACACTCGGGTTGCTCGGGATGTTCGTTGTGTGGATCCTCTCACTCACACCCATGGTCGACACCCCCCACCTCTGGCCGCTCGCGATCACCGTGGGGATCGCGGTCTTTGCGATCGTGATCTGGGGTTCCCTGATCGGATCGATGTTCCCCCTGATCCTTGATCGCGTGGGGATGGACCCCGCGGCATCGTCGTCGCCGCTTGTCGCGACGCTGATGGACGTTTCGGGTCTGACGATCTACTTCGTCGTCGCGCTGATGCTCTTGAATGGGACGATTTTGTAAAGATACGTGCGCATGATGTGCGTGTAGATCGTTGATATACACTGAGTTTTGGACGATATCATTGTCCATGCACCCTGTTTCCCGACGTCATTTTCTGACCCGATCGAGTTCCGTTGCGCTTGGGTTTGCGGGGTTGTCCTCGTCGCTCGCGCGTGGATCGACCGCGGCGTTGCTTGAACGCCTGCGCATCGACTCCAACATCGACCCTTCAATCGGGTTTGGGCCGCTCATCGATGACCCCAAGGGCATCATCGCGCTCCCCGAGGGGTTCTCCTATACCGTCTTCTCGCGCACTGGCGAGTGGATGGACGACGGATTGAGCGTGCCGGGCAAGCACGATGCTATGGGCGCGTTCCCGTATATCAACGACGACGGCTCGATCGACCCCGATCGCACCATCCTCATCCGCAACCACGAGATCGAGGACGCGCACAAGACCACCGGTCCGTTCCGTCACGTTGATGATCTGCTCGGGTTCGACCACACCAAGCTCTACGACCCCGGGTTCGGACGCCCGTCACGCGGCGGCACCACCACCATGGTGTACAACACCAAGACCAAGGAACTCGAATCGCACTGGTTGTCGCTCGCGGGCACCGAGCGCAACTGTGCCGGCGGGATCACGCCCCGCAACACCTGGCTGACATGCGAGGAAACCGCGAGCGTCAAGAGCGAGCGCTTCGAGCGTGATCACGGGTATGTCTTCGAAGTCCCCGCGACCACGACACCCGCACTCGCGGATCCACGTCCAATTAAACAGATGGGGCGGTTCATGCACGAAGCAACCTGCACCAATCCGAGCACGGGGATCGTGTACCAGACCGAGGATCGGCACGACGGCTTGATCTACCGATACGTCCCCCAAGACCCTGACGATCTGCACCAAGGGGGCACACTCCAGGCGCTGCGGATCGATCACACCCCGAATCTCGACACACGCAACTGGGACGCGGACACGATCGCACCCAATGAGCCCACGAGCGTATCATGGGTGACGCTCAATGAGGTTGAATCGCCCAAGGACGACCTGCGTTATCGCGGGTTCCAGGCTGGCGCTGCACGCTTCGCACGCGGCGAGGGCATGTGGTGGGGCGACGGATCGGTCTACTTCGCGGCGACCACCGGCGGCAAGGGATACCACGGACAGCTCTGGCGCATCACACCCAATCCCGATAAGGGTGTCGACACACTCGAACTCTTCGCGGAACCCAGAGACCCGAGCATCCTGCATCGCGCGGACAATATCACGTTCTCGCCTTGGGGCGATTTGGTCGTGTGCGAGGACGAGAACGAACCGCCGCGGATGATTGGGGTCACGCCCAAGGGCGAGTTCTACGTCATCGGACGAAACGCGCAAGGCAACTCAGAGTTCGCGGGCGCGACGTTCAGCGCCGACGGGACAACCCTGTTCGTGAACATCCAGAACCCAGGGTACACGCTGGCGATCACGGGGCCTTGGGATCGGATCACATCTGAGTGATCAACGGCGCCGTCGACGCGTAACGAGCAACCCGCCCACACCCATTGCCATGGGCACGCCGGGCGAGGGGATGCGGAACGCGACGCCGCTTGTTGCGCCGATGGTGCTCCCAAGAACACCCTGAATCGATCCGTAGAACTCTGTCTCTCCCGTGAGAGTATCAAAGGTAAACAGATCTGAACTGTCATCGAGAATAAAAAGTATCCCGTCGACTTCAAGGAACGACGCGGGATCGAAATCAAGCTCGAAGCGGTCGATCAACGAACCATCGGTGATATCGACGACCGTGACATGGCTGCTCGACCAGTTGAGCCCAAGCATCACATTCGACGATGCTTGATACACATCGAGATACCCGACATCATCCGTCGCGTAACCTGACAGTTCCTCGTACTCACCCGTGAACGGGTCATATGCAGCAAACGCACGATCTGTTCCGCTCGGGTTGACATACTCAAACACACTAAATCCAAGGCGATCATCGAGGGTACGAACCAAACCCGAGGCCTGTTGAATGCCCGAGTCATAGTGATCGCTCAGGGTCATGATCGTGGTCTGTGTGCCGGTGATCATGTCGTACTGAACAAGCTGCCCAGTGATATTGGCGAGCATGGTATCGTCGCCGGTGAACAGGATTTCGTTCATACCTATCTGACCGTTGTCAGAAATCCGGAAGATCTCGGTCGCCTGGAGTGTTTGCCCATCCACGGAGTAGATCCGCGAATCCGCACCCGCGACATAGAAATCCGAGATGCCCGCTAATGAGGGGCTCGCAAAGAGACAGGCAGTCAAAGCTAGATGGTGTGTGCGCATCACTGTTCTCCAATAACCAATGTAAAAATCAGTATGTACCTATTCGAATATGATGCTACTCGGGTTCCAAAATTGAACTCAGTTTTCTGACTTGCCAATCCACATCGCCATCATCACCTCATCGTCGTAGTGCCCGTTGGGTTGTTTCAGAGATCGTACTTTCACTCCTTCCTCAACAAACCCTGCTCGTTCGTACATTCGCCGCGCATGGGTGTTGCTCGCGATGACCGTCAGATCTAATCGATCGATCTGCGAATTCAACTTCATGTCCTCGATCGCGCGTTCGAGCATGATCGTCCCGAGACCAACACTCGCGTGACTCGGGAGCACCCCCATCCCGAGTTCTGCTGTGTGGGCAAGCTTTTTGCGCACCGCGAACCGGAATGATGCGTTCGCAACGACATCACCCGATCCCGGGTCGATCGCGACGAGTGAATAGAACTGACCCTTGGGGATCATCTCGATGTGCGATTGGATCCGCTCGATCGGAGGCAGATCGTCCGCGTACGTCAAAATCATGTCCGTCGAACGCCCAAGAGCACAGATATACGCATGCACACGCTCCGCGTCGCCCTGACGCGAGAGGCGCAGAACAACCTCGCGTCCGTCTTTGAGCGTCACGCGCTGCTCGTTATTCACGACGCACCGCAATCTGCGTGCGCCCGACACTCATCGAGGAACGCGACTGCGCGGCGCAGGTGCGGGATCACGATCGACCCACCCACGATCAGCGCAATGTCGAACGTCTCGAACAGTTCCTCATCGCTCGCGCCCGCCTTCACGCACTGATCGATGTGGTATGCGATGCAATCGTCACAACGCAATACCATCGAGGCACTGAGCCCGAGCAGCTCCTTTGTTTTCACATCGAGCGCCCCTGACTCATACGTCTTGGTATCGAGCGTAAAAAACCGTTTCGTGATCGTGGTCCCTCGCGCTAAGATTTTGTCATTCAACTCCGCGCGAAAATCCTGAAAGTCTTTGTAAGAACGTGATTTGCGCAATTCATGCTCGCTCATGGTATCCACCGCCTGTCCACAGGGTTGCGTACCGAACCAATCATGGTTTGTCGCGATGATTATCGCGCATCGCTGCCCCCTTGTACACGCTCATCGCGTCAACATCAGGAGAAAAACATGAACCGCACTCTCGCACGTACCGCACTCCTCGCGTCCTCCACCATCGTTCTCGCGCTCGGCGCTTGCTCGAGCACCCAGGAGTGCTGCGACTCATCCTGCAGCGACGGCAAGATGACCATCACCCAAGCTGAGGACATGTACGGCACACCCTCCAAGGTCCGTTACAGCCCAGACGGGTCCGAAACATGGACATGGGACAGCATGAACAAGTCCATGACCTTTATGGACGGCGTGCTCGTCAAGTAACTCACTTACCGACAACACCAGAATGAGTCCAAAATCGTTTCCGCGACTCATCCACACGCGCCGACGCGTCGCACACAACGCGTCGGCGCGTTTCTTCTTTTTGAATAGGACCGAGTTCACAGATTCGTGTCAGTGATCACCAACACACGCGGTCTGGTGATAACTCGAACACCAATCGAAAGGACTCCCCATGCGGAAGCACCGAAGAACATCGTTGCTGTTGGTATCCTGCGCCATTCCCCTTCTCCTCAACGGATGCGGCGTGCGCTACGCCGTCCACGATCACGGGTACCATCGCCCCCCTCCACCGCCACCGAGGGCCAAGGTGTATCACCACCATCATCACGGGCACCCACCATCGTGTCGTTGCCGATCATGCCGACATTGATCTGGACTTTTCGCAATCTGCTGCAAAACCCACACACAACATCCCAACCAGACATGCGTCTGCACACTCATTCATCTCGTGAGAGGACCCATCATGAACCGCACCACACTGTCGCTCGCCCTATCCGCCCTGATCCTTGTCCCGACGACCATGTCGGGGTGTCTCGTCAGTTCGTCCCGCGCGAGCAAGATCGACGGCGCATACGTCCAACCCGGATCGATCTCGAAGATCCATATCGGGGAGACCACACAGGTGGAAACGGAAGAGATCCTGGGTCAGCCTTCCATCCGATCACAGAACTCGGACGGGACCGAAACGTGGACGTGGAACTGGACAGAAACCAAAGGCGAAAGCGGCGCGGTCCTGCTCGTCTTCGCGGGGAGCAGCAAGAAAACCGTCGCCGAATCGGTGCATGTGAAGTTCGAGGACGGGATCGTCGTCAAGAAGTGGCGCGATTGATCACGCCAAAGTCTCACTGACCCGCAGCCGTCGCGATATCCGTGATCCGGTACTCCTCGATCGGGTCCATCCCGATCTCGGCGCGGGCCCGGTTCGTCGCGTCGAGATCATGGATCGCGGGCGCGAGGATCGTCCGCGTCTTTGAATCGAATGCCTGCATCATCCCGTACAGTTGCGGTTTTCCCTCGTGCTGTTGCTTGCGATCGTAGATCGACGCGTACGGGCGAGGTGGCATGCGCCCGTTGAGCACCTCCTCACGCAGGATCGGAAGCACCCACGTCGCTTCCTCCATCTGCATGTGGATCAGCACAGGCACCATGCTCGGCGTTCCCTCCCCGAGCCGTTCCTCGCTCGGCCACCCGCATTCCTCAATCCATCGCATCAGGCGCTTGGTGTTCGCACGATCGATCTCGATCTGCTTCACCCAGAGCGCATCCTCGAGTTCCTTATCGAGCTTGATGCCTTCCTGATTCCGGCGGACATGCTCAGCCATCTGCTCATCATTCGGCAGCGAATCCAGACGCGCGATCTCCTCCGCATCCGTCGTGCCCCACGAGATCTGCGTGCGATAGCGCTGGTCCGACTCGATGATCTCATCGAGCACCGCGCGATAGGCATCCAGATCGCAATCGACTGTTTCATCAATCGCCTGGGTCGTGGCGCAACCAATCGTGGACGCAATCAACGCGCCGATCATCATGACTCTCAACATGGGTGTGTCCTCTCAGTTGGGTTTCCAACTCAGATGCACACCATGCGTGAACCTGTCGTGATCTTGTATGTTTATGGATCGTTTGTGCCAAGCTGCGCCTCGAGGCGGCGATTAAAACTTGCGTGCGTCAAGAACTCCACACGCCCATCCGCAAACCCAACCCATACGCCCTGTCGCCAACGATCGGGATCGAGATAGATTAAAATCTCCGTGCTATCTCCATGAGCACACCCCTCGTTGTATGAGAAAACCATCCCGTCCTCATCGTGATCTATCCACGCATCTGGGTCATACTGAGTGAGATATCCACCCTGAATCAACGCGGTGATCCACGCACGCTCTGTTGGGAACTGTCCCGAATGATCCGTTGCGTACAAATAAAGCGATTGAGCAACCTGCTCGATCTCCATCTGCCCATAGAGAACCGATCGGCTTTGAACTCCCGAGCGAACCGTCATGATCAACAGAGCAAACAGCAGAACCACGAGCGCAACAACAACCAGAATAACCCCTCTGAACAGAACTGTTGTTCGCTGGTTCTTGTCCAACTCATACACCCCTGATATCCAGATTAACTGAACGTATTACTCTTCGTGTAACTGCTCCGCAAGACGACGCTCGAACTCATCGTGAGCCAGCTGTTCCGTAGATGCATCTCCGAATGCAACATTCACAAAGTCTTCCCAGTGGTCCGGATTCTCGTAGAGCAGAATCGATCGTTCATCCCACATCGTGGCGTTATGCGCCATAATATACGAGTCTTCCATTGCCTCTGTGATGCGACCGGGAGACAAGAACTCATCCGGATAATTTATATCTTGCTCTATAAGCAGTTCACGCCACTGAGAGATATCTGGCAGCTGGTCGTTGTTGTTGGCCGCGTACACAATGCAACCCTGCGCTACAGATCGGAGTTGAACCAAACTCCGGCGATCGGAGGTGTGCCAGTTCGTGCGTGAACGCATAGAAGGCAAAACCCAACTCGCGCATACAACGGCAAAGAAAACTATCAACAATCCCCACTGGATCTGGTGCTTTTTCATACTGATCTATACGTTGTGCTTGTCGAATGGTTGTCGGAAACTCTCACGCCTCGTCCAACACTTCGTTGTACCGCGCCATCACCTTGGTCCGTGTGACCAACGCGAGGGGCTTGGTCCCCGAGAACGCATCGACGAGCACCAGGGACGCGACCTCGTTGCGCGCAAACTTCTCCATCACGGTATCGAGATGGTCATCGGGTTTGATGATCGGTAGATCGTTCCGCATGAGTTCCGCAACGAGCAGCAGCGGGATCGCTTCGCGATCGATCAACGCCGTCCGCATGTCCGTGCCCGTGACCATGCCCATGTACCGCCCCTCCGCGTCCACGACGGGGAAATCGGGCACGTTGTGGTGCGCGTGCAACGTGATGAGCTTGCTCAGCGGGTCCGACGCGTACACCGGCTCGGGCGGGAGCGGCGCATACTCGACGCTGCTTACGGGGACATGACGCAAGAGTGATAGGTCGCGCCCAGTCCCGATCCGCACACCCTCGCGCCGGAGCTTGGCGGTGTAGATCGAATCGGACATAAACATGCGTGAGAACATCGTGGAGATGATGGCTGCGAGCATAATCGGCGCGAGCACCCGAGGCTCGCGAGTCAACTCGAACAACATCAGGATCGCCGTCATCGGCGCGAACGTCGTCCCCGCGACGACTGCGGCCATCCCAACAAGCGCATAACTCGCGGGCGATCCGCCCTCGGGGATCAACCCGAGCATCTCAAGGACGACCCCGAATGTACCGCCCACCGTGGCGCCGACGAACAACGATGGCGCGAACACGCCGCCCGATCCGCCCGACCCGAGCGTGGAACTCGTCGCGGCGATCTTTGCGATCACGAGCATCCCCAATGTGATGACCGCTGCCCATGTCACGTCCGACGCGGAGTAATGCGTCGGATCGAGCAGCGACGTGATCATCGCGTACCCGTTCCCGAAGAATACGGGCACGCTCGAATCCGTAGGCACCAACGCGCTCTCGCCTAACGCGTTGCACGCGCGCTGTCCCACGATCCCCAAGAGACCCAATACCAGCGCGCCGAGCATGGGCAATAACGCCCGATGGATCGGGATGCGCTCGAAGAGATGTTCGCTCGCGTGCAGCGCTTGCACGAACAACCACGCCGCGACGGCGCACACGAACCCGAGCATCAGGTAACTTGGGAGCTCACGCACCGTGAACAGGTACCCCGAGATCTCGTATGCGAAGATCGCGTCCTCATGCGGCAGCACCACCTGCGTCATCGCCGTCGCGAACACCGACGCGATCACGATCGGCGTAAACGCGCGGAGCGAAAAATCACGAAGCAGGATCTCCAGCGCGAAGAACACACCCGCGATGGGCGCATTAAAAATGCTCGAGATCCCCGCAGCGGCGCCACACCCGACGAGCGTCGGCACATGACGAGTTGGGACCCCGATGCGTTGTCCAATCGTCGACCCCATCACCGCACCGATCTGAACGATCGGGCCTTCCGCACCAGCGGACCCACCTGAGCCAACGGTGCAGATCGACGTGATGATCTTCACGACCCCGACGCGGGCGCGGAGCTTCCCGCCCCGGCGCACGATCGCGTCCAGAACCTGCGGGACACCATGGCCCGCAGCCTCTCGCGCAAACAGGTACACCAAGACCCCGCTGATCAGCGCCCCCACCATCGGGATAATCGGCATCAGGTAGATCCGCGATGCGTCCTCGCCCTGAATGACGTGCTGGAGGTGTTCCGTCCACTCCACGACACGCTCAAGCAGGTACGCGAAACCGATCGCGCCGACCGCTGTCAGCACCCCGATGATCGCGCCGAGCATGTTCAGCCACCCATCCGGATGGTCATGCACCCACGCGCCGAGACTCCGCACGAGACGTTTAGGCGTGATGTTTCTGATCGGAGCGAGTGCCACGCTGCATCATAGCAGAGACACTCAAGACGACGCGGCGCGTGGGTCTTCCTGCAAGAGCAGTTCCTCAACCTTTGGCGCTTCGGGGACCGGCTTGCCCTTGTTATCGGTAAGCGGCGTCCCGTCCATCCGCGTGATCGTGATCACGGGGTTCTTCTTCTCGTGCGCCTCGAGCTGCGCTTCGAGCTGCGACTTCTTGTCATCCTCGAGCGCCGCCCACTTCCCGCGTCCGCGGCACTTGGGGAACCGCGAGCAACCGAGCCATGGACCACGCGCACCGTTGCGGAGATACAACGGGCTCTCGCATGTCGGGCAGGGCAGATCCGTCTCCAGAGGCGGCACGCTCGGCGCGTTTACGAACCCCTTCTTGTCGATGTTGAGGATCATCCCGTCGTCGTTCGTCTCGCCGTCTTCGAGTGGTGTCGTAAGGAACGGCCCGAACCGTCCGGTCTTGCGGATCATCGGCCGACCCGTCTTGGGGCACTTGACGTCGACGAACTCCGCCATCTGCGGGCGACCCTCGCGATCGCACGGGCACGCCCAATCACAATCGGGGTAGGTGGCGCAACTCAGGAATCGTCCGTTCTTCCCGAATCGGTAGACGAGGGTTGAGCCGCACTTCTCGCACCGGTATTCCTCGGGCGCGGGCTTGGTCTCTGCCTTGGCGTGCGTCATCTCCTCGTGCGCCCGTTCGAGCGACTTGGAGAAGCGCCCGTAGAACTGCTCGAGCATCTCGATCCAATCGAGGTGTTCGTCCTCGATCTTATCGAGTTCCTCTTCGAGGTATCGCGTGTACCCGAGATCCATGAGCTTAGGGAACCCCTCGACGAGCTTGTCCGTGACGACCTCGCCCAGGTCTGTCGCGTAGAACGCGCGCTGAATCTGCTCGACGTACTTGCGATCCTGAATGGTCTGGATGATGCTCGCGTACGTCGACGGGCGTCCGATCCCCTCGGACTCGAGCGTCTTGATCAACGATGCTTCCGAGTAACGCCCCGGCGCGGAGGTGAACTTCTGATCCACCTGGAAATCGAAGGGGTACAGATCCTGCTTCTCTTCGAGCTTGGGCAGGTTGAGCTCATCTCCCGACGTTGGGACCCCTGACACGCGGTAGTGCCCATCGAACGCGAGGGTGCGCCCAGTCGCGCGGAAGACCGCCTTGTTCGATTCGCCGCCTCGGATCATGACGCTCGTCGCGTCCCATTCCGCGGGGACCATCTGACACGCAACGAATCGTTCCCAGACGAGCTTGTACAACCGGTACTGATCCGGTTTGAGGGCGCTCTTGACGGAATCGGGGTGACGCGAGACGTCCGTTGGACGGATTGCTTCGTGAGCTTCCTGCGCGTCCTTGTTCGTGGATTTAAAGTAGTTGGGCTTCTCGGGGAGGTACTTGTACCCGAACTGGTTCTTGATGTGCGCCCGCACAGCACTGAGCGCCTCGCCCGCGATGTGGGTCGAGTCGGTACGCATGTAGGTGATCAGGCCCACCGGACCCTCGCCGGGGATGTTCACACCCTCGTACAGACCCTGCGCCGCGCGCATCGTGCGCTGCGCACCGAACCCCAGTCGTGAGGACGCGCTCTGCTGCATCGTCGATGTAATGAACGGCGCGGGCGCACGCGATTTGGTGCGCTTGGTCTCGATCGATTCGATCGTGTACGTTGTGTCCGCGTTCGCGATCCCCGAAATTTGCCGGATCCATCGCGCCGGGCCCTTGCCGCGTTCATCTTCCGTCACATCCGACGTCACATCGGACAACCCGATCTGCGATGCGATCGCCTGGACCTGGGCGCTGATATCGTGGGCGTCTGCCTTGCTGAACGCGCTCTGGATGTTCTCGATGCGTTCGCTGACCGCGTCTTCAGTAAGCGCCTCGGGTTCCGGGACGATCGAGGCGCTGACGATGCGTGGATCGAACCTTTCGCCGTCGAACTCGACGAGCTCGGCGCGAATCGTGTTGTTCTTGCCCAGCCACCCGTTCTGCGCCTTGACCGTTGGGCCTTTGCCCTTCTCGTCGGTATCCGCGAGGAACGTGCGCCATTCATCGCCCAACGCGCCGGCCTTTGCCTGATCGAGCGCGAAGTACCCCGTGATGTTCCAGTACTCATCCGGAACAAACGCACGGATCTGACGCTCGCGTTCGACGATCAACCGGACCGCGACGGATTGCACACGCCCCGCGCTGAGTCCACGCGCGACCTTCTTCCAGAGCAACGGCGAGACCTGGTACCCCACGATGCGATCGAGGATTCGGCGCGCCTGCTGCGCATTCACCCGATCCTCATCGATCGGGTGCGGGTTGTGGAACGCCTTATCGATCTCCGTCTTGGTGATCGCGGGGAAGATCACACGTTTCGCGTCCTTGGAATCGATTTTGAGTTCTTGCGCAAGATGCCACGCGATGGCTTCCCCTTCGCGATCAAGGTCGGTCGCGAACCAGACTTCGCCACCGGATCCGATCGCGTCCTTGGCCGCCGCCTTCAGGTCTTTCATGACCTGCTCTTTGCCCTTGAGGATCTCATAGCTCGGCTGGAACCGCTTCTCGATCTTCACGCCCGGCACGGGGTCCTTGATACCCTTGGGGTTCTTGGATGGAAGATCGCGCACGTGCCCCACGGACGCGAGGACCACGAAGTCTGACCCGAGGTGCTTGTTGATCGTTTTCGCCTTGGCGGGGGATTCCACGATCACCAGCGACTTGCCTTCGGCATCGCCCTTGCGATAGTTCGATCCGAACGACTTGCGGCTGGACGCCTTCTTCGTCGTCTTCTTGGTCGTTTTCTTCGTGGTCTTCTTTTTGGTGGTCTTCTTCTTAGCCATAAAGCGTGTGTTGCCTCGTGATCGGCGGGGTGCAGCACTGGGCTGTATAAATAAGGATGGGCAATGAGGGAACGCCGGATCTTTGCATTTGTCAAGCCCAGAACCCGAAACAGACGCAGGATCGTCCTTCTGAGGGTCCTACGCTTGATGAATGACCCAGACGCGCGAAGTGAACTTTGACGGATTGATCGGCCCCACGCACAACTACGCCGGGCTCTCGCCGGGCAATATTGCCTCTGCGTCCAACGCCGGGGGGGTCTCCAAACCCAAAGCCGCCGCCCTGCAGGGACTTGCGAAGATGAACACCCTCCGATCCCTGGGTCTGACCCAAGGGGTCCTGCCCCCACATCACCGCCCGGATCTGGGGGCATTGCGAGCGATCGGGTTCACCGGCGACGGCGAGAAGATCCTGAAAGACGCGCACGAGAGTGACCCAACACTCCTCGCGGCGATCTGGAGCGCCAGTTCCATGTGGGCCGCGAACGCCGCGACGGTTTCGCCGAGCATCGATTGTGCTGACGGGCGGGTCCACATGACCCCCGCGAACCTGATCTCGAACTATCACCGATCGCTTGAGTACCCCACAACAACCCGGATGCTGCGGATGATCTTCCGCGATGAGGACACTTTCTGTGTGCATGATCCGCTCCCGCTGCAGATGCGATACGCGGATGAGGGCGCCGCAAACCACGTGCGCTTCGCGTCATCGCACGGCGAGCCGGGCGTCGAGATGTTCGTCTATGGGTTCGATCGCGAGGATCCCGCTGGGGGCGCTCGCAAGTACCCGTCGCGCCAGACCCGCGCCGCGTGCGAAGCGATTGCCCGCATGCACCAACTCGACCCGTCCCGCGTTGTCTACACACGCCAGCACCCCGACGCGATCGACGCAGGGGTCTTCCACAACGACGTCATCGCAACTGGCAACGAGCGCGTCTTCCTCTACCACGAGCAGGCGTTTGCAACATCCCGATCACTCGTGACCGATATCGCGTCTCCGATGGGTGAGCCGTTGGTGTTGATCGAAGCGCACGATACGGACTTCACCCTTGAAGACGCCGTCGGGAGTTACCTGTTCAACTCGCAGATCGTCACCCTCCCCGACGGGTCGATGGCATTGATTGCGCCCCTCGAAACCCAAGAGAACCCACGCGTGGGTGCGTTCGTTGAACAGATGATCGGATCCAAGGACAACCCCATCAATGCGGTGCATTACCTCGATGTCCGCGAATCCATGCGTAACGGCGGTGGACCTGCCTGTTTGCGTCTCCGTGTTGTACTCAACGATGAGGAGATGCGTGCCGTCCACCCCGGGGTGATCCTCACGGATGACCTGAGTGCTCAACTTGAATCGTGGGTGAATACCCATTACCCGGATGAGCTGAGCTCGGACGACCTACTCGATCCCAAGCTCGTACGATCCCTGACTGACGCGATGGACGAGTTGACGCGAATTCTGGACCTGCCGGGGTTGTATCCGTTCCAGCGTTAATTTTGCGCGTTCTGTACACCCAACTTTGGGGTTGAGGCCTGCGAGTCACGTTTCTCGATGCGAAAAGGCATCGACTCGTCTGCACGCGCTGAACTCGGGCATTCAATCCGCACGATACAGATGCGTGAACCTTTAGGTTATCACCCCCCTCAATTGGGTGGTTACATTGCCCGCCATTCGTGGCATCCAACAAGGACGAAACGATGTCAGACGATCACCATATCCCAACCGCGAAGCATGGCCTGGAACCCGAGCCGGGTGAACGGTTGGCACGCCCGTTTGAACGCTTCGCGAGTCTCTCAAGCTCCGGCGGTATTGTGCTGCTCCTGATGACCGCGATTGCGATGATCTGGGCGAATACGGATTTTGAGAGTTACAAAGAGATCTTCAACGATACGGAAATCCGCATCACAATCGCGGATAACCCCCACCACGCACCCGGCGGGCACGGCGAGGGTCATGGCGACGCGCACGGTGAGCACGACGATCACGGCGACGCGCACGCGACCCATGACGATGATCATACAGACGAGCACGCGGATGACCACGACGATGCACATGCCGATCAGCCAATTGAAGAAGCTGCGGAAAGCGTCGAGGAAGCCGTCGAGGACCTGTCGTTCACTGATACTGCTCATAACGATGGGCATGTCGACGAGAAAGACGACAAGCACGCTTGGCACGAGCTTCCCTCCGAGCCCTACTGGTGGCAGGGGCACTCGATCGCGCATTGGATTAACGATCTGCTCATGGCGATCTTCTTCCTCGTTGTCGGTCTGGAAATCAAACGCGAGATCCTTGTCGGCGAGCTCGCATCACCCAAGCGTGCAGCCCTCCCCATCTTCGGCGCACTCGGCGGGATGATCGGTCCCGCACTCATCTTCGTCGCATTCAACATGGGCAAAGAAACCATCGGCGGGTGGGGTATCCCCATGGCAACGGACATCGCGTTCGCTGTCGGTATCCTCGCAATGCTCGGATCTCGCATCCCCAACTCGCTCAAGGTCTTCCTGACATCGCTTGCGATTGTTGACGACCTTGGTGCACTCGTTGTCATCGCGGTCTTCTACACAGACAACCTCGCGCTCGAGTACCTCGGGTATGCGGGAATCGTGATCGGCATCCTTGCGTTCATGAACCTCCTTCGTGTACGTTGGATCACCCTGTACCTTGCGATGGGTCTCCCGCTCTGGTACTTCGTGTACATGTCGGGTGTCCATGCGACCATCGCGGGTGTCCTGCTCGCACTGACCATCCCGGCGCACGCACGTGTGAACGCGGTGAACTTCGTCTTCTCAACCCGCAAGGCGCTGGATGTGTTCGAGAACGCACACGATGATCCTGACCACGATGTGAAGCAGTCATCTGTCCGCCGAGCATCGGTCAACGCGATCATCAAGAACGCGCGTCAGGTGCTCCCACCGTTGCACCGGATCGAGTACGTCCTGCACCCATGGGCTGCGTTTATCATCATTCCGATCTTCGCGCTCGCGAACGCGGGGATCGAGATCCACGGCGGGATCGGTGAAAACCTGAGCGACCCCGCTGCGATCGGGATCATCCTCGGGCTCTTCGTCGGTAAGCCCCTCGGGATCATCGCACTGTGCTGGTTTGCGTGTGCTATAAAGGTCGCATCACTGCCTATGGGTGTGTCATGGCGACACATCCTGGGCGCAGGCATGCTTGGCGGAATCGGGTTCACCATGGCGATCTTCATCGCGAACCTCGCATACGCGAACTCGCAATCGCACCTCGAGCACGCAAAGCTCGCGATCCTTGTCGCGTCCGCACTCTCCGCGGTCGGCGGTGCGATCATCCTCATGAGTTGTAAGAGCAAGCCCGAACCAGAACCCGAAACACTCGGCCCGCTGGTTGACGGCGACGACGAAGACTAAGTGTTACGAAGCTCAATCAACAAGCCCCCGGATCATCCGGGGGCTTGTTGATGCGTTCACTTGTAGGACTTAAAACTCGGGGAACACTACACCCTCGCCCGATCTGTATTGCGCTTCCTCGATGATGTAGACCCCGAGGACCCACCCGTCGACGACATACGGATCCGCGTAGAAGGTGCCCACGACGCTGCCATATCCGACGGCGGAGTTCCCAAAGTCCACATCGTGATCGAGTGCGATCTCTACCGCGTCATATGGTGTCGGAGGCACCCCGATACAGCACCCATCCCATGGGTTCTTCATGATGAGCAACTCGCGCGTCGTTGATGCGACGACAGGGACGAGGGTATTGCCTTCGATCGTGACGACCTTGCCCTCGAGTAGATCGAGCCAATCGGGGAGCTTGTCCTTCCCATTCTTTGGGTCGTAGTGCTTGTCGATGGACTTGAGCACTTCCCAGCTCAGGACAAACGGCTCGGCTTCGGTCCCGGCGCCCTGCACCCACTGGTTCGCGTCGAGCACCTTGAACGAACCATCCGCGCGGAGTTCATAACTCGGGCCGACGGGCTCATCTGCTTGGGCGAGTTGATCCACAGGATCTGCGCCTTGGGTTTCAGGAATATCGATCACGATCTCACCCGTTGGCTCTGGTGACCCTGCAGGCTTGGCTGGAGTAATCTCTGTCGAGGGCTTTGCTTTGCGGGCGTGCTGCTCTTGTGGGAGTTCGTCCTTGAGCGTCTGCATCGTGTCGAGGATCGATCCGGGGTTGAACCCCTGTGCGGGTTCATCGACTGATTCAGTTGGATCAGTCTGTTCTGCAGTTACTTCAGGTTGCGACTCGACATCAGACTCGGTGGTATTTGCAGGCTCTGCGGGAGCGTCCTGCTCGACAACCACAGCAGTATCCGGCTCGTCGGTGGGCCCGGGTGTTTGTGGTTGCGATTCAGTCGACGCGGATGATCCACGATCGCGGCGTGGACGGCGCGCAGGGGTGGATGCTTCGCGTTCGGCTTCGAGTTGCGATTGGAGTTGTTTTTCCGCTGCTCGTTCGGCGCTGGTGCGCTGGGCGTAGAGCCCGCCCGTCATAACGCACAAACCGAGGATAAAAAGCCAGAACCAGCGCATGTCGTTGATCTCCGAATCGGTTTACATGGCCGGGCGAAGCGCCCGAACGACACTTGTTCGGTACGCGACGATCGCGGGCAACACACCCGCGACACAGGACAGGGCAACACTCGCGAGCACGATCATCAGGTATCCATCGAGCGGGAGCGCCGGTTCGATGACGATCCCGACTCGCTGCGCGAGGACATTGGTGACGATGACCCCGCCGAGGATGGAGAGGGCGATCCCGAGTGCGCCGCCGAGCAATCCGATGATGGCGCTCTCCGTGAGGACCATGGAGAATACACGCGTGCGGGATGCGCCGAGCACACGCAGCACAGCGATCTGTTTGCGGCGTTGCTCCATTGAGTTGTACAACGCGAGCAGGATCGAAACACCCGAAGACAGCATCACCGCGATCGCCATCGCGAGCAGGACCTGATCGATGTTGGACACGATCGAGAACAGGTTCCCCACAGTGTCCGCGGGGCTCGCGACGGTCCAGTTCGGATCACGAAGCAGCGCGGAGAGGACCTGCACCAGAGCGCCCTTACGCTCGCCGAGCGACGCGTAGACCGCGGTGATCTTCATGTCGTCATCGAGCAGATCGTTGATCCCCGTGGTGATCCCGTGCCCGAAGATTGCTTCGCGTCGATCGTGCGCATGGATGATCCATGAGGACTCGAGCGATGTGAACAATGCACGATCATGCGCGGTGCCCGTGGGTTCGAGGATCC
>SPJK01068438.1_pt1 | contig 28724 bp, 14 predicted proteins | sample 3741771 | NCBI WGS metagenome assembly SPJK01 (sample SAMN10925997, study PRJNA522277) | cold seep metagenome | isolation source: Elba SIP-enriched marine methane seep metagenome, extraction at timepoint T2 | place: Italy: coast of Elba, Mediterranean Sea
AGGAGCTGTGCAATTTCGATGAAATCGGAAGCTGCACTGAGGCGCGCGTGGGCGATGTCGCTTTAGTTCCTGCGAACAACTAGCTGTTAAGAATAAGTAGTGGTAGGCTAATAGCCTTGCCAAAGGCTTCATGGCATTGGCGAAGGAAGACTGGAAGTAGGGCGTTCCTCTCGCAGCGGGCGCAGCGGACACGGCGATGCGCAGTGGGATTAAGTAGGTTTCCTTTACTCTTGCTCACCAGTATGATAATGCAAAAATTATTGATGATGGATAACAAGAAACAACTATCCTACATTTCGTTGATCATAATAGGCTTTTCAATTGGATGCAACCCCGCCATTAACCGTGAAGCGAATAAGCCAGAGTTATTAGCAACTGCTGGCAAGCATATACCTCAAGAAATATACGTAAGCAAACATACCCTGCCGTTTGATTTTAGCGACCTTGATTTAAGAGATGGCTTAAATAGAATTCGAGTTTCTGATAAAAAAGAAGTGTGGATTCGGGAAGCAGTCGTGCAATATTTCGATTCCCTGGATTCCCCGCCTCTGCCAGAGAACTATCAGCTCTACCTAGGAACAGCATGGATATCAGACCCAATTCAAGACTTATTGATTGTAGTGCTTAAACACCCAAGCGGAAAGGTCAATAGTAGGATTATCATTTGTAATAATGATTCACACCCACCAGCAGTGATCGATTATAATATTCACGCCATGTATCAATTAGATTCCGGCAGGCTGGTTGAAACCAATTTGTTCTCTCTCTATTTTGACAGTTCCCCATTGATAACCATCCATTCTGGCATCGAGCATAGCTCGCCACAAATCATAGTAAACAGGCTCTACCATAACGGAACGAGTAACCTGTTAGAAAAAAGCATCTTTGAGGTGGATAGCGCAAACAATCTAGACAGCTTACTATTCGAAAGCGTGGCCCTCTAAAGCAAGGTTGGAATGTAGCGAGCACTATCGCATCAAAGAATTCGTAGCGACTCGCCGCGCTCGCCGCATCGCTGCGAGAGGTCCCTGCCCCTCAAGTCTACTTCAAACCAGCGCTCGCTACCTCCTTCAATTAACTGAAAGATATAGCTCAAGTTGGGGTGTTTTTTTGTGACCAATTGTTGCGCATGAGCCGATTAGCAAGCGTAATCGGCTCAAGGCATCAAAATGATCCAGTTTGCCAAGGGCTTTATCGCACTAAAGAAAGCGAAGTAAGGTGCTCCCCGCCACGAAGCTCTCCACTTAACTATCAGGCCCTATTCCTTCCCCGCTCGCACAGCCCGCCCTACCGCTCGGACAACGCTTTTGTACTCCCTTTTTTCCTAGGATACTTTGGGATAAACATCACCACCCAAAGACCTTAAACTATGAGAGGGGCATTCATTTTCTGGCTACTGCTGGGCGCGGTTGTCGCGCAAGCACAAGACCTCGCGCGGCTGGGCGAAGAGCCACCCGTGCAATTTCACGGCAACGGCAGTCTGCAAGTCGACTGGTACAGCGCCAATGGCATTGATGCGCGGCAGCAGCCACTAACTTTCATCCTGTCGGGGCAGCCACAGCTGGATATTTATGGTTTGCAATTGCCGTTTCGCCTGTTCATGTCCAACCATCAGCGTTCGGTCCAGCAGCCGTTCAATCAATTTGGTATTAGTCCGCACTATCGCTGGGCGAAATTGCATCTAGGTTATAATGACCTCTTCTTTTCCCCCTACACGCTAGCCAATCATCGCTTCCGAGGCGTTGGCCTGGAACTCAACCCGGGTAAACTACGAGTAGGAGCCGCTTACGGCCGTTTTCGTAAACCTATCGCACAGGAGGTGATCAATGCGGTGCCAGATGAAAACGCATATTTACTCGAGGAACCCATTCCTACTTTCGGCCGCAAAGCCTGGGCAGCCAAGCTTGGCTTTGGTACCGAGCGCTCCTTTATCGACCTCATTCTCCTACGCGGTGAAGACCAGCTCGAATCTGTTGACTCGATCAGCGATCTGCGCGTAAAGCCTGCTGAAAATACTGTGGCTGGCCTTTCCTGGTCGTTAGGGCTTGGCCAACACCTCACCTGGACAGCCAATGCCGCCGCAAGTGGCTTTACCCGCGACCTGGTCAGTGATTCCATCGACCTTGAAGACTTTCCGGCGCAGGGCTTCCTGGAGCAACTCCTGAATCCGCGCGAGAGCACCAACCTGACTTTTGCCGGCGATAGCAAGCTCGCCTACCGGCAGGGCAACTTCAGCCTAGGGCTGCAATACAAGCGCATCGATCCGGGCTACCAATCGATGGGCGCCTATTTCTTCCAAACCGACCTCGAGCAGTACAACCTGCAAACCACGTTCGCCCTGGGCAAAGGCAAATTCTCTTTTAGCGGCCTGCTCGGCTGGCAACGCGATAACCTCTATGATCTGCGCAGCAGCACTGGCAAGCGCCTCATTGGCTCGGCCAATGCCAACTGGAACCCCGGCTCGCAATTCGGACTGAGCGTCAACTACACCAATTTCGGCATCACCCAAGATCCCACTGAAAGTAGCACACTTGCCGACACCCTTCTCCTCCGGCAGGTATCCAACAACCTCAATATCGTGCCGCGCTTCAGCTGGGGGGATGCGGGCCGACAGAGTGTCATCAGCTTAGTCGCAGGTTGGTTTGCCCTCTCGGATCTGCGAGAGGAAGCCGAACTACTCAGCGAAGCGACCACCAAAATTCTTCACCTCAACTACCTGCTGCGCATTCGCTCCAGCGATTGGCAAATACGGGCCGGGCTTATTTATCGAGACACCGAAACCAGTTTTGGTGGTCAGCAAAGCAAGGGCTTCTCGCTAGGGCTACGCAAGTCTTGGCTCGATCGTAAGATCCGCCTCAACACGGACGCTCACTATTTCTGGAATCAACAACTGGAACTGAACCAGGGCACCACCTTGCGCTGGCGCTTACGGGGCACCTACGCCTTCCACCAACAAATGGGCTGGTTCATCCAATTGCGTGGCCTGCGCAACAAGAACAATCAACGCGACTTTTCCGAACTCCGTGCCGGCACGGGCCTCAATTTCAATTTCTAACCACTGACGAATCCGAAGCACCGATGAAACATATTCTCTTTTACACGCTGCTATTTTTACTAGCCAGTCCGCTAGCCGCCCAGAATGAGGTGACGATCACCCCAATGATCACGCCACCATACAGTCCTTACCTGTACGACTACGAGGATGAGCTGATCCTAAGCCTGATCAACAATACCAACCGCAACCTACGAGTAAAACTGAGCGGGCGCTTAGAAAATGATCGCGGGATGGCCGCCTTTACCAAGCCCGAATTCCAGCCGTCCGAAGCGATTGAACTCGCTCCTTTTGAATCACGCACCATCTTTGCCAGCACCGAAAGTGAAGGCTTTCTGGATCGCCGTAATATTGAGATTGTGGCACCCGCTGATGTGGAGAACAATGTACTACGGACCGGACTACTCCCGGAAGGCAATTATGAATTCTGCGTACAAGCGCTCGATTACGATACCGAAGTCCCCCTCTCTTTAGCAGCACCGGCCGGCTGCTTGTTCTTTCCATTAAGTCGCTTGCAACCACCGGTGCTCATTAACCCGCTTTGTGAAGCAACACTCACTGACGATTGGCCGGTTTTTACCTGGTCGCCACCTATCGGGAATGTAACAGGTGGTGATTTCCGCTACGACCTCTATCTCGTGCGCCTCTATCCAGGGCAGAATATGAACGATGCCATGAATCGCGCCGTCGACTACCGCGCCGGCAACCCAATTATCATCGAAGATTTGCTGACCAACACCTACGCTTACCAGCCCGGCGATCAGCCACTGGAGCGTGGAGCCACCTACGCGATCCAGGTAATCGCCCGCGATGCCGATGAGCGGCTGGCTTTCGTTAATAATGGTCGAAGTGAAGTGTGTACAATCAGTTTAGCTGTAGAGGAGGAAGATGAAACAGCCGGCCCGATTCGAGGCGGCAATACAGGTGGCAATATGTCCCTGGTGGAGCCTCCTTCTTCGATCTTCAATTTACCCTATGGCATGGTCAGCGGCAAATTGCTCTACCAGTATCCCTACCCGCCACCACGTATTGACCTATCAGGCATGCCAGATGAGCCTGTTTTTCAGCAAAACTCCGATGTGGCGGTGCAGGCACATGTACCTTCTTCCGTTCTGGAACAAATGGAACAACAAAGCTCGGTCTTCCAGGCCCAGCAGGTGGATGCTACGCTCGCCAGTCACCTGGTCGATTTTGGCGTAGAAGACGATTACAGTCAGCCTTTCTGGTTTGGGCCACAGGTGGAACCCAATGACCCATTGCCCTTAGCCGGCACCCGCGTCAAACTGGTCGTGCGCTATGTGCTGAAGGGCGTATCGACGGATGGACAATTCCAACCCTATTTGATGATCCCGCCGGGTAGCCAACTGTCCAACACGCTGGACCCCGAGGGTGGCTTCTATGAGAATGGTCAAACGCTGGCTTCTGCCTACACCGATTCCGAAGGCAACTACCAGCTGAATTTTCCGCTAATTGACAGCCTGATCATGCTCGATGAAGATGGTCAGTATGCCTTTATCTCAGATAATGGCAACGGGCAATTTGGTAATCCTAATCCCACACTGACAACCGTCAACTATCTCTCTTTCTACCGAGTTCTTCGACTAGAAGTGGACAACCCCTACTTCGCTTCACCCGACCTCAACATCATCTTGCAACCCAACCAAGGCGTTGAGTTGCCCGATCAGATCGCACTAGTAAAAGCCTATAACTTGAAGGTCAAGGTGCGCTCCGACAACACGCCCGACCAGGCTGCTGGGCAAAACAAACCACTAGGTGGCGTCATGGTAGATATTCGCCGCGACAACTGGCCGTCACCGACAGATGAAATACCCGATACCGAAGGACAAAACCTGGATGAGCAAGTGCTGGATATCGGCGGCTACTACCCCTTGGTAGCGCGAATAGAAACCAATGCCGCTGGCGAGGCAGTCTTCACCCACTTGGTCAAGCACTACGATTATAACATTGGCGACCGCTATGCCTGCAAAGGCTACAGCAAGGAAACCAATACCACCTACGCCTACATTCCCCGCTATTTCACCTATCCCAACTCGGTGCCTTACCCCAACATCAATCCGGCACCGATGGATACGCCCGACCCCTTTATCGTAAGTATGCACGACGATCATCCCAATGCCTCGGGCATGCCACTGTACAATAGCCAGGTAGCGGTAAAGACCTACGAAACATCAATTTTCATGAACCCGGACAAGCCCGTCGTATTCGGCAGGGCCATGCACGGTACCGCTCCACTTCCCAACACACTAGTGCGACTTTATCAACAAGGCACTAGTGGCCCAATTGCTTCGATGACGACCCTCACCGACGGCTACTTTCGCTTCGAAGATCTGGAGCCGGGCAATGGGTATTACCTTCGCCTGACACATGCTGGTTATATCCCCAAATACTACCCAACCGTTGAAAATACAGGGCAGGAAACCACCTTCTCGCTCGATAGGGGCACTTTCCATTTTGCCAAAGAAATAGACCTGGCCCCTTTTGGTCAAGTAAAAGGCTATGTGGTCAATGAGGCTGGCAACCCACTCATGGCTGATGTCCGCATCGGTGACGGGCCCTGGGTGGAAACCTATTGGGCGACCCCTCCAGGCAGTTGGCCGAGCGCTCTGCTAGGTGGCGGAAGTACTGGATCATCAGGGCCATATAGTAATTGGTCTCCGACTTTCTATGGACAACTCGCCTCCGCTTTCATAACTGGTGCACAAGCCGGCATTGATATCCCGATTATCATCGACCCACATTCGGCTCAGTATTTTCCGGACACCTTTTATGTAACGATCGGCCTCAGTTTTGGCGCGACCCAGGATATCGGCACCTTTGTGCTCAAGGAGCGGCTGAAGCGGCCGCGCATTCAGGTGCGAAACGAAAGCGGTCAGGCAGTGATTGGCGCGATGGTGCAACTGGAAGACCTGAATGGCTTTACCAACCGATCAGGGCGAAAGGACTTCGTTTTCCCCAGCGCAGGGTTCTCTTTCCTCCTGCGGATCGATCCGCCAGAGGGGAGCTCCTTGTCGCCTTATCAAGACTATGTTTTCATCCCTTCTACCAGCGACTGGTTCACGATCAACATCACACTGCCGGAAGGTGCCACTATTAGTGGTACGGTCACCGCAGGCCCGAACAACGAACCGGTGCCTAATGCCCGGGTATTCATCGAAGACAATACGTCAATTGGTGAAGGCTTACCCTTACTCGAAACCTATAGCGCAACTGACGGCAGTTTCACCCTCAACGGCATTCCGACGCAACCAGTTCAAATCATGCAACAGAGTCTACCTGGCGTCGAACAGACTTTTAGGATTCATGCAGTAAAATCGGACCCGAGTGTTGCTTATGTCGGTACTTCTACTACGGTTTTGGTGCCGCCAAATGGCCCAGTTAACCTACACATGGAGATCATCGAAGGGGTTGATATGTCCAAATTATTGGGTTTCCCGGTAGAGATCGAATCCTATACCCCTAATGGCAACCAAGCGACGATCAGCGGAGCTTTCGTGGATTTGCCAGCCAATGGCAATTTCGCCTTGCGCATGGACAATTTCCGCTTGCCATTTGAGGACATCAGCGTACAACCCAGTTCAGCAACCAACGCTCAAGGCACTCCTTATTTAGAGCCCGTCAATAACGAAGTCTACCTCGAATTGGACGCCGTACCCCTACGCATTTACGATGGCTTCCAGGGCGAAATCCGGCCTGGTTCCTCTGGTGCTGCTTTGACTACCTATGCCAACATAGGCACCATCAAAGTGAGCAAAACCGCTCCCGGTCTCGGACAACTCGATGGGCAGGTTTTCCTGGAATTGGAATCCTTCAAGTTCAGCTACAATTATACTGGCGACTTCTACCTGGGAGAAGGCCCCAACGATGTCCACATCCCGATCTTCAAACCAGAAGAACAGGCCTATCCAGAACAGGCTTTTCACGTGATGGACATCAGTTACTTCACCGGGCAGATTAGTGATCTTTTGTATTCCGTGCACGAATTCCCGGCCCATGCCGACCGGGCACAATCCACTATCCAGGGGGATACGGTCAGGTTACACACCATTCTGCATACCAATATCGCCCTGACGAATCCAGATGACCTGGCAATTGAAGCGGGTGAGATCAAAATTACCCCCGACAAAATCCTACCCTTCCACCAAGGCGAGGAGCTGGAATTCAAGTTGGAAGAATGGACCGTCAGTGCCCAGAGTGGTTGGTTCTACGATAATATCAATGGCGGCTTGCACGTATCCGAAGCGATCATCCGCACGGGCTACGTCGACGTGCCCATCAAAGACCTGGTGATCCGCTACGATGATTTCAACCATCCGGAGATTGACCTTAACAACCCGAATAATCCATTCCGCTTAGCAGGAGTAGCGGAATTGACGATCACCGGCAGCAATCCGGAATTGCATTACGACCAAACTACCATCACCGATTTGCAGCCGCACTGGATCATTGAGATTCTCAGCAGCAATGGCCAACCAGCAGCAACCAGCAACTTGCCCCACATCCAGCAAACGGTGAACTTCAGTCGCTTCAAATTGATCAGCGACGGCACCATTGATGTTAGTGTGCCCGTGCAAAACCTGCGCGTGTACGACATCATGGACATCACAACCACCGGTTTGGTTACCGGCACCGATTTCTTCCGTATTCAGGGCAGTGGTGACTTACAAATCCCCGGCCTGAATGCCGACCTGTCGACGATCATGGAATTCACCCGCAATGGCGGTCAGGTCCAGTTGGAGATTAAGCCACTAAACATTCAGCTGGCTGGTGCCGGCAAGGTCTTCTTCGATGCCTACACCGAAGCCAATAGTCAGGTTTTCCAAAACGGCTCTTTCACCAGCTACGGCTTGATTACGGTAGAAGATGAAACGGGGCAGTCCTTTGAGTTGGAGGGCCGACTAATCCGAACGAACAGTTCTTGTGTGGTGGAGATCATCCAGGTCAATAATCAGAACCAGCATATCGTCTGTGGCGGTAATGGCGGCAACTCTCTGGAGGTATTCAGCGGAAGCATGATCGCCAACCTCGGAGCCATGCAGTGGAACTTCATGGAATTCGACGCCAAGCCTGTTTCCAACAAAGGCCTGGCTGCCGATACCAAGGTGATGCACTTCACCATTTACGGGGCCATTGAAGCCAGCGACGAGGAGATAAAAATGAGCGGTTTCGACCTGGGTTTCGCCAAAATGGAGCTCACCTTCAACATCACCGACATGACGCTCACCGGCGAACTGGAAATTGGTGGTGACGACGTGCCTCCACTCACTATTGGTGTGGCGACGATCGAAAGTGGTCAATTCAACTTCCTGATGAGCGATCGCGGTTTCTACTTCATCTTCGGCGGCATCGTCAACGTGCCCGTCGTCGGTGACATCGGCGCCTGTGTCCTCGTCGGCCACTACGACCAGGTGGATCAAGTGATGGCTGAAACCCTGGAGCAGTATGCTTATCAAAATGCCTTCCCCGCAGCCTTTTCCAATGGCTTCAGCGGCTTCCTGATCAACGGCTACTGGGAACCCGTGAATGCTTCGGTGGACGAAGGCTTACTGAACTTCTCCGTCAACATCTACCTCCAGCTCGGGGTGGAAGTGCGTATCGCTGCCGACTTCCAGGATGGTTATTACCTCTTCTCTGGGCTGGGCTACGGTGCCGCCGGCATCCACATCTCCTTCGACCTCTTGATCTGCGACATCGGCATTGGCGTCGATGTAGCGCTGGAGATCATGGCTCAAACCGAGATCGATGACGACAGCTTCACTTTCACTGGCTGTGCATCCCTCGCAATGGGGCTCATTTTCGATGCCTGCATCGACACCTACTGCTGGGAAAACTCGGTGAAACTCACTTTCGTAATGGACACTGATGACGGCGTCGACTTTGATGCGGAGCTAGGCGAAACCTGTTCCGGGAATGATGATCCGTTGGGCGCGAATCAGGGAAGTGGAGCGAGTGATGGGTGTGATTAACTGCTACTTAGTACTTGGATTAAGGCTGCCCGCGCGTTACCCCATCTCCCGCCCTTCCCTTCGAAAGGGAAGGGAGCTGATTTAGATAAAATGAAGACTATTCACCCTTCCCAAAGTTGTTCTCTTCCTTTTCAAGGAAAGGGTTAGGGAGGGGTTAAAACGAAACTAAAATGACCAAACAAAACATCACCCCTTACGCCTTGACTTTATGCTTGCTGTTGGCTGGCAACAGTACCCTCGTCGCACAAAACATCTCCCTTCACTCTACCCCGAGTGGTGTGTATGTGGAAGTCATAGATGCTCCTACTACCACTGAAGGCTGGGCGATCCAGCGGGTTCAAACGCGAGAGGCGACAGCACAGCGCTACCCCTTGCGTCCCGGTATCGACCGGGCGGCTTATCGTCAGCGCGTAAACAGTTTTAATCGCTGGTTTCCAGATGGAGCTGGCTTGGCCGATGGCATGGCCGACAGCCTGTGGGACTTGCGCACCAGTGGCCGCATCATCACCCACCCGGCTTATCACCTGGCCGACGGGCGAGCCATTGTGGACACGACTGCGAGCACGGCCGGGACTTATGACTATCAACTACTCAATTCGAGTGGGCAGGTCGTTGCCAGTCAACGTATTCAGCATCCGCAAGCAATCCGCTTGCCCGCTTTGCGGGCGCAGGCTAACCCGCCGGCCGCACAAGCTGAGCTCCGCTGGCATACTCGCGAGGCCAATGAACTATGGTCAGCTATTGTGTTTCGGCAAGACCCCGTAACGGCGCGCTTCGAAAGAGTTCATCCGGAGGTACTGGCTTATCGCCACCCAGAAGTCGATAGTGTAACGGTGGTCGTTCGCGACACAACGCTCGCCAAACCTGGCTACTGGCGCTACTACATCGAAGCCGTCGACCGCTTCGGCAATCGTGGGCCGATGGCGGAAGTAGGGCATGTGCTGGTATTAGACGAAGCCAGTCGACCACACTTCACGCGCTTGCAGGCGGAGGGACTAAACGACCAACCCGCTATCCAGCTTAATTGGCAAGGACAACACAATGCCCGCTTACAAGCCATCCGCCTCTACCGCAGTCGCAGCTTCAACGGCCCTTATGAATTACGAGCTAATCTACCGGCTGATGCCAATACCTATACCGACGAAGTACCCGTCGCCCGTGAGCCATTTTTCTACTACCTGGATACAGAGGAATTGGGTGGCCAAAGCATTCGCAGTGCCATCGTTTCTGCCTACTACAATGGGCCGGTGACGCCGCTCGTGCCGCAAAATGTGACAGCGACGGCCACCGACGCAGGCATTCAAATCGAATGGGCAGGGGGATCCCAGCGCAACTATGGCTACGTTATCCATCGCGGCAACGACGCTAGTGGGGAAATGATCGCCATCAGCCCCCTTTTGCGCGGCACCAACCAACAGTGGTCCTATCTCGATAGCAGCCGACAACTGCAAGCTGGACAAATGTATAGCTACGCGGTGAAAGCAGTCAGCCCGACCGATGAGTATAGCGAGCTATCGGAGCGTGCTTTTGCCACCAGCCCAGGAGAAGTTTTTCTACCCGCCCCGCGCACGGTACGTGCCCGGCTCCGCGATGGCGTGGTTATCCTCAGTTGGGAAGACCTCCCAGCTCGCATACCACAAGTGACCGGTTACCACCTCTACCGAGCCGAAGGCCAAGGTGAATTCCAACGCATCACCGACACGCCGCTCGACCTACACGACAATCGCTACCAGGATGCTTCACCTGCTCCCGGCAGCTACCGCTACGCGGTGCAAGCGATCGGCCCGAACCAACAACTAAGTGCCCTCAGCGCCGCAGCCACTATTGACACCCATCAACTACTCGACCTGCGCCCTGAACAAGTAGAAAGCATACAAACCAGCACCAGTAATGTACTGGTATGGTCGCCGCTTCCTTATCCAGAGCGAGTGGAATCGATCACCCTATTCCGAGCCGAAGAAGGTGGCCATTTTGTACAGCTCAGTCAAATCCCCCCGAACCAAGCCCGTTACGAGGACCGGCGTATCGACCCTAGCAATAGCTATCGCTATCAGTTGGTGATTACGGATATCGCGGGGAATGCGTCGGTGCCTACACGGGCGCTGACGGTGAGGAGGGAATAAGAGTCCGAGGTCCGGAGTCCAACGTCCGAGGTCTTTTGCTACTCCGATCCCCTGAAGGGGAGAGCACGGCCACTATAAAACCCTTGGCGCCCTTAGCGAATCCTTTGCGCCTTGGCGTGAAAAAAAATAAAATCGCTGCGTCCACTGCGTTCGTTGCGTCGCCGCGAGAAGAATATCAAAACCGTTGCGTTCGCTGCGTAATCGCCGTGACCGACGCGTGAAACAATAAAACCATGAAATTCAATCGTTCCCTTTTCATCGCCAGCCTGTTTTGCAGCCTTTCGGGTTTGGCCTTGTATGACAATTACAGCACTCCGCCAGATGGCTATACGGGTGCGCCGGATGAACTGAGCTGCAACAGCTGTCATTTTGAGGTGGCTGCGCCGAATAACACCACTATTCAGCTGCTCGACCTGCCAAGTGAGGTAATCGGGGGGCAGGTGTACCCCATTCGCATTAAAGTGACCAGCGACTATGGTGTACAGGCGGGTTTTGAGGCAGTGTCCTTGAAAGATGATTTGACCAATGCCGGGGTATGGACCAACCTGGGGCCAGGTGTCACGGCTAGTGCATCCAATAGCCGGCGCTACGCCAAGCATCTCAACGGGCCCTTCATGCCAGACATCGGCGGTGGGTTGCGAGAATATACCTTTAACCTCTCCTGGCGACCTTCTTCCACCACACAGGCGGAAGCGGTAAATATCTATGTGGCTGGACTCGCTGGCGCAGAAACAGAAGGACAATTTGATGACTCCTTTGCCAATACGACGGCCTCCACCACCGTCTATCGCGTGCTGAGTGGCGAGCTCTTGAGTTCTACGCGCATTCGCTGCAATGGTAGCAGTACAGGTAGTTTTGAAGTCGTAGGTATCGATGGCAAGCAGCCCTATAGCTACCAATGGTCAACAGGCGCAACGACGGCAGCGATCAGTGGACTCATAGCGGGCGATTATTCGGTAACCATTAGCGATGAGCTGGGGCAGAGCGTCAGTTTTGACTACACACTAAGTGATCCCCCCGTACTGGAAGCAGCCATTGGTCAGGAGCAAGACGTAAGCTGCCCGGAGGGGACCAACGGCATTCTCTTTGCAGAAGTCAGCGGAGGCACGCCCGACTATACCTATAGCTGGAGCAATGGCGCGACCGGCAATATTGTCGAGAATTTGCCCGCCGGCATGTACGAGGTCACGGTGAGCGACAATGTAGGTTGCCAAATGACCGCGAGCTACGAGCTGACCGAACCTCCAGCATTAAGCCTAGCACTGGAGGCCGTACAAGGCGTCGATTGTGCAGGGGCTGCCAATGGTGCCCTGGCTGTCAGTGCCGATGGAGGAACCCCCGGCTATACCTACAACTGGAGCAATGGCGGCAGCGGCCCCGAGATCGATGGCCTCGGGCCAGGCGATTATACGGTAACGGCTACCGACGCAGAGGGGTGTACCGAAACAGCCACCTATCAAGTACCTACCAACGGTAGCTTGAACGTGGACCTAGAAGAACTAGATGACGTAAGCTGTGCAGGCGGTAGCGATGGCTTCATCAGCGTGAGCGCTAGTGGGGGGCAAGGGCCCTATACCTACAATTGGAGCAATGGTCAAAGCGGCAATATCCTGAGTGATGTATCAGAAGGCGGCTACGGACTAACCGTCAGCGATGCGCTCGGCTGCGAAGCCATCACGACCTACATGATTGAAGAAGCAGCGGCACTCGATCTGGCCAGCCTCAGTGTCCAGGATGTGGATTGTTTCGGGGGTAGCGATGGGAGCATTAGTCTGCAAGGTAGTGGGGGTACGCCGCCCTATAGTTACCAGTGGAATATTGACGTGAACGGCAACACCATCAACAACCTGAGCGCTGGTGAATATACGGTGACCGTTTTCGATGCGGTCGAATGTACCTATAGCATGAGTTTTGAAATAGCGGAGCCGGCCAATTTAGTCCTAAACAACGGCGAAATATCACCAATCAGTTGCGCGGATAGTGCCGATGGCGCGATTGCGATGAGTGTTAGTGGGGGTACGCCACCTTTACACTACCAATGGAATACTGGCGCTACGACAAGTCTGCTCAACAACCTTGTTGCTGGCGACTATAGCGCGACCATCACCGATGCCAATGGCTGTACACTCATGGCGGAATACGAACTAAGCGCTCCCGACCCGATTGCACTAAGCGAGATACAAATCAGCGATACCAGTTGTGCGGATAGTGCCGACGGATCCATTAGTGGCATGGTAAGCGGAGGTACGCCGCCTTATACCTACCAGTGGCCAAGTGGCGCCACCAACTACCCCATCTCCGGATTAGCGAGTGGGGAATATGTGCTCACCATCACCGATAGCGAAGGCTGTAACTTGCAGCAAAGCTTCGCCATCGACGCGCCGCCAGCCCTGGAGTTGGCTACCGATCTCATCCTCGATGCTACCTGCTTTGACCAAGCCAATGGCAGTGCCAGTGTGAGTGCTTCCGGCGGGGTGTCACCCTACAGCTACTTCTGGGACACGGGCAATATCGACTCGGCCATCAGCAATGCAGCCGCCGGCAACTATGGCGTAACGGCCACTGATGACAACGGCTGTACAACGACCAGTAGTGTGGCCATTGGCGAGCCTGATCCCTGGGCCGGTAGTGTGCAGATTGTGGAGTCTATTCTCTGTTTCGATGCTGCTACGGGTGTGGCGGAAGTCATCCCGCAAGGAGGCACACCGCCTTATAGTTACCAATGGCCGGGAGGCGAGAGTACCGCTCAGGTGAGTGGCTTACCGCCCGGTGGCAGCACGGTCAGCATTACCGATAGCGAAGGTTGCCAGTATGAGGAAACGGTGTTCTTCACCGATCCTGACCCACTGCTGATCATTGTAGCGGACTTGCAAAATGCGGGCTGCAATGGCGAGGCCAATGGCAGCATCAGCGTAGAAGGCAGCGGAGGCATTATGCCCTACACCTTAGTCTGGGAAGACGGCAGCACCAACTTTAGTCGTAGTATGCTAGCAGCAGGGGATTATGCCCTAACCCTTACCGACGACAACGGCTGCGAGAGTTTTCTCACCATCCCTATTCAGGAAGCCGGTAGCCTACAACCAGCAATAAGCGAGCTAATAGCCGTCAGTTGTGCTGGTGATACCGACGGCAGCCTAAGTCTGGACGTGAGCGGCGGCGAGCCGCCCTATTCCATTAGTTGGAGCACAGGAGCCACGACCAATAGTATCAGCCAGCTCCCCGGCGGCAGCTATACCGCGACCATTACCGACCAGAGCGGCTGTTCTATCATCAGCACCTTCGAGCTTCCGGAGCCGGATGTCATTTCCCTGGACGAAGTATCAATAACGGATGTGGTGGATGAGGTGCCCGGCAGCATCAGTGTGATCGTCGCTGGTGGCAGCCCCCCCTACAGCTATGCCTGGACAGGCCCGGAGGGTTTTAGCTCCAGTACCGCTACCATCAGTGAGTTGGTACCCGGCACTTATAGCCTGACCGTCACGGATGCCAATGGCTGCACCTTCGCTACAGGCGATGATGATTCCTTCACCGTGTCTTTTGTGACGGATGTGGAGGAGCTCAGTACAGAAGCGCCCTTCCAGCTCTTTCCGAATCCAGTGCGGGAGCAACTGCAGCTATTGTCCAGCGAGAGTGGGCCGATCGCTATCTATTCCTTACAAGGCCAGGTAGTCTGGACTGGAAATACGGCTGCGAATACTGCGCTCTACATTCCAGTGCGGGATTGGCCGGCGGGGGTGTATGTGGTGAGGCTCTTGCGCGAGGGGCAGGTTTGGGTGAAGCGGGTAGTGGTTTTGTAATGTGCGCAAAAAGAGATTTATGGGCCTCCGACGTCTTTGGGCGCTGGGGGCTCTTGAGTTTTGGAGAAAAAGGAACCCAATCTGTTGCATTGGGGAACCAAGCGGATTGTCCATCACGTTAAGCAGGAGGTAAATAGCCTAATTCTGTATTTTCTCAAAAAAGTGATGCTTTGGGATTCATATAGGGATTATTCCCCTTTAGGCTCCCTATTTTCTCAGCAATTAACAAGACTCAGGAATGTCTAAAATATTGGAAGCCCTACAACAAACGGCACAGGACGAAGATGTCTCGCTAGAAGACTTGCTCTATTTCAATTATCGGTTTCAGAATGTCCGCGACATCACGCCATTGCAGCAACTAAAAAGGATTAAACACCTGGATTTGATCGGTGCTGACATAGTGAATATTAGTTCCTTAGAACATATGGTCGACATGGAAATGCTAACACTAACTTATAGCAAGATTAGTGACCTGCACCCTCTGCGAAACATGACTAAACTGGTGCAATTAGATCTAGGGGACAATCAAATTGAAGACATCAGCGTACTCGAAAAGCTACCCAGCTTAAAACGACTCTACATCCCTTGCAATCCTTTGCAAGATGCTAGTCCCCTGCATACCATGACTCAATTGGAAGGACTGGATTTAGGCGGCATACCAGCGATTAAGGATTTTTCCTTCTTAAAGGAGTATACGGAGCTCAAAAGCCTGAGTCTTTACCACAATCAATTGGAAGACATCTCCTTTTTGGAATCGATGCGCAAAATGAATTGGCTGTGCTTGAATTACAATGCTATTAGTGACATATCCGTCTTAGCGAATCTTCAAGAGTTAGATTTCCTGTGGTTTACGGATAATCCCGTTAGTGACTTTACTCCCTTACAAGCCTTACCTAAGTTGACCAGACTTACGCTAGAGGACAACAAGATTACAGATGTCACTTTCTTAGAAAAAATGACTCAATTAGAGCACCTCGACCTTAGTGGTAATGAAATTGAAGACTTTGCTCCTTTATTAAAACTGGAGCACTTAAAGAGTTTTCGAATAAATAGAATCCAGGTGCCTGCAGGAAACAAAGTAATGGCGCAATTACATAGAAAGGGAGTAAAAGTATCGGTGTATTGAAAAAGCTCGGCACTTGTTGTGGGAGAGGCACGTTTAGGTGACGCAAGTGGTGGGTACAAAAGGAATTCATAAGTCTCCAGGGCTTCAGGCGCTGGGGCCTTTTTTGTTTACAGGAGATCGAGGAAAGAAGCATGTGACCTGCTATACGCAGCTGCCCCCTAGTGGCAACCACCTTTCTCCAAAGGCTTGTGCCGCACTTTCATATCTCATTGATTTTCTGTATCTTATTACACAGAGATGTGGCTAATGAGAAGTGCGGGCGAAAGGAGTTCTGCAACGCCAAAAAGTATGACTTATGAAAAATGCTATCAATATTCTATTGTGTGTCTTACTTTCTCTTCAACTATTTGGCCAAATCCCTAGTCTTCAAATTCAAGATCCAATGGGTAATTTCTTTAACCTTCCAGACTACCTGGAAAATGATAAGAATTACGGCCTGATTATATGGTCTGCTCAGGACCCTCCAAGCACAGCAGCTCTTGACGATTATTATGCTGATTGGGTCAGTACGTATAACCTCGAGTTTTTGATCATCAGCATTGATGAGCAACTTAGTCAGGAAGCGGTGAATGATTATGTCAATCAGCAAGGTTGGGATTACACTTTATTCTTTTCTCCTATTGATGACGTCACGCAAGCATTCGGAATCAACCAAATCCCCTATATCTACCTGATCAACACGAGCCATCAAATTATTTTTGAAACGGCCGGATGGATGCAGGGGAACCTATTAGATGAGGAGATTTCGCAGCTTATTACGGTTGGCTTGGATGAGCACTCAGCCTTAGACCATTTGCGGGTCTATTCGCTCGATAATAGTGTAATCATAGATATGGAGCCCGTCTCATCCTCGTTGAGGGTAAGCATCTTCACCCTAGATGGTAAAGCGTTTTTCCAAAACTCCTATAGCAACCCTACTTCTAATCGACTACAAGTGGACACCAGCACCTTACCACTTGGGACCATTGTGGTTGTTAAAGTAGAAGACAGTAATGGAGCGTTTACTGCGAGGAAGATTATGATCCAATAGGGATTTTGCACAACAATCTTGGGAACAACTATGGGCAGCTTACAAAGGGTGAAACTGGTTATATTACTATAGGCAAAGTGGTCAAGGTGATTACTACGGTGGTCTACACTATCAGAAATTTTGGCGTCCGCTTGATTTCAGCCAGGCCGGCACGAAAAGATGAGCGAAAGCATTATATGCAAATAGTTTAAGGAAACAAGATGAGGAATATGGCAAAACGTAAGCTAAGCTTGACAGAGGCACTTAAACTGTTGAAGGAGAATAAATTAGGCAATGGCTATTTGATCGAATTCATCGACTCAGATCGGATCGAAGCTACTAATGCTATCAAGCTCGGGGCCCTCGGGATAGATGTCCCTGAAGAGAGCATCTATTACGATGATGACAATATCGTCGATGACGATGAGTTTGATGGCGAATGGACGCCTATCGACTCAGATATCGAACACTATAAAACCACCTCACCATTCAATTGAAAGTAGATAAAGAAATAGAACATTGACTCTCCTCCACCGATATTGACCTGGACTCGCTGGTGAGTGAATTGCTCACTGGTTTTTATCGCTCTTCCAAGGCCGCAGGCAAGTAAAACTTGCAACTCCGTCCTTCCTTCCCCTAGTAGTCAGTAGCCATAAATCAAGGCCACAGCCACTTGCAGGCAAAAACACCGAACTTGCAGAGGTCTGTCGGCACTTCACCGATTTCACCTTCCATTCTGATGCCGAGTTTTCTATTTTGGTCAGGTAGCAGGGCTTAGCTGTATTGGCATAATTTCTTGGGGTCATTTATTAACCGCAAAGGCAGCTAAGAGCACGAAGATAGTAGCTGATTTCAACTAAGCCTTAGCGGTTAATTTTGATTGCCGCTAAATTAGTTTGTCAGTACCCTTAGCTTTCAAAACCACCCGATCAATATGCAGGCAGATCAACTCTTAATAAAAGTAGCGGGAGGCTTACTCCTACTGCAAATGACCACGGCCATTGTAAGTTACAGCGTCATACTGGACCCGATTTTGTATGGCTCTACCGATTTCCTGACGGCCGTGTCGTCGAATGCAATGATGGTCAGGCTAGCTGCACTGCTGGATTTTATCACCACCCTGGCGTATTTGGGCGTGGCCGTTATCTTGTTCCCGATCCTGAAACGGTACAGCGAGCGCATTGCGCTTTGGTTTGTCAGTATCCGGTTGAGCGAGTTTGTCACTTTGACGCTTAGTGCGATTTTTCTGCTGAGCATCTTATCTATTAGTCAAAGCTACGTAGCGGCAGTACTGCCAGAATCTGCCTCTTTGCAAACGCTGGGCAAACAACTGGTTAATACGCGGATCCATACCCAAAACCTGAACCTGCTCGCCTATTGTTTTGGCACGTCTTTGCTCTTTTATCTGCTACTTACCTCCAGGCTGATCCCTCGATTTATCTCTATTTGGGGCTTGATCGGTGTCGCAGGGCTGCTTACGGAAATTATGATGAGCCTGTTCGGGTACTCCACTGAAGGCTTCATGTATTACCTGATGATGCCGATCGGCCTGTGTGAAATTTTCCTGGGCTTTTGGTTGATCGTAAAAGGACTGAATCTTTCGGCGCCTACTGCCTGACCCTTCCTCTTCAACAATTCATATGAACTCCAATAGAACACTTTCCAAAACGGCCGGCTTCCTCTATCTCTTCGTAATCGTAGCCATGATATTCGATGAGTTCTTTGTTCGCGGCCAATTGATCATTTGGGGCAATGCCACGGAGACGGCGCAGAATATCTTAGCCCATGAAGGGCTGTTCCGAATTGGTTTTGTCGTGGGGCTATTGGCTCAATTATGCGTTTTGCTTATTTCGCTGGCCCTGTATCAGCTGCTGAAACCTGTGCATCAATACTACGCATTGGCCATGGTCGCTCCTCAGGTGGTGGTTGTGACCATCCATTCCCTCAATATGTTGAATGCCTATGCGGCCATTTTACTGTTGAAGGGTGATAGTATGTCCGCCGTTCTGCCGATGGAGCAGCTACATGCGCAAGTTCTGTTTTTCCTTGAAATGAATTCAACCGGCATAGATATCAATAGTCTGTTTTATGGCTTCTGGTTGTTGCCCCTTGGTTACCTGATCTATAAATCGAAGTCCGATAAGTTTTCCCGCATTTTGGGTTGGTGGCTGATGGTTACCTTCGTAGGTTTCTTTATCAACTTCCTAACTCGCTTTCTATCCCCCGGTTTTTATCGAGAAACCATTTTTTGGATCTCCGGCATGATCGATGTTTCCGAGATCGTGCTTTGCTTTTGGCTCCTGTTTAAAGGAATCAACGTTCGGCAAGATACTTAGGGAAGGCATATCCAAGGGGGCGATAACCTAGGGGCCCCTTGTTCTGGGTGTCCAACAAGTCCATCTACTCCTGGCAAAGCAAGTATCTTTGTAAACTTGCGCTCTATCCAGACAATAGAAGAACTATGCCCCTCCAAAAATTCATCCCCCTCCTTCCCCTACTCACCTGCCTTGGCAGCCTCTCCGCAAAAAGCACCGAAGTTGTTCTGGATACCATCTATGATCGCTATCTGGAATGGAACGGACATTACCTCTTCATCGGCGAGCAGCAGGAGAGCACCTTGCTAAAAGACGGCAGCTACGAGGCCTTTCCCGTGCAGATCGATCGACTGAGAGCCGGAACGCTGGAAGCACCCTTGGCGCAAGTGGGTAGTCGCTGTTATTTATTGAACGATGAACTGGGTTTTGACCCTGACCGCTACGTCGAGCTCAACTTACAGGCGATTTACGATGACATTTATTTGCAAGGAAATCGAATTGCCTACCTAAAAGGAAACACTGTTTACGTAGCCGATTTTGCCACGCACGAAACGACGCCCATTCTGGAAAATGCCACGGTCAGTGGACTTAATGAGCGCTACCTTTGTCTACAGCAAGGGCCAGATCGGAAGCACTTCATCTATCGTTTCGATAACGAGACGCTGGTGGAATTGCCTCCAGCCTTTGAATTTCCAAAGAGTGGGCATCCCGACTATGTGGTGCAAACAATTTCGGATGATCCAATTCAGGTGGTGGATTTGGATTTACAGCCCATCGTAAGGCCGGAAGAGGGCTATACCGAGTACTATATTAAGGGTGACCTATTACTGATGTACGGCCGAAGAAAGCCCGTCAAAGTCTTTCATCGGAACGGACTTTTACCGTTAGAGGAAACCATTATTGATGTTGAATGCAATTACCATAGCCAACTCTGTTTCCTAAGCAATGAGGCAGATCAGATCACTGTTTTGGCGCCAGATGGGCAATTCCTAAGTGAAAGCGTCTTTGACAATTTCTACGAGAATTCACTTCAACGCGAGCACATCATTTTGATCAAGCGAGACGATCGATTACTGGTATACGATGCCGACTTCGAACTGCTACTAAATGGAGATTACGACGAGATCAGCTATGCCGCTAATGACCGCTTTCTAGTACAGCAAAATGGCCGCTATCTTGTCGTTGATTCCAACGACGCGGTCATTATTCCTAGTCTGCCGTTGATCCCTACCTATATGAACGTCTTCACCGAATACGGATCGCCGCTGCTCTTCATCTACAATGGCCGCGAGAGTGTCCTCTACGATTATGACGGTACGGAAATCGTGCGCTGGGGCAACCAGGATGGGGATCAATTTGCCAACCCTGGCAAGTACTATCGCGCGATCAACCTGCGCATGGTCGAATCCTTGACTGACGAACAAGAACTACAGATCAATCCGCCCGGACTATGGATCAGGCGGGAACGAGTTGGCGGCAGAAGTCTTGTCTTCCTTTGCGATCGATCAGGAACACGCATGTCGGCTAATTTTCGGCAGCTAGTGCGGCTTCAGGAGCCGGGCGTGTTTGTAGTGAAAACCCTTACTGGCAAAGTGGGCGTGTTGCGAATAGAGAAGTAGAGCTTGACTTTATCATGCGTTTAGGAGATGTCCACGCTCGCCTCTGGCTCCTGAAGGAGAACCCAACCCGCCTAGACGTCCTTCTAATATGGTAGGGCCTCCCTCCAGGGAATAAAAAGTGCGCGAGTCAGCCACAAGCGTGCAGCATCAAGCTGCGATAAGGGTATCTATTAAGCAAGACCATCCCCAAATTTGTCATTCAACTTTCATTGCTCCGAATAGGATATGTATTGATACATCCCTTCGAGTTATTTTAAGGTTAACTTGAACCTGACTAAAGCCAGATTTCGGTTTTGAATTGACTCTAGCCGAGGTTATTTTTAGTGTACCCCATCTGACCAGTGTGAACTAGTTTCGCGATCACCTTACTACAATAGCACACTTGATGAAACACCTCCAAGTTTACGCGCTCCTGGCAGGCATCATGCTACTAGCCACCCCTACCCACAGCCAATGGCTCGATTTCGTCGACATCACCGAAACCAACCTAACGCTGAGTACGGTAGCCAATTCGGATAATGAAGAAAAGGACATGGAACCGGCCGACCTGAACAATGATGGTTGGACCGACCTCATCGTGGTACGTAAGGAACCCTTTTCCGCACCCACCCAACCGGCTAAGACGGACTTATTATTGATGAACGTAGGCGGTGCACTGGTGGACCAAACGGAGCTCTATGCCCCCGGTTTCCTGAACACCCCCTCCTTCGCTCGTGACCTGTTTATTGGCGACTTTGATGGTGACGGCTGGCAAGACGTAGTCATTGCGAATACCTTCCAGCAACTCCCGATGTACTATCGAAACCTGGGGAACGATGAAGATGGCAATTGGCTGGGCCTGGTAGACGAAAGTGACATACGATTTCCGGCTTTCCTGGATGACCAAATCCTCATGTGCGCGGTGAAAGGCGGCGACCTGGATGGAGATGATGACATGGACCTCTACTTCGTCAATTATCGAGCTTCTTCAGGAGGTGGCGTGGCAAAAGATTTCCTCTTCATCAATGATGGCAATGGCTACTTCACTGCGCAAGGGCAGGCCCGCCTGGGTAATCTACGCAACTCCGCCTTTGGCACCGAAGTGGACATCAAGGATATGGATAATGACGGCGATAATGACATCGTCAAAATCAGTACGCTTTATTCCGTGCCGCCTTGGGGCTCCAACGGTGTTTTCATCCTGTTCAACGAGGGCGACGGCACTTTTTTCAACTGGCAAAATGCGAGCGCAATCGTCAGCAATGCCGTGTACATGGTTGAAATTGAAGACTTCAATCTGGACGGTATGCTCGACTTGTTCGTAGTGGATGATCAAGAAGATTTTGTGTTAACCGCTAATGCCATCACTCCAAATATTGGCATTTCCTACAGTCCTCAAGTCATTCCTGACCTGATTCCCGGCATTGCCAATTTTGGCGGTAACGTACACGCTGGTGATTTTGACCTGGATGGCGATCTGGATATCGTAGTGGCGGATGTAGACGTGGACATTCCGCCCTGTTATTCGGCTCGACGTTTTGAGCTGGTGCGTAACGATGATGGCTATTTTAGTTACCCCTACGCCTTTTCCTTCCCGGCTTGGGCTACCAATGTGTATGACGCCGCCATTTTAGACATCAACAATGACGGCCTACCCGATTTCGTCACGGGCGATTGCGAGGGTTATCGGATCTTCCAATCCGACAATTGTGAGCTGGCTCCCATAACCGCTGATTTCGATAATGACGGCATTGCCGATGCCTGCGATGATTGCCCTACTAATCCCGATCCGAGCTGTGTCCCCGACCCTAGTTTCCCGACGGTGAGCACCGACCTGAGCGTTCCGAGGCAATGGAATGAGCTGCTCTTGGCGTCTATTCGCCGGGATCTGGCCCGCCCGACGGTGCATGCGCGGAACCTCTTTCACGTCTCTGCGGCAATGTGGGATGTGTGGGCGGCATTCAAGCATGAAGGATGTCCCTTTTTGTTTGGACAAAGCGTAGGGAGTTTTACTTGCAATACACCTGATTTCATCCCAAATGACAACTCTGATGAGGCCATTGAAACGGCCATCAGTTACGCTTCCTATCGAATCTTGAGTCATCGCTTTGGCAATTCAGTTAATGGCATGACCCTCCAAAACGCCTACGACCATCACATGAATGAACTGGGGCTTGACATTGCTCTTACCAGCCTCGATTATACCGATGGGTCTGCTGCTGCGCTCGGAAATTTCATCGCCGATTGCTACATCAATTTTGGCTTGCAAGACCAGTCGAATGAGCAAAACGATTACGACAATCTCTACTATGAGCCCGTCAATGAGCCACTGATCGTCGTTAATTCAGGTAATCCGGACATCACCGACCTCAACCGCTGGCAACCGCTTACACTTGACCTCTTCATCGATCAAAGCGGCAATGTCATCCCTGGGGCTACGCCCGGTTTCCTCAGCCCGGAATGGGGCAGCGTGGCTCCCTTCTCCCTGGATGATTCGGTCGCCGTGAGCTATCAACGGGATGGCTTCGATTACAAGGTCTTTCACGACCCGGGCTTGCCGCCCCTTTTGCAGGCAGACGGAGCCGGCCAATCCGATGCCTATCAATGGGGCTTTGCGATGGTGGCCGTTTGGTCCTCCCATCTGGACCCTCGCGATAGTGTGCTGTGGGACATTTCACCCGCGGGTGTAGGCAATGCCACCGCATTCCCTACAGAAATTGCTGGCTATCCTGGTTTCTACAACCAAATTGACGGAGGAACTGCTGCTACAGGCTATGCGACGAATCCAGTAACCGGCCTAGCTTACGAGGAAAACCTCGTACCCAGAGGTGACTACGCCCGCGTGATTGCTGAATTTTGGGCAGATGGGCCCGATTCGGAAACACCGCCAGGCCACTGGTTTACGATTCTGAACGAATATGTGACCGACCATCCGGAATTTGAACGAAAAATGGGTGGCGAAGGCGAAGAACTAAGTGAGTTGGAATGGTACGTCAAGTCCTATTTCATGCTCGGCGGCGCTATGCACGATGCCGCTGTCACCTCTTGGGGCATCAAAGGCTGGTACGACTACCTTCGTCCCATTTCGGCTATCCGCGCGATGGCGGATCGTGGGCAGAGTAGCGATCCAGGCCTCAGCTCCTATCACCCCGAAGGTATTCCTTTGATTAGCGGGTACATTGAATTGGTGGAAGAAGGTGATCCGCTTGCGGGCGCTGGCAATGTAAATGTGGGCAAAATTAAACTGAAAGCCTGGGTGGGTCACGATGCCATCAATAATGTCGATACCGATGAAGCTGGAGTCGACTGGATACTAGCAGAGGATTGGGTGCCGTATCAGCGGCCGTCATTCGTGACACCCAACTTCGCCGGTTATGTTTCTGGGCATTCTACTTTTTCACGCACTGCCGCTACCGTACTTACAGCGCTTACCGGCACAGAATATTTTCCTGGAGGGATGGGTAGTTTTTTGGCCGAAAAGGATGAGTTTTTGGTCTTTGAAAATGGCCCTAGCGTCGACGTCGAATTACAATGGGCTACTTATCAGGATGCCGCTAATGAATCGGCCCTATCCAGAATTTGGGGCGGTATTCATCCCCCAGCAGATGATATCCCCGGCCGCATTATGGGGCTGCAAATTGGAGCCGACGCCTTCACAAAAGCCATCAGCTATTTCGAAGATGTGAATAATGATGGCATCGCGGATGTATGCCAAGGTTGCGAGATCAGCGCGCCTTGTGATGATGAGGATCCGAGTACATTCAATGATGTTTATAATGAATTCTGCAACTGCGTTGGTACGCCCTGCCCACCGGAAGGAACCGCCTGTGACGACGGCGATCCGACCACCATGGATGTAGAAGATGGTTTTTGCAACTGTATCAGCACGCCATGCCCAACCGAAGGCACGGCCTGCGATGATGGTGATCCGGCTACATTCAACGATATGGAGGATGGGTTTTGTAATTGCATCGGCACGCCTTGCCCAATAGAAGGCACCGCTTGCGATGACGATGATCCGAGCACCTTCAATGATGTGGACGATGGATTTTGTAATTGCACGGGCACACCTTGTCCAGAAGAAGGAATTGCCTGTGACGATGGCGACCCGAGTACCTTCGATGACGTGGAAGATGGGTTCTGCAATTGCGTCGGTACGCCTTGTCTGGCGGAAGGCACCGCTTGTGACGACGGTGATCTGAGCACGTTCAATGATCTAGAGGATGGGTTCTGCAATTGTGCCGGAACACCTTGCCCGGAACAAGGCACCGCCTGCGATGATGGTGAACCGAGTACTTTCGATGATGTAGAAGATGGATTCTGTAATTGCACAGGCACGCCTTGCCCAATAGAAAGCACCGCTTGCGATGATGGCGACCCGAGTACCTTCGATGACATGGAAGACGGGTTCTGTAATTGCATCGGTACCCCTTGTCCGACAGAAGGAACGGCCTGTGATGACGGCGATCCGACCACGTTCAATGATCTAGAGGATGGGTTCTGCAATTGTGCCGGAACACCTTGCCCGGAACAAGGCACCGCTTGCGATGATGGTGACCCAAGCACTTTCGATGACATGGAGGACGGCTTCTGTAACTGCATCGGTACGCCTTGCCCTGCGGAAGGAATCGCCTGCGATGATGATGATCCGGCTACCTCCAACGATGTAGAAGATGGGTTTTGTAATTGTGCTGGTACGCCTTGTCCTGTGGAAGGGACCGCTTGCGATGATGGCAATCCTGCCACCTTTGACGATACGGAGGATGGCTTCTGCAATTGCATCGGCACCCCTTGTCCGACAGAAGGAACGGCCTGTGATGACGGCGACCCCGCTACTTTTGATGATATGGAGGACGGCTTCTGTAACTGCATCGGTACGCCTTGCCCTGCGGAAGGAACCGCCTGCGATGATGATGATCCGGCTACCTATGACGATGCAGAAGATGGCCTCAGCAACTGCGTCGGTCTCCCCTGTCCAGAGGCAGGCACTGCCTGTGATGACGGCGACCCCAACACGACGAATGATGTGGAAGACGGCTTCTGCAATTGTAGTGGTATCGTTTCTACGGATGTGATTGACTCCGATGCAATGCGAGTCACCTTGGCGCCTAATCCAGCGCGCGACCTGCTGACCGTTTCCATTGATGCCGACGACACCCAAGCAATCAGCCTAATCACCTACGATAGTAAAGGACAATTAGTAGCTACCACTTTATTGAATCGTGTAAACGAGGCGGCCATCATTCGCTTGCGGACGGCGGATTATCCAGCGGGATTGTACTTTTTGCAGGTGACTACGAAGGATTGGCAGGTGACGCGGAAGTTTGTGGTGGTGAGGTAGGAATTTTGAGCGCGAAAAATCAAAATCTCACCGGTCAATCACGGCAAAAAATGCATCAATACCTCATGTGGATGTCGGTGTCAATGGATTGAGAACAAGCTGTATTTTTATACGGATCACACGGGCATCGCTAGCAGTAATTGTCAATCAGTTATCATGTAAAACATGCAACAATGAGGTATCTACTGATCGTACTTTTGGGATTCTTGAGTTCAAGCCTCACCTGGACACAACCTCTTGATAGAAATGTCTCTATTGAAGCTACCAGTGGGAACAACCTCAAGATCCTAAATGCTTATCCAGATTCATTCCCATCCATTTCAATCGTATTTGAGGCAGAACATGGCGGTGATCCCGTTTGGGATCTAGAGATGGACGAAATACGGGTCTATGAAGACAATGAAGCATGTACCTTACTCTCATTAGAGCCCATTTCCAAAAGAAAACCAATCCATATCAGTTTAGTGCTGGATCACTCTGGCTCGATGGAAAGAGACGTATCGCAACTATACGTGGACAGTGATTGGACGCAACCACTGTTCTCGATTGACTCGGAGGGACATATTATTTATCCGGAAGGTTATATCACGCCATTAGAGAATGCCAAATCTTCCATTAAGAATTTCATCGGCAAGTTTGATTTAGAAAAAGACTACGTTGGCTTAATTGGATTTTCTACTGACATCGATGTAAGAATCCCGCTAACGAATGACACCTCACTTATTAACGCAACAATCGACACTATTCAACCTACCCTCTCCACTGCATTGTATGATGCTGCTTACGAAGCGCTAGGCCAATTGAGAGGAAAAGATGGCATTGGCATTGAAGTACTGCTTACAGACGGGCTGGACAATGCCTCTTCTAAGCACTGGACCGACATTGTGGATCTGGCTATAGCAGAGGAGGTTCCGATCTTCATCATTGGTCTTGGCGATGTCAATGTTGACACCTTGAGCCTAATAGCCCAAGAAACGAAAGGGGAATTTTTTCACGCTACTAATGCCAAATTCCTCGACAGTATCTATACAAAGATCAGTAGGAAAATATTGTCCTTTTATGACCTGAGATACGAGTCAATTAACGCAGCTTCCATTGATGACAGCCGCCAAATCAGGCTAGAATTTGACATCGATGAAGACTTTCTGGTTGTGGACTCAACAAGCATTAAGCTTCCACCAGAAGTTATCTCTTACCTGGAGAAAAAGGAGCGGCAAAGAACCTACTTTGTTTATGGCGGAATCGCCACCATACTCTTGATACTCGGCGGTGTATTGATCGTCAACTATCGCAAAACAGAGATACAGGAGGAAGAAACGGATAGTTTACTGATTACGAGGGTTTACCCTAACCCCAGTCCCGGCATCATAAACGTTATTCATAGCGCTGATGATGGGTTTCTTGTTGTTAGGGATACAACTGGTCGCGAAGTAAAAAGACACAAGATCAATGCAAAACATGAGAGTATTGATCTCTACGGATTTAGCGGCACTTATTTTGTGATAATTGAAGCAGCAGCCGGGCTTTCTAAACCAGTTCAGGTGATTATTCAGTAGTACGGCTGGCTAGTTCGTATTCGTAAAGGAGAAATAAATCCATGGAAATACTAGAACAACAAATCCCCATCAAGACCTACCAGTACATGAGGGTCACCTGCGGGCTATCGGCGAAATCTGACGAGGCCTGTGCGATTGGCCTGCCAAACTCACTTTATTCATTGATGATTAAAGAGGACGGCCAGGTCATTGGCATGGGCAGAGTCATTGGTGATGGCGGCTGTTTTTGCCAGGTGGTCGATATTTGTGTGCTGCCCGAGAAGCAAGGTAGAGGCCTGGGGAAGATTATCATGGAAAACATCACGAATTTCATCAAAACGCAACTCCCAAAATCGTGCTATACCAGCCTCATTGCTGATGGGAATACCTCCTTTTTGTATGAAATGTTTGGGTTTCAGGATACCTTACCGGCCTCGAAAGGAATGTATGTGAAGAACGACTAAGAGTATGTATAAATTTAGCAGGTATGCGAATCATCAAACCACCCCAAAGCATCGTCAAACACCACCGTCGAGAAAAGGCCGTGTTTCTGGCAGGATCGATAGAAATGGGAAAATCAGCCAACTGGCAAGCGGAGGTCGAAAAGTACTTCGAAGCCCTACCGGCCTATACGCTTTTGAACCCGCGAAGAGATGACTGGGACTCATCCTGGGAGCAGGATTTTGAGAATCCCCAGTTCTATCAACAGGTGAGCTGGGAGCTGCGCGGACTAGACATGGCCGACGTGATCATCATGTACCTGGATCCGAATACGAAGTCGCCGATATCCATGCTGGAATTGGGCTTGTTTGCCAGTAGTGGGAAACTGTTGGTGTGTTGCCCA
>SPJK01016610.1_pt1 | contig 28679 bp, 34 predicted proteins | sample 3741771 | NCBI WGS metagenome assembly SPJK01 (sample SAMN10925997, study PRJNA522277) | cold seep metagenome | isolation source: Elba SIP-enriched marine methane seep metagenome, extraction at timepoint T2 | place: Italy: coast of Elba, Mediterranean Sea
CTGAGTTGAATTCACCCAATCATTCACTCAGGAGAGCACGATGAGTATCGAACTCAAAATCAAGATCAAGAGCCTCGCTGCAGAGGCGCGGATTATCCGCAAAGAAGAGGGCAAGCTGCATGGCATGCGCAAGTGGGGATTACAGCATCATCGAACTACCGTGGTTCGTGATGCAGCTCGACGGACACTGGTGGCATATCAGTATCTGCGAGGACGAGACTGGGAATCCTCTGCTTCTCGCGACGTGGTTGTTCAGAAGCGCGACTGGCCCGCCATCGAAAAGATGATCAAGAAGTATGGCAAGCCTGATCAGGCAGCTGACTGGATGAAACTCGCAGCTTAGCGCAGCATGGGGTAAGCTCCGTCGCGTGGGTGCCTGTTGACCTGATCAGGAGCACGCGATGTCGCTTACCCCGACTCAGCTCAGTGAGCTGCAAACTATTGTCGAAACACTCCGTACGGAGTTCCCCAACTCGGATGACGATCTCTGGCAGGCCGCTATACGCTTGCAGAAGGGAGGCCTTGGCCCGGTAACGGGTACTGGAGGCCAACCTGCTTTTGATGCTGCGGTAGCAGACATCGTCGAAGAGGCTGAGCAGATTGCGACTGTTCAGGGGCGACAAGGTGGCCCCGGAGCTTCCGTAGACGCTGCTGTCTTCAATGTCGTCCCCATCGAGGGCGAACTTCCTGCAGGCAGTGTCGGTGATGCGATCTACATCGACACCGCACCCAACACTTACCTCGCGACCGACGTCATCGAGATGACGCCTGCAGGACCGAACTCGGTCGTGCTATCGGAAGTGGGCACGCAAGTTGCGCGCACAGTCACGGCTGCGAACGGTGGTTTGGAGATCAACAACCTGAGCACAGGTGCTGGCTTCGAGCGCGTCCTGACGACAGCGGACTTGGGTGGGGGCACGACTGTCAATCCCGGCACAGCTGACGGCGAGACTCTGGTCTGGGACAACGCGGGCTCTCAGTACAACGCGTCGGGACGCTTCATCAATGACGAAGCAGCCAACCGATTCGACTTCTTCAATGCGACTGCCGACCGACTGCGCCTCACGCTCAATGCGACCGATGTGCGGTTCAACTGGAATAACTCGACAGGTGAGATCTATTTCGAGAACGAAGTCGAGATGCGGTCAGGCGACGCCATCACCTTCCGCTCGTCAGTTAACGACGGCAACACTGGACGCATTCGCTACAACGACGCAGCCGGTCTCGAAATTTTCACGAACACAGGCCGCAACATCTACATCAGTCGTGCGGCCTCAGTAAAGGCCACATTCGAGAACCAGCATGTCAGGATCGAAGAGCCGCTGAGTATTCTTGAGCGCGCTGCTGCGGAATTCGATACTGCGGCCTATGGTCAGATCTGGATTCGCAATGACGTTCCGAACACGCTTATGTTTACGGACGATGCCGGTACCGACTTTGTTGTTGGTGGCGCATTGGCTCCGACTGTTCCGGCAGGTACCGATGAGCAGACGCTCGTCTACATCGGCACAGCACTGACAGCCACGTCGTTCGTGGAGCACGACAATCAGAACATCATTCGCATCAATGACCAGTTCGCTGAGACCCACACGTGGACGTACAACGGTGGTGGTGGTTCGATTCTGACCTTCACGAGCACGAACATCGCTGATGTGCAAGTCCCGGTGACGTTATCGGTTATCGCGTCAGGCGGCGACAGGATGCGGTTGCTGCATACGAACAACTTGGTCACGTTCGATACGGACGGCACCGCTCCGGTTCTGCGTATAGGCTTTGACCGCATGGACATGTTCCAAGGTGCAGCCCTGCGCTTCCTCGAAGTCGGTGGTCTCGAACCGATGGACATGTCGAACAACGGCACCTATGTCCTGATGAGCTTCAATGCCGCGACTCGCGGTTTGAGACTCGACAATTCGGCGTCGATCTATCTCGAAGAAAGAGCTGCAGCGAACACGGATCAGGCGGCTTACGGTCAGCTCTGGGTACGCAATGACACGCCGAATGTTCTCGTGTTCACCGATGATGCCGGAACAGACTTTGTCCTGAACGCTGCCCCGACACCAACCTTTGCCGCGACAGGTTTTGAGATTCGCAGTGCAGGTAATACCGATGCGGAAGCACGGATCCTCGAATTCACGCATCAGGACTCGACGCGCCGAGCGTTCATCGGTCACGATGGCGCGACTCGGTTCGACGTAGTAAACGAGATCCTTGGTGCGAACATCTTGGTTGGCTCACTGGATGCTGGCGGCACTTTACGGCTGGCGCTGAACGCAGACCCGGACTCAGCAACCGAGATTCGCGGCGACACTGATCTGAACCTGACATCTGCAGCCGGTACGAATATTTTGCAGTTGGCTGCAGACGGTCAGCTTCGTCACGAAGAGACAGTCAGTTTTCTCCAGATAGCCGCTGCTCAAGCAGACGAAGCAGGACGCAGTCAACTCTGGGCACGCAACACGAGCGACGGTGAGTTGGTTTTCACCGACGATCAAGGGCTCGACCAGAACCTTTCGTCGTCGCTGTACTTCAACGGTGCGGTGAAAGCATCGGGACAGCTGATTGGTCTCGACATCACCGGCAACTTGTACGTGAACATCTCCGGTCAATCGATCTACCTCGGCGAAAAAGCCAGTGCGAATATCGATCAGGCAGGTGATGGTCAGCTCTGGGTCCGAAGTGATGTCCCGAACAATCTGATGTTCACGGATGACTCCGGCAACGACTTCCTCGTTGCAGGTACGGGCGCAGGAGCCGACATCTCTGCAGGGTCTAACCTGATCTCTGGCACCAGCTTCGTCGCAGTTGCAAACGTGTCGCCTGAGATCAACACGGATTACTTCGTGATGGCTTCTGTCGAGGTGACTGCACCTGCAGCGGACGACATGAACATCCAGTTCACCATCGACACGAACGCGCGCTTCTACGGCACATTGACGAACACCGAAGATGACAGCACACAGATCATCGAAGGTCAGACGGCTGAAGTCGTCACAAACAACGTGCTCGTTCCTACGAGCGGCTCCGCAACTCCTGCTGGTACGTACGTCACGATCATTGGTCGTCTCATCATGGGTGCGACGACAGGTACGATGTCGCTGCGTTGTGCCAAGAACGCCGATACCGGCGCAGACGGCTTTGCCATTCGCGGCGCAATCAAGCTAATTCCGATTGATCCGCAATGATCCGACTCGCACACTACATCCGCTGGGTTCTTGAGCTGTTCGTGCTCTGGGTCTTCGTTTATCCGGAGACCGGACCATGGACGACGTTCGCGCTCACAATGATGACTATAGGTATCGAGTGGGACTACTTGACCGGATTGCGCGGTAAAGCTCCCGTGAAATAATTTTCTAGCTGTGTTATAATGAGCGTTCCCGTGAAAACTCGAGGAGCACTCAGATGCCAACAGCAAGGGACTACAATCGTGTAGTTGAGAAAATCTGGGACGAGCAATCGACCCTGAAGCAACGCAACAATGTTCACCCCAACCTCGCGTGCAATTACATCCGCGCGTTCTACAAGCAGGTGACGGGGCGCAAGTTCCCTTACAAGAACATCCACATCGGGTCGGGCAACCGGCGCACGTGGACGGACAGTAAGGGCTTCTGCGTCAACCCTGACCAAGGGTGGCACGACATCAACCACGACATGAGCCACTGGCTCGAACGTCGTCTCACAGGTGCGGCACACAGTGACAGTCACCTCCGACTGGAGCGTGATGGAGCTGCGCTGATCTGCAAGCGCTTCCTGCGCGACGAACCTTACGTCGAGCCGAAAAAGGAAGTGGACGTGGTGGCGAAACGTGCCGCCAGTGTCGATGCCCGCATCAAGAAATGGGAGACCAAACTGAAGCGAGCGACGACCGCTTTGAAGAAGCTGAAGCGTCAGAAGAAGTACTACGACGCCAAGCTGGCAGAACGGGGCTCCTAGCGAGCCCCTCTTTTTTGCGCTACTCTCGCGTGGCACCCTTGGTCAACCGCAAAGGAAGTCACCATGCGATACCTACTTGTCCTGCTTTGCTTCTTCGCCCTCCCCGCTGCTGCCGCTGATGTCACCCTGACATGGTCATGGCCCGATTCGTACTGTCCCCAGCCGGGGCAGACCCTCGGTGATCCACTGGACATTTCCGACATCGCAGCCGCCGAGATCTATATCGCAACCGCACCGATTCCACGTGTGCCGGGGGCATGCGGACCCGAGTCCGACGTGCCGCCCAGCGGCGCAGTGATACAACAGGTGACGACCCCGGACACCTCCGTGGTGATCGATCTGGATTGCGGAGCCACGTACCACTTTGTCATGCGACTACAAGACGTGAACGGCGAATGGTCGAACTTCAGCGCTGAGGCTGAGCGCATCGTTGACTGCGGAAGACCCGGCGTACCGATTATCATCTCGTTGTCGTAAGGTGGGCGCGTGGGCCAAGTCATATCGCTCAACTTTGGGCTGGTCCATCAGCCGCCAGAATTCGAATACGACTTCGATTTTGAAGATCTCGAAGATGAGATAAAAGAACAACTCCCGGAGGACACTGCAGAAGTACTGCAGATGTTCTCCGAGGAGGATCTGCACTTCCTGCGTTGGCGCATCTGCTGGCAACGCATGGCACGTGCCAAGCAGCTGCCGCCCGAAGAATTCCTTTCGATGCAGAAGCACATCTGGCTGATCAGGTCAGGTCGCGGCTTCGGTAAGACCCTAACTGGCGCAAACTGGATCGGTGAACAGGCGTGGCTGTATCCGAGCTTCTACGCTGTCGTCTCCCCCACGCACGATGATGTTCGATACACCTGCTTCGAAGGACCGACAGGTTTGTTGTCAGTCATTCCCCCGCAGCTCATTCATGATCGTAACCAAGCCCTGCCTTCCCTCACCCTGAAGAACGGGTCGATCATTCGTGGGTTTGCGGGGGATACTCCTGAGCGATTACGTGGACCGCAGCACGCAGCCATCTGGGCGGATGAGATCGCATCGTGGAAGTATCCGCAGGAAGCGTGGGACAACATGATGTTTGGCCTGCGTCTGGGCGACACGCCCCGCATGTGCGTAACGGGTACGCCGAAGCCGACTCCATTCGTGCGCAGATTGCAGACGGACAAGCGCACCGTGGACGTGGTCGGTGCGACGTACGAGAACCGGGAGAACCTGACCTCCTACTTCTTCGAGTCGATTGCCAAGTACGAAGGCACGCGTGTCGGTCGGCAGGAGATCCACGGCGAGGTGCTGGATCCGGAAGAGGAAGGGTTCGTCAAGCGCAGCCAGTGGCGCGTCTGGCCGAAAGACAAGCCGCTGCCGAAGTTCAGCTTCATCGTCATGTCCATCGATCCGGCGTTCAAAGAGAAGAACTACGACAAGCGCAAGATGGAGAACGATCCGACAGCGTCCAGTGTGTGGGGTGTGTTCATGCAGCCGCGCGAAGGTAAGCCACCGATCCCGCACGTCATTCTGCTCGATGCATGGGAAGACTGGCTTGGTTTCCCGAATCTCGTGCGTCGCATCAAGAAAGAGATGACCTTCACCTACGGTGACTCAGACGAGCCTCTCGTGAAGGCAATGATCAAGCCTAAACGGGAGCGTGCAGGTCACCAAGGACGGCGTGCTGACATCATTTTGATCGAAGAAAAAGCGTCAGGCATCTCGATTCGGCAGCAGCTCGCCGAAGAGAACATCTTGACTCACGGCTACAATCCGGGTAATGAAGACAAGTTGACGCGGTTGCATTACGTCTCTCCAATGTTCGCAGCCGGTCGGGTTTGGGCAGTCGAGTCGGAGATCAATCCGGGGCAATTCAAAACATGGGCGGATCCACTTATCTCGCAGGTGTGCTCCTACGTTGGTCCCGGCAGCGTAGAGAGGGACGATCTGCTCGACACTGCCACTCAGGGACTCCGCCTTCTCATGGATAAATTCTTCGGACCATTCACCGTGGTAGACTCCGTCGAGTCTCGCGAACGTGCGCGGGCACAGGAAATTGCGGAGCGACGGTTGAAGAAGAAGGAAAATCCCTATGGTTGACAAGACCATCTTGCTCGACCTACCAGCAACTACGCTGCCTGAGACCTCAGAGCTGCGTTCCATCAAATGGTGCGACGGACACTGGAGCGAGCTGATGTTCGCCCTGAAGGACCGGGGCATCGACGACCAGATTGCAGAAACAGCCGAACAACTCAACGCAAAGTTCGCCTCCGGGGAGCTAGACCCCTGCTGGGAAGCCGCCAACATGATCAATATGGGCGCGCTCGAAATCTTCGGCCCTGACAAGATTGTCGAAGAAAACGCCGGATGCCCTGTCTGCGCATTCGCGAACGTAGTCCAGCACGCAGCTGACCTGATGCATGCCAAGTACGGGAGCCTCAACTGATGGCGACACCTGAAGACCAAGTAGGCTCAGTCGAAGAATTCACGGACGTACAAGACAAAGTCGTCGATACCGATGACGGTGGCGCGATTGTCACAGTCGGCGAAGACGAATCAAAACGCCCTGACAAAAACTGGTTCGACAACATTGCGGACGACTTCGAAGATGCGGTCAAAGGCAAGATAGCAACCCGGCTTCTGGAAGACATCGACCGCGACAAGCGAGCGCGAGAGAAGCGGGAGAAGGACTACGAAGAAGCGATCAAGCGTACGGGACTGGGCAAGGAAACACCCGGTGGGGCGGATTTCGAGGGAGCATCTAAAGCGGTACATCCCATGCTCACCGAAGCCGTGGTGGATTTTCAGTCGCGGGCCATCAAGGAGCTGATGCCCCCGAACGGTCCCGTGAAGACATACATTCCCGGTGACAACCCTGATGTAGATCGCTTCAAGAAAGGCGAGCGCATCAAGAACTACATGAACTGGCAGTTCCTGAAACAGATGCCAGATTTCAGAACGGAGCTAGAGCAGCTCTTGTCACAAACGCCGCTGGGTGGGTCGCAGTTTCTGCGCCTCGTCTGGGATGACCAAAAGAAACGTCCGGTGCCACAGTTTTGGCCTTCTGACGACGTTTACATTCCCTACGCGGCCTCGAACTTCTACACCTCAGATCGAGTTACCTTCGTCGATCACATCACCGAATTCGAATACGAACAGCGCGTCAAGAGCGGCATGTACTCTGATCTCGGCACCGAGATGATCAAAGCAGGTGCTGTCGATGAAGAGTCACGACCACAGAAAGCTACCGACGCTGTAGAAGGCAAAGAGAAGTTGCAGGCGTACAACGAAGACGGACTGCACAACATCTACGAAGTCAACTGTTTCTCGGACGAACTGGAAGAGGGCAAGAAGTACTGCCCATACCGCATCACCATTCACGGACCTTCTCGGAAGATATGCGCAATCAACCGTAACTGGGAGGAGGAAGATGAGACCAAGCTGAAGTTGGACTGGGCTGTAGAGTTCCCATTCATCCCGTGGCGTGGTGCAGGCTCCGTGGGCCTCGGTCAAATGATCGGGAGTCTGTCCGGTGCGGCGACGGGGGCTCTACGCGCCCTTCTCGATTCCGCGCACATGAACAACTTGCCTACGCTGATTCGCCTCAAGGGCGCGAACTTCAGTGGGCAGAGCAAAGAACTACGCGTTGCAGCTATCACTGAAATCGAAGGCGGAGTAGCAGGTGACGACATCCGGAAGCTGATCATGCCGGTGCCGTTCAACCCACCGTCAAATGTATTGCTGGAACTGCTTGGCGTGGTAGATGGTCTGGGCCGAGGTTTGGTCCAGACCACTTTTGAAAAACTGGGTGAGCAGAGCACGCAGATGCCAGTCGGCACGACACTGGCACTGATCGAAGAAGGCATGACTGTCTTCAGCGCAATTCACCTGCGCATGTTCCAAGCCATGGACAAGGTCCTCGACATCCTGTGCCGCATCAACAGGATGTATCTTGACGAGGAGGAGCTGAAAGATGAACACGGTACTCTGCTTGCTTATCGTCGTGATTTTGATCCGCCTTATGATGTCTCGCCGGTAGCCGATCCGGAGATCTTCTCTGACGTTCAACGCATGGCGCAGCTGCAGGTCATTGCTGACCGCGCTGCCCAGATGCCAGAGATTTACAACGTCAAGGAAGTCGAGAAGCGGATCCTCGAACGAACCAAGATCCCGAATCCTGACGAACTGCTCTTACCGGATGACACACCGGAGGAGACGAACGCTGTTAACGAGAACGCAGCGATGACCATGGGGAGACCCGTGGCAGCGTTCCCGAGCCAAGATCACTTGGCCCACTTGCAGGTGCACCTCGATTACGCGATGTCACCTGCACTGGGCATGAACCCGCTTATCGCGCCGCGCTACATCCCCATGCTGATGGGACACATCATCGAGCACGTAGCGCTCTATTACGTTTCGTACAACGTTGATCTGCTCAAAGCAGCCAGCGGAATGGACGAAGACCAGTTCTCGCAGATGATGAAATTACGTGACCCGGAAGTGCGCAAAGAGATGGACAAAACTCTCGCGTACCAATCGTCCGAGGTCGTGCCTGCGATGGATCAGGTGCTGTCTGGATTGCAGCCGATCATCATGCAGCTGCAGCAGGTCATGCAGGAACTCCAGCCCGAAGAGCCACAGCCGCCGGTCGATCCGAACGCAATGGCTGCTATCGAGCAGGAACGCGAAGCCGATCAGGCCAGAGACGCACGCGAGCGCGAGCGCACACAACTTACTCTCGTAGACAAGCGCGAGCAGCGCGACTTTGAAAGAGAGAAGACGTTTATGGAGCTTGAGGCCGAGGAGCGACAGAAGGCTCTAGACGCTGCCCAAGACGACGCCCGCAAAGCTTCGGAGTACGCTGCTCGACTCGAAGAGCTGATGGAGCGCGAGAGGGCAGAGGACGAGCGTACTGAAATGAAAATCGCTTCCAGCGAGGTGATCAACGCTGACGATAATGCGACAGCGCTTCAAATCGCAGGCGTCAAGGCAGTGACTGATCGGCAGAAGATCAAGACCGGAACAGGGTCAACGAACCCCCGGCCTCGCACGGATACTTGACGAGTTGATCCGAGAAGCAGATCTTTGTCACAGGAGGCTGTTCCGCAAGGACTCCATATTTAACAGGAGAGCACACGATGAAAAGCAGAGGCGTAAAAGGTGAGAAGAGCCGCAGCATGGGCAAATACCCGAGCGGCGCTATCAATCAGCACAAGGCACTGGCGACAGGTTGCGGCCTGCGCAAGCCCAATACTGCCAACAAAGGTGGCGACGTGAACCTGAAAGGCGGCATGGGCAAAGGCGGGAAAATCTCGTCATCCGGCACGACCGGAGGCCCCCGTGGAGGCAAGGTGCCGAAGTCCACGATGACGCCCGCTTAGACTTTACATAAGGTTAGGGCTAGTATGTCCGTCGAAACTGTGATTTTGCAGAAGTTTCTGCAAAGGCTGAAGGAGGAGCAGTCCCAGTGCATCGCGTTGCTCGCGACACCGAAAGACAAGTCAGCTTTCGGATACGGAGAAGCAAGCGGCACCTATCAGGGGCTGTGTCGCGCCGAGCAGTTGTTCGAGGAAGTTGTTGGTGAAGAAGAAGACAGGGCCTAGGTGACCATGGTAGCAAGCGCAAGATCAGTTTTGGATTACGACTCAATCGAGCAGGCATTTCCGGAGGCCGACCCCGGTCTGGTACCGTTCGGCTCACGGGTTTTGGTTCAGAAGCGGTCGCCGCGCGAGGTCACCAAAGGGGGTATCGTGGTTCCGCACGAAACCCAAGAGACTGAGTTCTGGAACACTCAGGTCGCAAAAGTCATTACGCTTGGACCGGCAGCTTTCAAGAATCGCGACTCTCTGGAAGTCTGGCCTGAAGGTGAATGGTGTAAGGAAGGAGCCTACGTACGCGTGCCGAAGTATGGCGGCGACTAATGGTTCGTTGACCTTGACGACATTCAGCGGCAGGCAACGGGCGCGGACAAAGCTTGCTTCGTGCTCTACAACGATCTCGACCTCATCGGCGAGATCACTTGCAACCCCTTGGACGTCATCGCTTATCTGTAGGAGGTAAAGCATGTCCGGTGAAAACGAAAACCCTAACGACGAGCAGGAAGAAGAATTCGTTGCCGTCGAAGACGAAGAGCAACTCGGTGAAGGGCACGAGGATGACGACGGTGAACTGGAGCCGCAAGACGAACGTCTAGCGGGCGACCAAGAAGATCCCGACGACAAGCGAGAGCGTCGTCGTTCGGAGAACAAAACTCGTCGTCAACGCCAGAAGGAAGCGCGCGACCGTACCGAGCGCGAGTTAAATTTCCTGCGTCAACGCAACGAGACTCTGGAACAGCGCTTCAGCAGGTTTGAGCAAGAGACCGATGCTCGCATTGCGGGCAGCGAAATCAACAGTATCGAGCAGGGCATCAATAAAGCCCGGTCTGACTTGGCACTTGCCAATCAGGTCATCGAACAAGCGGTCGCGCAGAACGATGGTAAGTACCTCGCTGAGGCACTTGATCATCGCGACACGATTCGCGACCAGCTGCGGGACATGGAGCAGGCGAAAGACTACCTCGCTCAGCCCGTACAGCGTCAGCAGGCGCAGACACCACGAGACTTAGATCCTCGTCACGTTGCGCACGCACAGCAATTCATGGTCGATAACGACTGGTGGGATCCCGCTGGACGTGACCCAGACTCGAAGACAGTGCTGGAGATCGACCGTTCACTGGTCCAAGAGGGTTTCAACCCCACGGACAGAGAATACTGGGACGAGCTACGTGCTCGTACCGAAGAAGCATTACCCAGCCGGTTTGATTCGCGAGCCGGTAACCAAGGCGGCGACGGAGGGGGCAACGGTCAAGCTGCTCCCCGCAATCGCGGGCCACAGTTCCGAACTGGTGGACGGGAACGTCCGCTGAAGAAGAACGAGGTTTACATCAGCCCCGAGCGTAAAGAAGCAATGATCGAGGCAGGGGTATGGGACGATCCAGTGCTCCGCAACAAGTATCTGAAGTCCTACGCGACTTACGATGCCGAAGCGGCTGAGGGAGCATAATCATGGTAGCGAAGAGAAAAAGTGACACGAGACTGAATTCCGATCAATCGGGAGTACGCGCAGATCGTCACATGAGCGATAGGAATGTGACGCAAGACCGGGCACTGTCAGACGATGAGAGGGTTGCTGAGTTTCGCCAGCAGTATTTCCAATCTGCATTGCCAGACATTCCAAAGATCGATGGTTACCACGTTTGTTGGCTGACCACGGACAACCCGCGCGACCCGATTCATGCACGCATTCGGCTGGGCTATGAGCCGATCAGGGCGCATGACATCCCCGGCTGGGACCATGCGTCCATCAAGACCGGCGAGTGGGAAGGCTGCATTGGTGTTAACGAGATGGTGGCGTTCAAGCTGCCCCTCGAACTGTACGAGCAGTACATGTACATCAATCATCATGAGCAACCTCTTTCCGAAGAGGAGAAGCTCAGCAGCCAGCTCCGTGCGATGGAAGCTGAGATGAACGCCGCCGCGAAACGCGGCACCGTTTCTTTGGAACTGGAAGATGGCACAGCAGCGTTGGGAGTGGCACCGGAGCCTCCCGCGTTCGCTTCGGCGACAGGGGAGACCTCGGACGAGTATTAACTTAACCGGAGGTTTTCGCTATGAGTTCTGTAGCTTCTCCGTTCGGGTTGAAACCGGCGTTTCATCCATCTGGCATCATCCGCCAGTTGCAATCGACGATTGTGTCGGGTCACCCAACGGATATCTTTCAATTTTCACCGGTTGCTATCGCGGCATCAGGGGCACTGGAAACAGTAGCTCCCGGTAACCCGGTCATCGGCTCCTTCATGGGCGTCGAATGGACGGGCACCGACGGACGTCGGCGCGTTGGTAATCGCTGGGAGGCGAACACGGTAGGGACGGACATCGTTGCCTACTACACCGAAGATCCATACCTCATCTACGAGATACAAGCAGACCAGTCTGTTGCTCTCGCTGATGTTGGTGCGCAGTTTGACTTCTCCGCTCTTGGTGGCAACACCACGACTGGTCTGTCGAACGTTGCACTGGCAGTAAGCGGTGGCGCAGGTACGGACTGCCGGATCCTCGGTGTAAACCCGGCGGCTGACAACGGCTTTGGTGACGACTTCACCATTGTCCAAGTTCAGCTTTCTGACCACCAGTACGTCGCAGCTCGCGCAGCGATCTAACTGACAACTGAAAGGAGTTAAATCATGGCAGTGCCAATGAGAAGTACTGACTTCCGATCAATTGTCGAGCCGATCCTTAACGAGACATTTGACGGAATCTACAACCAACGTGCCGACGAGTGGAAAGGCGTCTTCACGGAGCGAAAGGGTACGCCCCGTAGCTACCATGAAGAGCCGGTCCTGTACGGTTTCAACGCTGCACCGGAGATGCCTGACGGCACCCCGGTCACATTCGACGCTGGCGGCGTGCTGTTCATTCAGCGCTACGTCTACAAGGTCTTCGGTCTCGCGTTCGCGCTGACTAAAGTCCTCGTCGAAGATGGCGATCACATCCGCATCGGTCGGATCTACTCTGAGCATCTCGCTCAGTCGATGATCGAGACCAAGGAGACACTGTGTGCGAACATCCTTAATAGGGCGTTCAACGGTGCCTTCGTCGGAGGTGACGGTGTCGCGCTGAACGTGACGAATCACCCGATTGCACCGGGTGGTACGGCTGGCGGCGTATTCTCGAACCTGCTCACGACCGCTGCGGCTCTGTCGCAGACGTCGCTCGAACAGATGCTCATCCAGATCCGCAACGCTGTTGACAACAACGGCAAGCGCATCCGGTTGCAGCCTCTCAAGATCGTCACTGGTCCGTCGCAGGTCTTCCAAGCTGAGGTCCTCTTGAAGTCTGTCCTGCGTGCAGGAACGGCGAACAATGACATCAACCCGATCCTGTCCATGGGGCTTCTGTCTCAGGGTCAGGCCAACCTGTCGCGTATCACTAGCACGACTGCATGGTGGGTCCAGACGGACGCACCGCGTGGTTTGCAGATGATGATGCGTCGTGGGTTGGAGAAGTCGATGGAAGGTGACTTCGAGACCGACAGCATGCGGTACAAGTCCACGGAACGTTACATTCCGGACTGGACCGATCCGCGCGCCGTCTACGGCACACCGGGGCTCTAAGCCTCAATCCACAGAAGGGTGGGGGGCAGACGTGAAATGCCCCCCTAACTTCTCCAGACGCGAAATGGAGATCCCACTATGGGCTTTGTAAATATTCAAAACACGAACTTCGAAAACGGAGTAACCAACCGCAACGCTGCCGACATGTTCGGCTCGATGGAGCAGTTGGATCCGACGAAGTACAACAATTTCTTCGATGACTTCCATACCCCGGTAGCAGCAGCACTGACGCTTGCCGGGTACGAAGACATCGCAACCGGGTCGGTTGCTGCAGGCGTATCACAAGTATCGTCTGTCCAGCTGACCACAGGTGCAGTAGCGGGCAACGCTGCTATCACCGCAACCACGTCGAAGGGCTTCGACGCTCAGGCGAATCAGGAGACTGGGCCGCAGTATTTCCGTGCTCGTGCAGGGCTGGGAAGTGTCGCGGATTCGATCTTCATCGCTGGTCTGGCCGATGCCATCACTGGCATTACGCCGGATGACGGCGCGTTCTTCGAGATCGCCGACACGCTGGACACTCTCAGCTTTGTCGTACGTTCCGGTGCTGCGGAAGTTGCACGGGCGGACGGTATTGCGACGGCTGTCGATGACGAGCTGTTCACCGTTGAGTACTACTTCGACGGCATCAGTCGGTACTACTACGGTGTCAATGGCACACCGCTGGGCTTTGTCGAGCCGACTGCGCTTCCGACAGACGAACTTGCGCCGACATTCGGTCTTATCGCCGGAGCGGGTGCAGGTGGGGCTGTTGACTGCGAAGTGGACTACGTCTTCGCTGCTCAGCTGAGGGGGTGATCCATGGGCTTCCTTGACTTAGAGGTAACTCGCGTCGAGAACGGCGTCACTAATCGTGGCGACGACAATATCTTCAACGCGTTGCGTTGTGCAGATCCCTCGGTCTACTCGCAGTACTACAACGACTTCCTGTCATTCAATACGGTCGTACCGGGTGCACAGCCTGACCAAACCGTAGAAGGTGTCTGGAACGTTGGCACCTTGTTCGGTACGGCAAGCGCAGGCTCTGTGAACTACTTCGGTGGTACTCAGGGCATCGGTGGCCGCATCATCAACTCGACAGGTGCGACGCTCAACGACGACATCGTCTGGGAGTTCGGTGGCAGGCCTTTTGCTTTCCCGAGAGGCAAGAAGTGCTTCTTCAAGGTGCTCGCCAACATCGAGAACGTTGCTGTGCCGCTGGTTAACATCGGCGTCCGAAATGCTGGCAACGCGCAGGCTCCTCAGAATGCGGTGTGGTTTACCAAACCTGCTGGAGTGAGCTTCTTCGACCTGAACTGGGATCGATCCGGTAACAGCGCTTCTCTGGGATTGACCTCTCCCGTGCTCACGGATGAAGACGACTTCGAGGTGTCGTTCTACTACGACGGCGAAAGCAGCATCTTCGCATCGGTCAACGGCACCGTATTGGGTAGGGGCGAGATTACAGATGCGAACTTCCCGTACAGCGATCTCGTGGGGAATCTCATACCGTTCCTCTACATCCAGAACGGTGCGGCGTCTGCAGAGCGTATCGACTTTGACCTGATCTTCTGGGCCATGGAGCGCGATCAAATCGGACTGGAGATTTAATCATGAGGCCTATCTACCAAACGGTCACGGGAGTCGGAGTCTCACCTCCGATTGTCATTGACCAATACATCGGGTCCACGTCTATCGCGGTAGGGTGCATCATCAGTGCGACGGCAACGTATACCGTCCAACACACGTTTGACGACGTGTTCGATGAGAACTTCAACCCTGCGACAGCGACGTGGTTTGACACACCGGGCTTTGATGGTCCAGAAACAACGAACCAAGATGGCACTATCGTGTCGCCTCCTTCAGCCGTTCGGTTGAATGTGTCGGCGAGCACTGGTGACGTCCAGATCGTTGTCAGACAAGCAGGAGCAGTATCATGAGCATAGGGCAGTCGGGGGTTGGCCCCCAAGGGCTCAGTGCTTCTACGCTGGAGCTGCTCGCTAATCCCAACAAGCTGGAGAAAACTCTCCAGTCTTTGCGGGACGCGCAGAAGCAAGCACAGGATGTGATCGCTCTCGCAGGCCCAGCCTCTGAGATCGTCACCATTCGTGCAGAGGTAGATGCACTGAAAGCCTCGGCTGAAGAGGCGAACGCCAAAGCGTTGGAAGACGCAGCGGCTATCGTCGAAGAAGCCAACAACCAAGCTACGCTGATCAAAGACAAAGCCAGACAGAAGGCAGCAGAAGTCGCCAACGAGTATGCGGATGAGGCCGCTGAAAAAAATAAATTACTCGATGAGCGGGAAAGAGCTATAGCTGCCGTGGAAAGCAAGTTGGATCAGCGAAAAGCGACGCTACAAGGTGAACGTGAGCAGATCACGCGAGCCCAAGACCAACTCGATGCACGTGGAGCAGAGCTTGACGCTCGCAGTGTTGAGTTGGATGACCTTAACGCCAGCCTTCTGCAGGAGAAGACTAAGCTCGCCGAGCTGCGCGAGCATCTGACTAGCGCATTGGGGTAAAACATGGCTGGTAGCGCTATCGTTTCCGGCAACGGGGTCGTAATGATCCCTATCCCCGAAGGGGGAGCTACCGGCGAGGTTCTCACCAAGCTCAGTAACGAAGACTACGACTTCGACTGGGCGGCAGGGGGTGGTGGCGCAGGTAACCTGCAACAGGCGTACGATAACGCCACCGCTCCTCCTCAGATTACGCTCAATGCGACGCCTGACCCGTTCACTGTTGATGCTTCTGTTGCTGGCGATATATTTGCTCTGCGTGATGCTGCCAATGCTGATCTTGTTCGTGTCGGAGACACGGGTGCAATCCTTCTTCAGCTGACCTCGACCACGCAGGCCTTGGGCATCATGACGATGACCACGGTGCAGAAGAACGCGATTGCCAACACTGCTGGTGCGGTCGTCTACGACACCGACCTCGGTCAGTTGCAACAGAACGACGGCGCAGGCTGGTCCACACCGGGCGCAGGCCTGACCACACTGCAGAACGCGTACGACAATTCATTGGGCGCAAACCCGATGATTCTGCTCGACGCAGTTCCGACACCTATCTCGATTCGGGCATCGGTTTCTGGTGCAGTCTTCGAGGTCGAGGATGTTGGTGCTGCGAACACGATGTTCCAGATCGACGCCGATCCTGACCTCATCACGATGCGTACCGGTGTCACCATTGCAGACGCGTTCATCAACGGTGGCGCAGCCGTATCACTCACCTTGTCTGACACGTACACGCAGACGGGCGCGTTCATCGGTGGTGGCATCCTGTCGAACGGCACCGTCACGACCGGCGTCAGCACGACATGGATCTGGGCTCTGTTGCAAGAGTCGAAGAGGTACCAGATCAACATCAACCCGGCGTTCGCTGCGTTCACACTGTTCAATGCGCTCGCCACTATTGCGAACCTCGGTAACTTCAACCTCGTTCAAGCCATCATCCTCAACAACGGTGTGGCTCATGCGAGGACGACAGCTGGAACCAGTACAACCGCGCAGAACATCGGACTGAGTCACTCACCTCAAACCCGTGCAGAAGTTGCTGGTGCGGTAATGACCAAGACGACAGGTGACCAAGGCGTCACCAGCCGTCCGACGTATTCGACAGTCGCAGGCTCTACAGTCAACTTCGGCACGACACGTGGCTTATGGGTTCGCGACATCGCTGTTGCACTATTCCAGCCCGGTGCAGGCACTGAAAACGTCACTGCGCACGTCGCAGTCGAAGTCGATGCACTGGTCACAGGCGGCAATATCACGAAGCGTGCATTGCGCTCTGCTCTGACAGCGGCGTCTAACACGCTGATGATCGAGAACACTGGCGGCGCAGCATCAGACTTCGGTGCTGGCTCGCTCCACTTCGATGACAACGCGAACGTCAACTTCGGTAACACAGTCGCCGCGCCGGATGTATCGACAGCATGGAATAGCGTTCTGTCGTCGTGGCAGTTCGCGTTTGCGCTCAATGCGTCGCAGCTTCAGTGGAGCAACCCAGCAACCAATCGCTTCCTGTTCGATAACAGTGGCGACAGCACGGACGGTGAATACAACTTCAACTGCGCACGATTCAGCTTAGGTGCTCAAACCGGTGCTGTCGGCAATCAGGTCGGCGTGTTCGTCACTCCGGCTCGTACGATCACGGTCGCAGGTGACTGGGCTGACTTCCTACTCACGCAAGCGAACTCACTGACGGTCAACGCGCTTGCAATGGGTCGTGTCAGCGCGTGGGTCATCAACCCGGTTAGCTACGCTGCAAGTACTGGTTCGGTCGCTAACGCGGACACATTGACAGTCGGTGGATTCCCAACGAGTTCACCGGGAGTAACGATCACCAATCGGCAGTCGCTGAATGTAATCGGTGGACGTTCACGTCACGCGGCTGTCATGTCTTACGATCCACGTACACCGGGTGCGCTAGCTGCAGGTGACACCAACGATTACTCAGGCCTGCTCACAGGTACTGCGAATAACGGCATGCGTCACTTCGTACGTCTGGAAGGTGACGGTGCAGGCACCTCACGTATCACAGGTATCGACGCAACAGCTGCCCAAGACGGTGATTGCTTCAAGCTCTGTAATGTCAGCGCGAACAACGTCACGCTGGGCGACCAGAACGTCGGTTCGGTTGCAGCCAACCGCATCATCACTGGCACGGGCGCGGACTACATCCTCGGTGCCGATGAGAATTGCGAAATCATTTACGACGCGACGACTGCTCGTTGGCGTCTACTGTATGGAACGGGGGCATGACGAGACGATTCGACACAGTCTTCCGCAACATTCAGGTGTTCGAGACGACCATTGATTTTCCTAACGTCGGCTCAAATGCCACTGTCTTCGTGGACGTGGCTGTTACACTCGCGCAGGGCACGGAGGTCATCAGCTTCGCACCGATCACGGACGCGACCAGTATCGATGACTTGATCGTGCAGGTATTTGTCCCAGTGACGAACGTCCTGCGCTTTACGTTGAACAACAATACAGCGGGTGCGATTGACCCGGTTGCAATCACTTTCCGCATCGTGACCGGCGAAGTGAACCCTGACTTAGTGGTGGTTGTATGATCCAAGACGCATATCAGGCAGGCATCGACGCAGTCGTTGCTGACAACACACTCAACCGAGGCGGCTTCGTTGACGCCATGCAGACGGTGATCACGGACGGGCTCTCGAACGCCGAGGGCAATGCGTACGTGGATGCAGTCGCGGCTGAGTTCAACAGGCTTGGGCAGATCAACAATCCGACGTACAACAATCTGCGCAACAACATCATCGCGGATCCGGTGCTTCATCGATCTCTGTGGGATGCGCTTGCAGTGTCACTTAATGCACTGCCAGAAGCTGAGCCCGTTATTCTTGCGGGGCAACTGACGCAACTGCGAGATGAACGCGACAATGTCGATGCAGCGCTAACGCGCAGCGACGATCTAATTGCTGCCGAACCCGGTGGCACAGTTGGACGATTGATCAAGGAAGTACTGCGCAACGGCAAGCAGCTCCTGCGCCAGCGTAAGCAGGAACTCCGGGATCAGATTCGTAACATCACAGGAGACCCAGACTCATGAAGAAAAGTAGTGGTGGACTACAGTACGTGAAGGACTTTTCCTTCCCGGCTGATCAGGGCTTCACTGGCTCCGCAGGCAGGTCCGAAGTTAAGGGCTACATGCGTGGCGGATCGGTGAAGAAGGGGCGTAACAAACCCAACACGAAGTCGAAGCGTGCCAAGGGCACGACGGCTGCAGCCATGGGCGGCTACATGGGTCCAGAGCGTGAGATCACCGTCGATGACGTTAAGATCACGACGCCTGCTCGACCCGGCATGAAGAAGGGCGGCTCGACGCACGAGAAGCTCGTGAGGCACGGTGCAAAGATGGGCTATGCCTACGGAGGCATGGTCAAAGGTCGCAAGAACAGCATCGGTGCTACGCCGGATGACGTTGGTCTCAAGAACTGGGACAAGCACAAGAAGAAGAATACTTCGGATCGCTTCAAGATGAAGAAGGGCAAGCAGGACACCATGGATACTGGTGTGCAGCCTGCACGACGTGGCAAGAATGCTCGCAGTGCACAGGAAGCAGAAGCTGGTGGCACTGGCCGACTGAAGCCGGGACTAGCGAGAGGTGGTCTTGCGAAAGCTGTCCACGCTGTTGACAGAGCAGCTAAGAAGGTTGCGGGCAAAACCAAGCGTGTCGGCAGAAACACCGACAAGACGAAAGGTAAGGGCATGAGCAAGAGAGGCATGCCGAAGAACGTCAAGGCCAAAGGTGGCACTGTGACCTACGCGCAGGGTGGCGTAGTAAAAAAAGTCGGGGCGGCTCAGTAGCGAAGACGGCACGCAGAGTCGCCAACGAAGTCATGGATCGTCACGTTAAGGCTCCGAGGCCGAAAGGTCACGGAACTAAGCCTCGTGGTGGACGCAGTAAAGTGAGAGGCGGAGGGTACTGATGGCGACATCAGGGACATTGGGCGTAACAACGTTCACGAATCAGCAGATCATTGATCATGCGTTTCGACGTTGCAAAATGGTTGAGCAGCAGATCACCGGAGAGCATCTGGAGATCGCGCTCGACTTGCTGTGGCTGTACACGCAGACGCTGGTCAACAAGGGCATCAAGCTCTGGAACGTTGTGCCCATCGTGCTGCCGATCTACGAGCGGATCCCGACGGTGCCATGCCCACTGGGCACGGTGGACACCTACACGATCAACCTGCGTAATCAAAATCGGTTGACGGGGACTGCGACTGCATCGGAAGGCACCGCTGACAATGCGTTCGACGGGGATCTCGCGACGGCATGCACACAGGTCGCTGCTGCAGGTGACATCACCATGGAGCTGGACAGTGCGTATGCGATCAACACCATCGGCATCATGCCCAACGTTTCTGGGACGTGGGACTATGTTGTCGAGGCGTCGAACGATAACTTCGTCACCTCCGTCACGTACCTGACCCGAACAGGGCAGGCTGTCGTGCGCGAGGAGTGGCTCTGGGTTGACGTGGTGCCACCTGCTCGCGAGACGGAGTACCAGTACTGGCGTCTGCGTGCTACGGGTACGACGGTCCTCGATGTGATCGAGCTGGTCTACCAGAACAAGCCGAACGAGATTCCGATGTACAAGCTCAATCGGAACGACTACGCCAACCTCCCTGACAAGGCGAGCACTGGCAGGCCGACACAGTTCTGGTACGACAAGCAGCGCATCCAACCTGAGATCGAACTGTGGCCGAGTCCCGGCTTCGAGTTCACGTTCAATCAGGTGACAGGCTTCGTGCAGACACAGATGCAGGACGTCGGTGCCATGACAGACGAGCTGGAGGTGCCAGACCGTTGGTACCTCGCTATCGTCTGCGAGCTTGCTCGACAGTTGAGCCGCGAAGTAAAAGAAGTGGATCCAGCGATCATCCCCATTGTGGATGCAGACGCTGACAGATATTTACACGACGCATGGACCGGTGAGGCGGACGCGTCGGAGGCATACCTCCGGCCCAACATCGCACCGTACACGAGGTAAGCATGCCAATTTGGTTAGATCCAACCGGGAAGACAACGTACGGCATCGGCATTTGCCAGAGATGCTCGCGCAAGTTCTTCCTCGAAGATCTCCACTCGGATCCAAACTCGCCGGGGCTGATGGTGTGCGAGGACGATTTGGACGACTACGATCCGTATCGACTGGCTCCGCGTCAGGCTGATCGGATTGACCTGCCGTTCTATCGTCCGGACGAGGATCTGACAGCAGGCGGGCCAGATCCGAACGTCAACTTCATTGGTGGCATTCGTGAGGCACTCGGTGAGAGTCCACGGGAGACTGTAGACGGGAGACTCCGTGTACTTGAGGATTCGGACATTGCCGGGAACGAGGAAGCTTAATGGCTAACATAAAAATTTCAGATCTGGCCCCGGTCACGCTGCCCATCGATGCCGCTAACACGTTCTTCGAACTGCAGACTGTGGAAGGTGGCATACAGGTCAGCAGGAAGATCTCTGCGTCCGATCTTGGTGTCGGAGGCGCAACGTTGCCTGTACCTACCACTGCGTTTAGCACACTCCGTGTCGATGCAGCAGGAACAGCGTGGGAAGAGACGAATCTGTTACAGACTGCAGCCACGCAGGTCATCGTGGAAGGTATCAACCTGCGTATACGCACCGGGGGTCAGTTCGTCATCAACACGGATGACAACCTTGCGTCAGCTTTGAGCATCGATGGTCCTCCGGCAGCAGCTGGTCAAGTCACATTCACGATGACCGGTACGACTGTTTTCAATGCCTCTGATGCATCATCCATGATCAACTTCCAGATCGGTGGTGCATCGCGTGTGCAGATCGATGGTGCTAACTCGCGCACTGTTTTCAATGACTACCCCCTGTTCATTGAAGAGCGTGCAGCAGCGGAACCGGATGTCGGAGGCTTCGGGCAGCTGTGGGTCAGGAACGATACGCCCAACGTGCTTGTCTTCACTGACGATGTCGGCACGGACACCGTACTGGGTGCCGGTGGTGGTGGTACTCCGGGAGGCGCAGTTAACAGTGTGCAGTTCAACAACGCTGGAGCATTCGGCGGCTTTGGTGACTGGGATGGTTCAACGCTAGAGATAGCTGAGAGTCAGGCGCGCATTACCCTCGACGAAACCGACGGTGGTGGTGCATGTTCGATCTTCCTGACCTCGACGACTACGGCTGACAGCGGGCTGGTCATCGAGTTTGATTCCAGCACTGGCACAGACGCACGCATCCGACAAGCGACTTCCGCCGGAACGCTGCAGGACATCTGGATCAGCATGGCTGAAGACGCAGGTGTCGGACTCCGATTCAACAACATCCAGAAGATGGTCACTGTTGCTAACGGTGTCCAGATGGATGATTCGATCTACATCGTCGAAAAGGTTGCTGCGGGTGGAGACGTAGCAGGTCAGGGTCAACTGTGGGTACGCAATGACGCGCCTAACAACTTGGTCTTCACTGCGGACGATGGCACTGACTATGACCTGACGCCGCCGGGTGGTGTATCGGATCCGCTGATCATCGGTTCGATCAACGTGACCAGTGCGTTGGCTCCAACGACAGGTGCGGGCTACGTCAACTGCCCCATCAACATCGGTGCGAACCTGACAGGTACGATGCCGATGACAGTGCTGGCTCGCCAGCGCATCCAGAACCACACAAGCAGCTTTGCTTTTGGTGGCACCCTGTTCATCAACATCGAGGGTGGTGACGTCCAGATCGGTGGCCTTAACAGTGCCAGCGTCTTGGTCGATTCCAACAACTCTGTTGAGCTGCAGCACGGGGTATCGTCTACAGTCATCATGCGCACCGTTGCTGATGGCATCGAGCTGCCTGCAGATGGCACGCTGTTCATCGACGAACGTGCAGCGGCTGCTTCGAGCGTAGCGACAGACGGACAGATCTGGGTACGCGACGACACGCCGAACAAGTTGATGTTCACCAACGATGCTGGTCAAGACTTCGCAATTACACCTGAGTTTGTCGAACAGACCACCGACAGCACGGTCAACAACACGACCACGCTGGCGGCTACGCAGCTTCAGTTCGCAGACGTTCCGTTGGGCTGGTACCGCATTGATGCCATGTTCTTGCTGCGTGATGTTGCGGTGAGTGGATCTGGCGCTCGTATCGATGTGTCAATTACGGGTGCTGGTGCTAGCAGTGTGGCGAGACTCGCGAACAAGAACTTCAGTGGAGCCGGTGCACCGTCTTACGACGAGATAGGATTGGCAACAGACCTGTTCGACGCTATCGGACTGGTCACAGGTTCCGGCACAAGTCGGATGATGTTCACCGGCTACATCGAGTTCGTTTCTGGAACGAACACGTTCGAGGTGGAGTTTGCCCAGAACGTCGCAACAGTTGGCGATCTGGACTTTGAAGCGGGCAGTTGGTGTTCGCTAACAAAAATGGGGCAATAACCCTTAGGAGAAAAAAATGGCAAAGCAGGAAGTAAGTGCAGTACAGATTCAGATGGCAGCGGCAGCAGGTGTAGAGCTGTTGAAGGTGGACGATCTACCGGTACCGCTGAAGGTGGCAAAGTCAGGTGCGCTTGGCGTTCTGGAAGGGATGCTCACCGCACTGGCGCAAGGTGAGGTAATTCTGGCGAATCCGCCTGAGCCAGAAAATATTGGAGAAGGTGTGGACGTTCCGCCTATAGCTCCCGTGGACACGGGGAACGGCGAGGACGCACCTCCTCAGGAGTAAGTCATGGCCGATACGAAAAGCATTTCACTGAGCACAGTAGCGAGCACGGTATCGTCGCTCGTGGTGCTCGTGCCTGTCCTGTGGTTCGTCGGGAAACCGATAATCGCAGACGCACTCGCAGAGGATTTCAAGCAAGTAGCTCAGCAGGAGGCTGCACCTATCAAGTCAGCGTTCTCTGTCCTGCTCACGCGTGACATCAACAACCTGCGACGTGAGATTGCAGCACTGAAGTTTCGCCAGCGCACGGAAGAGAACTGGGAAGCGGAAGATGCAGAGTATCTGGCTGAGCTGGAAATAGAGTTCGAGTCTTTGAAGGAAGCAAAGGCCGAACTCGATGAGGAAGGCGAGTGATTGATCGCGAACAGTTCATCGACCTGATCATCGAGCCGACTCTCGAAGACTTGGGCCTGTATTCGGCAGCAGCGTCGGAGCTGGTGCTGGGCACGTGTCTTCAAGAGTCGCGTTTGACTTACATCAAGCAGCTGGGCACTGGTCCTGCGCTTGGTGTTGTCCAGATGGAACCGAACACTCACGACGACATCTGGGACAACTACCTTCGGTACCGCGATAAGCTATCGCACGCGATACTGGAGATCGGGGGACCGGATTCGCGCGAGCTGATCTGGAACCTGAGATATGCGGTAGCGATGTGCCGTGTTCATTACAGGCGTGTGCGCGAGCCTCTTCCACGAGCAGGGGACCTGAAACGTCAGGCCGCTTACTGGAAGAAGTACTACAACACCGACCTCGGCAAGGGGACGGAAGAGGAGTACATCAACAGTTGGAGGAAAGGCCATGAACGTTAACACTATCGTAGGTGCGGTACTTGCATCACTTCTCATCTTCATTACGAGCTTCACCGCTCTCTTCATGGAGAACCCGGAGCTGACGTTTGGCGCGATCAAACAGTCGGCATGGGTCTCCATCATCGGTGGTGCCGTCGCAGCATTCATCAAAGACTACCAAGCGATCTCCACCCGTCGTTTGGTGAACAAGGTCACCGGTACGGGTGATGGAGGAGGCTCAGTATGAGGAAACTCGACTACCGCTACGCATGGCTCTTGCTCTGTTTCTCTGCGTTGTTGCAGGGATGTGCAGGCACAAATCCGATTGCGGCAGCGGAGACACCCGAGCAGCGGGCATATGCTGCATACGGCACTTTTGTCATCGCACAGGAGACGGCTGCTGATGTTGTTGAGCAGACGGATATTCCACGCGGTGTCAAACTGCGCATCATTTCGGCAGAGGAGCGAGCCAAGCCAGTAGCTGACAGCTTGCTGGATGCTTACACCGAGTACCTGATCATCAAAGCAGAATTCGACGCGGGAGATACGAGCGAACAGCGCTTGGTTATCGCGGCGAACAATCTCGATGATTGGGTCACGCAGCTGGGTCCTTTGGTTGCCGAACTACTTCGTAACGTAAAAGGAGCTAACTGATGGATCCATTCTCCCTTGCCATCATGGCAGTTAACGCACTGAGCACTGTGTTCCGCAACCCTGCACTGGGTGGTGGTAGCAGTGTTCGGCTCGACCAAGCCTCCGAGCTGTTGGGCATTCTCGGATCTCTCATGCAAGAGGGTGACGAAGCGCTCGACGACCTCAAGGAATTCACGTCGCTCGTCGAAGAGATGGCCGCGAAAGGACGACCTCCCACCCAAGGTGAGTGGGACATCATGCGTGCACGGTCTGACGATGCACATGCACGTCTGCAAGCAGCAAAGGAAGAGCTGCTCGAAGAGGAAGAGGACCCCGAGGAGCCGGAGGAGCCTGAAACTCCGGAGCCCTCACCCGCAGTGGAGACGCTGCCGCCTGAAGAGCCGGTAGTTGAACCACCCGAAGAAGAAGATCCGCCTCCTGTAGGCTGACGAGGAGTAGCCCATGGCTGTCTCGATGACATTCGACTCGCTGTTAGAAGACCTCCGTGCTTATCTGGAGCGAGGTACGAGCGTGGATCCGACTGTGTTCGATCAGCTTCCGTCTTTGATTAACCTTGCAGAGCGGGAGCTGGCGAACCGACTTAAGATCCTCGGCTTTGTGCGTGTCGTGACGGACACCATGGGCGTAGGTCAATCCGTGTACGCGAAGCCTGACCGCTGGCGTGAAACAATCAGCATCAACTTCGGCGTGGGCACTGATCAGGTACGCACCCCCCTGTTCACACGTGCCTATGAGTACTGTCGGCGTTACTGGCCTGATGAAGATCAGACAGCGCAGCCAAAGTTTTATGCGGACTACGACTACTTCAATTGGCTCTTCGCCCCGACACCTGACGTGGCGTACCCATTTGAAGTGAGCTATTGGGAGTTGCCTGCGCTATTGGATAGCGTCAACCAAACGAACTGGACGACGGACTTTGCCCCGAACGCCCTGCTTCACGGCGCACTCCTGCAGGCAACTCCATTTTTAAAGAACGACGAACGCATCCCGACGTGGGAGGAGATTTACGAGAAAGATATTGCGATTCTTGAAGGGCAAGACGTCAAGCGCATTATCGATAGGAACGTTACGAGGGAGAACGTCTGATGTCTTACACTGACGTATTTGGCGGCGAGCTGATCTTCCCGTCCTTGGTCAGCTACAACCGCATCGACAGCTCAGTCGATGTCACGCTGCAATGGGCGAGAGAACAGCAGATCGAAGGCGTCAACGTCGTTGCTGACGTCTTGGACATCAACGGCACTGTTGCCAACATTAACGTTGACATGCCGGATGCACGCAACACGAGCTTGGGCAACAAGACGACGGTCAATGCCATAGGCGAGGACTTTCTGTTGCGTGATGCAACTGGTGGCACGATCCAAAGTGTCGATCAGGGTCAGCAGTGGGTCATCGTGCTCACGGACAACAGTACCGAAGCGGGCACGTGGACTACGTTCCAGTTGGGCGCTGCTACCACGCTGTCTGATTCGTCTGCGCTCGCTGGTGCAGGTCTGCAGCCTAGCGGTCCTCTGCTCGAACAAATTATTTCATCTGATGTCGAGGCTGTTACACCGTTCGACGTGGTCACAGGTGACAGAGCGAAGTGTTTGATCTACACCGCAGGTGCGGGTACCTGCAACTTGCAGGCACAGATTGACAACTTCTTCTGCATGATCCGCAACTCCGGCAGCGGCACGCTCAACATCTTGCCAGCAGCTGGGCTGATCGATGGTAGTGCGAGCCTCAACCTCGATCCTGATGGCAGCTGCTTCGTCTTCACAGACGGCACTGACTGGTACACCATTGGCCTGACAGTTGCGTCGGTCATCGCATTCGACTTCGTGTCGATTGCAGTACCGGGCTCCGGTGACTTCACCCTGACCGGTGCCAACCTCAACAGGATCTCTTACCGATTCACTGGCGCGCTGACAGGCAATCGTCGCATCATCGTGCCGAACACCACGCAGCAGTACTGGGTCGATAACCAGACGACTGGTGCGTTCACTCTGGAAGTGACCACTGCAGCTGGGTCCGGTCAGATCATCGACCAGAACAACAGTGCAATCGTCTACTGCGATGCCACCGACGTGATCAACGCGGTGTCCTCGACCAGTGTGACTTTCCCGATCACCATCGGTCAGGGTGGCACGAGTGCGACGACTGCCGCAGGCGCACGTTCAAACCTCAACGCTGCGTTCGATGGCATCCTGATAGAGACGCAGGCCGACAGTGGTCTGGGCGGAGGTGGTGATCTCACTGCTAACCGTCAGCTTGTGCTCGACGTGAGCAACCTTGACACGACACCGTCTCCTGCGAGCGGTGACTTCATTCCGTTCGAAGACATCGATGACAACCTGACGTACAAAGCGACCATCGCGGACATCGTCGGCAGTGCAGCACAGATCTCCGGCACGCCTCTGAACAATCAGATCGCTGTCTGGGTTAACGGCACTGACATCGAAGGCGACGCGAACTTCACCTTCAGCGGTGGTGCTGCAGGCGTGCTTGCCGTACCTAACATCACAGGTGATGCTACCGAGCTGTCACTGACAGGCTACGACGAGAACGACGATGGCTTCGTCATCCAAGACGGTGCACGCATCACGTTCGAAGATCGAGCGTTCGCCAACGATGTGTACCTGCGAAACGAAGGTGTTGGTGGTGGCTCTGGCACGCTGACCATGCGTGCTGACAGTTCGGCAAACTTCGAGCTGCGTGGTCCCGGCCTGTTGATGCAGAACACTGCTGCGACGGCGCTCGTTTCGGTGAGTATTCTGGCGTCGCCTGACAGGCTGAACTTCAACGACAACATTCGGTCGCAGGGATCGGTTTACATTACGGAGAAGGCCGCAGCAGTAGCTGACACTGCTGGTGACGGTCAGCTGTGGGTACGTAACGACACACCCAACACGCTGATGTTCACGCGCGACAATGGTGAAGACGTTCCTCTCGTGGAACGCGGCTCTTTCACCGTGGACTTCGGTATCGGTGGTGGCTTCAGTGACTCGAATGTCACGACGTTCCAGTACGTGCGCATCGGTGACTTCGTGCAAGCGTGGATACCGGCGGCAAACCTCGGTAACTCCGATGCGAATAGCTGCTTCACCATTGACGCTATTCCTGTCGCTCTGCGGCCTGACACAGATCGCTACAGCACGGGACCGGTTGTGGACAACGCATCGGCAATCGTACTGGCGCAAGTTTTAATCAGCACAGCAGGAGTCATTAGCTGCTTTGCTCCTGACTCGGCGAACCCTCCTGACTATGGTAACGACTGGACAACGTCGGGCGTTAAGGGTCCGACAACTGGCTTCTCGATTAGCTGGCATATATCGGATTAAGGAATGGCTGAACAACCCGCACCATTAGCGTCTGCCCCCGGAATCAAACGGGACGGGACGCGTTTTGATAACGAGCACTACCTCGATGGACAGTGGTGCCGTTTTCAGCGTGGGAAGCCAAAGAAGATCGGCGGCTACCAGCAGGTGACGGACACAGTGCCGGAGATCACTCGCGGCATGCACAGCTTCTCTGCCGATGACATCCAGTACCTGCACCTCGGTCATCCGAACAGCCTTGGTCAGTATCAGGTATCGAACGGCACACTCAATCTGTTCAGTGATCGCTCACCGGCAGGACTCGTTACGGATCTCAACAATCTGTGGCAGTTCGACATCTTTGCCGACACGAGTGGCACCGGTAACCATGTATTGATGGCGCACGTTGCGCAGAACGCAGCGAACATCGACAACTCTGTTAACGGCGAGCTGTTCATCGACAGCATTGAAGCGACGACGATTCTCAGTCAAGTGGGTTTGCACCCTGACTGGAACGGTGCGGAAGCAACCAGCGGTGGCGTCGTGACCAGTGGTGTGTACACGTGGACGTTCGGCAGCGATGGACTCATCGTGCAGTCACAGGCGAACAACCTGTCGCTTGCACCCGTCGCAATCAACATCGGTACGCAGAAGATCGTGAAGGGCATGCC
>SPJK01069850.1_pt1 | contig 28672 bp, 23 predicted proteins | sample 3741771 | NCBI WGS metagenome assembly SPJK01 (sample SAMN10925997, study PRJNA522277) | cold seep metagenome | isolation source: Elba SIP-enriched marine methane seep metagenome, extraction at timepoint T2 | place: Italy: coast of Elba, Mediterranean Sea
CCCATCACGGGCGGCTGCACGATCCAGTCAATCTCCCCGTCGTCAGGATTCAGGCGCGCGATGAACCACGCGTTCTCGCTGTTGCTGTCTGCGTAATAGCCACTGACATAGACCACGCCCTCAGGGTCGATCTCGATATCCGTCGCGATCGCGTCTGTTCCGTCGATCACTGTTCCGCTTTTGCTCCAGAGCGTCGTGCCTGTTTCCCCGTCGAACTTCCAGACCGTGAAACGCCCATTGACCCGAGCGCCGCAGACATAGGTGTTGCCACGAAAGTCGACCGCTCCGCGTTCGCCGCTGACGAAGCCATCCGAGCCGGCGTATCGCGGCCCCCGCTCCCAGTTCTCCGTCCAACCATCGTCGGCGTTGGCCGCACCATCAAGCTCGGTGATGAACATCCGGCTGAAACCGTCCTGCGCATCGTCATCGCCAAGATCCGTCCCGACCACGACCGTGTCCCCGTCGTAGTTCAGCACGAGGTCATTGGCGATGTGGTCCTCCGCTCGGACCGGCTTGGTGAACGACCACGCGAACGAGACTAGATTGATCCCCCTCGAATCGACCTGATCGGGCCCGATCGCTTTGTCAGCAATCGCTGTGCGAACCGACTGTGGCAGCGTTGCCTACTCTATCCGCTCACGGAACTCGCTCCGCCAGCGCTGTTCTGCCAATCGCTTCGCGGAGTAGCCCCTGATTGGCTGCTTGACCGACCCGAGTGTTCCTTCGACGAGAATCTCTTCGCCGCCCGCATATTCGTACCAGGTGGAGGAGTTGGGTGTCTGCGAACCACGATCCGAGTCTGAGTTGACCGCAGAGCCCTGCGCGACCTGCTTGGCCATTGCGCCCTGTGTCATGGTTGAGCCGGCAATCGAGGCGGTGAGTATGTTTGTGAGAAGGAGCCCGTTATTGATCTTCCGAGTCATGATAATCCCCTGTGGGTAGATATTGCGTGTTAGTCTGAATCAGTTCACATCGTCACGAGCAGGAGCGTAATCGAGGCGCTTCGTTTCGGGCTGACCGTAGAGCCCGGGCTGCAGGAAGCGTCCCTTCTCATCGCCGAGCTTTTCTCGCTCAACCGGCGCGCCCAGCTGCGCGACGAATGCGTCGTTGCGCTTGGCTTTCACTTCCCAGCTCACCTGCATGCCCGGCTGCCCGCCGGCGATGGAAAACTCGTTGTTGAACACCGTGCTCGAGACATGGAGCATGGGCGCGGGTGCGCCGATCGCGGTCAGCTGATACCTCGGCTCGATGTTGATCGTCTCGAAGTATTCAGGGAGCGTAACCCAGGCCTGCCCGTTTCCATCGAGCGTGACGGTCCCGCTGTAGCTGTTGAGAACCTCGGGGCTCTCGGTGCTGTAGTGATACAGGAACTTATTCGCTGGGTCTAGCGGGTGATCGATCATGAAACTCTTCGTGCCCGAAGAGCCGAGTCGTCCGTTGGAATATACGCCGAAGGCGCTCCCGCCTGCTGCAGTCCCGTATACGCCATAGCCCGAGCCAGCATTGGGCGCTTCACCCCGGATGCCCGCTGCGCCAGCATCGGTGCTGTTGGTGATGCCACGCACGCCGTTGGTGATGCCCGAGCTGGATTCAGCGATCGCGTAGACACCTGTCCCGTTGTCGCTGTCATTCCTGAACTCTCCGGCCACAGAGTTTCCGCTCGTGGCGAGAGACCGGGCAAGAATCGTCACGCTGCCAGCCAGTGCGCTATCCGCAAGGATCGCGTTCGCGCGATTCTCGCCATCGACATGCAGCGTCGCGTTCCCCGGCTCAAACCCGCCGATCGAGACCCGACCGTTCTCCTGGATACGCATCAGCTCATCACCGCTATCGCCAACCCCGTGGCGTGAGAAGCGGAAAAACTGTGCCGTGGAGTTTGCGTTCGAGTCGATCACAAACTCGCTGTTCCCCAGCGAGACCATCGAGAGCAAGTCCGACTCGTCCGTTTCGTTCCCGAAGCGGATCACGCCCGGGTCGGAAGAGAGGTTCACTGCGAAACGATCGTCGCCTGGTCCCACATCGAGGTTAAAGCTCGGTTCACGCCCAAACCCGGCATACTGGTTGTCCCCTTCGAGGTGCATGAGCACCTGCTCAGTGCCGAGACCACCGGTATACGCCTGCACATCGGTGCTGTTGTTTCCACCCCGAATCACGAGCCGGCTTGTCAGGTCACCGTTCTCATCCTCTGACTGGAGTTCCATCGCCTTTGCTCCCGCAAACTGATTCATGGTGATCCCCACCTGGCCTGTGGCGCCCGGCGCGCGGAGCGCAAGAATACTCTGCGGTGAACTCGTGCCAATCCCGACATTGCCTCCGCTGAATGTTGTGTTCACACCGTCGAACGACCAGTAGCTGTCACCCGCAGGCCCTTGAGGCCCAATCGGGCCTTGTGGCCCAGCCTCACCTTGGATTCCCTGCGCCCCCATGTCACCCTGTGGTCCTTGTGGTCCTTGTGATCCAACTTCGCCTTGTGGCCCAATCTCTCCTTGCGCACCCTGTGGGCCCTGATCGCCTTGCGGCCCTGCTGGTCCTTCTGGGCCTTGCGGCCCAACCGGACCCGGTTCGCTGTTGAGTGCGAACAGGGCATAGGGAGTTGGGAGGATCGCCTGACGCGGATCAAGCGTGATGTACTCGGGCTCTTCGCCCGTGCCATCCCACGCCGGTGTGCGGACCGCGATCTCAAGCCAGCGCCCATCTCCATCGAATACACCTGGTCCAAAGTCAAGATCAGCGATTATGAGCCCACCTGAGACCATCGCACCATCGAGATACAACTCAGTCCCCACCTGAGTGAGGCTGCCCGCTGCGTCGTATAGGCGGAATCGCAGATCGGCGTTGCCTTCAAACATCTCTCCGTCGAGGTTCAGGACTCCCTGGTAGGTAAAAGCCTCAGATGTTGGCGCGGCGCTCAGGCTTGCTGACCCGAATACGATGGATGAGCCCAAACCGGCGGCCTGAAAGATTCGTGTGGTTCTGGTTTTGAGTGATCGGTTTTTCATGACAGCTCCTCTATTGCGTACATGTTTCATTGCTGATGTAGATCAAGGTGAGCGGACTCGAAGGTCCCCCTATCAAGTCACACGAAACGGCGGTAAACGGGCGCAACACAATCCGAAAGAACTTGAAGTTTGAGCGGATTTCATGATTTTTGATTTTCATTGCGCTCCGATCCCGCGGAGTTCGTGTTGAGAGTTAGGGCCGCCGATCGACCGCGGCTACGGCACTGATTCCCACTCGTATGAAAGGGCATAACATGCGCTCGACACAACTCCACAAAGCGGCGGGGATTATCTCGTTGCTGGCGGGCACGGCAATGGCTCAGGACTTCAGCATCTCGAGCTACTCGATCGCGGGGGGTGCCGCGGTGCTTGAAGGAGGGAGCATCATCCTCACGGGTAACACCGGTCAACCCGTAACAGGACCGATGATGGGCGGCGGGTTCTCACTCACCGCGGGATTCACGCAGGGATCGACCAATCCCCCCGCATGCCCGGCCGACCTCACAGGCGACGGGATCCTCAACTTTTTCGATGTCAGCGCGTTCCTCGCTGCGTACAGCGCGGGGCTCCCCGATGCAGACTTCACGGGTGACGGGGTATTTAACTTCTTCGATGTCAGCGCGTTCTTGGCCGCGTATTCGTCAGGTTGCCCGTAAGGTCCAAAAACTCAGCCGATGCCCTGGAAACCATACTCAAAGCAAACCCTCTCTGATGCGAGAATCGCTTTATCCCTGGCAGTCCCTCAGCATCATCCTCTCTGGTGTGCTCAACGAGCACCAGCAAAGAGTCATTGAATACCTCAAGGCAGAGAACCAGATCTTGCGCGAGCAGATGGGCAAGAAACGATTCCGGTTCAACGACTCCCAGCGAAGACGACTCGCGGTTCTCGGCAAAGCGATCGGAGGCAAGGCACTCTCTGAAATCTGCTTCATTGTCACGCTAGACACCATCTTCCGCTGGCACCGCACACTCATTGCCCAGAAGTACGACGGGAGCAAGTCACGCAGAGTCGGCAGGCCTGGGATCATGCGCGAGATCCGTGAGCTCATCGTCCGAATGGCCACCGAGATGAGGCACTGGGATACGAGCGGATCGAGGGGGAGATGCGTAAGGTCGGGCACCGTGTCGCACGCACCACCGTCGCCAATGTCATGAAAGAGCATGGGCTTGAGCCCGCGCCTATGCGATCCAAGCGTACTACCTGGGCTGAGTTCCTAAGCACGCATTGGGGTGTCATCGCCGCGATGGACTTCTTCACCGTCGAGGTATGGACTCGAAAAGGCCTCACCAGGTTCCATGTGCTCTTTGTGATTGATCTCGCCTCGCGTCGTGTCGAGATCGCGGGGATCAGTGAGCAGCCATTCGGCGAGTGGGTGTGCAACGCATTGCGCCAACAGCTCGACGGATTCAATGGTTTTCTACGAAACCACAAGTACCTGATCCATGACCGTGATGCAATGTTCATACAGGCCATGATCGACATGCTCGGTGCTTACGGAGTGAACTCCGTCAAGCTCCCACCTCGGAGCCCAAATCTGAATGCGTACGCGGAGCGGTTCGTGCGCTCGATCAAGTCCGAGTGCCTCGATCGCATCATCCCGATCGGCAGGCAGCACTTGAGAAACACCATCGATACCTACATTGATCACTACAACCGAGATCGACCACACCTAGGACTCAACAACGAGCTGCTCACGGAGAGATCATCCCCACTGAACATTGATGGCGAGATCGTGTGTGACGAGCAACTCGGCGGGCTGATCCGTTCGTACTGCCGGGCAGCCTGACATCCCCACTTTTTCTGACAATCCGAGCCGTGAACCGCTGTTGTTTTCGCGCGCCAATCACGAGCAGAATTCAATGCAACCCGTTGAAACCACTCCGACTTGGCCTCGGCTGAGTTTTTGGCCCCTACGGGTGTCATTTCGTGGCAAAATCTGACAAAAACCAAGCAAGAATCGAACTCACTCGACGACAGCTCGAAATCACCCAACCCTTTACGATGCAACGACTTGCCCGCCAACGACAACACCCGGCACCTTGCGGCACCGGGCGTCAAAAGCGGGTGATGAGATTCGAACTCACGACATTCACGTTGGCAACGTGACGCTCTACCACTGAGCTACACCCGCGTATGTACTTGTCAGCGAGGATGACCTCGCGGGGGTAAAGATATTCCTCATCCACTCGTTCGTCAATGCCTTTGGGACATCAACCTGCATTTCTGCGTGTTTATCGCAGATTCGCATCGGTGATCGGACATTCCAGGACATCAATTCGGTGCAGAAACACCTATTCGGACCCTACTTGCGACTCCGGGCCATCTCGATGCCCTCAAGGACCTGCCCGGATGAGTACGCGTTGCTTACCCAGACCGGTGCGTCCTGACCCGGTGCGAAGATCGCAAGGAACGGGATCCCTGTCTGTCCGAGCTCGTCATTAAGGATCTCCCACCCTGGCGCGCTCCGGCTCGTCAAGTCCGCAACCATGGGAACAACATCTACGCTGAGCAGTTCGGGTTTCACGGGGTCTTTAGAGAGGACGGCGGCTTCCAGCGCTTTACAGTTCAGACACCACTCCGCTGTAAAATCAAGCACCACGATCTGTCCGTTGTCGAGCGAAGCCTGTAGGAAGTCGCGGGAGTAAGGCTGCCAGAAGTTATGGTACTGGTGCATCGTCTGACCATACGCGACGTATGACCCGGAGAACGCAAAGAACAACCCGATGATCCCGAAGACGGCTCGCTTGCCCATGCTCTTGGTGATCCGAATGGTCTGGATAGCAAGCCATAACCCGGTCGCGACCCCGACGAGCCCGATGGCCCACCAGTGAACAGTCTTACCCCACCAGACGAAGTTCCACCCCCGTCCAGATCCAAACGAGATGACGGATGTCCCGAGGAAGTATGAAGCGGCTGCGATCATGAGTAGCCCCATCACCTGCTTGACGAGTTCACTCGCGGGGCCCGTGCGTGGAACAGACTTGAGTAACGCGGGGAATACCGCGAGCACGACATACGGCAGCGCCATCCCCACACCCATGAACGCAAAGATCGTTAAGACCAACAAGGGCGGCATCGTCGCGGCACCCGCGAGGAGCGCCCCCGCGACAAACCCAAAGCACGGCAACCCGAGCACCGCGGTCATGATCCCGAACACAAATGAACCCCACGCAGAGTCTGCTTTGGGATTGACCATGTAGACCTTCTGGGGCAGTTTGATCTGGAAGAGCCCCATGATCCCGATCCCCATCGCGAGGATCACGATCCCGATGAGGGCGGTCAGCCACCAAAATCCAAAGATCATGGATGGATCAAGTTGGCGTGCGATGAAGGCCATCGGGATTCCGATCGCGATCCAGAACGCGATCACGCCCGCGGCCATCCACAGCGAAAGCATGAGGGCTTTGGATTTCTTTTCACCTGCGTGCTGGGTGATCGTCATGACCTTGATCGGGATTACGGGAAGCACACATGGCGTGAGATTCAGAACAAAGCCACCCACAGCTGCGAACAGCGCGAGCACCACGATCCCCGCAAAGGAGTCAGGCGCGGGAAGGGTGATAAACCCCAAGAACTTACGCGAGATCTCTGCCCCACTGCTCTCAGCCGTGTTGGAATCCAGAGCCGCGTCAGGATCGAAACCGGCGAAATCGCCATCGGTTGGAATCGCCGACGAATCCGTATTGGGATCGACGTTGATCGAAACACTGAACACGTGCTCTTCGGGTGGGAGACAGACCTGATCATCGCAGGCCTGGTACATCAGGCGTAGATCGAATGAGATGTCATCAGCCGTTGCATCGTCTGAAACCCGAACCGGGACATAGATAATCGCGCGTTCGCCGTACACAAGATACTGGACAGGGTTCCCTGTAAACATGAAATCGACAGGGACGGACTTGGGTTCCGGCCATTGGATACCGCCAAAGCTCAGTCCATCCACCTCAGGTAAAGTGAGCGTTGTTGGTACAGGGAAGAAGTCTCCCATTTCTTCAGGGACGATCGGTTGGTTGAGGTTCGTGTGCCAGTGCTCCGCGTGATCGAGGATCAGCGCGATGACGAAATCCTGACCCGGAGCTATCGATTCCGCACTTGTCGTGGACGAGAAGGAAACCGCGGGAGCATCGGAATCGTCTGGGATCGATGCAACACTCGGATGGTTCCCGAACGGATCATCAAACGATGGTTGAGCGATCACCGGCGTACACACGCTCAGAAGAATGGATAGCAGGATCGGGACGATTCGTGTCATGGTACTGATCTCGTATGGATTCGCGGAATCGGGGTTGCTGTCGATCATCAACACCGGTAGGTGACAAATTGTTTCAATGGGTCAGAAACCCCGTGATCTGGGCTGAAGAAGATCAAGGAAATCCGCACCCGAGACCGATAGTGATCCAGTGTATCCCCGCTTTGACGGGGTTGTTGCTCTGGGGAAGCAGGGCTTGGATGAGGTTTTAGGCCGATGAGCATGCTCGATCAGAATGATATCGATGCCCTATTGGCTGCAACCGCATCCGAGGAGGTTGAGGCACCGACCCAACCAGACAAGCAGCTCTTCTCGCACAACCATACCGAACTCGACCAGGTTGAGATCCGCCCGTACGACTTTAAACGCCCTGAGCGTGTGTCGAAGGATCAGATGCTCGCCCTCGAAACCCTACATGAGGCGTTCGCGCGGAGCTTTGGTGCGTCCCTCTCAGGATTCCTCCGGACGATCATCGAGGTTCGGGTCGCGGCTTGTGAACAAATGACATACGGCGAGTTCGTCTCCGGACTCCCGAACCCCACGAGTTACAACCTGATTCAGGCGGACTCACTCGAAGGGCAAATGTGCCTTGAGGTGTCGCCTCTGATCATTTACCCGATCATCGATCGACTCCTCGGGGGGACGAACCAAGACCTATTCATCCCGCAGCGGCCGATGACAGCGATCGAGCAACGTCTCATCTCAACAGTCATGGGACGCGGACTCACCGCACTTTCCGAAGCATGGGAGAGTGTTCGTTCACTCAACTTCGAGATTACCGCAACGGAATCCAACCCGCAGCTTGTGCAGATCGTCCCGCCCAACGAGGTGGTGATGGTCATCGGGCTCGAGGTCCGCATGGCCTCTCGTGCGGGCACAATGAACCTCTGTATCCCCTACAACGTCATCGAGCCGGTGATGGATGAACTGAGCTCACAGAGCTGGTTCGCGGTCAATCGCAACGAACAGACCCAATCCTCGATGGATCGGATCACCCGGAACCTCGATCAGACGGGCGTAGAAGTCGCAGCGGTCCTTGCGGAAACCACGATCACGCTTCAGGATCTCAATGAGATGAAGCCCGGCGACATGATCGTCACCTCCACCCCTGCGAGTACCCCCGCGACGATCATGGTGGGCAATGAACCCAAGTTCCGGGCCAATATCGGGCAGCATAAGGGGAACAGAGCGATCCAGGTCGCCCGTTGCATCAGCCCCGGCGAGCGACGTCACGTGCGATTACCCAAGAAGAAGTGACCCATTTCTCGTCTTGATTCTGTCCGGGGCTCCGTTCTATACTTATTCGGATTGTTGGGTGAGTGACCCAACGCAAAGGAGCCATCGGTATGCAGACGGTTTCACACCATGACGCCTGAGCGTGTTTCGATCATGATCGAGACCGCCCCAAATGGGAAGGACCGGGTTATGCGGTAAACGCGTGATCCATCCTGTCGGCGACGGGACCCTCCCGGCGTCATGGCGACTGCAGACCGCGGCTTTGACAGCACGCGGTCGTTTGCGTTTTGGATCGCATTCGACCATCGGCATGGAAGCCGCGACAACTGGACATCTCATCAACTCAACATCACGCGCCCCGCACGGGCAGACAGAACTCTGGAGCACGAAATGAACACCCAAGAAATGATGCGCATCCTCGATTCGATCGCGAATGAACGCAACATCGATAAGTCGCTTCTGATCTCGGATCTTGAAACCGCGATGGTTTCTGCCTGCCGCAAGTTCTTCGGGACGCTCGACGCGGAAGAGTTCCAGTGCCGTGTGGACCCGTTGACGGGTGATATCCAACTCTACCGGTACGAAGAGCCTCTCGATATGTCCCCGGAAGACTTCGGGCGCATCGCTGCACAGACCTTTAAGCAGGTCATGATCCAGCGCTTCCGTGACGATGAGCGTCAATCACTCATGGACGAGTTCTCGGGTCGCGTCGGGACGCTCGTGACCGGCACAGCACAGCGGTACGATCGCGGCGCACTCGTCGTCCAGATCGATCGTGCAGAAACTGTGATGCTCCGCTCTGAGCAGATCCCCGGCGAGCAGTTCAACCCCGGCGATCGCGTCCGTGCGATGATCCTCGATGTCAAGGACATGGGATCACAAGTCAAGATCTACCTCTCACGTGCACACCCGGACTTCATCCGCCGACTCTTCGAGGTCGAAGTTCCCGAAGTTCTCGAACGCACCATCGAAATCAAGGCAATGGCCCGCGAAGCGGGGTACCGCACCAAGATGGCCGTCGCCTCGATCGACTCCAAGATCGACGCTGTCGGCGCGTGTGTCGGTATCCGCGGTTCGCGTATCAAGACCATTGTCGAAGAGCTCAACGGCGAAAAGATCGACATCGTGCGTTGGAACGAGTCGTCCCAGATCCTCATCGCGAACGCACTCAAACCCGCAGAGGTCAATGAGATCTCGCTCTGTTTCGAGCTCGGACGTGCAACCGTTGTCGTCCGCGACGACCAGCTTTCACTCGCGATCGGTAAGCGTGGGCAGAACGTCCGCCTGGCTGCTCGACTGACGGGGTGGGACGTGGACATCCTGACGCCGGAAGAGTTCACGAAGGGTCTCGAAACCCTCTCCGAGACCCTCACCAAGGCCGAGAACATCAACGAAGAGATGGTCGATCGTCTCGCGGCACTCGGCATGATCTCTGTCTTCGACATCGAAGAGATCGGTGCGGAGATGCTGATCACAGAACTCGAGATCAGCGAAGAAGAAGCAGAGTTCGCCGTCGAGTTGTGTGCTGCCAAGGCGAAGGAAGTCGCGGAGCAGCAGGAACGCGAGAAGGCAGAAGCAGAAGCACGTAAGGCCGAGGACGAGCAGGCCGCAGCCGCAATCCTCTCTGGCGCCATCGATGGCAGCGAAGCAACCCCGGACGTCGCAGCTGCGGCGATCTTGGGTGCCGCCGCTGCGGGTGAGGATGTCGAGACAGGTGACGAGGCAGGGACCGCTGTCACCCCGGACGCGGACTCTGAGAATCGTGCTGCGGACATCTTGGGTGGAGACGCATAACGCTCAACCGCCTTAACGACCAGTACACGAAAGACAAAGCAAGCACAAACGCAAACGAACGCGGAGCACCATTTGGCGAACAAACGAATCTTCGAAATCGCAAAGGAACTGGGCATTAAGTCCAAAGCCATCGTGGAGAAATGCCACGCGGAGGGCATCCCCAAGGATGTGATCAAGAATCACATGTCCAGCGTCTCCATTGGTCTCGAGCAAACGATCCGTGAATGGTTCGCAAACGAGACTGAAGGTGAGGAGAATCCGCACACCGCGGTCGAGCAGGCTGAGAAGGTCGACATGGACAAGGTCCGTGCGAAGAAGGCCTCAAAGAAAGCTGCGGAATCGGGAAGCGATGACAGCGCGAAGGATGAAGATTCTTCCGCGACAACCGCGGTTGCTGAGCCGCCCAAGGCGACTAAGGCCAAACCTGCAGCGGCAGCACCCGCACCAGAACCTCAGGACGAGACTGGTTCAGCAACCAAGGCGAAACCCGCAGCACCGGCTGAGGACAAGCCCAAATCACCGGCACCGATCCGTGTGCCCGCAGGTCTCTCGTCGGCGCCACCGCCGCCGGCTGAGCCCGCGAAGCCCGCTGCTGCCGTTGATGCACCAGAGCCCAAGGCTGACGATGGAGAAGCCCCCACGAGCCCAAACGTCGTGCGTCCGCCTGCACCGCAGATCAAGGGCCCGGAACAGCCACCTCAGATGAATGTTCCGACCCGACCCAAGACGATTACTCCTGCTGGCCCACAGCTTGAGAAGAAGGAACAGATCAAGCTTTCAGGTCCGAAGGTCGTCCGCGTTGAAGCGCCCGAGAAGATCGAAGCACCACGACGTCGTCCCCCACGCGGCCCAGGGGGCGGTGGCGGTTACGGCGGAGGCGGCGCCGGCGCCGGTGCCGGTGGCGGCATGCCCTTCGAGGGGCGTCCCCCCCGTGGCGGCGGTGGCGCAGGCGGTGGTAACTCCCGTCGTCGTGGCAATGACCGTCGCGGCGGACCCGATTCGGGTGAAGGACGTGGGTGGACTGCTGCGGATCTCGCAGAACGAGAAGCACGACTCCAACGCTCGGGCGGGTATCTCAAGCAACGTCAGCAGCAGATGCGCTCGTCCGCGAACGCATCGCAAACACCCGCGAAGATCGGTGGCAAGGTCGAGATCGTTGCACCATTCTCCATTAAGGACCTTTCCGCAGCAACCGGTGTGAAGGGCGCTGACATCGTCAAGAAGCTCTTCATGCAAGGCGTCATGGCGACGATCAACTCCGGGATCGATTCGGAAAAAGCCCAAGAGATCATGATCGATTGGGATATCGAGCTTGAGGTGAAGGAAGCGCAGACCGCGGAACAGCAGGTTGAGCAGCAGTTCGCCGAGCGTGAGCGCAAGGATGAGCGAGCTCGCGGCCCGATCGTCACCATCCTTGGGCACGTTGACCACGGCAAGACGTCACTGCTTGACCGGATCCGCAACGCGAACGTCGCAGACGGCGAAGCTGGCGGGATTACCCAGGCAACCAGCGCGTTCCGAGTCCCCGTTTCGTTGGGCAAGAACGAGAAGTTCGTTACCTTCATCGATACTCCAGGTCACGAAGCATTCACCGCGATGCGTTCACGTGGTGCCAACGTCACCGACATCGTGGTGCTCGTTGTTGCTGCGGACGACGGGGTCATGCCTCAGACGAAGGAATCGATCTCGCACGCAAAGGCAGCGGGTGTCCCAATCATTGTGGCGCTCAATAAGATTGATAAACCCGAAGCAACCGACGCGAACATCCAGCGCATCCTGGGTCAACTCGCTGAGAACGGTCTCAACCCAACAGACTGGGGCGGGGATACCGAAATCGTCCGTACCAGCGCGATCAAGGGCGAAGGGATCCAAGACCTGCTTGAGATCCTCGATCTCCAGGCAGAAGTCCTCGAACTCAAGAGTGACTTCGCTGGTCAGGCGCAGGGTACGGTCATCGAAGCTCGCCCAGAATCGGGTCGAGGCAACGTTGCCAACATCCTCGTGCAAGAGGGCAAGCTGAGCGTCGGTGACTTCATCGTGATGGGCCGTGCGTTCGGGCGTGTGCGTGATATCACAGACGATCGTGGGAAGAAGCACAAGAGCGTGCTCCCCCCATTGCCCGTCCAAATCTCGGGGATCAACGAGCTCCCAGATGCGGGCGACAACTTCTACTGTGTCTCATCGCTCAAGGAAGCTGAGAAGGCTGCGGATCAACGCCGTGAACGCGAGCGTGAATCTGCGCTCTCACAGCCCAAGCTCACGCTCGACAACATGTTCTCGCAGATCGCGGAGAGGGATCTTCAGGAAATCCTCGTCGTCCTCAAAGCCGACGTTCAGGGTTCCGTGGACGTTCTGCGATCCGAAATCGAGAAGGTCGGCAACGACGAGGTCAAGGTCCGCGTGATCCACTCCGCTGTGGGTGGTATCACCGAGTCCGACATCCTCCTCGCGGAAGCATCCAAGGCGATCATCATCGGTTTCAACGTCATCGCGAACGCGAAGGGTCGATCCCTCGCCGAAACAAAGGGCGTCGAAATTCGAAACTACCAGGTCATCTACCACATCGTGGAAGACATGAAGAAGGCTGTCGAAGGTCTGCTCTCCCCGGATATCCGTCAGGAAGTCCTGGGTCACGCAGAAGTCCGTCAGGTCTTCAAGGTCTCCAAGGTGGGCTCGATCGCGGGTTGCTACATCACGGACGGCGTCGTCGAACGCGACGCGTTCATCCGTGTTACACGCAACGACGTCATCATCGAGGACAACCGCAAGCTTGAACAGCTCAAGCGATTCAAGGACGATGTCAAGGAAGTTCGCTCGGGCATGGAGTGCGGCATGAAGATCATCGGGTACGACGACATCAAGGAAGGCGATGTCCTCGAATGCTTCAAGAACATCGAGGTCGCACGAACGCTCGATTGAGCATGAGGAACGCCATGATCGTCGGAGTGATGCAGGTCGAGATCGCGATCGATTGGTCGCAATCGCTCAAGGACAAACGACGCGTTGTCAAGTCCTTGCGCGATACACTCCACCGTCATCACATGGTCTCCGTCTCCGAAGTCGAGGATCACGAGATCCTCAATCGCGCAACCCTTGGCCTCGCGATCGTCGGCGTCTCAGGCGGCGCGATCGGCGCCACGCTCGATCGGATTCTCGAACGGATCCGATCGACACCGGATTGCGAACTGACCCACACGAGCAGGCAACTGCTCCATGGGTGGGGTGCAAAATTCGACCACGAGCGGGACGAACCCAACACCATCGAACTCGATGAGCTCAACGCGGAACTCATTGAGCGCGGGCAAGAGCACATCGAACAGGAGAGTGCGTGAGAAGAAGAAGCCTCCAGATCGCATCGAACATCCAGCGCGAGTTGCAGAATCGGCTCGCGCGTGGGCTCGCAGACCCTCGGATCAAGGGCATGATCACGGTGACCAAGGTTGAGCTCACGGATGATCTGAAGAACGCCAAGGCGTTTATCTCCGTGATGCCTGAAGAGCACGCGAAGATCACGATGCACGGCTTGACCAGCGCGACTCGCAAGCTCCGTAAAGAGGTGATGGATCGGATCCACATCAAGGAGATGCCAACGCTCAAGTTCGTGTATGACGAGGGGCACAAAGCCCAGATGGAAGTCATGGCGTTGCTCGAGAAGGATCGCCAAGAACGTTCAGAAACTCAACCTGAACCCCAATCATCCGAAGAGGATCCGGCATGAGTAACGAGCCGTCGGACAAGCTGGCTGCATTGACCAAGAAGCTCTCCAAGAAATACGCGGAGAGCTCCGGTTTCAGCGCGTACGAACTCTTCCCTGACTCCGTGCTCTGTGACGACCCGCTCATGAATGAGTTGATGGTTTCGATGCTGCTCTGGGAGTCATCTGTCTCGCATGCACAGAAAGCGATCGAGGGGATCCAATCAAATCTCGTGGACCTCAATGAGCTGCGTGTCTGCACCCCCGATGAGCTCATCACCATCTTCGGTGCACGAATGCCCAAGTGCTCCGAGCGTGTGCTCCGTGTGCTGAGCGTGCTCAACACGGTGTACAACTTCGAGAACTCGCTCACGCTTGAGCACCTGCGTGAAAAGAACAAGCGCGACGTTCAGGCATACCTCACAGGGATCGACGGGCTCCCGCAGTTCGTCATTGCGCGAGTGCTGCTGATTGGGCTCGGGTTGCATGCGTTCCCGCTCGATGAACGCATCGCGAAGAACCTCGTTTCGGAGTCCGTTCTAAGTTCAGGAACCACGCTCGATCAACAAGCTGGGCAGATGGAACGATTGGTTCGTGCGTCCGACGCGCTCGCGACGTACACACTCGTGGAACATTGGACACAGGAATCGCGTACCTCACCACGAACAAAGAAGAAAACGAGCACCAAGTCCCCGAAAGGCGCCACGACATGAGCAAACGCACCCTGGTCCCGATCTCGCACGCGAGCATGGGGCTGGCGCTGCTCCTCTGCTCGGGGACGATCGTTTCCTGCTCTTCGCAACAAGAGCGCACCACTCAACAGATCTCCGCGACTGAGCATATCGAGGACCCGATCCGCACCCTCGAAGCCCGCGCAGAACTCGAATCGCTCAACCCACTGCCCCGTGCGGATGACGCGTTGATCCGTCGGCTGTTGCAAGACACGACAGAGGCACTCACCCCGGGCACGGAAACGTACCGCAAGGCGCTGCTCACCGCTGATGAGATTGAAATCAATCCGATCCCGGGTCTCGCGAACGAGATACCTGAAGAAGAGATTGACCCTATCCGCAAAGGTCACGCGCTCAAGATCTACACGCGTGCACGAACACTCCGACAACTCGGCCAACTCGAGCAGGCGATTGAAGGATTGAACAAAGCGATCGAGCTCGATCCCACGTCGTCCAAGCTTTACATCTTGCTTGGCGATTCGTACACCGATCTCGGTGATACCCTCAGCGCCGACGCCGCATATGAGCAAGCGATTGACTTTGGCGATCGTTCCGCATCGACACTCGTCGCGCTCGCGAGCAGCGCCTACGCACGCAATGATTATCAACGTGTGATGTCGTTCTGTACCGTGGCGCTCCAAGACACAAGCCGCACGGATACGGTTGCCAAAACGCTCGCGGGGATCATGCTGGGCAACGCCCAGATCCGTCTCGGGTACCTCCGCGCGGGCGCAGAATCACTCGAGCAAGCGCTCGACTCGTTCAACCCTGAACTCCGCGACACGCGCTGGCGTCAACAACTTATCCAGATCCAAGGGCGTCGCCCGGGACTCTGGGTCATGGTCGGCGACGCTTGGTCCCGCATCGGATCGCACGCACGCGCTGCGAACGCATACACCAAGGCAGCGGAGTTCAGCAACGGCACAACCGGCGGGCTCACGTCGCGCCGGATCGCGGAGCACCTCCGTGAGGGACACCCTGCGACAGGTGCCCTGCTGCTCATCGATCACATCCTCAAACACGTGCACGACCTAAGCCCCCTCGAAGGCGATTGGGTCGAGACCCTCTCCCAACTCCCATCCCTTACCAGCACGCTCAATGACGCGATCGGTTCAGTACGTCGAGATCAGGATCCTGTCAACGCGCAGACCCGCCGAGCATTGATGGGGCTGGAGATCCGTGGATTGTCTGCTGTGGATGCGCTTGATCGACTCGGACGCGCCGGAACCGATGCACGCAACGCGGACGCGATCACACGAGTCCTCCTGTCACTCAACTCACTCGAAGATTGTCTCGCGTGGGCGCGATCACTCGCCGAACTCAACCCAATCGCGACGAGCGACATCGCGGACGCGCTCCTGCGTCTCCCGCACGCTCCAACCGACGTGCTGAACGCGATCCAAGCAGCCGATTTGGACTCGAAGCACCTCGAACTCGCGCTCTCGCTCCGGATGAACCGCCCGGATCTGAGTGATCTCGCAACGTTCGATCCACAAGTAACTGAACATGGATCGGAAGCTCTCAGCGCCGTCGTGCAGGTCGCTGCCCAACAGGGCAGCTGGGACCTCGCGAAGGTTGGTGCGGATGAGCTCTTTGCGCGTGCGGTTACCGCGGACACGAATGATCGACGCAGCGCGATCGCCGCGGCGATAATTATGCAACAGCCGTCGCTGGCACTCAAATACGCCCAACAGAACGCATCGACACAAGACGCAACGACGGACGACCTTCTCGATCTTGCTCGGGTCGCATCAACCCTCGGCAATCTTGAGCTCGCACGTGACACGCTCGCACGCGCGTTCGATCGCTCCCCATCAGACACTCGCATCGCGGATCGGTACATCCGACTCGTCGGCGCGGGCGGACCGCTCGCTGATGAAGAAACCCTCCAATCCATCGTGCGCCGCGTCAGTGAAGCAGCGCCGCGGAGTACGTTCTTTTCCCAACTCCGCGCGGGTGAACTCGCTCGCAACGGGCTACTCAATGAAGCTGAGTCTGTGCTCATGCAGATCAATGAGCAACGCCCGGGTGACATCCTCGGGCAGGACCTGCTCCTGAGCATTTGGAAAACACAGGAAACCCAGGGCGACCCCGACGCGCTCAACCGTGGCGAAGGATGGCTCAGCGTCCGCATCAACGAGTTCCCCGGCGCAGTCCAAGCGGGGATCTCACTCGCACAGATCAAGTACGAACGCGAAGAGATCGACGAGGCGCAAGAGATCCTCTGGAACCTCCGTCAGCGCACCGGCTCGATGGACGTCGCTCGTGTACACGAGCAACTCCTCAGAGAACTCGGAGATCAGGATGCGCTCCTCTCGTCCGCGGAACAACGATTGGGCACCTCCAACGGGATCGACGCAACCATCGAGTATGCCCAGATCCTCGCACGCACGGGCGATGCCGCGAACGCTGAGCTTGCATCAACGATTCTCAACGAGAACATCCCATCCGGGATCGAACTTTACCCGGCGCAGGTCCAACAACTGACACAGGTCATCTACGCGCTCGCAGAGCAAGCGGATTCGAATGATGTTGACGCGCCGATGATCGCAATTGTGGACATGATCGAGGACCGGACCGGTTCACTGAGTTTCTACCTCGCGCGAACCAAGCTCCTGCTCAACTCGCGTAAGCCACGCATCGATCTCGACGAGATCATCGCGATGATCGAGCACTACAGCGCGCAGTTTGATCCCCCCGCTCAAAAGCAACAACTCGAAGCCCTCCCCATCCAGGTCCTGCTCGGCGAAGACCGGACCCACGAAGCGATCGCGCTCGTCACACGCATGAGTACGAACGCAGGGGATATGAAACCCGATCTGATCATCGAGACCTTCCGACTTCTCGGAGCCGTCGGGGAAAGCTCCGACCTGCTCGGTGTTCTCGATGCCTACGACGACGTAGGCATCATGATGCAGGTCATCGAACTCACGACCAATCGTCTGGGCACCCCAGAGCGTCCCAACAAGGACCTGAGCAACGAGGAACAACGTGCAGATCTCGCGTACACCGCGGGTGCGATGGCTGCGGCATTCGATCGACAGGAACAGTCCGAGTCGTTCATGCGTCTCGCGATTTCGTTCGACGAAAACCACGGGTGGAGCAACAACGATCTCGGCTACCAGCTCCTCGAGCAAGGCAAGCAGATCGACGATGCTGCACGAATGCTACAGATCGCCGCTGAGGCGCTCCCGGACCAATCCAACGTGATCGACTCGCTCGGTTGGCTGCGTTACAAGCAGGGCATCTACGAGGACGTCGTCGACGAGATGACCGGGCAGGTCATGACGCAGGGCGCGATCTCGTTGCTCGCCCGCGCGAACCGTCTCGATAACGAACGCACCAACGCAACGATCCTGTTGCACCTCGGTGATGCATTCTGGCGCGCGGGCAAAGCATCCCAAGCAGTCGAAGCATGGGTCGGAGGGGAGAACATGCTCCGCAGCCGATTACGCCTGCTCAACGCCCAGCCTCCGGAGTCTCGAAACCAACGCGCGATCGACGCGCTGAGCGAAGAACTCCGCGAGCTCCGGTATCGTGTCCAAGATGCAGAAGCAGGATCCAACCCCAAGATCGCGCCGATCTTCTCCGAGACGAACGAAGCCCAAGAGCCAACAATCCCTTAAGAGGGCACTCCGCCCCACTGATACCCGCATCAATCGCAGGAGCGAACGCATATGGCCGGTCATAGCAAATGGGCGAATATCCGCCACCGTAAGGAACGCCAGGACAAGAAAAAGGGCAAGATCTGGTCCAAGTGCTCCAAGGCGATCATGGTCGCAGCTCGCGCAGGCGGCGGCGACCCCGAGACCAACCTCGCGCTCCGGTACGCGATCGACGAGGCCAAGTACGCCAACATGCCCAAGGACACGATCAAGCGCGCGATCGAGAAGGGATCGGGCGATTCGGGCGGCGCGGAGTTCCAGACGATCGTCTACGAAGGGTACGGCCCAGGCGGCACAGCGCTCATCATCGACGCGCTGACAGACAACAACACCCGCACGGTCGGCGAGGTCCGCTCGATCTTCAAGAAGGCCGGGGGATCATTGGGCAACGCGGGCACCGTCGCGTTCATGTTCGCGACCAAGGGGCAGATCTTCATCGACGCGAACAAGTACGGCGAAGACCAGGTCATGGAAGCCGCGCTCGAAGCGGGCGCTGAAGATGTCCAAGCACCCGAGGGTGAGGACGAGGACAAGGGCGCCTGGGTCATCGAGACCGAACCCACCGAGTTCCAGGGCGTCAAGGACGCGATCGAAGCCGCAGGCATCGAGATCGTCGAAGCCGAGATCACCCGCATCCCCGACAACACCGTCGACGTCGCCGGCGACGATGTCCGCAAGGTTATGAACCTCATCGACACGCTCGAGGACAACGACGATGTCCAGAAGGTCTACTCCAACGCGGACTTCGACGCGGAAGAGCTCGCGAAGTTGGGATGAGATGGGTCGAGAATCCAAGACGAGTCGTGTATCGATCGGATTGGCGACTCATTCTCAGGCTACGTGAATACTACCTGGTTGATCTTGATCCAAATGAACTCGATGATGCGTTGTTCCAAGAACGCTTGGAACGACGTGACGATAACCGAACATCACGCATCTTCGTCATGAGCTTTTTCGCGTGGATTGCGGTCAATGTCATCTTTGCGCTGCTCTTCCCGTCAATCGGCGGAAGTGTGCTTGATCTGATAGTCATACTGCTTCTATTCACAGGGATACCTGCCCTACTCGCTTGCTTCTTCTTCTATGCGTTCACACGAAACGCTCAATCCGCAATCTACATTCATCCTCGTGATGGACAACTTGTTTGCTACGCCCCTGACCGGTTTGCTTGGTGTCCTCTCAAAGTGCTTGATCCCGCGATTTCAGTCGGAATGTTCAAGTTCATCGGCGGGCGTCGTTTGGGCACCGGAACGAACCTCTTTTCGTTGAATGTGGGTGAAACAGGTCACGGAGTGTGGCTGCTGCTGCACGCGGGAAAAGTACGACGCTGGGTCCTACTCGATAGGTTCAACCTAGAGGACCGAGCTCATGACGCGTTCAAATCATGGAAGCAGCAGTTGGGAGCACGCGAACTGAATCAAGACGAGAACTCATCGGTGCCGACGAAAGTCCATTTTTCAAAGACAGGATTCCGTAGACACGACAAGCGTGAAACGTGAACTCTTCCTGCTGACTCCTATCATCACACATGAACAAACACGCCCTCTCGCGCATCGCTCAGATCGCACACCTGCTCGCCCTTTCCATCTGGCTCGGCGCGGTCGCGATGTCCGGCGTTGTCGCGGCGATCGTGTTCCCGCTCATGCGAGAGCTCGAACCCACGCTCGGCGCGTACCCCAACTACGAGGGCGATCACTCGCTGCTCGCCGCAGGGCGCGTCGCGTCGCAGGTCTTCTTTACCGTGGACTTCATCCAGTTCGTGTGCGCCACCATCGCGCTTGCGACCATCGTCGTGCTTGTTGTGTGTGGGTACTCGCTCAACACGCTCGCACGGGTTTTCCGGGTGATTGTGCTGTGCATGACACTCGCGCTGCTCAGTTACCACCTGTTCATCTTCATGAATAAACTCCAGGGTCTCCTGAGCGGGTATTGGGAGAACGCTGCGAACGGGAACACGCTCGTCGCGGACGGATTCAAGGACCGGTTCCTTGAGCACCACTCCACGGCTTCAAACATCCTCGGCGCCCTCGCGCTCATGGTCATGATCAACATCGTCCTCGCGGGGATCACCCTGACGGCCAAGCCCAAGCAGGACACCGCATCATGACGACCAAACACCACCCTAAGGGCAAGGACAATCCACGCGGGCTCAAGGATATCCCGTTCAAGCTCCCCGAAGTCTCCCCCGCGGAGAAACGACGCGCGAAGCGTCTCGCGGATGCGCTCCAAGAGCACTACCCCGACGCGTACTGCGAACTGACGCATTCCAACCCGCACGAACTGCTCATCGCGACGATCCTATCGGCGCAATCTACCGATGCGGGGGTGAACAAAGCAACGCCCAAACTCTTCGATGCCTTTACCACTCCATCGGATTACGCGAACGCGACACCCGAGAAGATTGAGCCGTACATCAAGACGATCGGGTTGTATCGGAGCAAAGCCAAGTCCATCTACGAAGCGATGACCCGCGTCGTAGAGCATTACGACGGCGAGATCCCCAACACCATGGAAGACCTGCTCACCCTTCGGGGCGTCGCGCGAAAAACCGCGAACGTCGTGCTGGGGAACGCGTTCGATATCAACATGGGGTTCGTCGTCGATACCCACGTGCAGCGTCTATCCTGGCGGTTCGGGTTCTTCGATGAGCCGTACACCAATACCACGATCGTCGAGAAGAAACTGATGGCTCTCTTCCCGCGTCCGCTCTGGTCGCGTTTGGGGCACCAGTTCGTCTTCCACGGGCGATACGCCTGCACCGCACGCCCGAACTGCACGCACGAGCACCCGGTGTGCCAGAAGTTCGGGGTCAACTGCGACAAACCCCTCCCGCCCAAGTCGTCCAAAAAGTAATCCACGCGTCCGCTCCGCGTATCATCTCCGCATGTTCGGCCTCCCAGAGATCGCCATCTCCGCTGCGGGCTTTGCCATGCCCTCGGGCTCGTCCTCCCGCGCCACGATCGACACGATCGCATCGCTCGGCGTGCGCGGCATCGCCCTTGACGCGACTGCGCCCGGGTTACGCCCGCGCGAGCTCACCCGCTCCGCGCGGCGCGATATCGCATCGATCCTCCGCCGACACGAGCTCGAAGTCGCAGGCATCGATCTATGGATCCCTCCGTCCCATTTCACGAACCCCACGACAAGTCAACGCGCAATCGACGCAACGACCAATGCGCTCGAAATGTGCGCCGAACTCGCGCCATTGGTCGGCGGGCGATCACGACCCATCGTCTCGCTCGTGCTGCCCGAAGAGCTCTCTGAATCAATACGAGTGACCCTAGGCTCAATCGCACAGCATCACGGCAGTACCATCGCGGATCATCGGATCGTGCGTGATGACGATGATGAGGCCACTGGAATCGGAGTTGGGATCGATCCGGTGTTCTACCTGACGGACGGGCAATCCCCCGCTAAAGCGATCACCCGCGCTGGATCCGATCTTGTCAGTGCTCGATTGTGTGATACCAACGCGATGGGTCGGTGCGTGCTCCGCGCTTCGGGGTCAAAGCTCGATCTGACGGGGTACGCAGGCGCAATGATCGTTTCAGGACAGGAATGGGTCACGCTCGATCTACGTGGCTTGGATGACCCGATCCGTGCCTCATCCCAGAGCATCAACGCATGGCGCGATGCCGGGACGATCTAACGCACAGCGCACGCGAACCCGATGGGTTCCAGATCCTTCCGCAAATACAACGGATGCTTGGGATACCCGTCCTTGGTCACCCCAAGGCACATCAACGCACACACATGGGAGAGCAGCTCGATCACATGTGTGTGCCGATCGTTCAAGCGTGCGTGTGTGCCCCACCCCACAACAACTAGGTCTGCACACCGCGCGAGTTCGATGATGTGCTCGTCGTTGTCCGGGCCGATCGGGTCATCGACCAAACGCAAACCCTTCGGATCGGTGGATCGCAACGCGAAGACGTTCGTGACGTCCATCGCGCTGAACCCCCACTGGCTCGCGTACCCATAACAACGCGTGAGGGTGGGATCGAGCACGGACGCGTCCGCGGTGGACGGGTTGAGCAAGCAGAAGCACACCCGCGTGCCCCCGGGCGCCCATCGACGCCCGAGCGTGTACCGGTACTGTTCCGAACGATCGAAGATCGCCCAACCGTCGCCGTGCTTTGTGTCCTTGCAGGTTCTTCGGATCGTCCGCGTCATGCAGATAGGGTATGAGATCTCGTCTCCGCGATGGAGGAATCACCCATCGGATCTGGCAAAAGAAAAACCCACCGTGCCGGGTGGGGTTCTCCAAGCGATCCCGCCGCGATTCGAACGCGGAACCTTTGGCTTCGGAGGCCAACGCTCTATCCAGTTGAGCTACGGGACCTGCAGATTGTCATCCCGGCGTCAAGCACGAGATTCAGGATGGAGTCTACGATCGCGCTTCACGCATGGCAACGTCCCGACCCCAATTCGCACCCACTCCGCTCTGGGCGGTCCTCACCCTTACCTTCCTTGGATCGCTGGGGACGGGGGCGGTCACCAACGGGTTTTCGTTTATCGCGACAGAGGGGCTCGGGTACCAACGTGCGATGAACCTGCTCCTCGCGCTGGTGCTCGGGGTCTCCTACATCGCGGGGGCACTCGCGTCGGGACCGATCGTCCGTCGGCTGTCCTCGGGTCGAACTCGACTTTCTCCGCGTGGGCTCCTGCTCGTGGTCCTGATCCTCATCGGGCTCGCGTGCCAACTCCCCCTCTTCGCGCAGATCCTTGCACCCGATCTCATGGAGATCGCGCTCTGGGCGTTGATCATCATCTTCTCCCCGATGACCGGGATCCTCTGGCCGATCGTTGAGGGTTACCTGTCCGGAGGCCGACGGGACAAAGCACTCCGATCCGCGCTGGGACGATTCAACATCGTTTGGTCCAGCGCCCTCGTCCTCTCGTTCTGGGCGATGGCCCCCCTCCTTGAGCACCGCCCGTTCCTGATCCTCTCGCTGCTCGGGTGTTTCCAGTTCGCGATGATCGGATTGCTCATCTGGTTCCCCTCGCACCCACCCCGCCACATCGACGAGGACTCCGATCCCGCGCCCGAAACGTACAAACCGCTCCTCACGATCTTCCGCGTCTTGCTCATCGCGTCGTACATCGTGCTTTCAGCGCTCTCCCCACTCCTCCCCGTTGTCGAGGACAAACTCGGGGTTGATGTCCATTGGAAGACCCCCATCGCGAGTATCTGGCTCTCGTCCCGTGTCTTCATGTTCCTTCTCTTTGAACGCTGGCACGGGTGGCACGGGCGCTGGTGGACACCCTGGACAGGGATGTCCTTGATGCTCCTCGGGTTCGCAGCGTGCGTCGGATCCCCGATCTTCAACTCCATCGGGCTCATCGTCCTGATGACCGGATTGGTCATCGTGGGGATGGGGATCGCAATCACGTACTACGGCGCGCTCTATTACGCGATGTCCGTCGGAAACGCCGAAGTCGACGCAGGCGGAAAACATGAAGCAATGATCGGAGTTGGATACACCCTCGGACCGATCTGTGGACTTGGTGGGATCGGGCTCAGCGGCGGCGATGATGACGCATTCCGTCTATGGGTGATTGTCCTCATCACCATCTGTGTCCTCTGCTCCGTGATCCTTGGTTGGAGACTCCTGAGGCGGAACAAACGACGCAAGATCCCCACCGCACCCTCGCCGCATTAATACGCAACCGAGTTCCACCCAAGGAATGGGCAACTTTTTATCGGCTGGGTCGTACCACCTGTGTCGGCCCCTGTGCGGGCTGGACGCTGTGCGACGCCCGATACCGATGAGAACCACGCTCAAGAGCAAGGAACTCACTCCGTCGCGCAAGTTCGGCCGATGTGCAATACTGGGTCCGACCCTTTCGTTTACCCTGTGGGACAACCACGACAACCTCCCGGAGTGCACATGCTCGATCAGTTCACACGACGCAACGCCCGCAACACCACGCTCGGTGTTCTCGCCTCCTTTGGCGCTACCCTGAGTCTCTTTGCCGGGACCGCGATCAGCGCGAGCGATGTCTTCACCCACACCCCTGAAACGACCCTCGTTGCCGAATCTTCAAGCGTCACCCCGGGCTCTGTCTGGGAAGCTGCGGTCCAGGGCGACTCAGCGACCCTCCAAGCACTCCTCGACGCGTCGCGATGGAACGCAACGGACTCCTCACTCGCGTTTACGATCGATCGCTTGAACAACAACATCGAGAAGCGTGAGCAATCGCGTACAGAGCAGATCACCGAAGCAATCGAGACACTCAACGAGACACTCGCGAACTACGACAAGAATCAATCTGGAATCGAGTTGTCCGAAGCGCTCCGGACCGTCATCCAACTCCAGTTGCTCTATGACAACGACGACACCCTTTTCGCGAACGGGCAGGTCAATCGCGCAATTAGTCTCGCCAAGAACGAAGCCGCACTCGCGGAATCCAAGAACGATTGGATGATCGCGTCGGAGTTGTACTTCCGTCTCAACTCCCTCTTCGACACCTCCGGCGAGTTCAAGGACGACGTGCAGCGACTCTCGCGCCGTCTCGCGATGATCCGCATGTACGCACCCGAGCGACTCTGGGAGATCCGCAACCAGCGCCGTCTCGACGAAGACCTCGACGCGCTCCCCCCATACAACGCGTTCGGGGATGACTTCCACGAGAAACTCCAGGGAATCAACTCGATCACCGTCCGCACCGCGATCCAACGCGCCGCGGACCAGCACGTCGGCCGCAAGACCCGCCGTCACCCAGACGGGGTCTCGATGAACGACCTGATTATCTCGGGTCTCGAAGCCGTCAAGACAATGGCCACCACCACGGATCTCGCGGAAGTCTTCAACGGACTCAACAACGAGAACAACCGCAACGAGCTCCTCCGCACGATCGAGAATGAAAAGATGCGGATCGTGAGCAAATCGTCACCCGCGAGCGGGTACGACCTCCGCCGTGCACTCGACGCGGTCCTCACCACCGGCGTCTCCAAGACCGGGATCATGGAAGAAGCGCTTCTCCATGAGTTCGGCAACGGCGCCATGAGCGCCCTCGATGATTACACCGCCATCATCTGGCCCGACGAGCTAGCGCGGTTCCGTCGATCCACTCAGGGCGAGTTCATCGGCATCGGCGTCCAGATCCAACTCGACGAGCTCCAGAACGTCAAGATCGTCACCCCACTCGAAGGCACCCCCGCCCAGCGAGCCGGGTTCCGCTCGGACGACATCATCAAGAAGATCGACGGCCGAACCGCCGTTGGGCTTGGGCTCGACCAAGCGGTTGAACTCATCACCGGCCCCGCGAATACCAAGGTCAACATCACCGTTGAACGCATGGGTGACGACGGCGAACCCACCGAAGTCGATTTCACGATCGTTCGTCAGAAGATCGATCTCCCGAGTGTCAAGGGCTGGTCCAAGACCGGCCCGGGCGATCAGGACTGGGATTACTTCATCGATAAGGATGACAAGATCGGGTACCTGCGTCTGACCGGATTCACGGAAGACTCAACCCGCGAGTTCGACGGTGCAGTCTCGAAGATGAAGTCTGAAGGGCTTAACGCGCTCATCCTCGATCTGCGCTACAACCCCGGCGGACTCCTCGATCAAGCAGTCCATCTCGCGTCACGATTCGTCCCCGAGGGAATGATCGTCAAAACCGTGGACGGGTCCGGGATTACCGACTCGCTCAATGAAGCAGTCCGTGTTTCTAATCGCAAATCGCTCAATGACTTCCCCGTGATCGTCCTTGTCAACGAGGGCAGCGCGAGTGCATCCGAGATCCTCTCGGGCGCGATCCAAGCAGGTGCAAAGAAAGGCATGGTTGATGCGCTCGTCCTTGGAAACCGATCCTTCGGAAAGGGTTCCGTCCAGAACGTCTACCTCCTCCCCGGCGCTCGCGCCGCGATGAAGGTCACGACGAACTACTACCACATCGATGCGCCCCGGATGATCCACAAGGTCCCCGGCGCCACCGTTTGGGGGATCGACCCCGATGTCGAGATCGACATGCTCCCATCGCAACAGGAAGATGCGTTCCTGCTCCGACGCGAAGCGGATGTCCTCCCACTCGATGAGAACGGCAACATCATCGAGGACGCGGAACGCCCTGATCCGAACTCGCTCTTGAGCGACGGGACCGACCTCCAGGTCGAGACGGCACTCGTGCTGCTCAAAGCCCGTGTGCACGATCGATCGCACAAGGCTGCGATGGGCGATTGAGTCCCTTCCCCATCTTCACACATCCCCACACACACCCAAAAGGGTGTGTTTTTCGTATCACGCGGGTTGAGGTGGCCTGGGCGTCGAAATCGGCCTCGAAACTTACCCTTCCCCAACAAATCACCACCAGTTGATACCCTATAATACTTGAACCGGGTGAGTGCAGACTCACGCCGGTATCGTTGTCGGCGTGCACCACCACGCACGTCTGCACGCACCCAATGTGTACATGACATCATCAGGATCCCGCACATGACGCAGGCCACTGTCCAAAGCGAGCAGTCCATGACCACCGCGAAAGCAGATTCTCAGACCGACGGGCTCGCCCCGACCGCCAAGAACGCGAGCGAGCTACCAAAGGAGACACTCCTCAAGTGGCTCTACGACATGCAGCTCATCCGTGAGTTCGAGAATCGCACCATGCAGGCCTATCAGCAGGCCAAGATCGGCGGGTTCTGCCACATCTACACCGGTCAGGAAGCGTGCGCCGTCGGCACCATCGGGTGCGTCAACCACGACGACCCTGTCATCACCGCCTACCGCGATCACGGGCACGCGCTCGCACGCGGCATGACCCCCGAGGCATGCATGGGCGAGATGTTCGGCAAGGTCAACGGGTGCGCCAAGGGCAAGGGCGGATCGATGCACATGTTCGATCGCCCCAACTGGCTCTTCGGCGGGCACGGCATTGTCTCCGCGCAAACCCCCATGGGCGCCGGGTTCGCCTTCGCCACTAAGTACGAGCACGAGGTGCTCGGCAAGACCCTCGAAGGCACCGAAGCCAAGAAGAAGGTCACCCTCTGTTACATGGGCGACGGCGCGCTCGACCAGGGAGCCTTCCACGAGGCCCAGAACATCGCCGCCCTCTGGGGGCTGCCCGTCATCTACATCCTCGAGAACAACGGGTACTCCATGGGCACGGCCATCCACCGCCACACCGCCAACCACGAGAACCTCGTCGACCGCGCCAAGGGCTACGGGATGCTCACCAAGAAGATCGACGGGCTCGACATCATGAATATCTACAACGAGTTCAAGCCCGTTGTCGACCAGTGCCGCGAAGAGTCACGCCCCGCGTTCATCGACCTCAAGACCTACCGGTACCAGGGGCACTCGATGTCCGACCCGCAGAAGTACCGGACCAAGGACGAGGTCGACCAGTACAAGGACAAGGACTCGATCGCTAAGCTGGTGAGCGACCTGATGGAGAAGGGCTGGATCGACGAGGACGGGTGGAAGTCGATGCAGAAGGAGATCCGCGACACGGTCCGCGCCTCGATCGACGCCGCCGAGGCCGCCGCGATCCCTGAGGACAGCGAGCTCTTCACTGATGTCTTCGCCAACCCCGAGAAGAACCTCTCCCCCACGGCTGATTACAGCCATGGGAGCAAGAACCCGTTGATGTAAATGGGACTCAATATCGGAAAATCTCAACCATGACTGACCAAGTGAACATCTGCAATGTGAACAACTGGCCTGAACTTGGAGATTGGTTCAGACACAGGCCTGTTCGCGTTGCGCTTTGGATCTTGGGACTCATCGTTGCTCAAATCCCCATGCAACTCACAGCGCCGACTCATGACGAAATTCGCCCCGGCGACATTCAACTGGACTTTATCATCAGTAGCTTGTTTTTGGCCCTTTGCGGACTCGCGCTATTGGGATTCGGAATGCCTGTGGTGATCGCAGCCATGCGTTGTGCAGGTTTCAAGAAGAGCTAAGTAAGTTAGAACCGCGGTGACTTACACCATACGGAAATACACCATGACCACCCTCCCCATGATTGAAACCGACATCCACCCCGCCGTGGACAACCCCGCGCTCCCCGACTTCGTCGCTGAGCACGAGCTGCCATCGCGTGAGGGCGACCGCATCATCCAGTTCCGCGAGGCGCTGCGTGAAGCGATGTCCGAAGAAATGCGCCGCGACAAGCGTGTCTTCCTGCTCGGCGAGGAGGTCGCTGAATACAACGGGGCCTACAAGATCTCCCAGGGCATGCTCGACGAGTTCGGTGCCGAGCGCATCATCGACACCCCGATCTCCGAGAACGGATTCGCCGGCATGGCGATCGCGTCGGCGATGATGGGGCTGCGTCCGATCGTCGAGTTCATGAG
>SPJK01010448.1_pt1 | contig 28559 bp, 26 predicted proteins | sample 3741771 | NCBI WGS metagenome assembly SPJK01 (sample SAMN10925997, study PRJNA522277) | cold seep metagenome | isolation source: Elba SIP-enriched marine methane seep metagenome, extraction at timepoint T2 | place: Italy: coast of Elba, Mediterranean Sea
AAGGCATCGCACGCGTTCACTCCTCTCTGAAGACCACTGTTACGATATCAATCGTCAAGAGTTTGGTGCCGTATGAAAACATCCACCCCGATGATTCTGAACACCCAATGGAGGACAATACAATCAGACTCGTGCGACCATGACAACCGTATCAACCAATGAACGAGCATCTCACCTTCAAAATCCCACTGCTCCCACGCCCCGTGCCCTTCTGCATCGGCCCATCAAAGCACAACGGCGACCTTGTCGCATACATCAATCGAGATGTGCAAGACCACAAACGATCGGGATGCATGCTTATCGCGTTTGCCGTACTCATGACGCCAGTCTTTATCTACCTCGTCATCGAGCTTGGTTTGTTCTCGATCGCAAGATCAGGGCGATATGCCACCCCAGTAATCGCATTCCCGTTCGTCATCGGATTGCTTGTCTGGGCTGGGCTGCACTACTTCAAGCGAGGCATGAAGGATCGCCAAGTCCTCATCGACATGCGCACCGGATTCGTGCAGTTCCATGCGAACGACAACACCGGGACAGCGCCCGCACAAGGGGCTATCTGCGTGTGGACCGCCTCGCTTGTGTTTGAAACACCAACATACGGCGGTCGACTGAAGAAAAGGTCCGAAGGCATCGATGTCTACCTCGTGAGTGTGCACACCGAACACGATTATGAATGCTTCGGAGCATTCAAGTCATCACATGCCGCAAACGAGTACGCCGCCCAACTCGCCGACCACACCAACCTGCCCATCGAGCCCGCCCCCGAGGACATCCCCAAAGAAGTTTCCGCGCGTAAGGAACTCCTCCGATCAGACGCCACCGCCCAAGCAAACCCCATCCACGCACGAGCCCTCGAGCCCATCGCCTTCCGCCCGCACGAATGATGTAAGTCTCAACGATACCAAAAACAAAGAACGCCCCGCACCACGAGACGCCCCCAAAACTCTTCCCTGATCCCTGAAGGCGAATCCCTAGTCCCTTCCCCTACTCCCACTCAATCGTCGCCGGCGGCTTGCTCGAAATGTCATATACCACCCGGTTCACACCATGCACCTCATTGATAATGCGTGTCGAGATCCGCGCCAACACATCGAATGGGATCCGCGCCCAATCCGCTGTCATGAAGTCCTGCGTCTCAACCGCACGCAGCGCGACCGCACGCTCATAGGTGCGCCCGTCGCCCATCACGCCAACGCTCTGCACCGGCAGCAGCACCGCGAACACCTGACTCGTCTTCCGGTACAAACCCGCAGCCACGATCTCCTCAAGCAGGATCTCATCCGCCTCGCGCACGATGTCGAGCTTCTCTTCCGTGATCTCGCCGAGCACCCGCACCGCAAGCCCCGGCCCCGGGAACGGATGACGCCACACGATCGAGTCCGGCACACCAAGCACCGATCCCAACCGACGAACCTCATCCTTAAACAACTCACGCAAGGGCTCGATCAGCTCAAACCCAAGCTCTTCAGGAAGCCCACCAACATTGTGGTGCAGCTTGATGTTCGCGCTGTTCCCGCTGTGCCCATGACCCGACTCGATCACATCCGGGTACAGCGTGCCCTGCGCCAGGAAGTCCGCATGCTCAATCGTCTCCGCCGCTTCCTTGAACACCTCAATAAACCGATGTCCGATCCGCTTCCGCTTCACCTGCGGATCATCGATCCCCTCCAGATCGCCAAGGAACTCCTTGGACGCATCAACCACGCGCAGGTCAATCTGGAAGTGGTCTTTAAACGTGTGCTCAACAAGCTCGCGTTCCTTCTTACGAAGCAGCCCGTTGTCAACAAACACACAAGTCAGCTGATCGCCGATCGCCTTGTGCAGCAGTGCCGCAACAACTGATGAATCCACGCCGCCCGACAAACCGCAGATGACGCGCCGATCGCCGACGAGTTCCTTGATCCGCGCCGCTTCTTCTTCCGCGTACGCGCTCATCTTCCACGACCCAGCGCAGTGGCAGGTCTCGTACAGGAAGTTACGGAACAGATCCACACCATGCGGCGTGTGCGTCACCTCAGGATGGAACTGAACGCCGACAAAGTTGTGCTTCGGGTCTGTTGTCCGCACCGCCGCGTACGGGCAAGAGTCCGTCGACGCGATCGGCACCATGTGTGCCGCGCCAAGATCCTCGATCTGATCGCCGTGCGACATCCAGACCTGCGTCTGTTGCGGTACGGCATCAAACAGATCATCGACTTCGCCATCTTTCGTGTTGATGCTCAGCTGCGCTCGCCCGTATTCGCGATGCGGCGCCTTGCTCACCGACGCACCGAGCAGGTGACACGTCAACTGCATCCCGTAGCAGATCCCCAGGATCGGAATCCCGAGTTCGAGGATCTTTGGATCCATCGTCGGTGCGCCTTCATCCGTCACGGAAGACGGCCCACCCGAGAGGATGATCCCCTTGGGGTTCATCGCTTTGAGCTCATCCGCCGAAATGCTCGGCGACACCAACACCGAGAACACCCCCGCGTCGCGGACACGCCGACAGATCAACTGCGCCGTCTGCGAACCGAAGTCCAAAACCGGGACAACCTCATGGTCGATATGCGAAGCGGGATTCTGCGACATGTCTCAATCTCACGGGTGAGTAGATGCGGGCGTTGCAGCCGATGCTCGGGTGCGTCCGATAAACCCGGAGATGTCGTCCAGCCCCGGGTGAGAGTGTAGACACCGGGCACCAAAAGGCGAGATTTCGGAGCAACCAGTTGTCATCAAACCCGAATACAAACGGTGCAAACCCAGATGCCTACAGTTCTTGCATGCCGCACGGACGGGCAATCCCGACGCAGGAGCCGCGTTTCGCACATGACAGGACCCGCCGAGTTGCGCATCCCCAGATCATGTTGCTCGGGTTCTTGACACCCGCGCTGATCTCGACGATGCTGCTCACCGGGTGCCTCCCAGATCCCAAAGTGGGGTTTGACTCACCCGCACCATCCAAACGCCTGGACGCGATCGTCCGGGCATCCGAGTTGGAGGACGACGAATCATTAGTCAAACTGGTCGAAAAGCTCCGATCGCACGCACCCGCCGAGCGGATGTTCGCGATCCGATCACTTGAGAACCGCACGGGAGAAACCCTCGACTACAACCACGCGGACCCGCACTGGCAACGGGTCGCCGCGTACAACCGATGGCTGCAATACCTCCAAGACAAAGGGATGACACTCCCCGAGGACATGGAGCCCATCGAAACCCCGGATGCCACGCCTGAAGGATCGGGCGACGAATCGCCGATGGATGAGGCAACGACCCAAGAGGACTGACCCTCGCTCTACGAACCAACGCACATGGATCAACGACCCGAAATTGAGCTCCGATTAACTTCCGACCCCATGTACCTGTGTGGTGCACGGGAGCTCGTGGGATGCATCGCTCGTCGGATCGGGTTCAACGATATGGACTGTTCCAAGATCTCCCTCGCGGTAGACGAGGCGCTGTCGAACATCATCCGTCACGGGTACGACCGGGCGTTTGATAAACCGATCTGGTTGGGACTGACCCCGCTTAAGCCATCGAGCGACTCGATCGGCGGGATCGTCATCACGATCGAGGACGAGGCAAAGCAGGTCGATCCGTGCAATATGAAGGGACGCGATCTCAACGATGTTAAACCCGGCGGGCTCGGGGTGCACATCATCCAAGAGGTGATGGACGACGTCCAATACGAGAAACGCGGGACCTGCGGGATGCGATTGGTCATGACCAAGCACGCGGCACGCCCGGAAGAGTCGCCCAGATTGAGTGAGAAAGCGCCTGCTTGCAAGGTGACGCTCAATGATCGATCCCCATCTCGCCGATGAGTCCCCTATACTCGGATGTTCGGGAGACTCCCGGTTCGAGAGGGACAGACATGGCGAATCAGCAATCAACCTTTATCTCCGTTGAACGCCCCGAGCAGGGGATCGTGGTTGTCGTGCCCAACTCGGACATCGATATGAGCCGATCGCCTGAGCTGCGATCGGTGTTGCGTCAGGAGATGGGCGGCGGCACGCACAAGGTCGTGGTCGATCTGGACGCGGTGGAGTACATGGATTCTTCGGGACTCGCGACGCTCGTGGAAGCGATGCGGAACGCGGGGAACTCGGACACCAAGATTGTGATCTGTAATATGTGTCCCAAGGTGAGCGCGATCTTTGAGATCGCGCGTTTGGATTCATTCTTCTCGATCGTCAACTCACGGGATGAGGCCATCTCGCTCTGAAGGACCGGAGCACCCGCAACATGGCGGAATCGTCCAATCAAGAATCGAATACCAAGAGCGCCGGGGTGCCGGTGGTTCTTTTGCCCATCCTGATGCCGATCGCGCTGATCGGGCGTCGGGCGATCGGGGTGCTCGATCACACGGGTGACGTGGTGTATCTGCTCGCGGATACGCTCCGGTGGTTTGGGCGTGGGTTGTGCACCCGCAAGTACCGGCTGGGCAAGAACGCGATCGTGTCGCAGATCGTGCGTATTGGTGTCGAGTCGATTTTTATCGTGTCGTTGGTTTCGGGTGCGGTGGGGTTGATTTTGGCGCTGCAGTTGTCGCCGCCTTTGGATGACTTTGGGCAAAGGGATAAGGTCGCGAACATCATCTCCGTGGCGGTGCTCCGAGAGCTTGGGCCTTTGATTGGTGCGATTGTTCTGACGGGTTTCGCGGGCGCGTCGATCGCGGCGGAGATCGGGACGATGGTGGTCTCCGAAGAGATCGAGGCGCTCGAGGCGAGCGCGCTCAATCCGATCCGGTTCCTTGTGGTGCCCCGGTTGCTCGCGTCGATGATCTCGATGACGTGTTTGGGTGTGATCTCGAGTTTCTGCGCGATTGTCGCGGCGATGCTGATCTCGATCACGATGCTCGGGATCCCGTACGAGACGTACATGGACAACATGCTCACGCAGGCGAAGCAGGTCGACTTCTGGACGGGCGTCGCGAAGGGCGGCGTGTTCGGGACGTTGATTGGGATCATCGCGTGTGCGAATGGTTTGCGGGTGACCGGCGGGGCTGCGGGTGTCGGTCGCGCGACGACGTACACGGTCGTTGAGTGTGTCGTGGCGATCGTTGTCGCGGACTTGGTGTTTACGGCGATCTTCTTTGCGTTGGGGTTGTTCTAAGGCATTCGGGATCAGGGATTGGGGATCAGGTAAGAGTGCATCTGGTTGGCCTGAAGGTGACGGCGTCTCCTTCGGGGGTTTTGCTTTGTAGGTGTTTGGGGAGACCCCCTCCGTTCCGCCAGAGGCGGACCACTTCCCTCGCGGGGCGGGGGAGGAGAATGCCCCCTCCGTCTTGCGAAGACGCGAGCCGCCTCCCCCACGGGGTGGGGAAGGCACGAAGACCCCCTCCGTCACGCTGCGCGAGCCACCTCCCCCGCTGGGGCGGGGAAGGAGCGCCGGATCACGGAGGAGCGAAGTGGCGGCTTTGCGTTGGGACTCTTGGGCGGTGGCGGAGGTAGGGGCAGCGCGGAGTTGGGCGAGTAGGCGGGCCTTGGCGGCGGCGGGGGATTCCAGATCGAGCAGGGCGGCGCGGGCGGCGTTGATGCGGGCGATCGCGCCGAGGGCGCGCGTGTATTGCTCAGACTCGAGGACGCGGGCGAGCTCGTCGAGGGAGAGGTCGTAGTCGTTGGCGATGTCGATCGCGCTGCGGTTGGGGTCGAGCAGGTCCCAGAGCATCGCGTTGAAGCGGTGCGGGTCGAGGATGGGATCGGGTTGGGTTGTCGTCGTGCGCGTCGCGTTGATCATCATGCGGGAATTGTCGCATGTCGGCGATGCGGCACAAGGGCGGTGTGGGGGAGTGCAGGGATTTTGCGCACAAAGCGGGTGATAGGGGGTGTTTCAAATTGCAATGGGTACACAGAGACGCAGTGGGTAGGGGACTGGGTAGACGGTCAGTAGCAGGTTTGGGCAACAAGTGGTAGACTGTGTCTCGGTTTAAGGCGACGGAAGTCAAGTTTTATGTCTATACAGGGGGCATCGATGGCTGATTATGTAAAAAGTACCATGTTTTGCCAAGCGTATATCCACATCGAAAGCGCGGGTGTAGATGAACATGGCCGTCAGGAGTTTGAGTCTTATATACAGCAACATGTAGAAGAGAGAAGCAGACATTTTTTTGATGAAAATGTAAAAGTTGAGGTTAAATACAAGGATGGCTCTGATATTTATTATATCACAGTGTTTGGCCTATCTTTGACTCCTGCTCAGGCTGGTGTTGCAAGTGCCGCTGCGATTTCTTCGGCCGTGTATACAGGAAGTGCGCTGTACAATGCAATATGTAAGTATCCTGATTTTGTGAGGGGAATAGGGCTGCTTGCTCGTCAGGCGGATCGTCTTAATGCGAGTACGATTGTTGAGAGTTTGTTTAAGCTAAATAGTGATGACATTGATGCAATTCGTATTGAGTCGAGATCAGGCATTTTTATGCGTATCAATCAATGCATTAATAAAATCACTATCATCCCAAGATTGCTGCCGACTAGGGGGATAAAGTCTATCAGGGCGAGATTTGAGGATGCTCACGCATATTGTGGCGATACATTGCAAAGAATTGATCATGATGGCGATAGAGAGCTGGTGAGAGAGAATTTGCAAGTGCTGGCCGAAGATCTTCTTCCAGCTTCGTTGCCTAAAGATCGCAAGCAAATGAGAGAGCAGTCGGAAGTAAAAGAATACAAGAATCTGCGAGAGGCATTAATAAAAAGTTTGTCGTCGTGATTCGTATCTAGTTACTGTTGCTCATTGTGTGATCATGAACTGTGATCCTGTCGATTTTGAGTAACTCAAGTAAGAGTAGTTGTGTTGTGCAATGCAATCACTGCGTTTGTCTTCTTTGTGTAGCCGGCGTCTTCATATGGGGAGTTGGCTGCAGTGGGTGAATTGACTTAATCCTATTTTTGCGAGGGGGGCAGGATGCCGGGGGAGAAGAGAAGAGCCCCATCCGTCTTCGGCTGTGGCCGAATCCACCTTCCCCACGGGGCGGGGAAGGCACGAAGACCCCCTCCGTCACGCATTGCGTGAACCTCCCCCGCTGGGGCGGGGAAGGAGCGCAAGAGCCCCCTCCGTCTCGCGAAGACGCGAGCCACCTCCCCCGCCAGGAGCGGGGGAGGCACAAGAGGATACGGGGAGGAACAAGATTTAGAGGCGGTAGCCGACGGGGTGTTCGATGAGGGCGTAGAGCTCTCGGAGGACGGTCATCACGAGGAAGCCGGTGCCGGTGAGGGCAGCCATGATGGTGCAGGCGGTCCAGAGGCCTGCGCCGGCGAGCCAGCCGCAGGCGTAGAGGGCGGGCCAGATGGCGCCGTAGCGGGTGATCTTTTCGCCGAGTGCGGGGCCGAGCCCGACTTTTTTGTAGCGTCTCCAGATCATGATCGCAAAGAGGATCACGAACCCGAGCGGGTAGAGGACGGCGGTGGGGGGGACGAAGTTCGGCCAGAGCCCGTCGTCGGGGGCGCGGCGGGTCCATGCGAGCGCGAAGAGGGCGATGGTGCAGGCGAGCCAGCCGAGTGATGCGAAGACGGCGGCACGGCGGGAGATTGGGGGTGATCGTCGTCCGAGTTGTTGGGCGAGGGCGACGACGACGAGGGCGTGGGTCATCACGAGCCAGACGGGGAGGAGGAAGCGGGTCCAGAGGTCGGGGATGAGCATGTGTCCGGCGTAGATGAGGGCGAGGAGGAGCATGCCGATGCCGGGTATGAACTTGCCGAGCGCGTTGAAGATGAGGATGGCGACGGCGAGGAGCAGGGTCATGAGGATGGCTTCGGTGCCGAAGGCGATGGACCCGAGGATCGCGAGCATGAGGGTTGCGGCGACGAGGCATACGGCGAGCTCGATGGAGGCGGAGCCGTCGACGATGGGGGATGCTTGTTTGTTGAGTGCGCGATCGCGGTGGACATCGAGGAGGTCGTTGAGGGATGTGCCGAAGGCGTAGAGCCCGATGCCTGCGATGAGTCCGGCGGCGAGGAGGTAGAGGAGGGGTGCGTTGTTGATGGCTGCGGGTGCGAGCTCGTTGTCGGGGTTGAATCGTGCCCAGAGGATGATGAACCAGAGGTTGGCGACAGCGCCGAACGCGGTGGTGACGCGTGTGAGCTTGAGGGTGGGCGCGATGGCGATGAGGGTTTTACGCACGGGGGATCTTAGAGGCACTAGGGATTGGGGATGTGGGAATAGGGGGAGTTGTTGGGGGCGGTTCGTTCCTGCTTTGTCCCGCCAGAGGCGGACTCAAAGCAGGTGTTGTTCCTCCCTGCGCCCCGCGGGGAGGGACAAGGGGGACCCCCTCCGTCCGCTGCGCGGACACCTCCCCCGTCAGGACGGGGGAGGCACAAGAGTGGGGGTGTGTCTAGAATCACGACCTTATGGCTGATATGCAGAAACGACGGAAACCTGGGGCGTGTGCGATTGTGGTGTCTCGGTACAACACGAGTGTCACGGGGGTGATGCTTGAGGGGGCGATCGGTGCGTATGCGGCGCGGGGCGGGGATGAGTCGAAGCTGGCGATTCTGGAGGTGCCCGGGGCGTATGAGCTGACGGCGGTTGCGGCGGCGGCGGCGGGGTCGGAGATGTATGACGCGGTGGTGTGTCTGGGGTGCATCATCAAGGGCGAGACGGAGCACGATCGGCATATCGCGGCGGCGGTGGCGAAGGGGTTGACGGACATCACGCTGGCGACGGGGGTGCCTGTGGCGTTTGGGGTGTTGACGACGAATACCAACGAGCAGGCGCTGGCGCGTGCGGGTGGGGATCAGGGCAACAAGGGGGCGGAAGCGATGGACGCGGCGCTGGATGCGGCGGACGCGATCGTGGCGATCGCGGAGGGGTATAGAAACAGTTCGCCGGGCGTGCGGTTTACGCCTGGGTTGCAGGTGCAGGACAAGCTTTCGGGCGGGTAAGGAGCCGGGTCTTTTTATGGCATCACCACGGGATATTCGGAAGCTGGCGCTGCTGGCGATGTATCAGCTCGACGCGACGCGGGGCGAGGACCCGGAGTCAGTGCGCGATGCGCTCGATGATGTCGAGACGCTTGCGGACGAGGGGATGAGCTTTGTCGATCAGCACGCGGAGTTTTCTGCGGGTGAGCGCGAGAAGGCGTTCCGGTTGGCGCTCAATGCGTTTGAGCAGCGGGGTGACGCGGACGCGGTGCTCGGCGAGTTGTCAACGGAGTGGAGCGTGTCGCGGATGCCTGTGGTTGATCGTTCGATCCTGCGGCTGGCGCATTACGAGATGACGCGGGTCGAGGACAGCGAGCCCAAGGGCGTGGTGAACGAGGCGGTTGAGTTGGCGAAGCAGTTTTCGACGGAGCACTCGCCGGGCTTTGTGAACGCGATTTTGGACAAGATCCTCAAGCGGGTTCTGGCGGGTGGTTCTTCGGTTGTGAACGAGGGGAACTGATCGATGGCGTTGTTCCGCAAGACGATCGGGAAGCTCAAGCAGGGGTTGGGCAAGACGCGCGAGGTGTTCGTGTCGTCGTTGCGGTCGGTGCTCGCGGGGAAGACGCTCGACGATGATCTGATCAAGGAGATTGAGAAGCGGCTGATCCAGAGCGATGTGGGCGTGGTGGCGACGCGGAAGCTGATCGACGGGATCCGGGCGGATTACAAGGCGGGGACGCTCACGAAGGGTGAGGATGTCATCGGGTATCTCAAGCGTGAGCTGGTGGCGATGTGGCCCGAGCGGGATCGTTCGCTCAATGTGAGTGATTCGAAGCCGACGGTTATTCTGATGACGGGTGTGAACGGGGTTGGGAAGACGACGTCGATCTCGAAGCTGTGTCAGGCGTTGACGGATGATGGGAAGACGGTGCTCTTGGGCGCGTGCGATACTTTCCGGGCGGGCGCGGTGCGTCAGCTTGAGATCTGGGGCGAGCGGCTGGGTGTTGAGGTGGTCAAGGGGCAGCAGGGGGGCGACCCGGCGGCGGTGGCGTTTGACGCGTGCGCGGCGGCGAAGGCGCGCGGCGTTGATGTGCTGATCATCGACACGGCGGGTCGTTTGCAAACGCAGTCGGGGTTGATGGATCAGCTGAGCAAGATCCGTCGGGTGATCGACAAGCAGATCGAGGGTGCGCCACATGAGACATTGCTTGTGCTTGATGCGACGAGCGGTCAGAACGCGCTGCGGCAGGCCGAGGAGTTTAACGCGGCGGCGGGCGTGACGGGGATCTTCCTGAGCAAGCTTGATGGGACGGCGCGTGGCGGGATCGTGGTGGCGATCAAGGAAGCGACGGACATCCCGGTGAAGTTTATTGGGGTGGGGGAGACGCCTGCGGATGTTGAGGCGTTTGACCCGGAGGCGTTTGTCGAGGCGATGTTTGCGGAGTGACGTATGGTTGGTTCTCTGCGGGTTTGGCTCTGATCGGCGTTCTATGCGTGATAAACGCGTGTTAATGAGCGCAAAACCTGCTTGATGAAGATCATTTCATGAAGTTTGTCGGTTTGGATTGTTGGTGTTCGTGTATACTTTGGTGTAGGGCGCTGTCGGCTTTGTGCTGGCGCGTTGTGTTGATATGAGTTCCTAGAGAGGAAGAGACCCATGGATATGAAGATGAAGAGCCTGCTTTCCTGTGCGGGCGTGATGATGCTTGCTGGTGGTGCAGTCGCTGGCGACACTGTTGTTGCGGAGTTTGCGATCAACGATCACCCGAATGGTGGTTTGGTGCCTCCGACTTACGCGTTGCGTTTGGACAACATCTTTGGGTTTGAAAAGGCAACCTTCAGCGCTGATACATACTCCAACGCGACCCTGACAGTTTCTCAGGATGTCGCAGGCGCTTACTACATTGACATCGCGGGCACCTTCCACGGTGGCGAAGACCTCGGTGGTTCGTGGGGCACCACGTTTGATATCGAGGCAAGCTTCCGTTACGCGGCGAACGTGATGACGACGGCTGACGGGTACCAGGTGATGGGTTTCTCGACGTTGAACACGGGTGTGTTCACGCGTTTGGATACCAACGAAGACATGACGTGGTACGCGATGGAAGACGCGGTGGGTGACAATGGCCCTGTGGGCGGCACCTTCACGTTCGCGGAAGACGGTTGGATGATTCCCGGTGATGACTCGAGCTGGGTTGGTCGCGGATGGTTGACGATGAACGATGATGGTTCGATGACGGCAGCGCCGGCACAGGACTGGTTCTTCACGGCGACGGTGATTCCTGCTCCCGGTGGGATGGCGATGCTCGGTCTGGGCGGACTCGTCGCGGCGCGTCGTCGTCGCTGAGATATTTGATTGCAAAGACTCATGCAAGCCCCTGCTCCGGCGGGGGTTTTTTGTTGATCGGTTCTTCTTCGAGATCACACCCTGTCTGAGGGGGTGTTGACAAGTAATTGCATGATCCATACGAGATGTCTATCTGATTGTTTCAATCGATTTGGTAGTGTATTTTTTGACAGGCACCCGAGGGGGGGTGTCGGAGCCGGATGTGATCCGGGGCCTTTGTGTCTGCATATCGAGTTAGAGAAGAGAATTGAGAGAGGATAGATATGAAGATGAAGTTGTGTATGCCTCTTGCTGCGGGCTCTATGTGTTTGTGTGCGTTGAGCGCTCATGCGGGGACAGGTTTGACGATTGTTGCGGAGTTCGCGATTGACGATCATCCGAATGGTGGATTGTTTCCCCCGCCTTACGCGTTGCGTTTGGACGAGGTCTTTGGTGACATCAACGCGACATACAGCGCTGCGACGTTTGGGAATGCGACGCTGACGGTGTTGCAGGACAACGCGGGCGGGTTCGTGATCGATATCGCGGGTACGTTCCACGGCGGGCGTGATATCGGTGGGAGTTGGGCGAACCCCTACGATGTCGATGTTTCGATGCGGTACGCGGCGAATGTGGTTGAGTTGTCGAACGGTTGGCAGGTCAACGGGTTCTCGACACTCAACAGCGGGACGTTTACGCGTTTGGATACGAACGAGTCGGTGACGCTTTACGGCATGGAGTCGATGGCTGCGAGCGATGGGCCTCTCGGATCGACCTTGGTGTTCGCGTCTGACGGTTGGCGTATCGACGGCGATGATTCATCGTGGGTCGGGCGCGGGTGGATGACGACGAACGATGATGGGACGATGGGGTCTGGGCTCGCGGTGGATTGGTTGTTCTCTGCGCGGGTGATTCCTGCTCCGGGTGCGATGGCGATGCTCGGTCTGGGCGGACTCGTCGCGGCGCGTCGTCGGCGATAAGTCGCCTGATTGATTCAACTCATGCAAGCCCCTGCTCCGGCGGGGGTTTTTGGGTTTTCCATCAGGGTTGTGCAGACGCGGGCGTGGTGTTGTATTCGAACGCGTGCATGAGTTCTTCGATTGGGGCGCAGCAGGTTGCGGCTTGTTCTTCGGTGAGGTGATTGCGCCAGTCGCCGACGATTCCTTTTCGGAAGAAACTGGATTGGTCTTCCTCGCCTCGTTTTCGCCCGTTGGTGTTGTTCTCGAACTTTCCGGCGTTGATGCAAGCGTTGATTGAAGCGTCGGTGTGATCGAGGTTGAGGAACTCAAGGATTGATCTGATCTCTGATTCGGGTTGGGTGTGGAGGTCCTCGTATCTGACGTGGTGGACCTTGTTGTGTCCGAGGTCTTTGGTGACCTTGAGCGCGGCGCTGACCCCGACGTTCCATGGGCCTTTGATGAACTCTTGGGCGTATCGGGTGAGTGAGGATGCGTTGGGTGCTTTTCCTGCTTTGCCCAGGTGGAACCAGGCGCTGATGGCGACGTCTCTCGGGTCGCGGACGATGTGGATGAACTTTGCTTCGGGGAAGGCGTGGGCGAGGTAGCTCATGCCGACGGTGTGTTGTGGGGTTTTGTCGCCGACGATTTGGACGTGGTCTGGGTTTGCGCCGGTGTGGTCGATGTAGTTGGCGAGTTTCTGATTAACGAGGAAGCGGAAGGTCGCGTAGATCTCGTCTTCGGTGAGGTGAGTGTGTTGGGCGAGCCCGTTGTCGGTCTGGTGTTTGTTGAATGCTTGTGATGCGCGGACGAGTTGCGGGAGGAGTTCCCATGCGAACCCGCCTTCGCCGCTGACGACGGCGTTCGGGTGCCCGTTGATTGTTTTCATGAGCCAGGTTGTGCCGCTTTTGGCGCATCCGACGATGAAGAGCTTTGGGGTGTTGTTGACGGCGAGTGCGCGATTGAAGTTGTGTTCGAATGCGGGCATAGGGTGAGTATATGGGATGGGTGGGAGTGGCGTCTCTCGATAGGCGGCGACGGTGGTGAAGGCGTTTGAGTTTGTTGAGGGTGGGGAGGGGATTGAGGAGGCGTTGCGGGGGGTGTGAGAAGAAGCCGCTGGCCATCAGCCACTAGCCATTAGGGAAGAGTAAGAGTCGTGTGGTTGGTTCTGCTTGAGCTGTGGGTGTGCGGGGCAACTGGCAAGATTAGTCAAACGAGTCTTCGATTTTGTCGAGATCAAGTTCACCCAAGAACAAATTATCGGCTAAAGCCCAGTCGCCGAAAATAGATGCTGCTTCTTCGTGCGTCTCGTTCTTCCATTCCCTTAATGTTCGAATGGCATTCTTCAGAAGCTTCAATTTATGACTAGATTTGGCTGAGTAATCAGACTGGTAGCTGTGCAGTTCTGACAAGGCTCGCATGAGAAGTCGATATCGAAGTCCTAGCTCGGTCCAATCCTCAAGGGTGAGTTTGTCAACTTTCTTTGGGCGTACACCGAGACCGCCTCCAGCAATGTTGAGAATCTGCAGGCCCTGTCCGCGGGCAGTATCAATTGCCTGTTTTTCAGCGTCGTCGGCTTCTGAAAAATTAGAGTATTCCCCGATCACTTTGAAGAGTGGACACAGGTCAAGTTTTTCAAGCTCGTATTTCCATCGGTACAGCTGCAAATTGCCTTGATAAATATTCTTCAGATGTTGCTGTTTTCTAACGGCTGCTGATGTAGTCTGCCCGATGTACTTGAGTTCGCCATTTCTTGGATCGTAAAGGCCGTAAATGGTAATCATACGAGTATGGTATCACACTATAGAGAAATTGAGAAATGAATGAGTACGCTCACCCCGCGCTGTCGCCGCGGGCTTCGTGTTCGGAGTCGAACTCTTCGGCGAAGGAGACTGGGCCGGGCAGCTCGTCCTTCCAGGGTTGGTCTTGGGTGAGTTCTCTTGCGAGTTTGCGGCCTTCGAGTACGGATCGGCGCTCCATGTCACGGTCGGGGATGTTTGCGGGGTTGTGCTCGGCGGTTGGGTCGAGCTGGGCGACGTGGAGGGTCTGGGTTGGGAAGGCGAACTCGACGCCCATGCGATCGGCGAGGCGGATCACGTCGAGCATGAAGCGGTGTTTCTCGCGGAGCTCGATGGACCAGTCGGGGCACTCGAAGAACATGTAGACGAGGACGTCGAGTGAGTGAGCGCCGAAGCTGTTGAGCCAGACGTGGTAGTAGTCCTTGCGGGTGTAGGGGTGGAGCTTGATGATCTCGCGGATGCCTGCGCAGAAGGCTTCGATTTTTTCGGGCGGGGTGTCGTAGGTGACATTGACCATGGTCTTGAAGCGGCGGTAGCGACGGCGGCCGTAGTTATCGACCTTTGCGCGGACGAGGGTCGCGTTGGGGACGGTGACGAGCGAGTTGTAAAAGGTCCGGATGCGGGTTGAGCGGAACCCAAGGTCTTCGACGGTGCCCTCGACGTCGTTGACGTAGATCCAGTCGCCGATCTCGAATGGGCGATCGAGGATGACGGCGACGGAGCCGAAGAAGTTCTCGATGGTGTCCTTGGCGGCGAACGCGACTGCGAGGCCTCCGATTCCGAGCCCGGTGAGGAGGGGGAGGATCTCGATAGAGAATGCGGAGGCGAGGTAGATGAGCCCGACGGCGGTGATGAAGACCTTGGCGGTGCGTTTGAGGAGGGGGATGAGGAGGTCGTCGAACTTTGTTTCGGTTTTACCGGCTTGTTCGGCGAGCCATTCGGCGAGGAGATCGGTGATTTTGAACCCGCCCCAGACGAGTCCGGTGATCCAGATGACCTTGACGGCGACGAGCAGGACGATGGTGGGTTGTGGGGGGAGGAGTCCGATGGTGAGGGCGAGGTACCAGACTCCGGATGCGGCGAGGAGCCCGAAGGGGCGGACGGCCTTGTTGAGGGTTTCGGGGTCGGATTGTTGATCGGGGTTGTCGGCGGTGTGGTGCTCGATGCGGTGCCATACGATGCGGAGGATGGTGCGGGCGATGCGGTCGAGGATGATCCCGACGAGGATGACGACGAAGATGCCGATCCATTGCCAGTGCTCGAGCCCGAGATGGGTTGAGCCCTTGAGGGAGTGTGGGACGGATGTGCGGATGTGTTCGATGAGGGTTTTGTCGAGCTCGACTCCGGCGCGGGACTCTTCGGAGTCGGTTTTTATGTAGAACTCATGGATGGTGTCCATGGTTGTGCGGCTGAACTTCCAGTTGCCTTGGGTGTCCTTGGTGAGGGCGATGATGAACCCGGGGTACTTGGCGCTGAATGTTGCGTGTGCGACGATGTCGGGTTGTGGGTAGTAGCGGAATCGTTCTGCATCGGTCTGGGCGGGGAGTTGGGACTCGGTGACCATGCCGATTCGGTTGAGGACCGCGTAGAGCTCGCGGGCGGCGGTGCGTCGGGACTCGACGGGTAGGGATGCGGGGATATCGAGGGTGTTGGTGGCGCGTTGGAAGGCGGAGGTTGTGGGGTTGTCCTTGATGTCGTTCATCGCTTGGAGGAATGACATCATGGTGGCGCGGGGTGACTCGAGTGCGGGGTCGGCCTCAGAGTTGGATGAGGCGGATTGCGTCTCGGGGTCGTTTGGGGCGTCCTGTGCGTGTGCCGGGGCGGCGAGGGCGATCAGGAGCGAGGCGAGGAGTGCGAGGAGTGTGTGTGTTGTGCGCATGGGGGATGCTATGCGGCGGAGGGGCGGATCGGGGGGATGTGCTGCGTCTGTTGGGGTGGGGGGCGCGGGGCGGATATCTGGCGATGAATTGTGTAGGAAAGCGGGTGCTGATTGGGGCGTGTACTCGCCAATGGGTATTGGCGGACCTACCCTATGGGTCCAACCGGAACGGGCGAGCGCCCGGATTGTCTAGATCACATCGAAAGGAAGCGGCGCATATGGCAGCTGGGACCAAAGGATCAATCACGCAAGTCATCGGGTCGACATTCGACGCGCAGTTCCCCGAGGGCGAGCTCCCCGATATCTACAACGCGATCGTCACGGAGTGGCAGCAGGACGGCAAGGACATGAAGCTCGTCGGTGAGGTGCAGCAGCACCTTGGTGGCGGTCGTGTCCGTGCGGTTGCGCTCGGTTCAACCGACGGTATGACGCGTGGGATGACATCTACTGATACTGGTGGGCCGGTTTCGGTTCCCGTCGGTGAAGAGGTGCTCGGACGCGTCTTTAACCTTCTTGGTGATCCGATCGACAACAAGCCCGCGCTTGATGTTGCTCGTTCGCCGATTCACCGTGAGCCGCCTGAGTTCTCGCAGCTCAACCCCAAGACTGAAATCCTCCCGACGGGTATTAAGGTTATTGACCTTCTGTGTCCGTTCGTGCGTGGTGGTAAGATCGGTCTCTTCGGTGGTGCGGGTGTCGGTAAGACGGTCATCATTCAGGAAATGATCGCTCGCGTTGCTCGTGAGTTCGGTGGTTACTCCGTGTTCTGTGGTGTCGGCGAGCGTACCCGTGAAGGGAACGACTTGTGGCGCGAAATGGCGGAGGCAGAGTACACCGATGCTGACGGTCAGACGGCACACGTTCTCGACAAGGTCGCGATGGTCTTCGGTCAGATGAACGAGCCTCCCGGATCGCGTCTTCGTGTGGCGTTGTCGGGGCTGACCATGGCGGAAAACTTCCGTGACGAGTCGGGTAAGGAAACCATGATGTTCGTCGACAACGTCTTCCGCTTTACTCAGGCGGGTTCGGAAGTGTCGGCACTTCTTGGTCGTATGCCTTCGGCGGTGGGTTACCAGCCGACCCTTTCGACAGAAATGGGTGAGCTTCAGGAACGAATCACTTCGACGAGCAAGGGTGCGATTACTTCGGTTCAGGCGATTTACGTTCCGGCGGACGACCTTACTGACCCGGCACCTGCGACGGCGTTTGCTCACCTTGATGCGTTCGTCGTTCTTGAGCGTTCGATCGCGGAAAAGGGTATTTTCCCTGCGGTCGACCCCCTCGCGTCGACATCGCGAATCCTCGACCCGGCGATCATCGGCGATCGTCACTACGCGGTCGCGATGCGTGTGCAGAACATCCTGCAGCGTTACAAGGATCTGCAGGACATCATCGCGATTCTTGGTGTGGACGAGCTTTCGGACGCGGACAAGCAGATCGTTGCTCGTGCACGTCGTATCGAGCGCTTCCTTTCGCAGCCGTTCTACGTCGCGGAAGTGTTCACTGGTTTCCCCGGGATCAACTCGACACTCGAGCAGACGATCGAATCCTTCGAGCGTCTGTGCGAAGGCGAAGGCGACGATCTTCCCGAGTCTGCGTTCATGTACGTCGGTACACTCGACGACGCACGTGCGAAGGCTGAGAAGGCGGCGGCAAACGCCTGATCTCAGGTTGAATATTCAGCATAAAAGCACCCGCTCAATGAGCGGGTGTTTTTTATGCGGCGTTGGATTGCCTGGGATGATCGTTGAGAGCGGTGAGCATTTTGGGGATGACGAGTGGGAGCGATTCAGGCGCGAGGGATGCTTGTTGTGCGAGGATGTTGATGGTCTCGGTCCAGTCACTGTTGGAGGGGCTCTCTTTATGGTGATTGAGCGTCCAGGATTTGAAGATGCGTTTGGGGATGGGGGCGAGAAGTAGGACGTCGGGGTCGTCGAGGTCGGGTTGCTCGGTGATCTCGTCGAGGAGTTGCTCGGCGATGGGCATGGGGGCCTCGATGATCTCGAAGATGTGGGTTGGGGTCACGGTTCGTGATCCGGAGGCGTGGAGCTTTGCGTATCGGCGCGTATCGCGATCCTTTGCTTGGAGGACATCGAGATCTGTTTGCGGGGCGCTGATGGTTGCGAGATAGATGAGGCACGAGTCCATGTTGTCTCCTTTGGGGGAGTGGTTTGGAGTGGACTCGGCGGATTGGATGTGCAGATCGAGTGGTAGGTTGCGTGCGGGCGAAGTCCACATGGATCTGAGTGTAATGGTGCGGGCATCGCACACAGATGGGTTATGCGGCGTGGTTGTGTTTGATGGTTGGGTCGGGGAGCATCGAGCGGAATGCTTTGAGCAGTATGAGCGCGGTGTGTCCGGAGTACTCTGACGAGGACCCGGCGGTTTGGGTGAGGGTCTCGAGCAGGTTGATGTCGAGTTCTTTGTGGCCTTGGAGATCGAGTACACCCATGTGCCATTTCTGGAATGCTCGTTTTCTGATGTTCTGTGCGAGGAGAATCATGCACTTGTGGTGTCGGTGGTCTTGATTGATGCGTTGGTAGAGCGCTTCGACTCTTGTGCGATTTCCTTCGATCGCTTGGATGAAGTATTGCCCGGAGTAGATGAGCATGCCTGTGATATGTTTCTTTGCGTTGTATTGAGCGGCACGACGGTGGATTTCGTCGAGTTCGTCGACGTGCATGCGCTCTGTGGCAGTACTGATGTAGACAATGCAATAGTCCATCGATCACGTCCTTGGAGATATATCTTCGGGTTGATCGGTTGGGTGGGTAGTGAGTTCTTGGTTGAGTGTGGTGATTGGCGTGAAGTTGAGCCAGATGTCGTGCGGAGCACTCAGTTTTGGGGGCTTGGTGATTCCTGCTCGATGGTCCAGGTGAGGGGGGAGTTGGTGCAATCGATGTGTATGTTGAAGAACCCTGGGCCGTTGTCTGGGCCGGTGTGTTCGTGTTTGTTGACCATTGGCCAGATGATGGCGCGGTCTGTGTCGGGGAGTGGGAGGTTGGGGATCTCGTCTGGGTGGTGCCAGCGGAGCTCGCCTTCGTCCATGTGCCCGTCGACGACTTCGACGGGTTTCATGACACGGTAGTAGAAGAGGAGCCAGTGTGTTTTGCCTTCGAAGGCGGTCTCGGCGATGAGTCCGACGAGGCGGAGGTCTTCGATGTCGACTTTGATTCCGGCTTCTTCCCAGATCTCGCGTTGCGCGCATTGGGCGGGTGATTCGCCCAGGTGCATTTCGAGCTTGCCTCCGATTGGGGAGCAGAGCCCTTTGTTTGGTGCTTTGATGCGATGGAGGAGGAGGACGCGGCCGTCGTTATCGCGGAGGTCGCAGAGGCATGCGATTTTGTAGGGGAGGACGGTTTCGCTGGTGTGTTCTGGGGACATGGGCGAAGGGTAGCCCTGTTGAGTAGGAGCTGCTGAGGATGTTTGGGATTGGAGGGTTCAGAACGGGTGAATGGCTCAGTTTTGAGACAAAGGGATATGAAAGTCTTGATATGGTGGGTCTTTGCGCCCTAAGAAACAGTTTCATAGCTCGGCAGCAGTTTTGATCTGAAGTGGGAGACAGGATAGGGCGATTCTTGTGGTACAGAAACTCTCTGACACAAGGAATCAGCTTCATGTCATCACTGAATCGGTTTGTATCGCTTGTTCTTGGACTCGCCTTCGTTTGTATCTTCTCATGCACCGCGTTTGCAGGAGGAGGGACGCAAACAGGTTCGGGAATGTCGGATGGATCAGACTTTTCGCTGTTTGAGTCTGCAGAGCTCGATGGATTCCGGCGCATTCAGGCAGAATCTGGGGCTGCTCACTCGAGCGTGGATCTGTTGAGCTTGGGTGAGCCCAGTGGGAACAATGCGTTGTTCAATGGATTGCTTGTTCTTACAGTGTTGAGCTTGGTGGGCGTGCTTGGGTGGTACAAGCTCGGGTTCTTGGAACGGATGTCGGTGAGTTTGCGGCTGTATGTGGGATTGGGGATTTTGCTGTCGATCATGATGGCGATTGGTCTTGAGAGCATTATTTTCCAATCGAAGCTCGCACATCACGCGGAGCTTGTTCGCTTAGGGGCGATGGCTGAGTTCTCGATTGAAAAGGCTGCGCGATACGAGAACGAGTTTGTTGCCAATGTACATAAGCATCGCGAGAGAGTGGGCAAGTACGAGCAGGCGTTCATGGCTGAGCTTGATCGGATGGCGGGGTACCTTCAACAGATGAAAGATCTGGACTCGAAGGGGACAATCGGTGAATCGATCGATCTCATCTCAGAGTCAAAGGTTGAGTTCCGGGAGAACTTTGATTCGCTTGTTCATGCGTTGCAAGAGATCGATGAGCTTCGTATTCAGAACCGATCGTTATCGAAAACGCTCCTGGGTGAGATCGAGGGGTTGATTGATGAAGAGTACGCGGCGCACGACAAGCTCGTAGAAGAAGGCGCAGAGGTGGAGAAGGTCTTGGAGTACGCGGAGTTGCTGGCGGCGCTTGAGCGTGTTGAGATCTACTGGGTGAAAACGATCAACGAGCAAAGCAACTTCATGCTTGACCTTGATCTCGCGCACATACCAGAGGTTGAGTACGACCTGAAGATGATGGTCAAGGCAATCGAGATGACAGAATCGATGATCGGCCACATGGATGTGGGGGCACATGATGTCACCCACATCCGAAGTATGCTTGAGCTTGCGAGAAAGGATGCGTTCATTGTGGCTGACGGGTTCCGGACAATCGTGCGTGATGAGTTCTTGATTGAGCGACTTCTCGGGGATGGTCATGTGTTGCTCGCAGATACAGAGCACGCACTCGAACAACTCAATGCTTACAACCTAGAGAATGAACATATTGCCATGAGTGACGCGAAGCGTGTGTCTCTCTTGCTTATCGCGATGGGTTTGGCGGTAGGCGGGCTAGTAGGGTTCACAATGTCGGCCAGTATTGTGAAGCCGGTTCGTGTTCTGAGCGATGGGCTTCGAAGGTTGGTTGATGGAGACCTGACTGAGAGCATCGTTGACAGACGAACAGATGAGTTTGGAAAGTTGAACTCTGCATACAACTTGGCGTGTACGCAGCTTCGAGAAATCATCTCAGAAGTGAAAACAAATGCTCATGATGTTGCAGAGAGTTCCTCTTTGATCGATGAGCGTATGCATACTTTGGCACAAGGGATGGATTCTCAGCGCGATCAGACGGGGCAGGTTTCTGCGGCGGTTGAGGAGTTGTCCGCATCGATCGGCGAGGTGGCGAACAACTCACAGTCTGCGGCGGAGCTCTCTCAGGCTGCGGGTGATAAGGCGGTTCAGGGTGGGTCGATCGTGGAGAAGACGATTGACGGTATGAATGCCATCGGAGGGCAAGTCGTAGAGAGTGTTGGCCTTGTTGGTGAGCTGCATAGGCAATCGGAGCAAATCGGTGAGGTTGTCTCGGTGATCACGGACATCGCAGATCAGACGAACCTCCTTGCACTCAATGCGGCAATTGAAGCTGCGCGTGCGGGTGAGCACGGGCGTGGGTTCGCGGTAGTCGCGGATGAGGTGAGAAAGCTTGCAGAACGGACAACGCAGGCAACTGAGGAAGTTCGAGGATCTATTTCTACCATGCAGCGGAACACCGAGACCGCGTCTGAGAGCATGCAGAACGGACGAGATCTGGCGAGCGAGGGGCAGGTGCTCGCGAGTGAAGCGGGTGAGTCTCTTAGTGAAATTGTTCGAAGCAGCAAAGAGGTTGCGCCGGTGATCGCGGAGATCGCGGCGGCAGCAAATGAACAGGCGGGTGCTGCGAATGACATCGCATCGAGTGTTGAGATGATCGATTCTGTTTCGCGTGAAGCGGCGGATGGAATCAGGGAGGTGTCTCAGAACTCCAACGAGCTCGCTTCGAAGTCGCAGGCGTTGCGTGCGGTTGTCGAGCGGTTTCGTGTGTAACCCGGGTATCCAAGCATATTGACTAACGGTCTTTGTATTGAGCTATGGAATGCTCGTGGGGGCCTGAGCATTTGGCGGGGCGTAGTTGGCGGCGAGCTCTGGTTTGTTCCAGTCTTCGTACATGAGTTTGATGATGGAGCGGCAGGTGAGGGTGTAGCGGTGATCGTCGCCGAGTGTTTGGGTGAGGCGGTCGTAGGCGTCGAGGAGGATGGGCTCTGCGGCGACGTGGTCGCCCGACATGTAGGTGGTGCGTCCGATGAGGGCGCGAGTGAGGTTTGTTTTGTGGTGTTCGGTGCCGAAGACTTGGAGTCGGATCTCAAGGACCTGCTCGAGGAGTTCGCGTGCTTGCTCGGGTTGGTTGTTTTTGTAGAGCTGGATCGCGTAGTTGTCCATGGACTGGAGCGTTGCGGGGTGATCTGGGCCGAGCGTGTCGCTGGACATCTCGATGTTGCGTTGGTGGAGCGGCGCGGCGTCCTCGTATCGTGCGAGGTTGGTGTAGACCATGGCGAGCGCGCCGATGGCGTCGATGGTCCCAGTGTGGTCGGGGGCGTGGTTTTCACCGATCTGGACGGCTTGTTCGAAGATCTGGGCGGCGGACTCGAGGTCGCGTTGGTAGTACCTGATGCTCGCGTGTTGGACGAGCATGTCGACGCGTGAGGTGTGTGGGAGCTCGGGTGTTGATTGAGCGAATGAATCGAGCTCTGCGGCGAGTTCCAGCGCGCGATCGAGGTCGTCGATATCGGTGTAGAGATCGATGAGGTTGATGTAACGGTACGCGAGGATTTCGGGGGGGAGATCAGGAAGTTGCTTGCTCAGCTCGAGTGAGCGGGTGAGTTGGGACTCGGCGCGTTCAAAGTCGTTCATCATGCGGAACTGGTCGCCCATCTTGGCGCTGATGGATGCCTCAGCGACGGGGGCGTCCTTGAACCGTTGGGGGATGTTGTCGGATGCGGCGCGCATGGCGTCGAGGAGGGTGATATCGGCGTCGCCGTTGTCGATGGGGTTGCCCGCGGCGAAGAGGTCTTCGGTGACGAAGAGGGCGGTGAGTTCTTGGGCGTGTTGTTCCTGTCGTGCGATGGTGCGTTCGTTGTTGGCGACGCGGAGGGCGTTGGCGATGAGGATGATCGCGATGACGAGCACGAGCATGATGGACGCGACAGACCCGACGAGTAGGGGGTTGCGCTGAGAGAACTTGCGGAGTTGGTACCAGGTGCTCGGGGGGCGGGCCTCGATGGGCTTGTTTGTGAGGAACCGGTCGAGGTCGTCGGCGAGGGCGCTCGCGTCGGGGTATCGGCGGTCTGGTTCTCTGGAGAGGGCCTTGGCGATGATGGTTTCGAGGTCGCCTCGGAGGGCGCGGTCGTGGGTGCCGAGGGTTTGCGGGTCGTCGTCGCGGATGGATCGGACGAGCTCGTACATGGACCCGTCGCGTCCGGCGTGGGCGTTGGTCCCGGTGAGGAGCTCGAAGGCGATGAGCCCGAGGGCGTAGACATCGGTGCGGGTGCTCGACTCGTTGGTGGTGCGATCGACCTGCTCGGGGGCCATGTATTGGAGGGTGCCTAGGAGCTGCCCGGTCTGGGTGATCATGGTGCGTTCGTCGAGCTGCATGTCCATCGCGATCCCGAAGTCGAGGACCTTGGGCTGGGCGTCTTTGGTAACGAGGATGTTGCCGGGTTTGAGGTCTCGATGGACGATGCCGATGGAGTGGGCGTAGGCGACGGCGCGGGCGACTTTGACGATGAGCTCGACGCGCTGCTCGATGGAGGGGGCGGTTTCGCGGACGAAGTGGTGGATGGGTTGCCCTTCGACGAGTTCCATCGCGACGAAGGGGGTTCGGTTGTCGTCGGCGGTGCCCGATTCGTAGATGGTGGCGATCCCGGGGTGGTTGAGTTTGGCGAGGATCTGGGCTTCGCGTTGGAAGCGTTTGCGGACTTTGTCTTGGATGGATCGGGTGCGGATGACTTTGAGCGCGACGCGTCGGTTGGTGTCGCGTTGGGTTGCTTCGTAGACGATGCCCATGCCGCCCTCGCCGAGGATGCGGGTGGGGGTGTAGGAGGCGATGGACTCGGGGAGTGATTCGTCGGTGAAATCGTGGGGGTCGATCTCGATTGCGGGTTGATCGAAGAGGTTGTTTTCGGATCGATCGAGATCGAGCATGGCGCGGACTTCGTCGGCGATGCTCGGGTCGTCTGATGTGAGTTCGATCAGGCGGGATTCGATGGCGCCGGGGTCATCGACGGGCATGGCGCTGAGTTCGTTGAAGATGGACTCGATGCGTTGGAATCGGTTGCGTTCGGCGCTCATGACTCGTCCTCGGGGGCGGAGGCGAGTTGTTTGAGGAGCCAGGCGCGGGCGAAGCGCCAGTCGCTTGAGGCGGTGGAGCGGGCGATGCCGAGGATCCTGGCGGCGTGTTCCTCGTCGAGTCCGGCGAAGAAGCGGAGTTCGACGAGCTTGGCTTTGCGTTCGTCGAGGGCGCGGAGTTTTTCGAGCGCGTCGTCGATGGAGAGGAGGGTCTCTGGGGAGATCGGTTCGTTGGATTCGGGGTCGGCGATGGTGAGGGGGACGCGGTTGTGGTCGCCGCCTCGTTTTTGGCGTTTAGTGGCGCGGGCGTGGTCGATGAGGACGCGGCGCATGACTTGGGCGGCGAGCATCATGAAGTGGTCTTTGGAGTTGACCTGGATTTCGTCGGTGTGGATGAGGCGGAGGAAGACTTCATGGACGAGTGCGGTGGGTTGGAGGGTGTGGTCGGCTCGTTCGGCGTGCATCATCTGGCGTGCGAGGGACTTGAGTTCGTCGTAGAGGAGTTCGGAGAGGATGGCGGAATCGGAGTCATCGCCGAGCGTCATCCGGTTGAGGATGGCGGTTGCTTTGGACTGGATGCCGGGGTTTGTGGGCATGGGGGCATTGTAACTGAGGGGATGGGTTGTTTGCCCCTCGAATGTGGGTGGAGTAGGGGATTTCACGGTTCTTTGCGGAAATGGTTGGGCGCGATAACGCGTGATTCCGCGTGGGTATGTGCACGGATGTTTCCGTGGATGAGCAGAAACCACAGCCGAGGGAGGCACACACGATGAAGATGAAGAAGACGATGGCATTGGTCTTGGCCGCGATGTGTTCGGGGTCGTTGGCGGACACGATTACGGTCGGTCCAGATCTGGGGACGTTTGATTACATCACGATTACGGCGGCGATCGCGAACGCGGCGAGCGGTGATGAAATCCTGATCGCGCCGGGGTTGTACGCGGAGAACCTGATCGTGAGTGGGAAGGACTTGGCGCTTCGTAACGCGGGCGGGGGCACGGTGACGGTGTTTGGGCAGGACCTGAGCAAGTGCTTTGTGTCCACCGGGAACTCGACGGACGTGGTGCTTGAGGGGATTGTCTTTACGCGTGGGTTCTCGACGACAGCAGGCGGCGGGGTGTCGATCGAGGGCGGGTCGCGTGCGACGATCATCGATTGTGTGATCGAGGATTCGCACTCAGATTTCGTTGGCGGCGGTTTGTACATGTCCGGTGGCGGGACGGTGATGAACACGATCATCCGTAACAACACGAGTGATAACAACGGCGGCGGGGTTGATCTGCGTGGCGTGCTCACCAAGTCGTTTGTGAACTGTCTGATCGAGGGGAACACGGGCGTGGAGGGCGGCGGGTTGTCGTACTCTGCGGTCGGTGATATCGCGAGCTTTGAGGGGTGCACTTTCCGTGGGAATACCGCGACGAGCCGGGGCGGAGCGATCGCGGTGCTGGGGGTTGCGGGGAACTCGAACGCAGCGTTTGTGGATGTCGACAAGTGCGTTTTCTCGATGAACCACGCTCAGAGCGCGGGTGGTGCGGTCTGGATCTCGGATCAGGATGTGTTCCGGGCGTTGAACTCGGTGTTTGAGCTCAACACGGCGGAGAACATCGGCGGGGTGGTCCGCAACGAGCAGGTCTTCGACGCGGTGAACTGCACCTTTGTGAACAATGATGTGATCGCGGCGGGCGTGAGTGACTCGTTTGAGTCGAATCGCAGCGATGCGGACACAAACCTAATGAACTGTGTGGTGGTGAACGCGAGCGCGGCGTCGCATACCGGATCGGGTGATTTCAATGTGACGTTCTCGTTGATCCCGGAAGCGCCCCTTGGCGAGGCGGACGCGAACGGGAACTTCAGCGGTGACCCGATGTTTGTGGATCTGATTGGCGGTGATTACACACTGATGGTCGGATCGGCGGCGATCGATGCGGGGAACTCGCGTGGGGTGCTTGGGCCGGTGGATGTGTTGGATGTGGATACGGACCTGAACGGGGACGTGCGTAACCTTGATGATCCGGACACGGAGAACTCGGGGTTGTCGACATGGGAGTTGTGCGTGGATCTCGGGGCGTTTGAGTATCAACCCAGCGGCGCGTCGGATTGCCCGGCGGACCTGACGGGTGATGGGGTGCTCAACTTCTTCGATGTGAGCGCGTTCCTGTCGGCGTACAACATGGGTTGCCCGTGATTGGGTGAACTCTGATGAACGGTGAGCCCCCCAGTTTCTTTGGAAACTGGGGGCTTTTGCGTTGATGGAGGTTTATTGGATTGCTCTTTCACCGCTTTGACAAGTTGTGTATATTGGGGAGTGTTGATTTACTGTCATTGAACAAGTTGGACTGGGAGGGCATGATGCGATTGAGAAGTTTCTTGAATGTTTCGATGAGCGGTGTGTGTGCGATTGGATTGTGTTCGACGGCGGCGGTGGCGCAGGATGAGTGTGTCGATTTGCAGTTGATTGGGGCGTACGGTGATATCAATGGATCGTTGTATGTGACCAGCGGGATATATGACGATGGGTATGCCTATCTTCTTCGACCAACTGGGTATCAGGCGGAACTCAAGATTATCGATCTTCATGACCCATCTTCGCCGGAGTTGGTTCAGTCGTACGAACTTTCGTCGAGCCTGGGTTGGGGTCGGCTGGCGGTTTCGGACGGCGTGTTCTACTCGGCGTCCAGTGGTCGGCTCATTCGGTATCGGCTTGATGATGGAACGGCACTCCCAGAGTATCACACATCAGACATCGTCTCACGGATAGTCGTTCAAGACGATCAGGTGTACCTTGGTTTCTTTGACTTGGATGAGAACGGATCAGGAGGATTCGAGATCGTCGATATATCCGACGAGAACAACCCGGTTCGGGTCGTATCGGAGGCGATTGAGCCGGTGAATGCTGCGGGTGAGGTTGTTGATCTTGATGTGGACGGTACAACGCTCTACATCACGCACAACTATCTTGGGCTGTATCGGTATGATATCTCGGATCCAGCTTCACCCAGATTCCTCGGGCGTTACTCGCTTACTGGCGCTGAGTATACATCATTGAGTATCAATGGCGGGGTTGCGTATCTGGCCACAGCTCACGGTGGGATCGAGGGGTTGTTGACTCTCGATATTGGTGATCCATCAGAAGTGTTGCTTGTGGGTACTTCTCTGAATGAGATTCCGTTGCAGAGAGGGCAGGCCAGTTCCCTCGGAGGGGATCTGCTGGCATTGAGTTACTGGGACTTGAACGAGTTGCGGATTGTGGATGTTTCTGATCCGCAGTTTCCTGAACAGATATTTGTTGTGGACACCAGGCTCCATGCACCAGCACTCATTAATGAGGAGACTCTGGTTCTGATGAGTTCTGATGGTTTGCTCGTGTACGATTTAGGGGCAGGGTTCGGTGGAGATTGCCGGCCACCTGTGGAGATACCGTGCGATATGGATGGGAATGAAGCGTTGAACTGGCTTGACACTTCACTGTTTCTGGAAGCATACCTGAGCGATCAGGCAGAAGCGGATTTTAATGGTGATGGCCAGCTCGATCGCTTCGATGTTTCACTGTTTCTTCAGTGTTACAATGCGAATCGCGATCAGTAGTCCTTACTCATTGCATTGAGCGAATGCCTTGCCCCGTTTATCGCGAGAAACGGGGTTTTTTATGGAATCGTGGGAAAGTTGGGGATTCATCGGGCGCGGCGGGCCCGTGTCCAGCGAAGATGTTATTGAAGATCCTGAGTTCGTTGCTGTTGATCCCGCGGATCGCGTCCCCGCTGTTCGCGATGTTGTCTACGAAGGTTGAGTTCACGATGTCAACGGTGGCCATTCCAATCAGGATGGCGCCGCCCTCACCATTGGCGAGGTTGGCTTCGAAGTCGCATCCATTGAATGCTGTGTCTCGGACGGTATCAATGAAAATCGCACCGGCGTGGCTGCCAGCCCGCCCGATCGCCGTGTTCCCTGCGAGTCTTGTGTTTTTGAACGATGCCTGCCCAGCATCTCGCATGAGGAATGCGCAACCACGCTCGATGCACGTGTTTCCCTCGAAGACCGAATCCTCAATAAGGAGAACTTCGTTCACATTTGAATCGTAGAAGATCGCTCCGCCGCTGTTGGCGTTGTTCTCTTGGAACACGGAGTTCTCAACCAGAAGGTCAAAGTTGAATCCACCGATCCCGCCGCCTCCAAATTCGTTGGCGTCGAGTACCGGGCTGCGACCCGCGAGTGCTCGGATCGTGAGATCTGGCACGGTCACATCGAAGGAACCGAAGTGGGTGAAGTCGTCGCGGAGGACGATGATGTCCCCCGGGTCGATGCCGCTGATCGCGGGGTTCAGGGCATCCTCGAGCGATGCGATGTCGTCGGGGACAACAATGATGTCTTGGGCGAGCGAACTGCCGGTGGCGCTAGCGATGCACAGGGCAGTGATAATACGAAGCATGGTCGATTTCCTCATGGTTATTGGGTTCTGAGTGAGCGCGGCAACACACAGCCGCACAACAGAGAACGGAAACCATGGGGAAGGGCGCAATGGGAAATGAAAATACAGTTTCGCGGTTCG
>SPJK01019957.1_pt1 | contig 28453 bp, 23 predicted proteins | sample 3741771 | NCBI WGS metagenome assembly SPJK01 (sample SAMN10925997, study PRJNA522277) | cold seep metagenome | isolation source: Elba SIP-enriched marine methane seep metagenome, extraction at timepoint T2 | place: Italy: coast of Elba, Mediterranean Sea
CGACAAGCCCGGAGGTTTTTTTGCGGAGTTCCGTGAGGAACGCGTTGAGATCGGACTCGGTACCCTGGGCTTCGAGCATGACGGTGCCATCGGGCTCGTTGCGGACCCAACCCGTGACGGGGAAGTGCATCGCGGCATTGCGAGCGCGAGCGCGGAATCCGACGCCTTGGACTCGCCCTTGGAAGATGACACGCTGGCGGGTAACCATGCACGGATTGTAGAAGATGATCGGACGCGCGGCGGGCGTCGAGTCCGGTTGTGCGGAGATGTCCTCAATTTGATTCTCCAATCGCATGGCGATCAATCAGGATGCGATCATCTTGGTGTTTCGCAGGTTTGCGCCCACAGATCGGTTTGGGCCCCATAGAATCCTTATCGGATGGGATCTTCCGGGGCGGGATGTTGGAAAAACGGAGAACGGATTGAGTGGTCTTTATCCACAGAACGACGATGTGCAGCGGGTGCGCGATGCCTCCGACATTGTCCGTGTCGTGGGTGAGCACCTGACACTCAAACCCAAGGGGCGCGAGTTCGTTGGGTTGTGCCCGTTCCATGACGATCGCAACCCCTCGATGTGCGTCGTCCCTGGGAAACAGATCTTCCATTGCTTCGTGTGCGGTGCGGGCGGCGATGTCTTCTCGTTCGTGCAGAAGTACCACACGATGGGGTTCCGTGAGTCGCTCGAGTTCCTCGCGGATCGTGCCAACATCGAGTTGACGCCGTTCAAGGGACGTTCGAGCACGGACGAAGGCGAAACGCAGGGCGTCGGGAACAAAGAGATCCTCGCAGCCAACGACATGGCGACGGGGTTCTTCAAGGCGATCCTCAACCACCCCGAGCACGGCGAAGCCGCACGCGACGTCATCGCTCGGCGTGGTATTTCCGACGAGATGGTCGAGCGTTTCCTGATCGGCGCGAGCCCGGATCGATGGGACGGGCTCGTGATGATCGCAGAGAAGAAGGGTGTGCGCACTGAGGCGCTGCTCGGCGCAGGGTTGGTGAAACAACGCGAACGCGGCGACGGGCAGTACGACGCCCTGCGGAACCGGTTGATCTTCCCGATCTGCGACCAGATCGGGCGCGTCATCGCGTTCGGCGGGCGCAAGATCAACGAAGAAGACGAGCCCAAGTACCTCAACTCGCCCGAAACTTCGGTGTTCAAGAAATCAACGACCTTGTACGGGATCAACAACGCGGCGCGCGCGATCAAGCACGAGCGCACCGCGGTTGTCGTCGAGGGATACACGGATGTCATCGCGTGCCATCAGGCGGGCGTCGAGCACGTCGTCGCGACTCTTGGCACCGCGCTAACGAGCGGGCACGCAACGGTTCTTCGTCGTCTGTGCGATACGGTGGTCCTGCTGTTCGACGGCGACGCGGCGGGGATCAAGGCAGCGGATCGCGCGATCGAGGTGCTCTTGAGCGAAACGATCGATATCAAAATCGCCGCACTCGCGGGATACACCGACGCGAAGGACCCGGACGAGTTGTTGAAACGTGACAACGGCGCTGAAGTGTTCCGTAAGGTGATTGATGGTGCGGTTGATCTGATCAAGTGGAAGTTCGATCGTCTTCGTGAGGAACTCAAGGACGCTGGTCCTGCGCGCGTGACGCAACGGATCCAAGAAGAGCTGGATCGTTTGAGTGAACTTGGTTTGGGCGAGCTGGAACCGGTCCGGCGTCGATTGATGATCCGTCAGGTCGCGCAGGCTGCGCGGGTTGAGGAACAGGTGGTGACAGAAGCGATCCGCACCGGACGCAGGCGTCCGCGGTTCAATGCGCCCGAGGGCGAGATCGAGCACAAGGGCGAGATCAACTGGAAACCCGACGCGCGTGAACAACTGCTCGGGTGCTTGTTGTTTGAACCCAACCTCTGGAATCTCTTGAGCAGTGAGCAGCGTGAACTCACGAGCACCGTCCGGTACTCGAGTGAACTCACGCGTCGCGTCGCGGACGCGCTGCACGCGAGCGCGGAGAACGGCACGGGCACGGGTTTGCACGCGGTGCTCGGCGAGCTGTCCATGCTTGCAGAGGAGGACGGGACGGACGCGCTCCCCGCGAACGAGCGGGCGACGACGTTGTACCGGTTCGTCGCGGAGCATACAGAAGAGGTTGACGATCGCGTCACGCGGTTCTTTAACGAGTGTATCTCGTTGTTGGTTTCTCAGGAAACGCGGAACCATGATCGGGATCTGCCGGTAGACGATTCCGACGTGAACGAAGCAGATCTATTGGCAAAGTTCCTAGCGGGCGAACGCAAAAACCGTTCGCAAACGGGTCTAGGTGGGCGGCCTCGCATAAGCGGGTCGTAATGGGTGGTGCGTTGAGGGATCGGCGCGCATATATTGGTAGGATTCTTTCGGAGAGATACGCATGATCGGGATACTTCATCCAGCCGTCACGCAGTTGATCGAAGCCGGGCAGGAGCGCGGGTGGTTGAGCTACGAAGAGCTCAACAACATCATCCCCGACGAGTACGTCGATGTCGTTCCGTTGCACGCGCTGGTGACCAAGCTCGATGAGCTCGGCGTCGAACTCGTCGACGAGATGGAGTTCCGCGGGCGTCTCTTCCGCGCTCAACGATCAGGCAAGATGGGTGTTTCTGAATCGATCGGATTGCTCACGGACCAGTTCCGCGCGATGTCCGTTGCCGGGGGCGAGCACCTGGGCGATGCAGAGAAGGTCCGCATTCAGGTGAACTCGAGCCATTACGCCAACGGCACGGGCATGATGGACGCGAAGCAGATCGAAGAAGCAGAACGCGACGTCGCGGAAGCTCGCTCGATGGACGAGCAGAGCGTGCAGCGCGAACTCGACGAAGCCGTTGCAAGCGACGCGAGTGTCAAGCGGATGGATGATCCTGTCCGCATGTATCTCACACAGATGGGGTCGATCCCGTTGCTGACACGCAACGAGGAAGTCCGTCTCGCGAAGAAGATCGAATCGACGCGGATGATCTTCCGCCGTCGTTGTCTGGAGAGCGATTACATCGTCGCCCAAGCCGTCGAAACGCTCAAGATGGTGCGTGATGGTGTGCTCCCATTCGATCGTACCATGCGGGTGAGCACCCTCGACGATCAGGCAAAGGAAAAGCTCTCCCAGCGGATCCCATCGAACCTGCCGACGATCGAGAAGCTCCTCGAGATGAACCGCGCCGATTGGGATGCGCTCGATGAGCTCCGCCGCGATGACGGCACGATCCGCGAGACCAAGAAGGCACGCGAGATCCGTGCACGGATCGCTGGGCGTCGTCGTCGCATGGCTGCGCTCGTCGAAGAACTGTGCCTGCGGACAGGGCGGATCGTGCCACTTATGAAGAAACTCAAGTCCATCTCCGAGAAGATGGAAGGGCTCGAGCAGGAAATGCTGCAAGCCGCCCGATTCCCAAAGAAGTACGACCCCGAGGATCTTGAGGTCCTCCGCGAGGAACTCGATGGGTTGCGCAGCCTTGCGTGCGAAGAACCCGAGCAGTTGCGAGCGCACATCAACCAGATCACCACGGTGTTCTGGGAGTACGAGCAGGCAAAGCGTGACTTGTCGGGCGGGAACCTGCGCCTCGTGGTGTCGATTGCGAAGAAGTACCGCAATCGCGGATTGAGCTTCCTCGATGTCATCCAGGAGGGCAACACCGGGCTCATGCGTGCGGTCGACAAGTTCGAGTACAAGCGAGGGTATAAGTTCAGCACCTACGCGACCTGGTGGATCCGTCAGGCGATCACGCGTGCGATCGCGGATCACTCGCGCACGATCCGCATCCCGGTCCACATGATCGAGACGATGACCAAGCTGCGCAACATCGCGAAGCAGATCACCCAGGAAACCGGGTCTGAAGCGACCGCGGAAGAGATCGCGGAACGCGCGGACATGAACGCGATGGAAGTGCGTCGTGTCATGAGTATCTCCAAGCACCCCGTGAGCCTCGATCGCCCGGTGGGAGAGTCGGAGGACTCGCACTTCGGTGATTTCATCGAGGACACGAACCAGGACGCGCCCGCCGTCGCCGCGGCCCGCGACATGCTCAAGGGACGCATCGAGATGGTGCTCAAGACCCTCACCTACCGCGAGCGGGAGATCATCAAGCTCCGCTACGGGATCGGCGACGGGTACACCTACACCCTCGAAGAGGTCGGACGCATCTTCAAAGTCACGCGTGAGCGCGTGCGTCAGGTAGAAGCCAAAGCGATCCGCAAGCTCCAGCACCCCGTGCGCAGCCGCAAACTCGAAGGATTTGTGGACAGTTAATATCCCCGATATCGGGGCAGAATCGAAGGATCAGGGCTCATGTACGACGCATGAGCTTTTTTTCATGCATTGATCTCCAACCTGTTTGGTACACTGGTGTTGCAACACCTACACCTGACGGGAGAGGACCATGAACGATCAGATCAAGACGATTCAGCGCGAGATCATGGACGCGAAACAACGCCTCCGAGACGCGATTGCGTCGTTCGTGCCCGAACCGGTGAAGGATTGGGAACTGCACGGACTCAACGGGTGTGTCGTGAACCTCTCGCGTCTATTCGGAGGCAAGAGCGAGTTGCTTTTGGTGCACAACATGGGACGTTCGTGCAACTACTGCTCGTTGTGGGGGGATGCGATGAGGGGCGTCGCGCCGCACCTGATGCAGCGGTGCGGGTTTGTGCTGTGCTCCAACGATCCACCCGAGGTGATCCGCGCCTTCCGCGAGACCCGTGGGTGGGACTTTCCTTGCGTGTCTGGGCATGAGACGGGGTTCGCGCAGGCAATGGGGTACGCGGATGACGAGGGGAAGCCTTACCCCGGGGTCAGCGCTTTCCATATGAACAACGACGGCTCGATCGTGCGCACGGGGCACATGCCCTTTGGTCCGGGCGATGACTTCTGCGCCGTCTGGCCGATGCTCGATCTGATCAAAGACGGCAAGGGCGATTGGGAACCGGCGCACGGCGAGGTCAACCCCTACGCCGTCGTTGCGGATTCGAGTTGTCAGTGCATGTGAACCGATCCCATCACGGCGCAACGATGTAGTAGAACCGATCCGCAGCGAGTTGTTGGAAACTCCCGGAACTCAGATCGCCATCATCAAACGTCTCATCGATCTGCAGCATGTAATCGGGGACGGGGTCGCCGTTGAAGTGGACACCGACCGCGGACGTGACGCCCGAGTCGTTGAACTCCGTATCCCAGACCCCACCGAGAGGGGTGGGGGACTCGTACTCGTCCTGGTCGACATAGTCGTCGAACCCTGCAGGCATCACCCCCGATGACCCATCGGGCGGGAATCGCCCCTCCTTGGCGCTGAAATACTCGCACGCGTCCGCGTAGGTCTTGAGACTCGAGATGAATGTGCTCTGTCGCGCCTCATCGGTCGCGCCGACGAACTGGGGCACGACGATCGCCGCGAGGATCCCGAGGATCACGACGACGATAAGGATCTCGACGAGGGTGAACGCGGACCGGGCGGATCGTTGCTGCGGGGGCATTGAAGAAGAGTGCAAATGAAAACCCCGCGAGACCAGCAGATCTCGCGGGGGTGGTGTGTTATCGGTCAGACCAGAACTCAGAGCTCAGGCGCAAACCCGCGTCGCATGGTGTTCTCGCACGATGCGCGGGGGTCGACGAACTGCATGAGGTAGTCGGGGCCGCCGGCTTTGGACCCGACGCCGGACATGCCGAACCCACCGAAGGGCTGACGCCCGACGAGTGCGCCGGTGCACCCTCGGTTGATGTAGAGGTTGCCGACGCGGAACTCGTTCTTGGCGCGTTCGATGTGCGCGGGCTTGCGCGTGAACACGCCGCCGGTGAGCTTGTACGCGTGCCCGTTCGCGAGACGCAGCGCCTCGTCAAAGTCCTTCGCATGGACGACAGCGAGGACCGGACCGAAGATCTCCTGCTGGTAGATCGTGTGCGACTCATTGACCCCCGTGAAGATGTGCGGCGCGATGAGCTCGGGCATGTCCTCGGGGGTGTCGAAGTCCTTCTCGCCGACGAGCTCGGTGAGCCCCTCGTCGCGTGCGATCTGGATGAACCTTCGAATGTTGTCCGCAGCCTCCGCGTCGATCACCGGCGAGACGTCCGCGTTCGGATCCGTGGAGGCGCCGAGTACGAGCGTTTTGGTCGACTCGCTCAATCGCGAGAGGAACAGCTTCATATTCGGGCCGTCAGGACCTTGCGGATCGACGACGATACAACGTGAGCACGCAGAGCACTTCTGCCCTTGGAACCCGAACGCGGAGTAGCGCACGCCGAGCACCGCTTCGTCGAGGTCCGCGGATGCATCAACGATGACGGCATTCTTGCCGCCCATCTCGCAGATGACGCGCTTGACCATGGGCTGATCCTCGTGCGTGACGCCCGCGGCGGCGATGATGTCGAGCCCGACGGCCTTCGAACCGGTGAATGCGATGAGTGAGATCTTAGGATCACGCACGAGCGCTGCGCCGGTGGTTTCTCCGGGTGCGGGGCAGAAGTGGAGGACATCGTTCGGCGCGTCGAGTTCACGCAGCGCCTCCATAATCATGTCGTACATGACCTTGGCGATGCCCGGGGTTTGCTCCGCGGGTTTGAGGACCACGGTGTTCCCCGTCACCAGTGCCGCAACGGTCATCCCGCAGCTGATCGCGAGCGGGAAGTTCCAAGGGGAGATCACGACCGCAACACCCTTAGGTTGGTACCAGAGCTCGTCGAGTTCGCCGATGAACTTGCCCAGGCGCATGCGTTTGAACAACGGTACCGCGTACCGCGCGTAGTACGCACAAAAATCGATCGCTTCGCACACGTCCGCATCTGCTTCGCGCCAGGTCTTGCGTGCTTCTTTGCACACGATTCCCGAGAGCTCATCACGGCGATCTTTCATTTTGTCCGCAACACGCGTCAGGAGTTCTGCACGCTTGATCGGATCAAAGTCACGCCAAGTGGGGAACGCGTTGTACGCCCGCTGCACCATGTCTAACCCTTGCTCGGGTGTGTGGTCGTTTGCGACAGTGGGGACCGTTGCGGACTCGATCGCACGCCCGAACGCTTCGCGTTGATCCTTCTCCGCGAAGTCACGCAACGGTTCGGTATAGAACGGGCGTCCGTTGCGAACCTCAGGGATGCCGGGTGAGAGCGCGTGGCGCTGATGCGCGATCTCGCACAGGTCAACCGGCAGCTGCCCGCGGTGCTTAGACGCGGGGTCCGCGAGCAATGTCGCGGTATCCGCGTTGTCGAGGAACCCGGCTTTGAGCCACGACTCGTTGGACGTGTTCTCAAGCAGACGACGCACGAGATATGCCATGCCGGGGATCATCTCGCCGACAGGGACATACTCACGGACACGCAATCCCATTTCTTCCGCAGCGTGCTTGAGCTGATCCGCCATGCCGTGCAGCATCTGGAGCTCAATCGCGTTCTTGGGAAGGTTGCGCTTCTCCAATCCCGCGAGCGCCGCGGCGATCGAACGCACGTTGTGCGACCCGAGCGCGAGCTTGATCCCACCCTCGCCCGGTTCACGTGGGCACGCATCAAGAAAGACCTCGACCATTTGCTCAAAGCACAGATCGGTCTGCCACTTCTCATTCCAGACGGGGCAAGGCCAACCTTCCTGCTCGGCGTGGATGGTTTCGTAATCCCAGTACGCGCCCTTCACGAGACGAATGGTGACGACCTTGCCCGTGCGCTTCGCCCATTCCGCGATTCGTTTTGCATCGTCGACACCCGACTTGAGGTACGCCTGCATCGCAAGGCCCGCTTCGAAATCAACATGGTCACACGCGTGCATGAACGTGTCGAGGGTGAGGTCCTTGAGCTCGTGCTGCTCCATGTCGAAGTTGATGAGCACGCCGTTGCGTTTGGCGGCTTCGAGCACGGGTGTCGCGCGGGACATGAAGTCCTTGATTGACGATTCAGGCGCGATCGGGTTGAAGTTGGCGCAGAGCGAGGTGACCTTAATCGAGACATTCACACGTGGGACGACGCCGAGGTGGTCCTTCTCGAGACGCTCGGTTTCCTTCCAGGTGGATGCTTCTCCGACCAGGTTCTCGACGAGATCGAGGTACTTGCCCTGATACATGTCCGCTTCGGCGTTCGAGACGCAGGCCTCGCCGAGCAGGTCGACGGAGAACGCGATCCCGTTCTTCCAGAGCCTGGACAACATCGGGAGCGCATCGGATGCGTCGGTCCCCGCGATGAAGTTACCCGCCATGTTCTTGATCTGCGACGAGATCGTCTTGGACATCATGCCCTTGGCCACGCCGCCCGCTTTAAGACCCAGGTCCATAAACGGGGGCGCCTTCACGCCCGGCTGGGTGAGGTAGTCCACGAGGTGATCATGCACCATCTCCGGAGTCGTGAGCGCCGGGAACGCATCGACGAAGCGGAACAGCTGGACCTTGAAGTTATGGTCCTTCATGGACCAGTCCATGAGCTTGTCCTGATAGAACTTCGCGGAGAGCAGACCCGCCTTGTGATCCTTCGCGATGTCGAGCATCGTGACACCGATCTGCGTGATGTGTTCCTCGCGCTCGGGTGACGAAGTCGTCGCAACAGGAGGCCTCGTCGCAGGTGCGGTCGACGTGACGCTTGAGGGCGCGGCAACCTTTGCGGACGAGGACTTCGACTTGCGACCAAACAACGCCATACGAGATCTCCTATTGGCAGGGGTTGGGCCCGAAAATCGGGCAATGAGAAACAGGACCAAGTCTAGGTTCAATGTGGTGTTTGGATCGTCTCGGGGATCCACAAACAAGCGGGGATTGGGCCGGTCTAGAATCTTTCGTGAACCTTTCCCAGACGAACACACCTGCACCACACCCCGGCGGCATCGCCCTGACGATCGGAAACTTTGACGGCGTCCATCTCGGGCATCGGGCACTGATTGAGCGCTGCCGATCGAGGGTTGGTCAAGATGGGCAAGTGATCGCCCTCGCGTTCCACCCGCACCCGATGATGTACCTCAATCCGGATCACGCCCCCCAGCCTCTCGAAGCGTTCGCCGAGCGTGCGGATCGAATGATGCAGTTGGGTGTCGATCGGGTGATCGAACTCGCGCCAACCCCGGAACTGCTCGGCAAGAGCCCGCAGGCGTTCGTGGACGAGCTGATCGATGAGTATGAGCCGAGCGTTATTGTTGAGGGGCACGATTTCCATTTCGGGAAACGACGCGCCGGGACCCCGGTGGTGCTCAAGGAACTCGCAGGATTGCGTGGGGTCGATGTCGAGATCGTCAAACCGATCGAAGTCGCGCTCACGGACCAGTCCGTCGTGATCGCGTCATCCACGATCACGCGCTGGTTACTCGGGAACGGGCGCGTGCGCGACGCGGGGTTTGTGCTCGGTCGCCCGCATGAACTCGTCGGCGATGTCGTGCAAGGCGATCAGCTGGGACGCACCATCGGGTTCCGGACCGCGAACATTGACACGCATTCGATGCTCCCCCGCGACGGGGTGTACGCCGCGATCGTGACGCTGCCCGATGGTGCTCGCGTTGGTGGTGCGGTGAATGTCGGGGCTCGCCCAACCGTTCAAGGGACCCAACGACGTGCGGAAGTGCATCTGATTGACCAGATGGGGGAGCTCGTTCAGTTGCCCAAGGATCTCCCCGAGTACGGGTGGAGGATCCGGGTCGGGTTGATCGGGTGGGTCCGGGATCAGGTGAAGTTTGACTCGCTCGATGTGCTTCAGGGGCAGCTCGGGCGTGATGTCAAACGCATCGCGGCGACGATCGATCCCATGTTCAACGGCGAAACAACCGGCGCAAGCGTCTAGAATCCATCGCTTTGCAGAATACGAATGATTCATCTGGGACGCCTCCCAAGGGGGCAAAGGTGCTCGTCGCGATGTCGGGGGGCGTGGATTCGTCCGCAGCGGCCGCGCTCTTGCTCGAGCAGGGGTACGAGGTGGTGGGGTGTTTCATGCGCCTCGGATCACCCGGCGAAACCATCGACGAGATGATGCCCTTCGACAGCGCAGGCGTCTCGTGCGATCCGAGCAAGGTGAAGATCGGACACCAGGGGTGCTGCAGCGTCGGTGACGCGGCGGACGCGCGCGAGGTGGCGGCGAAGCTCGGGATCCCGCTGTATGTCTGCAACTTCAAGAAGGACTTTGGTCGCATCATCGATTACTTCGTCGATGCGTACGCGAGCGGGCGCACACCCAACCCATGCGTGCGATGCAACGACTGGCTCAAGTTCGGCAAGCTCCACGAGTACGCTCAGCAGATCGGCGCGCAGTACGTCGCGTCGGGTCACTACGCGCGGATCGATCGGAGCAACGGCTCGCCCAAGCTACTGCGTGGGTTGGACGACAAGAAGGACCAGAGCTATGTGCTCTTCGGTGCGCCGCGCGATCGGCTCGCGGAGATGTTGCTCCCCATCGGCGAGTACATGACCAAAGCAGAAGTCCGCGCGATCGCTGAGAAGTACGACCTGCCCGTGTTCGACAAGCCCGACTCGCAGGAGATCTGCTTTGTCCCCGACAACGACTACGCGGGCTTGGTCGAGCGCCGACGCCCGGAGCTTCGGGTGAAGGGCAAGATCGTCAACCTCCACGGCGAGCAGCTCGGCGAGCACGACGGGCAGCACAAGTACACCATCGGGCAGCGGCGCGGGCTCGGAGTCGCGGCGGGTGAACCGATCTATGTCGTGGACAAGGACCCCGAGACCAATACCGTCACGGTCGGGAGTAACACGGACCTGATGGCGCAGTCCTGCGTCGCGCATGAGGCGAACTGGCTCATCGATGAGTCTGAACTGCACGATTGGAAACCTGTGCTCGCGCAGCACCGGTACAACTCCGCGCCGGTGCCCGCAAGGGTCCGTATCATCGATCGCGAAGACCCGGACACGCCTTCGGGTCGCGTCGGGTGCTTCGAGTGCGTGTTTGATGAGCCACAGCGGGCGGTCACGCCGGGGCAGGCGCTGGCGCTGTATGACCTTGAGCACCCCGAGATCGTGCTTGGTGGCGGGTGGATCGAAACCGTCTCCTGAACACGAGTTGTCCGAATATCCGCTTGGGATCGGGCGTTTTCGCCCCTAGAGTATCTGTACATGCACCACGAAGAACTCCAGACGAATCACCTGGCCGCCTACCTGTCAGGGCTCAATGCCTCGACGCTCGATCGTGAGGATGACCCCGCGGTTGATGAGGACGGGCATGTCATCACCGGCACGATTATCCGGCGTTTAGAGGACCAGGGCTCGCTCGCACCCGTTCGCGTTCGTGTCGGGCACGGCGTATCGGCGCAGACGGCCGCCCAGATGCTCCGCAAAATGGCCGACATGATCGAGGACACCCCGGACTTCCTGAGTCAGCGTGCGGGGGCGGCTGTGCGTCGTCTCCCCGACGGCACGACCCAACGCAAGCAGCTCACGATCCAGGGCATGCTTGCGGCGGCCGAGGAGATGAGCCCCGAGGAGCGGGCCAAGCTCCACGCGATGCTCGACGAGATCCGCGTGCAGATCGACGATCCGGACAAGGGCGACGAGCCCGGCGGTACGTGGGGCGGGACGAACATCTCGGGGCCAGGACTCGATTGAATCGAATCACATCGGCTTCTGCATAATGAACATGTAGTTGAACCCGCGCAAGAAGAAGTTCTGCTCTTCCGCGGCTTTGTGCCAGTTGCCGCGTTGGAGTTTCTGGTTATGGCGGACCACCGAGATGATGTCGATGGGCTCGAAGTAGTCGCGCATGATCGCGAAGAGCTCGAAGCCGATGGGCATGAAGGTGCCGGACTTTTTGCCCTTGTGCTTCTTCCATGAGTCGGAGACATAGAGCCCCATGTACGACCCGGGCTTGAGGATGCGGTCGATCTCGGAGATGACCTGGTCCATCGCTTCGTAGTACGCGTGCCCCATCATGACATCGTCGTCCTGCATGGGCGCGCCGGAATCGAGCTTGCCAATGCATCGATCGTCGTCGGAGTAGTCGATGTGGGTGGAGTAGGGCGGATCGATGAAGATAAAATCGGCGATCTCATCGGGCATGGGGATCTCTCGCGCGTCGGCGAGCGTGATCTCGGGTCGCTGCGGGTTGAGATCGAACCCGATGCCCTTGCGTTGCAGGTCCTTGCAGACATCGAGCGTGGTGCCCGAGCCGCACATCGGGTCGACGACGGTGTCGCCCTTGCGGGTGTAGCGTTGAAGGAGCTGCCAGATCGCCCAAGAAGGCGACGCGCCGGCGTAGTCCTTGGACCCCTGCATTTTGCGTCCGAGATGATCGTCGTAATGCTGGGAGGGGTACTCCCACAGGGTCGTGGTCATGATCCCCATCTGTGGGCGCTCGCCGGGCTTCACCTTCTTCGGGTTCGCGTGCGCCGGGCCAGACTTTCTCGGCCCACCCTGCGGCGGACGCTTCCCACGATACGACTTGCCCGAGCGGGACCCGGGGTTGTTGAGCTCTTGATCGATCTTGGCGCGGATGTCGTCGCGGTTGGGCATGGGGGATGGTATGCGTTCAGGATTCGCTCTTGAGGATGAACGAGACGGTTCCTTCGCAGACTCTCCCGGCTCCGCTGTAGTACACCCAGTGATGTTGATTGGGGGATTCTTCAGGTTTCCAGATGATGAAAGTGTGGTCGAAGCCGCCAATATTGATGACTTGAGGACCTGGGTTGAACATCAGTTCAGTGTATCGATCAGGTGAAGGTGTTATCCGATGCATGACCAGTTCAGCGTCAGACTTTGAGAGTGATTGATACAAGGGGTCGGGGTCAAGATAAGACAGCACCCAAGTGCCGTATTGGCGTTCTGGCTCCTTCGAGCCCAGCTTGATGAACTGAGGATTGAGCGACGCGACGATCTCACCGTTGTAGGCGAGAACGATTGAATCAATCCGGTGCATGTCGAAGTCAAGAGTAGAGATCGTACTCAAGGATCCGATCGGAGCGATGCCAACTGGTGCGCGATTGGAATGAGAAGTACAGCCAGTTGCAGTAAACACACAGCCGAATAGCATGAACAGTGCAAGCAGTCTCATGGCAACGCTTCGATGAGCTTGAGCGCCGCCTCTTCCAACGGCAATCGGATCTTGCATCCGGCAGCGCGTGCGTGACCGCCGCCGCCGAGGGTGTTGCAGACCTGATTCACATCAACCGGTGGCTTGCCATCCCATTCATCGGGCTTGGAACGCAGGGAGACCTTGGTGAAGACCCCGTCTGCGTCCTTCTGCTCGGTGAGCATCGCGACGACGCGGATCGATGCGACGGATTGGGGGATATCGACGAAGCCTCCGGACTCGCCGGGTGCGGCACCGGTCTCTTTGAAGTCGTCGAGCTTGAGGCACATGATGGCGGCGTGCTTGTCGTGGATGAGCTGCATGGACTCTAGGGCGCGGGCCATGAGCTTGAAGCGGGTGGCCCGATCGCGCTGGTAGAGCATCGCGAACAGGGACGTGTGATTCACCCCCGCGTCGAGCAGCTGCCCCGCGAGACGCATGACGCGCCCGTCGACATTGGAGTGCTTGAACCACCCGGTATCCGTCGCGAGCCCGACGTAGAGCGGCGTCGCGATGTCCACGGGCAGCTTGCTCGGGCAATCGAGATCGAGCAGGTGGCAGCAGATCTCCGCGATGGGTTGGACGACTGCCGCAGCGTTCGTATCAAGAAGACGGCGGGTTGCGATCTCTGCGTTGCCCTGGAGGTGATGATCGATGATCGTGGTGCGATCGAGTCGGCTTTTGAGGAACTCGGCGAACGGCGCGAGCTGGGTCCATGAACCAGTATCAGTGATGAGGATCCCCTCGGGGTCGAACGCGCCGGGGACGGGCTGGTGGTCCTCGATGGTACGGGCTTTGGTGTTGCCGATGATGGTCTTGGACCACTCGGGCATGGGCGCCGCGTACCAGCACTCGGCTGCGGAAACCGCACCCGATGTGCCTCGCACGGAGTTGATCGCCCGCGCAAGCGCGATGGTCGATCCGAGCGCGTCGCCGTCGGGTTTGGCGTGGGTGAGCAGGAGGAGCGAGTGTTGATCCTTGATCCACTCCGCGACGCCCTTCGCATCGGTAGTAGATGTCCATTCGTTGTGCACGGGTCGTTCCTCAATCATCGATGTCGATTCGGGCATAATCGAGTATATCGGGTCAATACGTTAGGTTTCGTCATCGAATGACATAGGTTTGATGGACTTGCCATCATCACGGTTCTCGTGCTTGATCTGCTTGGGTTGTTCCGGTTCGTCATCCATCGACAATGGGATATCACCCTCATCGGGCACTTCCGTCGCGGGGGTATACGGCACACCCGTGGATTTGGGTTTGCCGTACGCGTCGAGCTGATCGTTGAAGTAGACGCCCTTGTTCTCGCTGTGCTCATCAACATCAATCGGCGTGTCATCGTGATACGGCTTCGTTCGCGCCGGATCACGAATCTCGGGTCGGGTGGGGTGTGAGACGAGTGTGCCGCATTCAGGGCACGCGGACCCGGGCTCGAGTCCGATCAGGTTGTACCCGCAATATTCGCAAGGCGTGTCATCAACGATGCGTCCCTTGTATTGCTCTTCTTTCTTGCGTCGTTCTTCCATCCGATCGAATGATCCCGCTGCGTGATCTTGGTTTTTGATCACCCAGTGCATGACATTGGTCATCTGGATGATTGAGTAGTTGTACACAAGCGTCGCGATGAAGATCAATAACCCGGGCATCCACAGGAACAAGAGGATCAACCCGAAGTTGAACATCACGAGAATACCTGTGAGGAGCGCGTAGAGCGAACCCACGACCGCGAGCACCCACGCCGCGCCTCGAAGCCGGTCCGCGATGGTGTTGTTGGATGTCCAATACGCGAGTTCCGCGATGTAGACACTCGTGGGGATCATGCAGATCCACGCGGCTGCTCCGGTGAGGATCGAGAGGATACCCAAGGTGCCGAGCATGAACGCAGACCCGCCGTTTGTCGAGTTCATGAGCGCGACAATCGCGCCATTCACGAGCGCATCAATGATCCAGGTGATGTTCAGGACCCGAACAATCATGCGGAACTTGTCGTTGTCGAGGACCTTGTCCTTGCGAATGTTCTGCCTGTTCGGGCGTGGGAGGGTGACGATGTAGATGCCCCCAACCCACATGAGCGAGGAAATGAGATCTATGCCGGTAAACGCGATCCCGGAGATGAACGCGCCCATGATCTGTAGGATGATCGCAAGACTTGCGAGGAGGAACCCCATCCGGAGTTTCCGCACAAAGCGCGTCGGCGCTTCGTCCATAATCGTCCCGGATGTCTGTGTAGTCACCCGGCGGATCGACGCACCACACTCGGGGCACTTGGACCCCATGGGCAGACCCTTGAGGTTGTACCCGCAATGGTCGCACTCTCGATCGTTCGCAATATTGGTTTGTATTGTGCTCATGGACCCGAGTAATGTACCTGATGGTCCGGGTTTGGGTTGCTCAGAGACGAAAAAACAGCCGACGCTGTGGGTCGGCTGCCGAGAGAGGAGCGTTGTGGTTTCCGCTCGGATGGAGATCGAGAATCAGAGATCGGGTCAGGAACTCCGAATATGACGATACTTACGGCTTCGTGCTCGGGCGGATCTTCACGTGCTGACGCCCTTTCACTTTGCGGATCTGCTGGAGACGCGCCGGCCAGAAGTCATACCCCGCGATCTGACGATGCATGTAATCGGGCGCGGTGATGATGAAGGACTGGTTGTAGAGGGTGATCGTCCCGCCATCGCCGCCAAGATCGGACCACTGATCGGGTTCGACCGTCGCGGTTATGAGTTGTTCCAGCGCATCGGCGCGCTCTTGGAACGTCTGGATGTCTTGCGGGTCCTGCGATCCGCCGGTAAACGGCGAACTCGATCCGCCGCCGCCCCCGGAACCGCCCTGCTGGATCGCGCTCTGGAGATCAAACTCGGGCGCGTTGTCGAAGTCCGGGACGACATAAAGCAGATCCGCGACGTCATAGATCTCGACCCGCTGGGACTCGTTGAGTCGGCTCTTGGGTCCGCATTCGATGGTGCCGTAATCCGTGAACTGCCAGGTGTATTCCTCGCCCAACCCCTCCGCACGCTCGGCCCGGAGGAGGATGCGTTCGAGCACGACCAGCGCCGCGATGTCTGTCACCTTGATCGTGATCAGGGTTTCAGGATCGATCCCGTCAACGGAAAGATCGTCATTGAGGTAGATTGGTTCGAGTTCCGCGCCCGTGACATCGCTCAGGAAGTTGAAGAGGTCCGAGATCGGTTGCTCTTCAACATCGAGGGTGATCTTCTTGGAGAGTTGAACGAGCAGCTCGCGCTTCGCTTTGCGGGTCTCCGCATCGTCGGAGCTTGTAGAACTCTGGGCGATCGCCGGGGTGTCGGAGATCGCGATCGTCCCGGCTGCAACCAAGGGCAACCCCGCGAAGGAGACAAGCGAGCAAAGCATGGGTGTGATCGTGCGAGCGCGTTTCATGGATTCATCTCCGTCGGGTTGAATCGGGTGTGTGTTGGTGAGGCCTGTGGTCAGCCTGGGTTCTCATCTCGTCCGGCGGGGGTCGATCGAGCGGTTCGATCAGACGGTGGACACATGAGAATCGGTTTTACCCCTGTCTCTGGTTCATTCAAATGAACTCTACCAGATGAGTATTGGTACGCACAAGCCCCTGATCCGGTTGCATCTCCGTCTTCAGAACGAAAAAAGCCCACCCAGGGACGCCTGAGTGGGCATTGGAGTTCAGATTCTGATGCGATCAGGGGCAACCCGCGTTGAACGCACTCAGGAACGCGGATACATCAAAGAAGTTGAAGACGCTGTCGCCGGTAAAGTCTGCGATCGGGTCCATGGAGTTAAACGCGCTGAGGAACGCGGAGACGTCGAAGAAGTTGAGCATCCCGTCCCCCGTGAGGTCCGCTGGGCATAACGCGGGTGCTTCGACAATCAGCTTCCCCGTCATCGATGCGTGGGAGAGCACAAGACACGTGTAGTAGTACTCACCTGCATCGCTTGCGCCGGGTGTCCACGTAATCGCATCATCGACGGGCTCCGGATCCGCGGTAAAGTCAGCGATAGGCTGGAGCGACGCATCGTTGATCACGGCGAGGCTCGATGTCGCACGGGAATAGTTCCCATCCGTCCCTGTAACAGGTAGCGAATCGTTGGTGACCCGGAAAGGGTGCGAGAACGTATTGTTATCGAAAACGTATGTTTCTCCGGATGAGAGGACGAGCGTCGGGTCGACGATATCGGTAAAGGTGCCCGAGTCGTCACTCCAACTGATAAGGTAATGGCTCGAGCCCTGCGAAAGCAGGGTAAACGTCACACCCTCGTCGACGACGTAGGTGCTCGGACCGGTCTGCGTGGTATCCGCACTCGCGAGGGTGCTCGCAGCGATCAGGGTGGCGATGATGGTGTTGCGGGTTCTCATGGTTCTCTCCTGAGTGGTTGATTTCCGGTCGCATGGACGAGACGATGCATCGGGTAGTTGTTGATCCTCGATTTCGCAGGAAGGCATTCTCTCCCCTCCCCAGAGACAGGAACAACTTATGGGTACGACGCTCGTCTGGTACGCGAACAATCTCCGAGTTGACGATCACCCGGCACTCATCGCCGCGGCTGATCGGGGACCGGTGGTTCCGGTCTATGTCTACGAACCCGACTATACGGGACCATCCGCCATGGGCGGGGCCACCAAATGGTGGGTTCACCACAGTTTACACGCCCTTCAACGCCGTTTAGGCACTATTGGATCGCCCCTGATCGTCCGAATGGGCGACCCCGCGGAGGAACTTCGCAAAGTCGCGAACGCGGTGGGTGCGGATCGGGTGTTCTTTTGCGAGTCGATCGAGCCCGACCTTCAATCGCGTGAAGAGGACGTCGAGCATGAACTCAACAAGCACGATATCGAGGTTGAGCGATTCCCGATGAACCTGCTTTGGGATATCGGATCGGTGATGACCAAGGACGGGAACCCGTACCAGGTCTTCTCCCCGTTCTGGAAGATGGCGCTCAAAACCGCCACTCCGGACGAACCCCTCGATGCGCCCAAGAAACTCATCCCCCCGGACAAGCACACCAAATCACTCGAAATCGACGAACTCGGATTGCTCCCCGACATCGAGTGGTACAACCAAATGGAGCAGCGCTGGACCCCTGGCGAGAAAGGGGCACGCGGACGATTCGCGGCTTTCGTCGAGCACCACCTGAGCGAGTACCACGAGGATCGGAACCGGTTGGACATCCCGGGTTGGAGCGCAATGTCGCCTCATATCCACTTCGGCGAGATCTCCGTGCGTCGGATGTGGCACACAATCACGAAAGACCCGCAATGGGAGAAGGTGAAGGGCAAGGAGCACTACCTCCGCGAGATTGGATGGCGAGAGTTCGCCCAGCACCTCATCAACCACTTCCCACGCACGATCGACGAACCCCTCCGCGAGAACTTCAAGGATTTCCCGTGGGTGAAGAACAAGGCTCAGTTTGACAAGTGGAAGCGTGGGCAGACTGGCTATCCCGTTGTCGATGCCGCGATGCGGAACCTGTGGGCGGAGGGGTGGATGCCCAATCGCGCCCGCATGATCGTTGCGTCGTTCCTTTGCAAGGACCTGCGGATCTCGTGGGAAGAGGGGATGGCGTGGTTCTGGGATACCCTCGTCGACGCGGACCTGGGAAGCAACACCTTGGGTTGGCAGTGGACGGCCGGGTGCGGCGCGGACGCAGCACCCTACTTCCGCGTCTTCAACCCCGTTTCCCAAGGCACCAAGTTCGACCCCCATGGCGATTATGTGCGTCAATGGTGCCCGGAGTTGAGCAAGCTCGAAAAGGGCACGATCCATGAGCCTTGGGATGCCAAGCCGATGGAACTCGCTGCGGCGGGCGTCACGCTCGGCGACGAGTACCCCGAGCCCATGGTCGATCACAAACAAGCCCGCGAGGACGCGCTCGAGGCGTTTGAGAAGATCAAAGGCTGAATACCGATCTGTTCTCACACGAGCCGCGTCATACCGACGCGGTTTTTCATTGGAGTAGATCTCTGGCGAAACAAAAAGGCCGACGGCGTCCACACGGACGCCGTCGACACTGGCAACTCCCCACACACAGGGGTCTGGTTGATCGCGGATCAGTTGCTCGGGAGGATCACGCGATCGATGACGTGGATGACGCCGTTGCTTGCTTCGATATCAGCATTGACAACCTTGGCGTCGTTGATTTTGACGTTGCCCCATGACTTGGTGATCTTGACCTGATCACCTTGCAGTGTCGATGCCTTGCCCGCGTCGATCGCCTGGTCTGCAAAGACTCGGCCCTCTGTCACGTGGTAGAGCAGAATCGAGCGAAGCTTGTCCTTGTTCTCAGGCTTGAGCAGGTTCTCGACGGTGCCCTCGGGGAGTGCAGCGAACGCTTCATCGGTGGGTGCGAACACAGTGAACGGGCCGTCGCCGCTCAACGCGTCGATGAGATCCGCGGCTTCGAGCGCTGCGGCGAGGGTATTGAACGATCCAGCGGAAGTTGCGATCTCAAGGATCGAATCACTCTCGGGGAGGATGACTTCGTCGATGACGTGGATGATGCCGTTTGAGCATTCGATGTCGGTCTTGACGATCGTTGCGTTGTCGATGTCACCACCCGCGATGTCTGCACGCTGGCCGTTGAGTGTGGTGAGGGTCTTGGAATCCAATACCTTGCTTGCCTTGTACTCGCCGGGCACGACGTGGTAAGTGAGGATGCTCACGAGCATGTCACGATTTTCGGGTTTAAGAAGTGTCTCGAGCGTGCCCTTGGGGAGCTTCTTGAATGCTTCGTCTGTGGGTGCGAAGACAGTGAACGGGCCATCGCCCTTGAGAGCGCCGACGAGTTCCGCTTCGGTGAGTGCCTTGGCGAGGATGGTGAAGCTGCCCGCGTTGACGGCGGTGTCAACGATGTCCTTCTTCGCGGTGTAGCTCGCCTTCGTCATCATCGAGTCGGAGTGGTTTGATTTGCTCGAGTTGCAGGGTCCTGCATATGCGAACGCGACAGAGGCGCTGAGGATGGTACCGGTAAGTAAGGTGAGTGCTTTCGTGTTCATGGTGAGGTCTCCTTTGAGTTTGCTTCCTGACTTGTGTTGTGGAATGCACGGCTTGTTCACATCGGGCAGGTTTGCACGATGCGGTCCGGACCTCGCCGCGAGGTTGGGGTTGACTTCGGGAGTGTTTACAGACTCGATGCGGAACCCGCGAGAGAATTTTCAACATGAAAACAAGATGAAAAAGAAACCCACACAACTGCATCGGGTGCAGAAGAGATCGCGAAGCCACTACCAAGCAGGACCCTCATGGATTGGTTATGATCAGTACAGCAATCCCATCCCGATTTGTCGAGCAACGGCATTCGGGGATCAGGAACAGGGGTAGGCACCGAGATATGACGAGCAACGAACACACACCGCTGCTCGCCGAGGTTGCGAGGGGCGACCAAGACGCGATGAGGACGCTAATAAAGCGGTACTCAGGACTGGTCTGGTCCCTCGTTCGGCGAAAAATACGCTCTCAGACAGATGCTGAAGATCTCGTTCAAGAGATCTTTGCGGACGTATGGAAGAGCGCTCACCGGTACGACGCATCAGTAGGATCCGAAGACACATTTGTGGCCATGATTACGAGACGACGCATCATTGATCAAATCCGACGCATCGGACGCTCACCCGATCAGGTGACGCTTGACGCTCCCGGCGCTGATCGTGCGTGCTCAGGGTCGGATGACACCATTGACCAGATGGATACGTCACCCAATGCCAAACGTGTCATGCGGGTCCTCCGTTCCCTTCGACCCGAGCGTCGTCAGACGATCGAACTCGCGGTCATTCACGGGCTTTCACACTCCCAGATCGCCGAGTCGACCGGGATGCCCTTGGGGACCGTCAAAGCCCATCTTCGGCGTGGACTCGATGAGGTCCGCACCCTTCTTACTCTGCAACTCCCCGCTGATTCGAAGGAGGTGTCACGATGAGTGATTACCATCACAACGAACTCAGCGAACGACTGATCGACCTCTGCGCCGATTACGCAACGGGTCTGCACGAGCAGAACGACATGAATGAGCTGGATCGTCTCGATCCGGACATGAGCGCCCGCGAAGCTTTCGAGGCAGTCGCGGCCGAACTCGACATCGCGTTTGCCGAAACAGACCCAGTTGACATGCCTGACGGGCTTGAGCAACGACTCCTCGCATCCGTCCCGGCACCCGGCGTACCCGATCAACCCGAGCTGCGTCTTGTCAATGATCAAACCCCGCCCCTGCGGACGAGCCAACAGCTCCAATCCCCACGCGGCGCCTGGTTCCCCTGGCTCGTCGCAGCCGCATCCGTCGCGGTGACGGGTATCGTGCTCTTACGACCAGCTCCCGAGCCAACACCCGATGAGCCGCAGGTTGCGCTGACCGCACTTGAGCAGCGTGACGCACTGATCGAGGCCCATGCGAACGACGAGGATCTCCTCCGATACGCGTGGACCCCGACAGAAGACCCCGCGGTGGTGGGGCAGGTCACCGGCGAGCTCATCTGGGACGAAGAACGTGACGAGGGATATATGACGATCGCGGGCCTTGAGGTCAACGATCCGTCCCAGTTCCAGTACCAGCTCTGGATCTTCGACGCAACCCGACCCCTCGGCGATCTTCCTCAGCACGGCGACGCGTTCGGCGGGCTCCTCACACAACGCCCGATCGACGGCGGTGTCTTCGACATCACCGAGACCGGCGAAGTCGTGATCTCCATCGACGCCAAGCTCCTCGTGAAACAGGGCGTCGCGTTCGCGGTCACGGTTGAACCCCCAGGTGGTGTCGTCGTCTCCGATCGATCGCGCGTCCCATTGCTCGCGATCCCAGCGGGGTGACCAGCCAACTTCACTAATTAGAAACACCCGGGTCAGACCCGGGTGTTTCTACGTGAATCAAGCCAAAAGGGGGACCTGATTCAGCGTCGTCTGCGAAGACCAACAAGCCCTGCGCCGCCCAATGCCAGGAGCGCTGAGGGCGCGGGGACCGCGGCGTACTCGTATGTCACCGTGAGTGTCCCGAAGTGCGAGATCTCATCGAAGTTCACAAAGATCCCGTAATACGGATCGATGAACGGCCCATCAAATGGCCCGTCCGGTGGGTTGTTGGGATCTACGACCCAGTTCGGATCGTTCACCCACTCGAACAAGAGCTCAGAGATCCCACCCATGAAGGTGTTGAGCTGACCGGTACCGGTGACCGCGTCGAGGATGCTCTGACCGAAGTCATCCGTGTTATCGAATGCTTGATTAAACGTGAACGCTTCGGCGATGGTGGTGTTGAGCGTATCGGGTCCCGATTGGTTGTATCCGTCGGATGCGCCGAGATCGCCGGTGATCTCCACTCCGAACACACCGCCCGCACCGATCGCAGGAATGATCGGCCCACCATCGCCGCCGCGACCGTCAAAGGTCCCCAGCTGGTGAATGGTGTAGTACCCCGCATCAAGCAACCAATCACCCGCGTCCAGTGCGGTGTACCCATTCGATTCGATCGTGAGATCGAACGACATGGTCTGGTCGTAGGAGAAGGACACGCCGGTAAGCTCGCGTGTGCCGCCCATATCGTCAAAGCGATCGAACGCGATGTTCCCGCCGAAGAATCCATCGATATCAAAGTCGACCTGTGTCGACACCGTTCCTGCGTTGGCGCCGCCCGCGATAGCCGCAAGCACAAGTGCGCTGAATGCATGTTTCATGTCTCTATCTCCAAGGTTTCGTGGGGTATGCGATGCAACAAACGCACCGACCGATCTTGTGTCTACAGATCCCAGCGTACACGGAGATGGCCGGCTTGTACATATTTCTCTGGAGAAATATTGAAAGAATTGCAGGTCGATTCTCTGATTTGATCTCTGAACCGCTCTATTTGCGTTACAATGAGCAGGATGGTCGAATCCATGCCACAGAATGACTCGCCCGATTTCTCGAATGAGGCCGTGATCTGCGTCCGACGCGCTCAAGCAGCCGTCTCCGATCTCCTCTCGGGCGCAGGGTTGGGTGGTGCTCGTCCAACAGAAGTTGGGCGCATCCTCGGCGTCGACAAGACGCTCGCGTGGAAGATGTCCCGATTCTCCGAGTCCACGGATCTCGTGAAAGCGGTGAAGCACATCCCCGGAACTGGTGGTGTAGAGATCATGCTCCAGGCCGCTGCGGAGAACGGCGTCTCCGCCGAGCAGATCGAAGCGGTTCGTGTCGCGGATCGTGCGTTTCGTGAGTTCGTGCGTCAGCGTGCAGGGGATCGACGTTCATTCGAAGCCATGCTCGCAGCAGGCGGTCGAGACGAACGTGTCGAACTCGAAGAACGCAAATCATTCTATCAATCGGGGTCCGCAATTTGGGGTGTTCGCGCCAAGGTGCAGACGCTTACCCTGTGTCTTCGGCCTTCAGAGACAGATCCGCAACGGGTCGACGTGCTTCAGATCTCTGGGTTTGTGAACTTTGAACGATTGCGTGCGGATGTCCCTTGGATTATCCGGCGGCTGTGGACATCCGATACGGAAGCATCAACGGATAACGACTTCGAACGCGTGCCAATTTGCCCTGATGCGGCGAAGAACGGCTCGCTCCCTGTGATCCCCGAGTTCTGCACGCACCCGCTTCCTGAGATTCACCAGTTCCGCGGGAACGACGGCGTGATCTATGACGAGATTGCGCCGGGACCTGTCGGGAAACACGGCGCTCTGACGTGCGTCACGGGTGAGCTCTACAAGAGCGCACTCCCGCGATACTGGTCGCCCGACAACACGTTCGGTCGATACGAGCTCGTCTTGCGCACCCCTGTCGAATGGGTGATGTTCGATATCCTCATTCACGAAGACCTCAAGAACTTCGGAGACTTCAAGTACTCCGTCTTTGGGTTGTTGGAGGATCGCTCAGGGGTGGGTGTGGGTAAATCACATGATCGTCCTATCGCAGACCCTGAGGATTCGATCCACATGGGGGCACCGCCGATTGTTCAATCGAGCAAGTATGGCGAGTACGCCCAACTTCTTCGGCACGCGTTCGATCAATCCGGGTGGGGGAGTCTTGCCGAGTATCGCGGATATCGCGCGGAACTCGAGTACCCCGCGATCCCGTGGTGCCTGACGATGCAATGTGAGATCGCACAAGACTGATACGTTCTGGTATCGTCTGTATATGAGTACAACACGATCGATCGGTTTCCTACACCCCGGCGCCATGGGCGTCTCACTCGCCGCGAGCGCGATCACGAGCGGACACAATGCCTACTGGGTCGGCGTGGGGCGGAGCAATGAGACTCGGGATCGTGCCTCAGAACATGGACTCATCGAATGCGCTTCACTCAACGATTGCGTCGAGCGATGTGATGTGATCGTGAGCATCTGCCCGCCCGCCGCGGCGGATGATGTTGCCGATCAGGTCATCGGTTCTGGGTACAAAGATCTTTACATTGACGCGAACGCGATCTCACCGGTGCGAGCCAGCTCGATCGCGAATCGGATCAATAGATCGGGCGCGTCCTACATCGACGGGAGCGTGATAGGTGGTCCCGCATGGACGAAGGATGAGACCATTCTGTATCTCTCAGGTCCATGTGCGTCGGACGTCGCTTCGTTGTTCGAAGGTGGCATGCTTGCAACCCGAGTCATCGGCGAAGAGATCGATCGCGCTTCCGCATTGAAGATGTGTTATGCAGCATTCACCAAGGGATCGACCGCGATGCTCTGCGCGATCATTGGCGCAGCCCATGCGCTGGGCGTGGACGATGAACTCAGGGCGCAATGGGATCTTGATGAACCCGGTTCTGCATCACAGAATTACACACGCTTACAACGCGTCACGAAGAAAGCATGGCGGTATGAAGGGGAGATGCAGGAGATCGCAAACACACTGAGATCTGTCGGCATGCCCGAAGGGTTTCATGATGCCGCGAGAGAGGTGTACGCTCGGCTGGGCCCATTGAAAAGCAGCACCGAGTTGCCGATGATCGAAGAGGTGCTCAGACAACTGCGGGGCGCATAAAAAAGAGCCACCTGCGAGACTTGAACTCGCGACCTAAGCTTTACGAAAGCTTCGCTCTACCAACTGAGCTAAGGTGGCACGTCCCGCAAATCGCGGGGTCGGACAAAGAGTATACGCTCATCTCGACAGGTCAACCACTCTCGCACATCGGTGATGCACAGAGAAAAACGCCCCTCAGAGCACACAACTCGAGGGGCGTTTACGGATGGGCAGTGAATCAGAATATCCGGATTATGGGCAACCCTGGTTGTACGCTGCGAAGAAGAACGAAACATCGAAGAAGTTCAGATCTCCGTTGTTATCAAGGTCTGCTGCGTCGTCTTGTGCGTTGAACGCAGCAAGGTATGCGGACACATCGAAGAAGTTAAGCTCGCCGAACGGTTCCGCGAGGTCCGCGTCCGAACAACCCGATGGGCCTGCGATTTCGTACAGACTCGGACGGTAGTTGATCAACGAGCAACGCATCCGGTTTGCCTGCTCGGGTGTGAACTTGTTCATACACCGATCATCAGAATAATCCATGTAGTTGTCGATCGGAGCCTGCGACCCGCACGAGGATCGGCTGCCCGGGCACCCGAAGGTGGGGGAGCTTTCAGGATTGGTATCGACAATGAGATCGCCCGACGTGTACGAGTTCGAACACCCGCCCGCGAACGTGTGTTCGAGACCGAGGTAGTGCCCAACCTCGTGGGTGACCGTACGTCCAAGGTTGAACGGAGCAAATGGGGCGTTCCGTCCAAAGGTCGAGTGTAGGATCACAACGCGATCCGCATTAGAACCCGCGATCCCACCCTGGGGAAGGTTGGGTACGTACCCGAGTGCGCCGCCGCCGTTGTTGGTGTAGATGTTCAGGTACCGGTTTGTATCCCACGCGAGCGTGTTGTAGTACGCGCCGCCGTCGTTGTACCAGGTGTTATTCGTCGAGCGGGTGATGCCGGTGGTGGGGTTCCCGTTTGGGTCTTCCGTCGCGAGATAGAACTCGATTTCGACATTCGTACCGGGGGCGCCGTTGGAACCCGCGATCGCCTGGAAGTCTTCGTTGAGGATCTCGATCTGGGAGAATACACGCGAGTCGGGAACATTGCCCGTGCCGTTGGTCCGCTGGATGATATGGACCACCACGGGGATGCGGTAGCGTGCGACGCTCGGGTCGTATTCTGGTTCTACGCGTGTGCGTGAGAATGAGCAGTCGCTAGGTGTGCCGCGTGCGACGTCATCTCCGGTATCGAAGCCGAAGGTTTTACAACGGTTCTCCTGAAGATGGAAGAACCCGGAGTCCGCAACCTCTGCCCACGAGTTGTACGTGATCCCGTCCGCGATGATCTCAGTATCTGAAATCACGACAAAGCGATCGTTGATCTGACCCTCGTTTTCGGAGATTGCGTCCGGGGAGACGCTCGGGCCAAGGGCGGCGGTGCCGGTGAGAGTGAGCAATGCGGCAATGGTGCTGGTGAACATGCGTTGAGACCTCTTGTACACAAAGTAGACCCGGTGATACGATGGGCAGTTCCCGTCGTCCGAACGATGGATCACGCAGGCTGGTTGTCGAGTTTCTGGTTCGGCCAGAACGACCTGATACACAAACAAAATCACCCGAATGGGCACACCCAATATACGGGAAAGTACGCACGGGGAGTTCCATGTTTTCAGGAATCTGTGATCAGCGTCTTATCGGACGATGGTGTCCTGATATGAATCACTCAGAATCGGTCTCAACGGACGCGAACGCGCTATTGGGCTCAGTGATCGATGCTTCGTACGCGATCTGGATCGCTTCGACGAACTGCTCATGCGAGACCATACCCATCAGGGCACGCCGATCATTGAGGTGCGCCGGGTCTTCGATGGGCACGGTCGGAGTCGGGACCATGATCCCCAACTCATTGCGGGCCAATCTCATCTGCGTCCCGAAGACCTGAGGCTGATCCGAGAACACCCGGATCCGATCAGTAAGCAGCGCCACATACGACGCGGGGAGCTTGCCCTGCGCGACCAGATCAACCATGCGTTCGAGACACTCGTTCTGGAATTCCACGTCGTGTCCCGCGTGCTGAATCACCATGTACGCCGCTTGGGTCGCTTTGAGACCAACGAGCTCACGCGTCGGCCAACCGATGCACGCGACGATTTCTTTGAGTCGCTCCGCATGCGCCCGGTCGATCGCTTGCACGGTCTCGAGGACTTCAGGGTCTTTTTCCGAGTCGTACGAGGCGCTCACGAGTTCGCGATCGTACTCATACATCGCTTCGAGCTCGGCCCGGATGTCATCGAGGTTGAGCGATTCAGCGTCACTCAAATAACTCGGCACCGCTTCATGGTCGTACGAATCTCCGAGCACAAACTCACGCTCATCATCCGGCGTCCCAACGACAACCTGGTCCGGGTTCGATTCGGATTGAGTGACTGAACCAGACTGATCGGATCGATCGGCGCTGCGTTCAGCGCTGCTCGCGCATCCGACGAGGGTCAGGAGGAGGATGGGCGAGATCGATTGTGCAAGTAGGCGATTCATGCCGAGAAGATCGAAAATCCGCGATCGTGAACACACCGAACCATCAAGATCAATCAAAAAACGGACTTACCCGACCCGCACAAACGGACTCGGTTGTACAAAAAGCCCCCCGAATACATGGGAGGCGTGTACAAACGACGGATCGTGGCGCGTCACTCAATACCGTTCCGAGTCGTCCTTTGGACTCAGTCCCCAAGGCTCGCTCGGTTTCCCGTTGATCGTCGTCCCGTTCTGGATCGCGGGCGTGATCTTGTCAAGGAAGTTGTGGGGGAAGTGCTTGTCATAGGTGCACTTTTCTTCCAGCCGTGCCCGCTGATCTGGGGTGAGCTCGAACGCCAGCGCCCCGAGATTGTCCTCGAGCTGCGAGAGTCGTTTGGCACCGATGATCGTCGAGGTCACCGCGTCGTGCCCCTGCACCCAGTTGAGCGCCACTTGTGCAGGGGTCGCGTTGTGCTCCTTGGCGATCTCGTTCATCTCATCGAGCAGCGTGTAGGTCCGCTCGTTGAGGTACGGCGAATCGACGGCGGCGCGTGTTTCCTCGGGCGAGGGACGACCGTCTCGGGTGTACTTGCCAGACAAGACTCCGCCCCGCAGCGGTGACCAAGGTGTCACGCCCAGACCCTGGTACTGCGCCATCGGGAGCAGTTCGTCCTCCGGCGTCCGCTGGAGCAATGAATACTCGATCTGCAGCGCGATCAACGATTCCCACCCGTGCTGCTTGGCGATATTGATCGCCTCGGTGCAGACCCAAGCGGGATGATCGGAGAACCCGATGTAGCGCACCTTGCCCGATCGCACAAGATCGTTGAGCGTGGACATCGTCTCGATCAACGGCGTGTGCCGATCCCAGAAGTGCACCCACAACAGATCGATGTACTCCGTCTGCAGACGGCGCAGCGAGTCCTCGACCTGATGGATGACCGCCTTGCGTCCTGCGCCGCCGCCGTTGGGGTCGTTGGGGTGCATGTTGCCGCAGAACTTGGTCGCGATGACCGTGCGATCGCGCCGCGATGGGTTGTCTTTGAAGTAGTCCCCAATGATCTTCTCGGAG
>SPJK01099782.1_pt1 | contig 28447 bp, 23 predicted proteins | sample 3741771 | NCBI WGS metagenome assembly SPJK01 (sample SAMN10925997, study PRJNA522277) | cold seep metagenome | isolation source: Elba SIP-enriched marine methane seep metagenome, extraction at timepoint T2 | place: Italy: coast of Elba, Mediterranean Sea
CTGGCGTCGCTGGCGGCGATGTCGCGCGCGCGGCGATCCTGGCGCAGAAGGTGACCTCGAAATCCAGGCTCGTCACAGGCTCGATCATCGATCGCTTGATTGATGTCGGCGTGCTGGTCCTGATCTCTGCATTCGGGGCGGCCCTGCTCGGGACGGCGGGTCAGACGGGTACGTGGCTGCAAATCATTGCGGGGGCGTTCATCGCAGCGGGTCTTGTTGTCTATCTAACGTTGCCGGCGCTCGCGCGCTTTGTTGAAGCGAAAGCCGCGGGGCAGGGCAAGATTGGCGAGATGGTCTCTGACATTGCCCATTATTTGGCTGGACACCGCACCCGCATTCTCATCTGCGCGCTGCTCTCGATCACGATTCAAACCAGCTTTGTTGGCCTCAACATTGTGTTGGCGTGGAGCATGCAAGGCCCGACCGATATTGCAATCTGGGTGTTTGCCTGGCCGATGGCGAAACTCATCGCGACCTTGCCGATCAGTCTCGGTGGTCTCGGTGTCCGGGAAGCCAGTCTGGCAGCGATCTTCGCGGCGTTCGCATACGCCTCGCCGGCGGTCATTGCGGTCGGGTTTGTCTGGCAAACCATCCTGATTTCAACCGGATTGATTGGATTGGGCGTTCAAGCCTGGTCTGGAAAGTTCAAGTCTGCGCCAGAAGGCGCTGAACCTTTGGGGACAAAGCATGGCTGAAGCCAAACAAAAATCTGAAGACACGAGCCACAAGATCGCCGTCCTGGGCGGCGGACCGGCGGGCCTCGGCGCGGCCTGGAAGCTGCGCCAGGAGACGGAGTTTGACGTCACGCTGCATGAAGGCGCGCCCCTGGTCGGCGGCAATGCCGCGAGTTTCGATGTCGAGGGCATTCGCGTAGATTATGGCAGCCACCGCCTGCACCCGGTCACCGATCCTGAGATTATGGGACATATCAAGGACATCCTCGGTGATGACCTGTTGCTGCGTCCGCGCCATGGCCGCATTCGGCTGCGAAAGTCATGGATCCATTTCCCGCTCAAGCCGTTTGATCTGGCCACCCGTTTGCCGATCCCGTTTGCGTTCTCGCTCTTCTTCGATGCCCTGACTGCCAAGTTCCGCGCACCGAAAACGGACGATCCAACTTTCAAGACTGTGCTCCTCGGTGGCCTCGGCAAAACCATGTGTGAGAGCTTCTACTTCCCTTATGTCCGCAAGCTCTGGGGCAAGGATCCTGATGAGCTCGCGACGACGCTGGCGCAGCGCCGTGTGTCAGGCAGCTCGCTGCCGAAACTGCTCAAGAAGATTTTCGGTCAGCTGCCCGGCCTGAAGTCACCGACAACGGGCAAATTCTATTATCCCAAGGAAGGGTTCGGGCAGATTTGCACCGGATTTGCTGGTGCCGCCGAGGCTTCCGGCGCGAAGATCGCCTTGAACTCAAAAGTCGTCGGCATGAAGGTCGATGGCAATCGCGTGACCTCTTTAACCGTGGAAACGCCGGCAGGCTTGCAAACCAGTTCGCCGGACAAGATCTGGTCGACGCTGCCGATCTCGACGCTGATCCGCGCTGCGGGTGATGCGGTTCCGGCTGAGGTCAAAACTGCCGCCGAGAATATTGAATATCGCGGTATGATCCTGATCTACCTCGTCTTGGATACAGACCAGTTCACCGAATTTGACGCGCACTATTTCCCGGAAGCGGCGATCCCCATGTCGCGCATGTCCGAGCCGAAGAATTACTCCGCCTCGACAACGCCCGAGGGTCGGACTGTCTTGTGTGCTGAGCTGCCGGCAGATCCAGGCGACGAGCATTGGGATCTGTCAAATGAAGCGCTTGGTGAGAAAATGCGGAGCTGGATCGAAGCAGCAGGCCTGTCGCTTACGGCGAAGACGCTGACAGTTGAAACACGCCGTCTGCCATTTGCCTATCCTGTCTACAACCGGACTTATGCGGAGAATTTCGCGGTCATGGATGACTGGGTGTCGAGCCTGGAAAACGTGCTGACATTTGGTCGCCAGGGCCTGTTCGCGCATGACAATACCCACCATGCGCTGTCTATGGCATATGGGGCAGTGAGCTGCCTCGACGAGGCCGGGAATTTCGACCGCGCTCGCTGGGGCGAATTGCGCGAGGAATTCGAAACACACGTGGTAGAAGACTAGATATGAGCGAAACGGCGGCGCGCGTCCCTATTCTGATGTTCCACTCGATCTCTGATGCGGGTGGCCCAACATCGATCGCGCCGGACACGTTCAAATCGATGATGTCATCATTGGCATCGAGCGACTATGAAGTCGTTTCGTTGCGAGACGTTGCGGCCTGGCACAAGGGCGAGCGTGACCTGCCAGCCAAGGCCATGGCCATCACTTTCGACGATGGATTTGTCGACTTTAAAGACTATGCGCATCCGGTGCTGGAACAGTTCAAATTTCCGAGCACGCTGTTCGTGCCGACCCGGAAAACCGGCGGCGAGGAAGACTGGTATGGCGGGCACGATGCGACGCGCCCCTTGTTGGACTGGCCAGATCTGAAAATGCTCGATCAGGCACGGGTCGATATAGCCCCGCATGGACGAAACCATGTCGACCTCAGCAGTTTGGGCGCGGACGATTTGCGCGCAGAAGTCTCTGGGTCAAAAGAGGACCTGGAATCCGAACTCAACAAGGTCACCTCGCATTTCGCGCCGCCATACGGACAGGTAAACGCCGCAGCCTTGGCGCAGATCGCTGAGCACTATGATTTATCGGTCGGTGTCGAGCACGGCATCGCAACGCGAGGAAGCGACATCTATGATTTGCCGCGCCTCGAAATGTTCTATTACCAGGACCATAAGCGCTGGCAGGATTTCCTGGACGGCAAGGGTGAGACCTACCTCATACTCCGACGGGCGCTGCGGCGCTTACGGCAATGGATCAGACCGACAGCCTATTCTTAGGCCTTGGTGACATTATCCAGTGGCAGGTTGTTGCGCGCGATCACATTGCGCGTGTCGATGATCGGAACACCTGTCTGGCTCAGCGTCGCATAATCGACCTTGTCGTGATCCGTCGCGATGATCACGGCCTCATACTCGGTTGAGGTGATCGCGCTCTCCGGAACGGATTTGCGCCCTTCCAGGGTCGGGTGTTCATCATTCTTGGGAATGAACGGCACCATCGGATCATAGAAATCGACCGTTGCACCAGCAGCCTCGAAATTCTCGAGAATGCGCAGCGCCGGGCTTTCGCGCATGTCAGCGACATTCTTTTTGTAAGCGACGCCAATGACCAGGATTTTCGCGGCCGACAATCCCTTGCCCGTTGTGCGGTCGATCACCTCGCGGGTGCGGGATACGACATAGCGCGGCATGGACTGGTTCACTTCGCCAGCCAGTTCGACAAACTTGGTCGGCAGGTCATGCTCGCGGGCTTTCCAGGTCAGATAGAAGGGATCGATCGGAATACAGTGGCCGCCGAGCCCTGGACCAGGATAGAAGGGCATGAAACCGAACGGCTTGGTCGCCGCGCCATCGATGATTTCCCAGATATCTAGGCCCATCGCGTCGTAAATCGTCTTGAGCTCGTTCACGAGACCGATATTCACGGCGCGAAAAATGTTCTCGGTGATTTTGACCGCTTCCGCCGCCCGGGTCGATGAGACAGGCACGACGCGATCAACCACGCCGCTATAGAATTTTTGCGCCAGAATGGCCGCCATTTCACCGTCACCACCGACAATTTTCGGGATAGTCGAAGTGCTGAATGATTTATTGCCTGGGTCTTCGCGCTCTGGCGACGAGGCCATGAAGAAGTCTTCGCCCGCCTTTAATCCACTCGTCTCCAGGATCGGTACGAGGATGTCCTGCGTGGTGCCCGGATAGGTGGTCGATTCCAGAACAATCAACGCGCCCGGGGTCAGATGTGCCGCAATCTCGCGGCCAGCCGATTCGACGTAGGATAAATCAGGGTCGCGGTGCGAGGAGAGTGGGGTCGGGACGCAGATAACGATGACATCACACTCGGCCAGGGCGGCAAAATTCGAGGTGCTGGTGAAGGTCTGTCCGTACACAGCTTGCAGCGCGTCATTGCTGACCGCATCGATATAGCTGGAGCCTTGCTCGAGCAGGCTGTTCTTGTTTGGGTTGATCTCGATCCCAACCACCGGATTGCCGCGTGTTGCTGCGGTCACCGCCAATGGCAGGCCGACATAGCCGAGACCGATCACGCCAACGCGCGCTGTCTTGGATTCCAGCTTTTCCAGCAGCTCTAGGCCGAGCGCGGGCAGGGCAGCCTCGTTCGCGTCCAACGCATCGGATTTTATGTTTAACGTCCCCATGGCACGGTGCCTCTACTTGTCCCTGTCTATAGGGCTAATAGCAAGAAACACGCCATTCAACCGCCTTCCGGCCGCGCGCCCAAAAAAGGATCAGATGCTGCACCTTAGCGCAGCCAGTCAGACAGGTCCCAATCGAGCAGCTGTTCCAGTGTCTTAATGTCTCCCGACAGGCGGTCGAGCAGTGTGGCACGGGCTGCGGCACTCATCTCATCCGGGACGTTCATATTCCGACTGGCGAGCCAATCGCGGATCTTCAACCGGGTTTGCTGTGGGACAACCAGGCCGATCGCTTTCGTGATCGGGTTCGACTTCATCAGGAAATCCTGAAAGGCCTGGTTCTTGGGAATGCCTCCGGCATTTATCTTTTCGCCTGTTTCTGGCGAAAAGGCCGGATCGACGCCAACAAAATCAAAGATCTCGGCTAACAGGCGCGCCGGGTCTTCCTGATAATCCTCATAGCGACGGATCAGGAATTGTTCACGCGGGAACAGAGCAAAATACCGCGCCAGCTGGTCTCCGTAGCGGGGAAATCCTGAATACCCAAACAGCGGTTGCCATCCTTGCGCCAAGCGCTCGTCTTCAAGCTGCAGTGCGCGATCAAAATCCACTTCAGTTTCAATGCATTGCTTGGTGGCGTACATGAAGTGCGAATAGGCTTGTTCGATCGGATTTCGCAGGATCACGATCATTTTTGCATTCGGGATATGATGCTTGATCCGTGTCGGTGCGGTCTCTGAATAGAGGTAAAGTGGCGAGGCTTCCCCGCATTTGACGGTGGCTGGAGCGGCCGCAAACAGGTCTTTGTACTTCGCCAGATCGACGACCGAATTGTTGATATAGTCCGCGCCTGGACCTGCACAGGCGAGTGTTTGGCCTTCATAGGCAAAAAAGTTCGGTTCCTTGTGCGTCGGCATGAAAATCTCGGGATGCTGGCGCAGGAAAGCGTGCAGCGCGGTGGTGCCGGCCCGGGCCGCACCAATCACCAGAAAATCAGGCAATTTCGCTGTCATATGTTCCTCAATTCAAGACCCGTTCTGGTGATCACGACCCTTATCCTATCCCCGGATGGATCAATGGTTAAACACGTATGCACGCCGCGTGCCCGTCTCTCGACTCATCCAGTCGATTCAGGCATCCCTCTTGCAGCGCTTCGCCGTGTCGCAAAGCCTGGCGATTTGGGAGAGATCCAGTCGAATGAATGATGATCGCCAAAAGGTTGGAGCCAGCATCGCCTGGATGGCCATGGGCAACTGGGTCGAACAGGCCTTCAATGTCCTGATTTTCGTCATTTTGGCGCGATTGCTGGGTGTTGAAGCCTTCGGGCTGATCGCGATGGCAGCGGCGATTGTCGTGCTTTGCGAATTCCTGGTGCGTGAAACACTCACGGAGTATCTCGTCGCCGCGCCAGACGAGGACCAGTCGCATTCGGATGCGGTCTTCTACAGCTTGCTTGGCGGCTCGGCGGTGCTGTTTCTGGTCTTGTGGCTCAGTGCCAGCCTCATTGCCGGACTGTATCAGCAAGCAATCGTTGCGCCGCTCATCCAGTATCTCGGAATATCCGTGGTTCTCGTCGCATTGGGGGCAGTGCCAGCCAGCCTGTTACGCCGCCATATGAAGTTCAAATCCCTGGCCATTCGGGCCATTGCTGGTGTGGTTTGTGGCGGGGCCGTCGCGATCTGGATGGCGCTCAATGGCTATGGGGTCTGGGCGTTGGTTGCACAGCGTTTGGTGCAGGTTGGCGTCAACACAATTCTTGCCTGGGGTGCGGTCTCCTGGCGACCTGCGCTCACCGTGAAACTTGCCGCAGTTCGTGAAATTTTCGGCCTCGGGCGGACGGTGCTGGCGTTTCGCGCCGCGCAGATCGCGCGCGTGCAAGTGCCGATGGCATTGATTGGCGCACTCCTCGGCCCGACTGTTCTTGGCTATTTCTCGCTCGCCTGGCGCCTCGTCGAGATCGCGTCTTTCCTGGTCTCAACTCCGATCCGAATGGTGTCCCAATCGGCGTTCGCGGCGCGGTTGCGTGAGGGCCGTCCTGCCAAGGCTCTGCTGCTCGAAATGTCGAGATTGTCCAGCTGGATCGCCTTTCCGGCGATGTTCGGAATGATCGTCCTGTCCGGCCCGATTGTGGCGCTTGTATTTGGAGAGAAATGGAGCCCGGCGGCTCCCGCACTCAGTATTGTCGGCCTCATCGGTGCCTATTTGGCCGTCGAGGTCGTACACCAGTCCTACTGTCTGGCGGCTAGAAAAATGGGAGCGTTGGCGATCGTGGTCTGGATTGAAGTAAGCCTTGCGGCGTGTGCGGTGGCAGCGACGGCTTCGCACGGGCTTTCAGGCGTCTCATACGGGTTTGCGGGATCATTCGTCGTGCTCTGGGCGCTCCGGTTTAGCATCGTATCGCGGCTCTCCGGGGTGAAGGCAATCTCCATTGCACGTCAACATCTCACGCCGCTGTTGGTCAGTGCGCTCATGGCCGCGAGCGTTGCGGTTCTGGGCGAATACGTGATCAGCGGGTCTGATCTGTTCATGGTTGGCGTTTGCGGTGTTACCGGGTTTGTGATCTACGCGCTCGGATCGTTGCTGTTGATGCGTGATCGGCTCAATCTGGCGCAGGAATATTTGTCCAGGCGCTAGGAATGACGCTCAGTCACCAGTGATTGATACTTGGCGAGGAATTGGGCGTGCAGATGATCGACATCGAAACGGTCTTCTTGGCTGCGCAACAGGGCGCCATTGCGTTTCTGTCGCCGTAGCGTGTCCGAGCTCAACAGACGCATTACGGCGTTGGCGATAGCATCGACATCCTCGACCTCACAGAGCGTTCCGACCTGATCATCAACCAATTCCGAGACGCCGCCGCAATCTGTCGCCACCACCGGAAGCCCGGCGCGAAAAGCTTCAACGATGGAGATTGGCAGGGCCTCCCAGCGCGAGGTCAACAAGAACAGATCCGACGCTTGCAAATGCTCAGGGACGGTATCGATGGCGCCGATGAAGTGCATGTTTTGCTCGACTCCAGCCGCTCGGGCCCACTCGTTCACAGTTCCTGTCAGGACTCCACCGCCGGCGACGACGAAATGCGTGTCAGGGCGCTCTTTGATCACACGTTTCGCGACCTCGATCATGACATCGATCCCCTTTTGCGGGGCCAGACGCGAGGGGCTGAACACAATCTGTCCCTTTCCGTTAGGCAAATAGCGCGCGCGCAAGCCGGCGATCGTGTCGGTCGTGGTTTCGCGCAGCGGTTTGATACCGAGGCCCAGGACTTTTGTCTTTTGAGCGTTCACGCCATTCTCGATCAAAGCGTTCAGCGAGATTCGGCTCGGAGAAGCAACAAGATCAGCGCAGTACTGTCCGATGCCCGCTGCGCTCGGAAGGCGCGATGGCGCTGAACCATGAAACGTCATCACGATCGGTATATTCAGGCCGATGGTCGCAAGTCGCGCCACTAGCGCGGGCGCCGTTTCGTGTACGTGAATGATATCGAATCTGTGCTTTAAGATTGCCTTGCGCAGCTTCATTGCATTTCGCAACATCGCCAAGATGCGCAACGGGAGGTGGCCATCGACTTTCGCGACGTCGGCCATGGAGAGTTTGATGAAGTTGGCTGCATCCGCGTTGTAGCTCGACCGGCGTGGCTCTGCTGCAAACCAGATGTCATGACCGCGATCCTGCAACCATTCGGAGAGTTCGAGAACATGGGTCTGGATCCCGCCACCTTGGTAGAAATTCGTACAGAATTGCAGGATGCGCAGCGACGTATTTGCCGATTCAATCGTTTTGAGCGCTTGCGCCAGATGTTGCGTCTTTTGCAGCATGACCGATACTCTTGTGGGTTAAATCTGTTGCGAAGAACGCAATTTCGATGCCAGCAATCGGGCGACTTTCTCACCCGGTTTTCTGAGGCGTTCGGACCTGCATCCTTAGGAGCAAATCTCGTTGCAAACTTGGCCCGAAACTTGAGTGTGTCTGAGCTGTTGGAGCAGGACTGATCATGCGCGCATTGAAGATACTGATGTTCACCACGTTTTACCCGCCTTACTCGTTTGGTGGCGACGCGGTTGGTGTGCAGCGCATGGCGCAGGCCTTGGTCCGCCGAGGCCATAGCGTCACAGTCGTCCACGACAAGGATGCCTATCAGACCATGGGCGGAGAGGTGTCCGGCAAAACCTATTCCGACGATGGCGTCACCGAGATCGCTTTGTCTTCTCAGTGGCCGATGATGACAAATCTGCTGACCCAGCAAACCGGTCGTCCGCTGGTGCATGGCGGCGCGATCAGACAGCTGATCGATGATGGCGAATTCGATATTATCTGGCACAACAACACCTCGCTCGTCGGCGGCCCGGGCCTGCTCGACTATGGTGACGCGCTGAAAATTTACGAAGCACACGAACACTGGCTGGTTTGCCCGATGCACGTGCTGTGGAAAGAGAACAAGGCACTGTGCGAAGAACGCGCCTGCCTGAAATGCACGCTCAGTTACAAGCGACCCCCGCAACTCTGGCGCTATACAGGCTTTCTCGAACGCAAGCTCGACCAGATTGACCTGCTGATCGCCAAGAGCGAGTTTTCGCGGCAGAAGCACAAGCAGTTCGGGCTCGGGAAAGACATGACCGTCTTGCCGTATTTCCTGCCCGATATTGACGCGAGTGCACTGCCCGAGCCAGCGCAACATGAGCGTCCATACTTCCTATTCGTTGGGCGCCTCGAAAAAATCAAAGGCCTGCAGGATGTGTTCCCGGCATTTGATAAGTATCCGGACGCCGACCTGCTTATCCTGGGCGATGGCGAGTATAGCGAAGAGCTGAAAGCGCTGGCCAGGGACAATGAGCGGATCAAGTTCCTGGGGCGCAAGACACTGGACGAACTCAACGCGTATTATCGCGGCGCCCTCGGTCTGATCGTGCCATCGGTTTGCTATGAGACTTTTGGGATTATCCTGATTGAGAGCTTCCGAATCGGAACGCCGGTCATTGCCCGGCGGCTGGGGCCGTTTCCTGAAATTGTCGAACATGCCGATGCGGGCGCCTTGTTTGAAACCGAGGATGATCTCATCGAGGCAATGAAGACGATCCAGCAGGACGAAGGCTGGCGAAAGCAGCACGGCGAATTGGCGCGACAGGCATTTGAAACAACGTGGCGGGAAGATCAGGTGCTGGCCGCTTATGGAGCTGAACTCGCGAAAGCGGCGCGGAAGCGTGGAGACGAGAATCTCGCCAAGGCCCTGGAAGCTGGCGCCTTCGAGAACGGTCCGGCTTAGGCCAGCGTGCCGATCCGGTGCGCATTGGCCATGACGCTGAAAGTGATCGTGCTCGCGGGAATGCTTGGCAGGATCGAAGCGTCGACAATGTAGACATTTTCCAAGCCTGATAAGCGGCCAAGTGTATCCGTCTGCAATGGGCCCGGTGCGGCCGACATAGGCAGTGTTCCGCCTGTGTGAAAACTGGCGGCTGGCCCTTCGAGTCGGGTCGCGAATCGGAGCGGTTGTAATCCAGCCTTCGACAGCGCACGTGCAATCGCTTTGGAGGCGCGATCAACCGTCGCCGACATGTCCGGATTAGGGATGATGGCCGGCTTCAGCTTTTGCGTTTTTCCATCCAGATGTAGTTCCACTCGGTCGCAATGATCGGAGTGGATGAAGGTCTGCGCCACGATCAGGCGTTTGGAAACGGCCTTGAACAGGCCGGACAGGCCCGGAATTCCTCGACCGTAATTTGCCATCATTTCGCGAGCATAGAATTCGTTCCATGCATAAATCTGCGAATGCGTCAGGAAGGGCGATACGTCCGCATCATCGACTTCCACGAACACTTTCGCCAGCGTGTGCAAGGGATGCTGCGCCGGGTCAGCGCCCGATGACCAACGCTGCAGCATGGGCAGGAAGAACTGTCGGCTATCCTGCATCGTCAACGGCGGAGCGTCGCCGGGAAGGGAATTCAGAACCAGGCGCGCTGTTTCGTAAACGCCCGCGGCAATAAAGAGTTTGCTGGCCGTGAGCGTGCTTCCATCCGACAGGTGCACCTCGCTCTGGTCGCCGCGCGCTGATATGCGCGACACGACAGCGCCGGGCCGGTGGGTGAACCATTCGGATTTTTTCAGCTCGGAAAGCGTCTGGTGCGCCGCGTAAATCATCGACCACGGACAGCCATGCAAGCACTGACCGCAAAGATGGCAACCACCGCGCACGGCTTGACGCGCCACTCCGAACCGAACCCCAGCGGTCGCGAATTCGGCGTGATGGCGCGACAAACGATCGAGCAAGGCGGTCGCTTGTACGCCAGGTGCAATCGATGTCAGCCCGCTGGCGTCGAAGGCTGGAAACAGGTCTTGCAGGTCGCCGCCTGGTTCTCCCGACATCGGCATGAATTCAGCCACTGCCTGATAGTGTGAAGCAAGCTCATTTGCTGTGATCGGCCAGGCCTGGATATCTTCCTGGCGGTAGGGCAGGACGGCGGCGCCCCAGACATTTGAGAGGCCACCAATCGCATGCGAGGCGCGACCGGCAAACATTTCGGGTGCGTCGAACGTTACATCGTGGGGGACTTGCGCGTGCGTCGAGCCGTACCGCATGGCGAGGTCAGTGGTGGCGCTGAGCTGCGGTTCCTGCCACGCTGAGCTCTGCGCGTTGTTCCAGCTGCTCGGCGATTGCGATGAGAATTCGGCGCGCCTCTGTTCGAGCGCTGTCGACAACCGCTCCCCGCCATCGAGCATGGTCACGCTTTGGCCTCGCGCAATCAACGCCATGGCGACAGAGACACCTGCGGGTCCGGAGCCGATGACGATGTTCATCTCTATCCTCGCTTGAAGATCAGTACGTTGCCGTCGCCAAGTGTGCCCGGAAAATGTTTAACAAGTTCGAGTGTGCCGCTTTCCGCCATTTGATCCATCGGTGGCAGCGTCCGGAAAGACCGTGCGGGAAAGGCGATGACCAGATAGACAGGGCCTGGTGCCACCATCGCCGCGTCAAATTCAGCTTCGGTTTCGATGGCGCTCCAGTTTGTCCCGTAAAAGCTGGTATAGAGACCCGCGGCGACGCCAACGCCGTAGATTCGCGCGTCGGCATCTGATTCCGTCGCAATATATTCCACAGCACCGGCGAGGTTCTGCTTTGGGGCGACGTAATTGCGGACCGCGAGGCCTGCGGAGATGATTGTCATCGCAGCGACGGCTAACGGAAAAACGGCTTTGGCAGGCAGCAATGGAAACCTCGGTTTTATCCAAGCGCATGTCGCATAGACCCCGACCACAATCAGCAACATCAAAAACCCGATATCCACGAAGAAGAAACGCGGCCAGATACGCATGCCCAATGCGATGAGCAGAGCCATAGTCAGGGCGATGTGAACGCCCACGATGGGGGCGAAGAGCGGGCTTTGTTTGCGCAGATGCATGGCGCCAATCACGCTAAGAGCGATGACCGCGAACGCGATGATGGCGAGCGCGGGGCCGAGGGATCCAAGCACGGTCCGGAATGCTTCCAGGACCGACCAGAGGGGATTCTGGTATTCTTGCATAACGTCGACTTTGGAGGTTTCGTTCACCGTGCTTGTGACTTCTACTACGCTGCTCAGGATCGGAGCATAGAAGGCCAATGCGGCTACGCCGCCGACAATGTAACCAATGGCGGGCCAACGGACGGAATTGTCCAGGACGCCAACCCGCCGGATTTTCAGCGATGCAATGATCAGCGAGACGAGCCCCTGGGCCGCGAAAAAGAAAAAGCCGGTCAGATGGGTGGCAATCGCGAGCGCCAGGCAGGCGGCATATGCGAGCCAGACTTTCAGGCGCGGGTCACGCATCCCTTCGAGGAAGAAGATCATGCCGAGCGTGCTCCAGAAAGCGAGCTCGGTATAGCCGCGTGCATTCTGCGAAAACCAGATATGGTGAAATGACAGGGCCAGCAGCAATGCCGTGATGTGGGCAATGCGTGTCCCGGCAACGCGTTTGGCCAGCACCCAGATCGCGGCGACAGAACCGACACCAAATATCATCGCGGGCAGGCGCACGCTCCAGGCTGCTTCACCGAACAGGCTGGCGGAGAGTTTGGCTTGCAGGCTGTAAAGGTAATGATGATTCATCGAGTAGGATGTCATCATCTCATCCCAGGGCAGGCGCAGATGCGTCTCCACTGTGGTGATCTCGTCATACCAGAGCGGGGCGTTCAATCCCCAGACCCTGAGCCCCAACGCCAGCAGCAGGATGCCAGTCAGGATCTGATGGTCCCGATCTGAAAACCAGCGTGTCATGCGTCCAGAGGTTTCTGGGCCCGTACGAGAACCAGCATCTCAAAATTCGGGTCATGGGTGTCGAGTTCGACCGGATCAATCTCGCTCGCGCCGAGGCCGTGCAGATTGCAGATACAGGTAAAGACGTTGCCGACCGTGGAGACGTCGACATGGTCTTTCGGGAAGTGAGCGTGAAACAGATGCCGCTTGGATTGCGTCGTAAAGTGCCAATACTCGCCCCAGTCATCCACACCCTCGCGGCGCGCGACGCGGGTCATGCCGTGCGACGTGCACAGCACGACACCGCCGGGTTTGAGGATTCGATACAGCGTTTCGATGGCCTTATTGACGTCAAAGATCATTTGCAGCGTTTGGGTGATGATGATGCAGTCAAATGTGTTGTCCGGAATGTGCGGGGCATCGGTCAGATCAGCGACGATTGTCGCGTCCGGATTGCCTTCGACATAATTGAGAACATCAATCTTGGTGACTTTGTCACCGCCGAATTTCTTGATGTAGGTGGCATCGCCCATTTCCAGGCAGCGCCCTTTCACGTCGTCTGAATTATTCTCGAGATATTGTTCAATGTAGTAGCGTTCGATGGTCAGCAGGTCGCGATCCTGACCGAAAATCGAGCTGATCGGTGACAGACGGCGCAGGCCGCCAAAATCAACGCTACCGACCGGGACAGACTGCAATTTGTGAATGCGCTGCTGTTTGCGCATCCATTTGCGCAGGCCGTTCGGCAGCAGCGCGGTGGCAACATCGCGCGTAAGCTTTTCCAGGCGAGTGATCACGGCCATGGGCTTAACGGGCCTCCCGATTCAAGGCGGCGCGTTTTTCCTTGACGATATCCGCAATGATCTCGTCGAGCGTTCGCATTGGCCGGAAATCGATCGCAGCCTGAAGTTTTTCCACACTTGGTAGACGGCGCGCCATATCCTCGAACCCTTCCGGATAGACATCGGAATAGGGGATGAGGTCGATCTCGGACTCAGACTCTGTCGCGGCAACGACTTTCTGCGCCAGTTCCATGATCGAGACTTCCTGATCGGTGCCGATATTATAGACCTCACCAAACGCTTCCGACTTGTCCATCAGACGGACCAGAGCTTCGATGACGTCAAAGACATGTCCGAAACAGCGCGACTGTTCGCCGGTGCCATGCACCTTTAGCGGCTTTCCGGTCAGCGCATTGACCACAAAGTTCGGCAGGACCATGCCGTATCGCCCGGTCTGGCGTGGGCCAGTCGTATTGAAGAAGCGCAGGACAACGACAGGCAGGTCGACCTCGCGCGCATAAGCGAGGGCGAGAAACTCATCCAGCTGTTTGGCGCTGGCATAGGACCAGCGCAAATTCTTGGTCGCGCCGATGGTCATGTCATCGTCTTCGCAGAACGGGAATTTCGTGGTCTTGCCGTAAACTTCTGATGTCGAGGCGATAAAGGTCGGTGTTTTGCCTGGGATCGCGGCCTTCAGGACGTTTTCCGTGCCCGTAATATTGGTCAGGATCGAGCTGCTCGGCTCGTCCATGATCTTCTTCACACCGACCGCGGCGGCCATGTGGAACACCATATCTGCCTCTTCGACCAGTTGATCGACGAGATCCGTGTCGAGGACCGAGCCTTCGATGAAGCGGAAATGATTGTTGCCTTCAAGACTTGCCAGGTTCTGTTTCTGGCCCGTTGAGAGGTCGTCCAGGGCAACCACGTCATGGCCTTCGGCCACCAGTCGTTCAGACAGGTGAGATCCGATAAATCCAGCCCCACCAGTGATCAAAATGCGCATAGTCCCCTCATGTGAAACAGGTTTTGTTCAAGCTTCCCGACTTACGCAATAATAAGGCCAGTCGCCACCATCGAAAACGCGTCTTTCAAATAATCTCTGGCAGAATTGCGCGAAATGACCAAACTAGGACGATGATGATCACTGATATGCCTGTTTTGCCGGAAGATTTTCTGTCCGCGGCTCGTGATGGGTTCGCAGGCGAATCCGTCATTGTCACGGGTGCGACCGGGTTCATCGGGCGGCGCCTGGTTACGGCGCTGCTGGAGCTTGGTGCCGAGGTCACCGTCATCTTGCGATCCGGGCATGGGGCAAGCGGATTCAAGCGCCGGGGCGCCTCCGTCGAGATCGGGCAGCTCTCAAACGGCGAGTTCCTGTCGAGTGCGTTGAAACAAAAAGAAATTCTATTCCATCTGGCTTATGATGTGAGAGCCAGTGGACGGGAGAACCTGGATGTCTTTTCGGCTCTGTGTGCGGCCACGCAAGCATCGGAGCTTCAGCGCATCATTCATATGAGCTCAATGGTTGTGTATGACCACTGGCCAGGCGGCAAAATCGATCAGGACGCCGCCGTCACGCGCACCGGTCTGGAAGATTATCGCGATGCAAAAATCGTCATGGAAGAGGCCCTCATGGCCGGGGGCAAACCCGTCGCCGTCCTGCAGCCCGGGATCGTGCATGGTCCCGGCAGCGCCATGTGGACGGATGGCCCGAGAGCAGCATTGAAACAAGGGCCGGTGATCTTGCCCGATCCGGTTGGGCTGTGTCCTGCAATCCACGTGGACGATGTGGTCCAGGCCGCGCTGCGGGCCGGACTGGTGCAGGAATTGGGGCATGAGCGTTTTATCCTGAACGGTCCTGAGACGCCCGACTGGGGCGCGTTCTACCAGGCCCACATCGATGCCATAGGGCAGGGCAGTGTCGAACTTCTTCCGATGCAGGAGCTCGAGGATCGCCTGCCTGCGCCGGGGGCAGAGCCAGTGACGACAAGCGCACCATCTGCTGCTGCCCGCTTGAGCCGGATATTGCGGCAAATCCTGGGGCGCGATCGATTTGAGGCCATGGTCCGCGTGGCGAGTGCTGTAATTGGAAAATCTGGCCCGACTTACCCGAATCGAAGCACACTAGGCTTGCTGAGCGCGCGGGCTGAAATTTCAGATGACTATGCCAGAACACGCCTCGGCTACAGTCCGATTTGCGGGCTGGATAGCTGACTTGGGGCACATAAAGTTCAAGGTTTGAATTTCTTTAACTTTTTATTCCCAGTGTCAGTGTGGAAAGGTGGTTCGATATGGACAAGACCCTTTACGCTTTGTTTTTCCTGACGATGCCTGCGGCGTTCTTTGGCTTGCTCGCGAACGGCGTATCGCTTGCGGTGTCGCTGATGCTCTTTGGGCCTGTTGCGGTGGCGGTGTTCACCGCGTCCGCTTTTGTCGTTCTTTTGGGCGCCGTTGTGCTGGAAAAAACGCCTGGCGATCAGGGGCGACCACACGTGCAGAGCGACAACTGGCTGACAAAGCCGAAACTGCAGCATTCAAACAGCTAAGACGTGGTTTTCTGCGCCAAATTGAAGTGCCGTAATCTGGCATTAAAATTGCTCATTTCCTGAACAATTCGTCTGATTGATTGACATCGCTATGGTTCAGCGATGTCATCGATCGGAGTGTGGGACCGGTTTCTGGGGGACCTCAGCGACCTTTACTCGTCGAGAGGCAGGCTGTGAAAACAATTTCTATCGTTTCTCCGTGTTACAACGAAGAAGACAATGTCGAGAACTGCTATGAAACCGTGAAGCAGATTTTCGAGGAACATCTTCCCAATTATCGCCGTCAGCACGTGTTTGTCGATAATGCGTCTACCGATGCGACCGTCGAAAAATTGCGCGCGATCGCAGAAAAAGACCCAGATGTCGGGGTCGTCGTGAACTCACGCAATTTCGGTGTGTTCAGGTCGTCCTTCAATGGCTTGCGACATGCGGACGGAGACGCGGTGCTGGTCATGCTTCCCGTGGATTTACAAGACCCGCCTGAATTGTTGCCGGAATTCGTCAATCTCTGGGAGAACGGTTACGATATTGTCGCTGGCTCGCGGTCAAACCGGGAAGAATCCTGGCTGCTGAGAGGGTGTCGCTGGGTGTTTTACCGCATCGTGAATTCCTTGTCGGATTTTGAAATTTCTCCTGATGTCGGCGAGTTCCAGTTGATTGACCGCCAGGTCCACCAGGCGGTCCTGGAGCATGATGATCACTATCCTTACATTCGCGGTATTATTGCCTCGGTCGGGTTCAAGAAAGTCGTGCTGCCGTATACCTGGAAAGCACGCAAGAGCGGCGTAACGAAACATAATCTGGTCACCCTGATCGATCAGGCCCTGAATGGAATATTCTCGTTCACGCGGGCGCCATTGCGTCTTTGCACCTTCGCGGGAATTGCGATTTCGGTGCTCTGTATCCTGTTCGCTTTGTTTTCAATCATCGCCTACTTTGTCGCCGATGTCGGCGCGCCTCGCGGAACAACAACGACGATCGTCGCCCTGTTCTTCCTCTCGGGCATTCAGCTGTTCTTCATTGGTATGCTGGGGGAGTATGTTACCTCGATCCATAGCCAGGTCAGGCGCGGGCCCTTGGTCATTGAACGCGAGACTATAAATCTGGGAGCTGCACGCGACGCAGAGCTTCCTGCTGGGCAGAAGCAACCCGAACCGTCATGAGCTCGGCGCAGCCATTGTTTCGATGGGCGAGCATGCTGTGCTTTTTGAGTCTGGCTGTCGGCGCCTTACTCGTCGCGTATTCTGTCCTGCCGCTGCCTTCTGTTGCCGGATCATCCAAGTTGACATGGTTCGCCTCGGTCGCGGCTGTCTCCGCTTTCGCGGGGCTGGTTTTCGCCTGGTTTCGCGCGCCCGGGGCAGCTTGGCTGGTGACATTGCTATTCCTCAGCGGCGCTAGCCAGCTGTGGTTGAGTGATGCCGGTTGGTTCAAGACGTTTCAGAACCAGTATCTTGGGGTCGCAGGTCGACTCACGCTCTGCCTCATTTTCGTTCAGGGCGCGGTCAGCGTGGCGTGTTTGTTGTTCGATCCGAAACAATGGCTTTTGCGGACCGTTCGCTCATTAACGCTCGGGCAATTCACCCGGTTGGGACTCCTGTTTGGCGGCTTGTGCCTGCTCGCCATTTCGATCATGCCATTTGTCGGTACGGGCGACGTGACGGGTTACGTAGTGCAATTCGTGATCGCGGGATGCGCGGTTGCGGCGGCAGTGGCCGGTATAATTGCGTTCCTGTTTGCAAGTGATCTGGACCAGGTTCCGGTCTCCGGAGCTCTGGTCAGTCGACTCGATCACCATGCATTCACGCTGATTCCACTTTCGTTTCTTGTCCTGGCGATTGTCTATTCAACTTTCGCGTTCGGTCAGGTGCCCGTCGTGGAAGATGAAACGGCCTATCTATTCCAGGCCAAAACGATCGCTCAGGGCGCGTTTCATGCCCCCGAAGTGCCAAGCAGTATTGCTGGTCAGATGGACTATTATCTGATCGCGAATTCTGCGGATGGCTGGTACGCCACAACGGTCCCAGGGTGGTCCCTGATACTGGCACTGGGCGTTGTGATCGGGCTGCCCTGGCTCGTCAATCCGGTGCTCGGCGCTGTTTCAGTATGGCTGGGCATGGTGTTTTGGCGGCGCGTTACCAATCGCGACCAGGCAGTCACAGCAGGTCTGCTAATGACAGCATCACCCTGGTTGCTCGAAGCGTCGGCATCCCTGATGACGCATGCATTGGTACTCGCATTGACGCTTGGAAGTTGGTGCCTGATCGCTCAGGCAAAGGGTTTTGCGGGCGACAAATGGCGTCGTGTTTCCGCTCAGCTTCTCATCGCTGGGCTGTTGATGGGGTGGATCTTTTTCACGCGCGCTGTGGAAGGTGTCCTGATCGGTGGTCTGACGGGCTTCTGGGTGCTGTGGTATTTTGGGCGACAGCGCAGACTGATGCCGATCCTGGCTTATGGTCTCGGATGCCTGATCACGGGATCGCTTTACTTCGCGTACAATTTACACATGACCGGCGACGCGTTTTCAACGCCGCTCATGGTCTATCTGAACGAGTCCTGGGGAGCGGGTGCGAACGCATTCGGTTTTGGGCCGGACATCGGTCCGCCCGGAGGATGGAGTACGCTTGATCTGTGGCCAGGTCATTCATTGATGGAGGCGTTCGTTAACCTGGCGAATGGACTCTCCGCCTTGAATACAGAGCTCCTCGGCTGGTCGATGGGGTCGCTTTCACTGCTGCTGATTTATGTGATCTGGCAACGCCCTCGAGGCCCCCATCTTGCGATGGCAATTCTCGCCGCCGCGGTGATCGTCGTGCACCTGTTTTATTGGTTTACAGGCACGTTCTATATCGGGCCGCGCTATTGGTTCGGCGCGTTCTTTGGCTTTGTTGCATTGTCGGCTGGGGGATTCGAATCCCTGCGTCGGCTGAAACATGTTGACGACCGGGCCGGCGCGACAGATCGCTGGCACCTGGTCCTGCTCCTCCTGTGCGGATTTTCGATCGTGGTGTTTTCGACATGGCGTGGCAGCGAACGCTATGTGCCGCGCACCAAACATGCGCGCGTCATGGCCAGTTACCAGTTGCCGGAAGGGGCGTCAGATAATTCGATCGTCATGCTGCCTTGCCAGCGCCTGTTCGATGGGGCGATGCATCGAAATGATCCGTTTCTACGCGATCGGTTCCCAATTTTCGTCCTGGCCACGACCGAAGACGAGCGCGAAGCCGTGCGACGGACTTTTCCCGAACGATCGATTATCGATGCTGGAGATCTCCAGTCTCGCTGCGCGCGATAAATCAAGGTGCGCCCGCGCCGTAACGGCGTTGCTATGGACGCTCGCGCATGACAAATGAGACGAGGCCGAATGTCAGCACAGCGATGACCGGTGTCAGAACTGCCTGAGCGATCAGTGGTTCAACGCCCAAGTTTATGGCTGCCTGCAAACTGCCTGCATTGAGCAGGTAGATGGCCACATAGCAGAGACAATAAGCCGGTAATCGGCCAAACCCAGATACGTCGAACACAAACCGCGCGGTCGTCGTGTAATTCCACAACACACCAATAACGAACATTGCCAGCAGCGCGATCTGAGGCGGCGTTTTGAGCAGGACGAGGACAGCGTAAACGCCATACCCAAATCCTGTATTAATCAGGCCGACAAACAGGAATTTGACGAAGCGGCGCAAAGTGGCGGAGTCAGTGGGGATTGATCGGAAAGGCATTATTAACCGGCCTCGCGTCTTGCCAGCACATCCCTCAAACCGGACGCAAGATCATATTTCGGCATGAATCCGAGTGCGCTTAAGGGTGTAATGTCCGCTTGAATTTCGACCGGGTCTCCGGGCCGTTGCGGGATAGCGCCATATTGCGGAAGGTCGGGTCGCCCCAGCGCGTCCGCCGCGCCTTGCACCAGGTCTCGCACCGGCACAGCGCGACCGCTGCCAATATTGAACACGCCATCGGCGCCGGCTTCGGCGATAGTTCGGAAAGCTTCAGCAATATCAGCGGCGTAGAGATAGTCGCGGCGCTGCTTGCCATCGCTACAGGGGAATGGTTCGCCTCGTTCGAGATGCTCGATCAGGTCCGGCAATAGGCGTCCATCCGGTTCGCCATGTCCGTAACAGAAAAACAGGCGCGCATGCGCAATCTGCAGGTCGAGCGCAGACTGTGCTGCCTGCAGCAACTGGCCCGTGCGGGCTTTCGCTTCGCCGTACAAGGTGGCGGGTTCGAGGGCGGAATCTCCGGCAATCAGCGGGCTGGATGTCCACGCATACTCGGCGCAGCTACCGGCAAAAATCATGTGCTTCCCGCCCTGTCCGGCGAACACACGCGCCAGGCTGAGGCTGGCTGAAACCCAGTCGAGATTAGCTGGAGACGTCCAACGTGCGGTGGCATCGCTGAGCCAAGCCAGATGCAGCAAGTGGGTTGGAGCGATATGTTCAAGCATGCGCGGGGTCTGGTCAGGGGCAAGCAAGTCGCAAGAAATGGTCTCATCCGCGAACGGTACATCGGCCGCCGTCCGGACGCCTGCAATCGTCTCCCAACCGGCTTTCGAAAAGGCCTCGACGCAATAACGCCCGATAAACCCGTTAGCGCCGGTTATCAGAATGCGTTTGGCCATTACTCGGCGCGCCTATTCGAAGATTTCGATGTGCGGTACCGCGGTGACAAAGCGGGTGCCCTGGCGGCGCAGATCGTCCAGCTGGGCGATGACTTCGTCGCGAATATTCCAGGGCAGGATAATGATATCATCCGGTCGGTCTTCATAGAGTTTGTCGACGGCGTGTACCGGAATACGGCTGCCCGGTAGCAGGGTGTCCTGTTTGGCGGGATTCTTGTCGACCACATATGAGATCAAATCCGGACCGACGACGCTATAGTTCAACAGCGTGTTGCCCTTGGCGGCGGCGCCATAGCCAGCCACTTTGCGGCCGCTTGCTTTCGCCTCCTTAAGATAAGCGAGCAAGCCATCGCGCAGCGCTTCAACATGGGTTTCGAACCCCTGATAGCCTTCCAGCGTGTCGAGCTTGGCAGCGGCCTCTTTCGCCCGCACCGATGCGACGCCATCGGTTTCCACGTGCGAGGCATCATCCAGACAGGCATAGACGCGCAGCGATCCGCCATGGGTCGGAATCTCTTCGACATCGAAGACGCGCAGGCCATTGTCTCTGAAAATCCGCTCGACCGCGACCAGGGACAGATAAGTGTAATGTTCGTGATAGATCGTATCGAACTGTACCAGATTGATCAGGTTTAACAGGTGCGGAAACTCGACCGTGTAAACGCCATTATCGCTCAGCAATGAGGCGACGCCGGCGACGAAATCTCCGATATCGGGAACATGCGCCAGGACATTGGCCGAGCAGATCAGATCAGGCGCCAGGCCTTCGCTGCGCAATTGCTTGGCGAAGGCGTCAGTAAAGAATTCGACGCGGGTATCGACGCCCTTTGACTGGGCGACGGTTGCCACGCTCGCACTCGGCTCCACGCCAAGCACCTTGATGCCCTTTTCCAGGAAATATTGCAGCAAATAGCCGTCATTGGAGGCAATCTCGACGACGAGCGAGGAGTCGTCGAGATCAAAGCGGGCGCTGCTGGCATTGGCAAATGCCTGACAGTGATCTAGCCAGCTTTGAGAGAAGGACGAGAAATAGGCATAGTCCTGATTGAAGATCTCGTCCGCAGGAACGACATCATCCACCTGAACCAGGAAGCAGGACCCACAGACGCGGGCATGCAGCGGATACGTATTGTCCGGCACCTGCGCGCGATCCAGTGGCACATATGAGTTCGACAGCGGCGACAGGCCGAGATCGACGAGCGTGTTGGTCAGTGCGGTGCCGCAATACTGACAATTGGGCGGTGTTGTGGGCATCTTATTGTCCTGACCCTGCGCAAAAGGTTTCGATCTGGTCTTCGGTGATGGCGCGTGCGGGTTCGCCTTGCGCCCATCGGGCATACCAATCGGCTGTGAATGAAACGGTTTGATCGAAGTCGAGGCGGGGCTGCCAATCGAGTTCGGATTGCGCCTTGCCGGCATTCAGGCGCAGGAATTTCGCCTCGTGCGGCGCGTTCTTGTTGCCCTGGACGATGAGGTCGCCTTCGCCCAAGGCAGCTACGATGCGTTCGGCCAGCGCCAGGACGGGTTGCTCGCTCTCAGTGCCAGGTCCGAAATTCCATCCGTCAGCAAAACCCTCGCCGCCTGCGCTGAGTTGCTCTGCCAGCAGGACATAGCCGCAGAGCGGTTCCAGAACATGTTGCCAGGGACGTATCGAAGCCGGGGAACGAATGATCGCTTGCTTGTCTTCGCCAAGGCAGCCTTTGATGATGTCGGGAATGATCCGATTGTCTGACCAGTCGCCGCCGCCAATGACATTGCCGGCACGGACCGTTGCGATCTGGGCTGGATGTCCGTCGACGGCGTGTGGATGAAAGAAACTCATGCGCATGGATGCCGCAGCAATCTCTGCGCACCCTTTCGAGGCAGAGTAGGGGTCTCGGCCGCCAAAACGATCGCTTTCGTCGAATGGCTGATCAAGGTCCTGATTGTCGTAACACTTGTCCGAGGTGGCGATGACCACTGCCGAAATGCTGGCATGGCGCCGTACGATATCGAGCAAGGAAATGACGCCCAGTACGTTGCTGGAAAAGGTCTCGATCGGTTCCTCGTATGATCTCAGCACCAGAGACTGGGCTGCGAGGTGGAAGACGATTTCGGGTTGGAACTGTTCGAACAATTGGTCGAGTTTGGCGGTGTCGTTGATATCGCCAATTACGGATTCAACCCGATCTTCGATTTCCAGGTCGACCCAGAGATTTCGGTCGCCTTCCGGGTCGAGAGAGTAACCGCAAACTTTGGCACCCATGGCCGAAAGCCAGGTCACCAGCCAGGCACCCTTGAACCCTGTATGGCCCGTCACCAGGACACGCTTTCCGTGCCAGAATTTCGGATCTGGCATCATTTCCAGAGTTTCCACGGGGCGGCATCCTCGTCCCAGAGACGGTTCAGATAATTGGTATCGCGCAGCGTATCCATAGGCTGCCAGAAACCATTATGTTGGTACGCTTCCAGCTCGCCGGATTTCGCCAGCGACATGAGCGGATCCTGTTCCCAGATGGTGGCATCAGACTTCAGCAACTGACCAACTTCCGGGGACAGAACAAAGAATCCGCCATTGATCAGGCCGCCTTCACCGATGGGCTTTTCCAGGAAGTCGGTGACGCGCGTGCCGTCCAGTTCAAGTTGGCCAAAACGGCGGGGCGGGGCCACCGCCGTTACGGTTGCCTGCTTGCCGTGCGACTTGTGAAACGCAACCAATTTCGAAACGTCGATATCTGCGACGCCGTCGCCATAGGTCAGACAGAAGGCGTCTTCACCTTCGAGGTAGGGCATCACGCGCCGCAAGCGGCCGCCTGTCATGCTGCCTTCGCCGGTATCGATCAGGGTCACTTTCCATGGCTCGGCATGACTCTGGATGATTTCGTGCGTTCCGGTCGACAGGTCGAACACGGCGTCGCTGACATGCAAGTGATAATTGGCGAAGAATTCCTTGATCACGTAGCCCTTATAGCCAAGGCAGATGATGAAATCCGTGATGCCCCAATGGCTATAGGTTTTCATGATGTGCCAGAGGATTGGTCGACCACCAATCTGAACCATTGGCTTAGGAATACGCGACGTTTCCTCGCTAAGGCGTGTGCCGTACCCGCCGGCCAGAATAACGCATTTCATTTTATCGTCCCCAATATTGGCGTCTGATCCCAATCCCACCAAGCAACAAATGTGCCTGTTTCACTCTTGTATCGCCATTACAGCCAAAAGAAATCCAAAACGCGGATCACGTCAAAATATGCGACCCGTGCTCGCCGCAACATGCAGCTCCGCAAGAATGGGATTCATATTCCGGTATTCTGGCGCATCGTTGCGGACTTACTGACCGTGCGATGTGACCGTGATCAGCCCGGCACCCGGCATGTAGATTTCCATGCTCCCGGCCTCATCCACCGGTCGTGCTTCGGGCAATTCACCATATCGGTTGTCGGCCACGTAATAGGTCCGGTAGTCTCCCTCAGGTAAGGCGTTCAAGCGTATTCTGGTCGCTTCGGAAACCTTGAGGATGACGGTGACCGACCCATCTGTGTTCTGGAATGCGACCGGGGCCGCTTTGGACGCGTCATTCGAGGTTGCGAGCAGTCTTGTCGCGCCCCTGCGAACATCCCTGAAATACTGCCGATTGTGCCGGATATCTCGCCGCACGCGCAATCGGGCATTCGGATCGTCTTTCCGAGGTGGGTTGAACAGGCCCATCAATGCACGCCCTTGCCAGGCCACATTATTGGCGAGCATCAAATCGTCATACAAGACGTCGGAATTGGCTCGTCCAAACCAGAATTCCAGCATGCTCGTGCCAATTTCGTGCTTCCCGGCGAGGTCGGCGATTTCGCGCAAGTTTCGCTCACTCACGCCTTTGTAGCGGTGATAGGAAAACTCGATGACATGATCCATCGCGCCGGGCACTTTCTCGATGTCCTTCATATAGGGCACCGCATTTCGCATGTTCTCGACGGAGGGTACGATGAAGGCCGGCTCAAACCCCGCCGCTTGCAGTCTTGGAGCCGTCGCCACGATCGCCTCGCCGATCATCTTCCCGGTCCACATGTCCGGTTTGAGGTCAGGCTCGAGAATGACCTCCCAGCTGTCGGGAACGATTCCGTACTTTTCATTCAGATGCAGGTAGGTCGCGAGAACGAACTCGGCATACTCGTCTGGATCATTGTGGGCTTCGCGGCGATCATGAAACGAAACATAGCAAATGTTCACCCAGAGCTTCTCGCCGCGCGCTTCAGCCATCGCGATGAGGGGCAGCAAATGTTCTTCAACGGTCCAGTCGAGTTCTTCAAAACTGAACCCGTCCCAATTGATCACTGCCGGGTCATCATTATCGTTGCGAACCGGATAGCGATGGGGTTTCCATTGATCATGAGAGATCTCGCCTGCGATGAATCGAGCATTCCAGTCGGAATCCGTTTCCGCGCCGGAGCGAATCTCCAGGCGCACGCGATTTATGCCAATGCCATTAACAGCGCGGTCTATGGCTTCCTCATGAAATTCGGCCCAGGCGGGTGCATGCGGATTATCGGCCAGGTTCAGCGTCACTTCCCAGCCATGCATGGTCTGGAACCGCTGACTGGGATCGAGTTCAACCGAAACCGGCGCAGCCTGAGCAGATCCGAGGCAAATAGTCTGCCCGAAAATGCCGAACGCGAGTGTGATTGCTGCGGCGAATGTGCGGTGCCAAACCGGCAATCTCAGCATGCTCAACTCCTGATTTCACTCGCCGCATTGTTGCAAGCATCAGACCGCAAGGGCAATGACGGATATACAGGCGCGGGATCGAAGACAGCATGCGCTGACAAGTGCGACCAGAGGCGATATGCCTATGGTCGCCATCGGCGGAGCGCCGGAGGTGATAGGTACGGGCCTGAGGGGGCGTGATGGGTTGGATCGAGATCATAGGAACGATCAGCGGGGCGGCATGTGTCTGGCTATTGGTCCAGCGCAATATCTGGAATTTTCCAGCTGGAATTCTGAGTTGCACCATGTTCCTAGTCTTGTTCGCCCGGTCCGGCCTTTACGCCGATGCTGGCTTGCAGGTCGTGTTCATCGCGCTGAATGCGCTGGGTCTGTTCTGGTGGTTGCGGGGCGGGGCGGATCATCATGGCGTCAGGATCGCGTCGCTGAGCCGGGGTCAACTTGCCGGATGTCTCGTTGCGGTCGCGGTGATCGCTGCCGCCATTCATTTCGGATTGACCCGGTGGACCGATTCCACCGTCGCGGGCTGGGATGCCATCACAACAGCTCTGAGCCTGGTGGCGCAATTCATGTTGTCACGCAAATGGATCGCCAATTGGTGGCTGTGGATCGCCGCCGACCTGATCTATATCCCGCTATACATTCACAAGGACTTGTGGCTGACCGCGGGCCTGTACACCGTGTTCCTGGTGATGTGCATCATCGGCTTGAGGGAATGGCGCCGCGCCGCGCAGGCGTCTGAAATTGCACAATAATCGGAAGCCTGTATGGCGGAGGAGGAGGGATTCGAACCCCCGGAACGCTCGCACGCTCAACGGTTTTCAAGACCGCCGCATTCAACCACTCTGCCACTCCTCCGCAGCAGGACGCTTCCTTTTCTACAGTCCGCACAAGATTGCAAGACCTGTCATGAAATTGCCTGCATTGCGCCGCGATATGGTTAATCAGGTCTTACTCGACGAGGTCGCAAGTTTTTCTTCCCGTTCACCATACATGCAGGTTGCTATGGTAAACACTGGATCATCGAGAAAGAGCTGAATGCTCTGTCCGGCCCCTCGCGGGACGGGACCACAGAATGAGGTTTGAGATGAAGACGATTGTCACCCGCGCGGTGTGTTTGACGCTTGTAAGTGCCACCGTATCGGCCTGGGCATTTAGCGGCGACGCCTATGCTGACAAGCAACGCGCCCCGATCCGTTATGCGGGTACACCGTCTCCTCAACCCACTCAGCCAACCGTGCCATCGACGCCCACACAAAGCGCACCGGCAACGGTGAACGCCGACCAGCGGATTGAATTCCTGTATCCAGGTGAGACTGCGCCCGTCAGCAGCGCTCAATCCTCCAACATGGTCAGTGAGCCCGCTGCGACATCGTCTGGTCGCCTCGTTCTGAACGCAGAACCGCGCGTGACATATGCTGCGACGCCGCAGACGACACCAGACCTGCCACCGGTTGCCGTGTCGCAGACCGGCGCGCCGGAATTGCAGGGCGGTGTCGCCCCCACGCAACCGATTCGCATTGCTTCACTGAAAACCGACAAGCCTGCGAGCACGGGCACACCCCTGACCCTCAGCCGCGTAAAAGTGAACCGCGACGCGCCGATCGGCGAAGAGCGCGGCAAGGCCAGCATCTATACAGACGGCTTTGATGGTGCCCCGACGGCGAACGGCGAGATCTTCGACGAGACGGCCATGACGGCTGCGCATCCAAGCTTGCCGCTGCCGAGCCTGGTGCAGGTCATCAATGAAGACAATCGCCGCGAGATCGTCGTGCGCGTCAATGATCGCGGGCCGTTTGACGGCAAACGCATTCTCGAACTCTCGCCGCGTGCCGGAACAGTGCTCGGCATGAGCAAAGGCGGTACGGCGAATGTTCGTCTGCGTTATCTCGGTCCAGCGCCGGTTAAGCAGAACCCGGTTGCGAATGAGCCGGTTCAGCCTGAAACACAGACGCAGACATTCGCGGCCACGCGCGTTGAAGATGAGTCTCTGCCGCCCGTCACCACGCCTACGCCCGTCGTGCGCCAACCGGTGCCGCTAACAAGCGTTGCTGATTATGGCGAGCCGTCGCTCGGTGTGCCGGACCCGGTCGAGGCGGTACAGGCCTCTGCGCCCGTGGGCACTGGAAATGTGTTTATCCAGGCCGGCGCTTTCGCGGACATTGCCAATGCTCAAAGCCTGACACGCGCGCTCGGTCGCGGACAGACCGTCCGCATCGAAGAAGCACGGGTCAATGGCAGCGACTATTTCCGGGTTCTGATCGGCCCATTCCCAACCACTCAGGCAGCTGAAATCCAGCGCTCGCAATTGTCGCGTGCCGGGATCGTCGATGGCTTCCTGACCACACGGTAATCACCACCACCCAAAAGATTGACCTTCGTCACGAACTGGCCCTTTTTCTTCTGCAGAAAAAGGGCCCATTTCTTTGTGATGAAAGGACAAAGCATGTCGGTTTGGCGACGCCTTCTCGCACTCACCCCATTGATGCTGTTTCCAGTATCAGCCTCGGCGCAGATTATTGGCACCGAAGCGGAGTATGCCGTGATCATGGATCACGACTCTGGAAAGATCCTGTGGTCCAAGAATGGCGAGGAACAGATGATTCCCGCCTCGATGACCAAGATGATGACGGCCTATTTCGTCTTTGACCTGATCGATCAGGGCGAAATCACCCTGCAGGACGAGATGGTGGTCAGCGAAGATGCCTGGCGCCGCGGCGGGTTTCCGTCCGGCACATCGACCATGGGACTGCGCCCGAAAGAGCGCCCGACCGTCGAGCAGCTCCTGCACGGCGTGATCATCATGTCGGGCAATGATGCCTGTATCGTCCTGGCGGAAGGCATTGCCGGGTCGGAAGCCGCATTCGCGCAGCAAATGACCGATCGCGCGCATGAGCTGGGGCTGACCAGTGTCAATTTCGTCAATTCGACCGGCCTTGAAGGCGCGGGGCACGTCGCGTCGGCCGCTGATCTTGCCGAGCTGGCGCGCCTGACCATCCAGAATTACCCGCAATATTACGCCTGGTATGATGATCCCGAATACACTTGGGGCGCTTATACCCAGGCCAACCGCAATCCCTTGCTCGGGACGATGGACGGCGCTGACGGTCTGAAAACCGGCCATCTGAGTGTCTCTGGCTACGGCTTGACCGCCTCAGCGGTTCGAGACGGCGTTCGGCGGACGATCGTGCTCAACGGCACCGAGAGCAAACAGGCCCGGGCTCAGGAAGCGGAACGCCTGATGCGCATGGCGTTCACGGCGTTTGAGACGCGCACGATTGAAGGCGGCGAAA
>SPJK01105270.1_pt1 | contig 28397 bp, 21 predicted proteins | sample 3741771 | NCBI WGS metagenome assembly SPJK01 (sample SAMN10925997, study PRJNA522277) | cold seep metagenome | isolation source: Elba SIP-enriched marine methane seep metagenome, extraction at timepoint T2 | place: Italy: coast of Elba, Mediterranean Sea
GACGATCAGGAAGCCCGTCGCCGTGCCGGCAGGCGCTCCGGCCACCAGGAAGGGGCCGGCCATGAAGCCAAGCTTGGAAGTCACCAGGTAGAAGCCGAGAATGGCGCCGCGGCTCTGGCTGGGTGCGGCATCGGCAATCCAGCTTTCCCCGGAGGCCAGAAAACCGGCCACGGACAAGCCGATGATGAACTGGACCAGCATCCACCAGGCCATCGCCCCGCTGACATAGAGCGCCGCTGCGCCCAGCGAGGCGGCTGCCGCAAAACCGGCAATGGCCCGGATATGGCCGATCTGCATGATCTCGCGTGGCGCCAGCCGGGCTCCCAGCATGAAGCCGAGTGCGTAGGAAGAGACGATTGCACCAATCTTCAGCGGCGCCGCGCCCTGTGACACCAGGGTCAGCGGTCCGACCACTGACAGCGCTCCTGTCGCCATCTGCAGGATGGCGAGGGCGATGACGATGGCGGCGACATTGCGATAGCTGTCGGTTCCGGACCCGGAGTCGGTGGTGCGTATCATGTTATCTCGTCGGCATGAGGCGGAAGGGTGCTGGCGACAGCTTCAGGCAGACCCGCCAGCCATGCAAGGCTTGTCACATCAAACCGGCAATTCCGTGGTGTTCTTGATGGCTTCCATGGCAAAACTGGCGCTGACATCAGACAACGGCGCGATGGCGATCAGCTTCTTGTAAGCTTCGTCATAGGCGCGGACATCGGGCAGGCACAGCTTGATGAGATAGTCGATATCGCCGCTGAGGCGGTAGAATTCGACGACTTCGGGCATCCGGGCGACGCCTTCGGCAAAACGCTTCAGCCAGTCGGCGTCATGATGGCTTGTGCGCACGGTGACGAAGAGTGTGGCCTGCAGATCCAGCGCTTCCGGGTCGAGCAGGGCGACATGTTTGCGGATGATGCCGGCTTCCGCCAGACGCTTCAGGCGGCGGGCGGTCGGAGTGGCGCTGAGGCCGATCAGGTCGGCGAGTTCCTGCACTGTCCGGTCGGAGTCCTTCTGGACGGCGCGCAACAGGCGTCGGTCATGTTCGTCCAAAACCATTTTTCTCGGCCTCCTTGGGTGAAATCACTACGCTTTGGCCATATCACAGCCGAGGTTTGGTGAAAATCGCTCCTGTAAAGATGGTTTCATCTCGCAGCGTCGTATCGAGGTTGCCCATGTCCGTGATGTCCACCCTGCCGGATCCCGTGTCCACCGTGCGAGACGGTTTGATCGGTGCTGACCGGATGCTGGCGACACCGTTCGGGACAAAGCCGTTTCTTTATGCCGACTATACGGCTTCAGGGCGGGCCTTGCGGCAGATCGAGCGCCAGGTCGAAGCGCTGATGCTGGACTATGCCAACCCGCACAGTGAAGACAGCGCCACGGGCCGGGCCAGTAATCGCTGGATGAAAGATGCCGAAGCGGTTATCCGCAAGGCGGTCAATGCGGACCCCGATGATTGCCTGTTGGCCTGCGCGGCGGGGGCCACCGGCGCCATTCACAAACTGCAGGAGATCCTCGGACTCGCAGTTGCTCCGGCCAGCCGGGACGCCTTGGGCGTCGAGCCGGGGCCGGCGGTCAGGACGGTCGTGTTTGTCGGCCCGTATGAGCATCACTCGAACGAGTTGAGCTGGCGCGACAGTCTCGCTGAAGTCGTGTCCATCCCGCTTGATGCGATAGGCGGGATCGATCTGCCGGCGCTGGACGCAGCCCTGTCCAATCCGCGCTTTGATGGCTGGCGCAAGATCGGTGCCTTCTCGGCGGCTTCGAACGTGACCGGTGTGCGCACGGATATCGCCAGCCTGGCGCATTGCCTGCACGCGCACGGCGCCATCCTGTGCCTCGATTGCGCCGCCAGCGCGCCCTATCAGCGCATCGACATGCACCCCGGTCATGACCCGGACGGCGCGATCGACGCGGTCTATTTTTCTCCGCACAAGTTTCTCGGCGGACCGGGTGCCTGTGGCATTCTGGTGTTCAATGCGAGACTTTATCGTCGTGACCTGGCACCGACGCAGAGCGCCGGAGGCACCGTGCGCTATGTGTGGCAGGACGGGCACGACTTTCTCGAAGGGATTGAAGCGCGGGAGCGGGCGGGTACGCCCGGCTTGCCGCAGCTGGTGCGTGCGGCGCTGGCGATGCAGCTGCAGAGTGAAATCGGTCCCGATGTCATCGCCGAACGCGAACACAGTGCGCTTGAGCGGGCCTTTCAGCGCTGGTGCCAGCATCCCCGGATCGACGTGCTGGGCCCGCACTCGCCGGCGCGGCGTCTGGGTATCGTGTCCTTCAACCTGCGCAAGGTCGATGGCGACCCGGTCGAGCCGCGATTGGTCACGCTGCTCTTGAATGACTTGTTCGGGATCCAGTCCCGGGCGGGGTGCTCGTGTGCCGGACCCTATGGCCATCATCTGCTCGGCATCGACGACGACACCACACAATCGATTCGCGCTCGGGTACTGGAGGGTGATGTCGGTGCCCGTCCGGGCTGGTGCCGGGTCAGTCTGCACTGGGTCATGTCGGACGAGGAGGTCGCCTATCTGATCGACGCGGTCTGTTTTCTGGCGGATCATGCCGAGCTATTCGCCGGTTTTTATGACCGTGACGCGCGGACGGGAGCCTGGCGGTGGGCGGGTGATCCGGTTGAGAGCGAGGCTCCCTGGCCGAGGCGCTTGCTGGGATCTGTGCTGGCAGACGCGGATATGCCCGTGAGCCATTGTGACGGCCAAGATGCCGACCGTTACGAGACTTCATTCCGCACGGCGAGGGATCTCGTTCACGTGTTTCGGGATTCGGATCTTCATCCCCGCGACGTGCAGATGCTGGAGAGTTGAGCCGGCTGAATCAGGCAGGGCGCCGGTAGGTCAGGACGCCGCATTCAGCGAGTATTCGGTCGATCGTCTCGCGCTCGCCAGGGCCGGGCACGGTCCGGCGCGGATAGAGCGGGGAGGGGCTGTCCCGATCGTCGACCCAGGGGGCGTCCCAGAGCTCGGTCGTTCTCACGAAGTCCCGCGCTCGTGCCTCTCCGCCTGTTTCCAGACAGCCAGACAGGCAGGTATCGACATAGGTCTGCGGGATGGGGTGGGCCTCATCGGCTCGCACCTGCTCGCGATTGACGACAATCCAGTACCGGCCGTCGGGCAGGGCAGAGCGGTCCGCACCATCGGGGTGAACCCGGGCCGGGTCCACTTCGGTGAAGGCATAGCCGCGTTCGCGGTGCCGCAATTCCGGCGTGATCTCGGTCGGTACGAGCGCCGCGTGCAGGAGATGACCTGTTGCTTGCCGCACGCCCGCATAGGTGGCCGCCTCGTCACCATAGCGGACAGTCCAGCCGCGGCGCCATCCGGTTGCAATGACCGGGCGGACGTCCGTCTCAATGCCCGAATAGGTCCGCCGGCTATAGTCACTGAGCAGGCTGCCATAGCCGATCATGTAGTCTTTCACCTGGCACGCTCCCGGGCCGTGGCATGAAAAAGGCGGCGCGGATATTTCCGCGCCGCCTCATTCTGGAGGGCTGGGACGATGTGTCCAGCCTGACTACTGGCGATAACGCCGGGTCGAACGCGACGATGACGAAGACGAGCCGCTGTAGGACGCCTGGGCGACCGGGACTTCTTCGGAATAGGCGTTGTTGTCGACCGGCATTTCGGTGCCGTACAGATAGGTATTACCCTGGCTGGACGGAGCCGTCTGACGCGACGCGACCGGCGGGATTTCCGAGCTCATCGGCGGGTTGTGACCCGGCAGGTTGATCTCTTCGCAATCCACCAGGCGCCATTCCCAACGCTCTTCCGAACGCAGTGAGTAGCGGGTGATGGTCTGTGTTTCGACCGGGACGACATGGCTGTCGACCGTGGCGTGCTGATCGAGGACCTGGATGCGATAGGTGTCGCGTTCCTCGGCGATCGGGATTTCCTCGATACGGGCTTCCTGCACGAGGACGTCGCGGGTGATCTGGGCGTATTCAGCCGGATGGTTGATCTCGCGGATGCTGGCAGGCTGGACCACGATATTGCGGGTCACGGTCTGGTATTCGCCGGCTTCTTCCACGAGGCACCAGACTTCACCGGTCTCGCTGTCGAAGCGGGTCATCGACGCACCCGGCACATAGCCGCGGCGCCAAACCATGCGCGGCTCGCGCACGAGGATGGTTTCGGTGACAGTGTCGTGCGTGGCCGGAACGACCTCATACTCGACGAAGGCCGGGCTGACTTGCACGGTTTCGGTGCGGGTCTCGTAGACCGGCTCGTGCACGATGTAGCGCATGCCGGCTTCACGCGAAATGTATTCGCGATACTCGTCGCGCAGGCTCGGCGGCGCCACATTGTAGCGCTCATAGGAGTCCTGGGTCGTGACCTGCTCGGAATAGGTGTCGTATTCCGGGGCAATCCGGACACGGGCATAACACTCGCCGGTTGCGGCGGTGGTCGGCGGATCCGGCGGGAACCACTCGGTGTCACCGGCAAATGCGGTCGAGGCCGTGAGCAGTGCGACAGCCGAGGCGCACAGGAGTTGTTGTTTCATCGTGATTCCCCCCTTGGAATTGGCGTGAGGGCACGGTGATCCGTAACCTCTATTAAATTAGGTTAACGGAAACAGGCTGTATCGTTAAGAAATAATCGCTCCCTGATGTCGCTTTCAACTCTCAGGGGAATTCCTTGTCCCGGTTTCAACTCAAGGCGTTACGCTCGCGCCCATCATGAACATCATCATGTAGCCGGTCATCATCGCGGCCCAGGTGCCGACGATGTATCCGACCACCGCCAGCAGAACGCCAACCGGTGCCAGCGAGGGGTGGAAAGCGGCGGCCACGACCGGCGCCGAGGCGGCGCCGCCGATATTGGCTTTCGAGCCGACGGCGATGAAGAAGGTTGGCGCCTTGATCAGCCAGGCCACGAGCAGCAGCAGAGCGACGTGGAAGGCCATCCAGATCAGGCCGATCACAAAGAATTCGGTGTTCCGGAAGATGGCGGTGATGTCCATGCGCATGCCGATCGTCGCGACCAGCACGTAGATGAAAACCGAGCCGACCTTCATCGACCCGGCGCCGGACAATTGCCGGGCCTTGGTGAAGGACAGGGCGACACCGATGATGGTGGCGGACAGCATCAGCCAGAAAAAGCCTGACCCCAGACCCAGCTCCGCCAGACCCGGCGCATTGGCGCTGATCCAGGGGCCCATGAAGTCGGCAACGATATGGGACAAGCCCATCGCGCCGAGACCGAAGCCGAGAATGATCATCAGATCCTTCAGCTCGGGAATCCGCGCATTGGCCTGTTCGAAACTCTCCGCCTTCGCCCGCAGTGCGTCGACGGCACGAGTGTCGGCATTGAGCGCCTTGTCGATCCGTTTGGCATTGGCCACGCCGAGCAGAAGGAAGGCCATCCAGATATTGGCGACGATGATGTCGACCGCGATCCAGGCCGAGTAGACCTCGCCGCCGACGCCGAAGAATTCATACATCGCGGCCTGGTTGGCGCCGCCGCCGATCCAGGTCCCGGCGACGGTTGCCATGCCACGCCACACGGCATCCGGGCCGGTCACGCCGATGGCTTCGGGGAAGAGGTAGCCGGCGACCAGCAGGGCGACGGGACCGCCCAGCACCACGCCGGCTGTCCCGGTGAAGAACATGATCAGCGCCTTTGGCCCGAGCCGGAAGGTGGCCGGCAGATCGGCCGACATGGTCAGCAGCACCAGGGCCGCCGGCAGCAGGAAGCGCGAGGCGATGAAATAGGTTCGCGACTGCTCCGGGTCGACAATGTTGAACAGGGTCAGGAGCGAGGGCAGGAAATAGCACAACAGCAGTGGCGGAAAGATGCGGTAGAAGCCCTTGGCCAGCTTGCTGTCGAGGCTGGAGGTCCAGAACACGGCCCCCAGCAGCACGGCCAGCAGACCCATGACAATCGCGTCATTGCTGAAAAGTGGTGCGATTTCGGCTTCCATCGTCATCCCCCGGAATAAGTTTTCGGGGCGGATAGGACGGGTTTTGCCAGGGCTTTGCAAGGCGCCAGATGCAAAACGGCCCGACGTTGCCGCCGGGCCGTTTCATCAGTCTGTGGACTGGCTTACCAGATCGATACGCGATCTTCCGGTGCCAGGTAGAGTTCATGGTCCTCGGTCACGCCGAAGGCCTCGTACCAGGCGTCATTATTGCGGACGACGCCGTTGATCCGGTACTGGGCCGGGCTGTGCGGGTCGGACAGGAGCTGTGCGCGCAGGCTGTCTTCGGTCCGCACATTCCGCCAGACCTGAGCCCAGGCCATGAAGAAGCGCTGATCGCCGGTGAAGCCATCGAGTACTTCAGCTTCGCCACCATTGTCGGCCAGATACATCTGGTAGGCGCGGTGGGCCATGGAAAGACCGCCGATATCACCGATATTCTCGCCGAGCGTCAGGCGACCATCGACACTCTGGCCTTCGACCGGGGAGAAGCCGTCATACTGGGCGACGATCTGGTTGGTCAGGCCGTCGAAGTTTTCCCGGCTGGTGTCGGTCCACCAATTGCGCAGGACACCGTCGCCATCGGACTGGCTGCCCTGATCGTCAAAGCCGTGGCCCATTTCGTGGCCGATGACGGCACCGATACCGCCGAAGTTCACGGCTGCATCCGCGTACGGGTCAAAGAAGGGACCCTGCAGGATGGCCGCCGGGAAGACGATCTCGTTGGCGGTGGACGAGTAGTAGGCATTCACCGTTTGCGGTGACATGAACCATTCCCATTCGCGGATCGGGCTGCCGAGGCGCGAACGGCTGTCGGCGCGGAACCATTCGGCGACGCGCTGGGAGTTGCCGAACAGGTCATCGGACCGGATCTCGATCGCCGAATAATCCGGCCAGATGTCGGGATAGCCGATTTTCGGCAGGAATTTCTCCAGCTTGTCGAAGGCCTGGACGCGGGTTTCGTCATCCATCCACTCAAGCGTCTCGATGCGCTCGCGCAAGGCCCGACGGAGATACTCGACCAGCTCTTCCATCTGCGCCTTGTGCTCGGGCGGGAAGTATTGCTCGACATAGATCTGGCCGATGGCCTGACCGAGATTGCCGTTCACATACTGGATGCCGCGACGATCGCGGGCCCGGGGTTCTTCCGTGCCGCGCAGGGTGCGGCTGTAGAAGTCGAAGGAGCGCTCGTAGAATTCCGGCGTCAGCAGGTTCTGGTTGGACGACATGTAGCGGAAGCTGAGATAGTCCTGCCAGGCTTCGACCGGGATTTCGGTGAACAGTGTGGCAAGCGACTGGATGGCGGTGTCCTGGCGGACCACGACTTCGGTCTCATTCTCGTATTCCAGGGCGGTCATGAAGGCACCCCAGGGGAAGCCCGGGGCCGAGGCGACCAGGTCATCCGTGCTCATCAGATTATAGGTCCGCACACGGTCGCGGCTTTCCGCACGGGTCCAGTGGATCTGTGCGATGCGCGTTTCCAGGTCCAGCACGCCCTGGGCGCGCTCGGCGGCATTGTCCATGCCGATCATCTCGAAGACGTCGGTCATGTAGGCGACATAGGCGTCGCGATAACCGACGAAGGTCTCGTCGTCGCGCTCATAATAGGACTTGTCCGGCAGGCCCAGACCGCTCTGGCTGACCGAGACGATGTAGCGCTGGGGATTGCCCGGGTCACGACCGACGCCGGCGCCGAAGATCGACGCGGTACCGGGGCTGCCCATCAGGGTCGCGATGTCGTCATGCGACTGCGCTTCGGCAATGGAATTGAGCATCGGCCGGGCCGGCTCGAGACCGCGGGCCGCCAGCGTGTCGGTATCCATGTAGGAGGCGTAGAGGTCGCCGACCTGTTGCTGCAGGGTGCCGGCTTCGGCATTGGCGGCAACGGCTTCCTGGATGATGCCTTCCACCCGCTCTTCCGAGCGCAGGTAGAGCTCGGTGAAACCGCCAAAGGATGAGAAGCCCTGGGGCAATTCGGTCGAGTCGAGCCAGCCTTCATTGACGTAGCGGTTGAAGTCATCGCCCGGAGCGACGCTGTCGGAGACGTGTTCGATCTCGACGCCCCAGCTGCCCAGGTCCGGCGAACCGGCGGGCTGGCTTGTCTCGGGCATCGCCGCTTCGGTTGTGCCAGTGTCTGTTTCCGGTGTTTCGGTGGCAGGCGAGCAGGCCGCCATCAGCGCAACGCAGGCGCTGGTCAGCAAAAGCTTTTTCATGGAGTTTCCCCTCTCAGTAACAATGTTGGGCGAAACACTAGTGCGCAGGAGCCAACACGCAATACATGCAGGCCGTCTCTTACAGCCCTGTAATGAAAACGGCCCGGCGTTTCCGCCGGGCCGTGTCCTTGGAATGCGACTGCGACTACCAGATCGAGACGCGCTCTTCCGGCGGCAGGTAGAGGTCATTGTCCTCGGTCACGCCGAAGGCCTCGTACCAGACGTCCAGATTGCGGACCACGCCATTGGTCCGGTATTGGGCCGGGCTGTGCGGATCGGTCGTGAGCCGGTTGCGCAGGTTTTCTTCCCGATACAGGCGGCGCCAGACCTGAGCCCAGGCAAGGAAGAAGCGCTGCTCGCCGGTGAAGCCGTCAATGACCGGGGCTTCGCCGTCGCAGCACGCATCGAGATGACGCTGATAGGCGGTGTAGGCCATCTGCAGACCACCCAGGTCGCCGATATTCTCACCCATCGTGAATTCACCATTCACGAAGCTGCCCTCGATCGGCTCATAGCCGTCATACTGAGCTTCCAGTATGTCGGCGCGCTCTTCGAAGCGCTCGTTCGTCTCAACAGTCCACCAGTCCCGGATCGAGCCATCATAGTCGAAGCGGCGACCCTGATCGTCGAAGCCGTGGCCGATTTCATGACCGATCACCGCACCGATGGCGCCGTAATTGATCGCCGCATCGGCGTTTGGATCGAAGAAAGGTGCCTGCAGGATGCCGGCCGGGAAGGTAATCTGGTTCATCAACGGGTTGTAGGACGCGTTGACGGTCTGCGGCGGATAGGGCCAGGCGCTCCGGTCGACCGGACCGGACAGATCGGCGACCTGCTCGTTCCACTGGAACTCCGTCAGGCGAACGAGATTGCCGAACAGGTCGTCGGCCCGGACCTCAAGCGCTGAATAGTCCTGCCATTCGTCCGGATAGCCGATGCGCGGCTCGAAGGTCGACAGCTTCTGCAGGGCATTGGCGCGGGTCTCTTCATCCATCCATTCGAGGGCTGCAAGGCGACCCTCGAACGCGACGATCAGATTGGCGACCAGGGCTTCCATGGCGGTCTTGGATTCCGGCGGGAAGTGACGGTCGACATAGACCTGGCCGACAGCTTCACCCAGCTGGCCGCCGACGAGATTGACGCCGCGGCGGTCGCGGGGACGCTGCTCTTCGATTCCGTTCAGCGTCGTGCCGAACATCGCGAAGTTGGCGGCATCGAAGGCTTCCGGCAGTGCGCCGGCATTCGAGCGGATGTAATGGAAGGTCATATAGTCCTTCCACACGTCGACAGGTGTTTCTTCGAAGATCGTACCGGCGGCCTCGATGGCGCTCGGCTGGGCGACGAGATAGGTCGCGACACCGTCAAGCCCGAGCTGTTCCATGCCGGCTTCGAAGCTCAGTTGCGGCGCCAGGGCGCTCAGCTGGTCGAGCGGCATCGGGTTGTAGATCATCTGGATGTTGCGGCTGTCGGCCTGGGTCCAGTGGCTTTCGGCAATGCGCATCTCCAGATCGAAGATCGCCTGCGCCTTGCCGGTGCCGTCCTCGATACCGGCGAGGTCAAAGATCTGGGCGATGAAGGCCAGATAGGCGTCACGGGCGCCCTGATTGTCCTCTTCCAGATAATAGTCGCGGTCCGGCAGGCCGAGGCCGCCCTGGCCGACGAAGACGGTGTAGCGCGTCGTGTCTGCCGGGTCGGGGATGATGCCGACGCCATAGGGCGACTGGTGATGGATCGTCGCGAACAGGGCATTGATATCAGCATGGGTCTCGGCGGCTGCGATCTCGTCGAGATAAGGCTGCGCCGGAGCGAGGCCGAGCTGGTCGATGGTCGCGGTGTCCATCCAGCTGCCATAAAGGTCGCCGACCTTCTGTTCGATCGAACCGTCGGCCGCGTCCATGGCGGCGAGTTCGAGGATGATCGCCTGGACCTGTTCTTCGGCTTCGATCGCCAGCTCGGTGAACATGCCGTAGTTCGAGCGGTCGGACGGGATCTCGGTGGTGTCCAGCCAGGTGCCGTTGGCGTAGCGGTAAAAGTCGTCACCGGCGACGTAGCTGGTGTCCATTCCGGAAATGTCAAAACCCCAATCGCCGATGGCCGCACTGGCGGTTGCGGCGGCGGGCGTCGAGGCGGCGGGCGTCTCGGTGGCGGCCGTATCGGTCGACGTGGCCGGCTGACAGGCAGCGGTGAGGGCCAGGACGGCGGTGCTCAGCAAGAGCTTTTTCATGCGAAGATCCCCTTGTTTTCAGTCAAAGACGCAAAAACGCCCCGCGCTTGATACAACGCGGGGCGTCCGGGTGCCAATTATTCGGCAGGTGAGTGGTCGAGATGTCCGGCCTGTTCGCCATGGGCGAAATCGGTGTCGGTATAGTGTTCGCCGAGCGATGGTTGTTTCTTGCCTGTCCACATCATCCGGAAGAAGCGGGCGATATCGACCCCGATGGCATACATGGCCGGAACCAGCAGCAGGGTCAGGAACAGGGCGAAGATGACCGCGAAGCCCAGGGCGACGACCATCGGTTTCAGGAATTCCGCCTGGGTCGAGCGCTCGGCCATCATCGGGAAAATCCCGAGGAAGGTGGTGACCGAGGTCAGCAGGATCGGACGGAAGCGTTGCACGCCGGCATCGACCAGCGCCTGGAAGGCACCGACACCATTGGCCCGCAGCCGGTTGACGAAGTCGATCAGCACCAGGTTGTCGTTGATGACAACGCCGGCGGCCGCACCCACCCCGAAATAGGAGAACAGGGCGATCGGCATGCCGAACAGGTAGTGACCGAAAATGGCGCCGGTCAGCGAGAACGGGATGGCGATCATGATGACGATCGGCTGGAAGTAGCTGCGGAAGGCGATCGCCAGCAGCAGGTACATCGAGATCAGCGCGAAGGCGAGCAGGATCAGGACTTCCGACATGAATTCGCGTTCGCCTTCAGCCTGGCCGATCTCGTCCCGCGAAACATGCGGGAAGCGGGCCTCGAACACGCTCCAGTAATCGCTTTCAAGACTGGTGTTGATGTCACCACGGGCGGCCGGGTCGGACAGTTCGGCACTGACCGTGATCGTCCGCATGCCATTGCGGCGATTGATGCGGTTCAGGCCCGGGGCAAAGTCAGCCTCGGCAACGGTGTCGAGCGGCACCTGGCGTCCGTCAACGGTCCGGATGCGGATGTCCCGGAATGTGTCCAGCGAACGGCGTGAATCTTCATCGAGGCGGACCATGACGCGGACGTCCTGGCCTTCGCGCGGCAGGCGCTGGACTTCCACACCGTAGAAGGCCTGGCGGACCTGATTGGTCACCTCCGCGAGGGTCAGGCCGATCGCTTGCGCGTTCGGGCGCAGGCCGAGTTGCAATTCCTCGGTCGAGGTCTGCATCGAGTCGACGACATCATAGAGCGTGTCATAGCTGCGCAGCTGCTCTTTCAGATCGTCGGCCGCGGCCCGCAATTCGTCGAGATTCTGACCCGACAGGGCGAAGCGCATGGAGTTTCCGCCATCATTGATCGTCGAGTCGAGGCGGATTTCCTCGGCGTCGGGGATCGGACCCAGGAATTCCCGGATCTGGGCCGCGACTTCCGATGTCGGCAGACCACCGGGGCGGTCAGCCGGATCGGCGAGCGTGATCCAGGCCCGGATCCGGCCATCGGTGGCCAGGGTCGAGCGGCTTTCGATCATGTCGATCTCGCCCGGGTATTCCGCGCGGTAATGGTTCAGTGCCTGGTCTTGCGCCTGGTCCAGTTGCTGGCGGACCTGCTCGGTCCGGTTCCAGGGCGTGCCTTCGGCCAGGGTGATCGAGGTCTGGATGGTCTCGTTCTCGATCTGCGGCATGAAGACCGATCCGACGCGGTTGGTCATCATCAGCGAGATGGAAACGCCGAAGATCAGGAAGAAGCCGAAAAAGGTGGCGTAGCGATTGCGGATACAGGCTTTTGCGATCGGACGGTAAACGCCGCGGGCAAAGCTGAGAAGCGTGCCGGCGATCGCTCGCTGGATCGAGATCAGCGGTCCGAAGAAGCCGGTGTTCGATTGCGGCTTCAGGTGCGACAGGTGAGCCGGCAGGATCAGCAGGGACTCGATCAGCGAGAAGGCCAGGGCGGCGATCACGACCAGCGAGATCTGCCGGGTGAACTGGACTTCGGGCCCGCTCAACAACATCCAGGGCGAGAACATCATGATGGTGGTGATGACGGCGAAGATCACCGGCTTGGCCACCATCTGGGTGCCGACGATCGAGGCGGTCAGCCCCGGTTCGCCGCGTTCGACCCGGTCGTGGATATTCTCCCCGACCACGATGGCGTCATCGACCACGATCCCGATCACCAGCAGGAAGGCAAACAGGGACAGCATGTTCAGAGTCACGCCGAGCATTGGCAGGATCAGGAAGGAACCACCGAAAGCGACGAAGATGCCGACCGTGACCCAGAAGGCGACAATGGGGCGCAGGAAGAGGAAGAGGACGATCAGCACCAGGATCCCGCCGAACATGGCGGAGTTGGCGATGGTCTCCATGCGCGCCGTGTACATCTCCGAATTGTCCCACCACAGCGACAGGTGGACGCCATCGGGAAGGTCGGCGGCCTTGCGGTCGATATAGTCACGAACCGCACGGGAGGTGTCGACAACATCCATGTTGGGTGAGGTCTCGACGACCACCAGAACCATGGTCTCCCCGTTATAGGTGGCTTCAAGGTTGGCATCGGTGAAGCCATCCGTCACCCGGCCGATATCCCGCAGGCGCAGGGTGCCGCCATCAGAGGTCTGCCGGATGATGATCTGTTCGAATTCCGGTGCCGTGTCGGCAAGCTGGCGTGAGGTGATCGGGACTTCGCCCAGCTCGGTGCGGATGGTGCCGGCCGAGGCGTTCAGCGAGCTGGCACGGACAGCGCGGACAATCTCGTCGAAGGTGAGGTCATAGCGACGCAGCGATTCCTCGGAAACCTCGATCGAGACTTCCTCATTGCGGGTCGCCCAGGTGTTGACAATGGACGCACCGGGCAGCTGGGCCACCTCGTCTCGGATCTCCCGCGCGATGGCTTGCATGTCGCGGCGTTCGGCAACGCCGTGTACGGCGAAACCGACCACCTGGTCATTGTTGCGCCAGGGCGTCACGACCGGCCGGAAAGCGGACTGGGGCAGGTTGTTGACCGAGTCGACTTCCAGTTTGACGGAGTCGATGAACTCGCCGACATCGACCGAGCGCTTGCCCTCGATATTGACAAAGCCGCCCCCCTCACGTGCGGTCGATGTGATGGTTTCGATGCCATCCATGTCCGCCAGGGCTTCTTCGATCCGGACGATGATCTGCTCTTCGATCTCCTGCGGAGACGCGCCCGGCCAGGCCACCGACACCGTGGCGCCGTTGAAGGCTGCTGTCGGGAAGACCTCCCGGTTCAGCGAGTTGTAGCCAAGGTAGCCGCCGAGAACGGCGATGATCATGATCAGGTTGGCGGCGACGGAGTTGCGCGCCCACCAGCCGACAATACCGCCCCGCGGGGCTTCTTCATGAGTGGTGTTCGGATCGGTCATTGCCGTTTTCCTTCCTCGCAGCTGAACGCTTAGCCGTTGCTCGCGACAGCTTCGCTGTCGGCGCCATCAGTGTCGGTTTCAGCAAGCCCTTCGGCGGGGTCTTCGTCATAGGTTGCGGAGTAGGCGGCAATGATTTCGCCGCTCTCGTCGAACGTCTGGATGCGCATGCCGTCGCTGGCACCGCGGATCGGTGAGGTGATGACCATCTCGCCGCCAAGGACACCGGAGGACACCACGACCCGCTCGGCGGTGGAGTCGATGACTTCGACCGTCCGGACCGAAAGCGTGCCACCCTCTTCAGCGACATAGACGCTGTTCTGGCCGCGCAGGGCCGAGCGGGGGAGAATATAGGCATTCTCCACGTCACGGCCGGTGATGTTGGCCGTCACGAACAGGCCGACAGCGAGCGGAGCACCGTCCTGGGCGCCGGCTCCATATGGGTCGGCGACTTCGGCAATGGCGTACAGCACGCGGGTCTGCGGATCGATGGCGCTGTCGGTGCGGGTGATGCGGCCCTGCCAGGTCTGGGCGCGACCGGCCAGGGTGGCGCTCAGTTCGACCGGCATGCCTTCGCCGTCGGCGGCATTATAGGCGATCGGAATGCCCAGCAGGCCGAGCTCATGGTCGGTCAGCGGCAGGCGGACCAGGATGGCGTCGGTTGAAAACACCGTGCCCAGCTGCGTGCCCGGAGATACATACTGGCCGAGGTCGGCATTCTTGGCGCGGACGCGTCCGCTGAACGGTGCCGAGATGCGGGTGCGCTGCAGGTCGAGACGGGCAGACTGCAAGGTGGCATTGGCGGCGGCCAGCTGGGCACGCGCTTCGGCCAGTTGCGGTTCGCGCAGGGTCAGCGACGAGGCTTCGCCGTCACCCAGTTCGGCCCACTCGCTGGCGGCGAGCTCGGATTCGGCCTGCTCGCGCGTCAGCGCTTGCTGCGCCTGGGCGACCTGGGCTGAGGCCCGGGTCACGGCCAGACGGTAATCGGCGTCGTCGATCTGGACCAGGGTTTCACCGGCCTCGAAGAAACCGCCCTCGATGAAGTCCGGGTTGACGAAGGTGATGCGGCCGGCGACTTGCGGCACCAGGGTGATCTGGGTGCGTGGGCGGGCCTCGCCCTGCGATGACACCTGCAGCGCGATCGAGTCGAGCCGGGCCTGGTCGACGAAGACCGCGACCGGCCGCGGCGCGGCATTGGCCCGCTCCGGCTCTGCCTGCGTCCCGAACAACATGACGATGATCCCCACGCCGACGACACCGACGACAGCGAGAATGATGAAACGTCCCAAGAAACTACCCATGATTATTCTCCTGTCTGCGCGGCCGGGTCTGCGGACTGGGCCGCGGAGAAATCGCCGGCGAGGGCGAGGTAAAGATCGACACGATTGGTCGCGCGTTCGCGACGCGCCGAGATGTATTGGCTTTCAGCGCTGATCCGGCGCGACTGCGCGGTCAGCAATTCAAAGATTGTGGATACGCCGCGGGCGTATTCGCGGATGACAAGGTCCTCCGCCGCTGCGGCCTCTTCATAGGCTTCGCGCAAATTCTCGACCCGCTGGGCCAGGATGGCGTCACCATGAATGGCGTTTTCGGCTTCCTGCCAGGCGGTGAGGACGGTTGCGACATAGCTGGCAACCAGGCCTTCGGCGTTGGCGTAGACCTGGTCGCGTTGGGCGATCAGGCTGCCACCGTCAAAGATCGGTGCGACCAGCGAGGCCGTCAGGCTGGAGACCAGGGTGTCGAGGTCGAACATGTCGGCCACATCGAGACCGCCGGTGCCGGACGAACCGCGCAGGGACAGGCTCGGGATGAGCGCCTTGGCGGCAGCTTGCGACTGCAGGCCGGCAGCATCGAGGCGATCCTCGGCGGCGCGGACATCAGGGCGCCGGGTGAGCAGGTCAACCGGCGAGCCCAGACCGCCCAGCTCATCAAAGGCCGGGAAGTCGGCTTCCGGGGCCAAGGAGGCAGACGGGTAGCGACCGAGCAATGTTTCCAGGCTGCGGGCCGACGCCGCCTCGGCGCGTTGCCGGGACGCCAGTGCGGCTTCCGAGGACGACAGCGCACTGCGTGCGGTCCGCACGTCGGAACTGCGGACCAGCCCGCGGGCGAAGCGCCGCTCCGTGAGATCAAGAGAGCTTTGGCGCGTCGCCACATCGCGTCCGGCGAGTTCGGTCTGCAGGCGGGCCTCGATCAGTGAGAACCATCCCTTGGCCACCAGGCCGGCAATGGACAATTGGGCAGCGCGCAGGTCTTCCGCGGCCGCATCGGCGTTGAGACCGCTGGCTCGGGCATTGTCGCGCAGGGCGCCCCACAAATCGGATTCCCAGGAGGCGGAGAGGCCGAGGCCGTAGCTGTTCGAGCCAGAGCCGACATTCGGCTGCGAGCGCTGATAGCTGGCGCTGGCGTCGAGCTGGGGCATATAGCGAGCGCCGTCGACCCGGGCTGCCGCCTGGGCGCCGTGGAAGCGGGCGAGAGACTGGGCGAGCGTCGGATTGCCGGCAAAGGCCTCGTCGATCAGCGCTGTCAGTCGCTCATCCTGCATTGATGCGACCCAGTCACGGGCCAGCTCGGCACCGGCGTCGCCGCTTCCGGCTGACCACGCGACCGGCGCTGTTGGCAAAGTGCCCTCGGCGCTGAAGTCGCGGGTCTCGAACGCCTGCAGGGTGCTGCAGGAGGCGGTGGCCAGCGCGGTGGCGATTACTAACAAACGTTTTGCCATGCGGGGTTCCTGCACGTCTTGTTCTCGATTGGATTTGCATCCTAGAAAGGGCATAGCGAAAGTCAACATTTTTTTATCGAAAAACACTAAATGCATAGCGAATGGCATGAAAACTCTCTCGAAATTCGTGATGTCATTGGCCTGCGCACACAAGTTTGATGCCGCAGGCTCGTCATTTGGATGCAAATCGGGATAGAAGGCCTGCAGGCGACAGGAAAATCGGCCCGAATGGGCGGTTACATGACGCAATGCGGGCGCGAAGGCGACTAAAACTTGAGCAATAAAAGGGACTCAGAGGCACCGCATAGCCGTATCCGGCGCCGCGATACCGCGGCGGTCGCATCCATTGGCTGCATGGTGCTGGTGCTGTTCTGGTTGTTCAACGAATTGGGCTCGCTGGAAACACTTGTGGCGATCGCGACCATCGCCGCCCTGTCCACATTCTATTACCTGACCATCAGCACGACCTTGAACCCGACGCCGGAAGCCTTGCCCGTACGCGATGTCGACGACGCCGAGGGTATCACCAAGGCGCGGGCCCAGATCATGCTGGAGAACCTGCCCATTCCGGTTCTGCTGATCGGCGGTGGCGGCCGGATCGAGATCGCCAACCCGGCGGCACGGGCCTTTCTCGGTCTCGGCGCCGCGACGGGGCATCTGTCGGCCGTGCTCCGCCAACCCCAGGTCCTCGAGGCCGTCAGCGCCGCTCTGCGCGGGAAAACGGTCGAGCCGGTCGAGTATTCCCTCATGGCTCCGGTGGAGAGTCATGTTCGTGCCTTTGTGGCGCCGCTTGCCAGCGAGGAAGACCCGTCACTGCCATGGCGCGCTATGCTGGTGTTGTCGGACGAGACATCGATCAAGCGAGCGGACCGAATGCGGGCCGATTTTCTGGCCAATGCCAGTCATGAGTTGCGGACCCCGTTGGCGTCTCTGGCCGGGTTCATCGAGACCCTCCGCGGCCATGCCAAGGACGATCCCGAAGCGCGAGAGCGCTTTCTCGGCATCATGTTTGACCAGACCGAGCGGATGCAGCGGCTGATCAATGACCTGCTCTCATTGTCGCGCGTCGAGATGGACGAGCATGTCCGCCCCAGCGGCCGGGCCGACATGGAGGCGATCATCGAGGATGTTGTTGATGTCCTGCGTCCGCAGATCGCGGAAAAATCAATCGAACTGTCGCTGGAAGTCATGCCGGCAGAAGTCGTTGGAGATCGCGACCAGCTGCTGGAAGTGGTCATGAACCTGGTCGAGAACGCGATCAAATACTCACGTGCCGGCTCGAGCGTGGTCATAAGCCTGTCCAGCGATCTGTCTCGCGACCAGGCCGAGCGGCCAGGATTGATCCTGGGTGATGAAGCGAGCCGGCTGACCCTGGCAGCGCCGGTTTCGGAAGCGGGAGACCGTTATGCGGCTGTCCGCATCCGCGATGGCGGCAAGGGAATCGAGCGACGCAATCTGCCGCGACTGTCCGAGCGCTTCTATCGTGTGGACGGCCAGAAGAGTGGGCCGCGTGAGGGTACCGGTCTTGGTCTGGCCATCGTCAAACATATCGTCAACCGGCACCGGGGTGGATTTACCGTTGAGAGCCGACCAGACGCGGGATCCGTGTTCAGTGTGTTTTTCCCGATGCCAAAGATGCAGTCAAAAGTACAAGCCAAGCCAGTGGCTTGAGCCGGTTCGGGAAAATAGTCTGCGAGCAGGACCGGCGTTGTCACAAAACTGTAGCTAAGCTGTCATAAACGGGGCCCGCACCCGGCGTAAAAGACGAGCCGGGGCGCACGGGTCCGGGCCACCATCGGCGAGCCGAGGGGAATTGCATGTCCATTATCGCCATCGTCGCTCTTGCGATCATCGTGATGCTGGCCGGCGGCTTTTACGTCGGTCGCTCACGCGCCATTGCGGCAGTCTCGGGCGCGACGGCCGGGTTGCATTCCCTGCCCAACTATCACGGCTATTACATCGCTATCTGGACCGGTCTGCCGGCCTTTATGATGCTGGCGGCTTTCGGCATGTTTGGCTCCACGCTAGTGGACCGGTTGACTGCGGCGGAGCTGCGACGCGATGCGCTGGAATTGTCCGCCAGTTTTGAAAGTGCCATGGACACGGATGGCCGCTACCAGGAGCTGGTCGAGGCGATAGGCGTCCTGCGCGAACGGGCCGACGCCACTTATGACGAGATCGCGACCCTGCGCGGCGCTGACGGGGCCGAACGGGACCCGGCCCGACTGGAAGCCCTCGGTATCGAGCAGACCGATCTGGTCAACCAGATTGCCACCGCCGAGGAGGCTCGTCTCAATCGTCGGGCGATGTTGCGTGATGGTGTCTCCGAGGCCGCAGCCACCGCTGGCGCCAGCATCCAGGCGATGGCCGGCTTCGAGCTGGTTCACGCGCCGCGGGAACGGCGACAGCTGTTCCTGGCCGATGCCCGGCGTATTGCGGTCGGTGACCTGGCCAGCCGCGCCAGTCCGGAACTGGATGCAGCGGCGCAGATCGTCGCCCGTCACAACACCCAGCTGCGTCGGCTGACGGCCGGCCTGGCGCTGGCGCTGGCTATCGGTGGCCTGTTGCGCACACGCGGGCAGATCGCGGCCAGCTTTCGTGCCCGCAATCATGTCGAAAGCCTGGTCACCGCGATGCTTTTCCTGTCATCGGTGATCGCGATCATGACGACGGTCGGCATCGTGTTCTCGCTGTTGTTTGAAAGTATCCGCTTTTTCTCGACCGTTCCGCTCACCGAATTCCTGTTCGGTCTGCAATGGTCGCCGCAGATCGCCCTGCGGGCCGACCAGGTCGGCCAGTCCGGTGCCTTCGGTGCCGTACCTCTGTTTGCCGGGACGGCCATGATCACTTTCATCGCCATGATCGTCGCCGTACCGATCGGGCTTCTGTCGGCCATCTATCTGTCCGAATACGCCGGTCCGCGCTTTCGACTGACGGCCAAGCCGGTCCTGGAAATCCTCGCTGGCGTTCCGACCGTCGTCTACGGCTTCTTTGCCCTGCTGACCGTTGGGCCGGCCATCCGCGGCTTCTTCTCGATGATCGGCTTTGCGGATGTGGGGACCCAGAGTGCCCTTTCGGCAGGCCTGGTCATGGGGGTGATGATCATCCCCTTCATTTCCTCGCTCAGCGATGACGTCATCAATTCGGTGCCGCAATCCCTGCGCGACGGCTCTTACGCCATGGGCGCCACCAAGTCGGAAACGATAGGGCGGGTGATCATGCCGGCCGCGCTACCCGGTATTGTCGGCGCCATCCTGCTGGCCGTGTCGCGCGCCGTGGGTGAGACGATGATTGTCGTCATGGCCGCAGGTCAGGGCGCAAACCTCACAGCCAATCCGCTGGAATCTGTCACGACGATCACGGTGCAGATCGTGATGCTTCTGACCGGCGACCAGGAGTTTGACAGCCCGAAGACCCTGTCAGCCTTTGCCCTCGGTCTGGTTCTCTTTGTCATCACCCTGGTGATGAACGTCATCGCCCTGCGCGTCGTGCAACGATACCGGGAAAAATATGACTGATACGCCCGACATCTCGCCGATCCGGACCGCCGTCCGCAAAAATCTGGGCGCACGCTATCGTGCCGAGCTGCGCTTTCGCGCTGCCGGGCTGGGGGCGGTCGCTACGGCTGTCGGCATCCTGATCATATTGCTCAGCTCGATCGTCTCGGGCGGCCTGCCCGCCTTCACCGCACACGAGCTGGCGCTCACCGTCGATCTCGACCGCGAAACGGTCGATCCGAGGGGCGATGGCAGCGAGGAATCCCTTCGGCGGGGCAGCTATAGCCGGATCCTGCAGGACGCCATGCGGGCAGAGTTCCCCGAGGTTCAGGGCCGTCGTGACCTGCGCAATCTGTTCAGCCTCTACACAGCGCTCAACGCAACGCGGTTGATGGATGAAGTGCTCGAGGATCCGACGCTGATCGGTACCCGGCATACATTCACCATGCCGCTGGCAGATGACCTCGACCTCTATCTCAAGGGTCACCTGGTCGATGACCGGACGCTGGCGACCAGCGGCACCCTGTCCGTCAGCGGCGATGATGGTGAGGTGCGCGTTCAGTCCAGCGCCACGGATTTCCGGGATTTCGCGGCTGAAGTGACACGCGGCCTGCGGGCCCGGGCGACGCTGTTGGAAGTCGACGCCGAGGCGCTGGAAGTCCGCGCCGGAGAGCTGACGGGCACCGAGGCCGAGGACATGCTGTATGACGCCGGTATCAACCGTCGCCAGGCGGCGGACATCCGCTCTGCGCTGGAGGCAGGCGCCGGTCCGATCACGCTGGATGACAGCCTGCCCAGTGTCATCGTCGAAACGGATGGCCGCGCCGTCTTGCTGACCGGTCTGGCGCGCGATGGTGCCGGGGCAAGCGGCCGTTTCCTGCTGGGCAGCGGTTCTGTCGAAGCGACCGACGACTGGACCCTCTACGTCATCGACACGCCGGCAGAGCGTCGCCGGGTGTCTGACCAGCTGATCGTGTGGACCCGGGCCCTTGAGGCACGCGGCGCCATCAATGCCGTATTCAACACCTATCTGTTTGCCAATGCCGACAGCCGCGAGCCTGAACTCGCCGGGGTCAAGGGCGCGCTCTATGGCTCGATCCTGACCATGATCATCACCATCATGATCTCGGTGCCGATCGGTGTCTTTACCGCGCTCTATCTCGAGGAGTATGCGCCGAAGAACCGGTTCACCGCCCTGATCGAGGTCAATATCAACAATCTCGCAGCGGTGCCGTCGATCGTCTTCGGCCTGCTGGGCCTGGCAGTGTTCATCAACGCCTTCGGCCTGCCGCGCTCGGCGCCCCTGGTCGGAGGCCTGGTCCTGTCGCTGATGACTTTGCCCACCGTGATCATCGCCACACGCGCTGCCCTTCAGGCCGTGCCGCAATCGATCCGGCAGGCGGCCCTGGCTGTGGGGGCGTCGCGGACCCAGACCGTGTTCCATCATGTTCTGCCATTGGCCGCGCCCGGCATCCTGACCGGCGCCATTATCGGCCTGGCCCAAGCGCTGGGCGAAACCGCGCCGCTGCTGATGATCGGCATGGTCGCCTTTATCGCCGACGCGCCGACGCTGGGGCTCGAAGGTTTCACCCAGCCTGCTACCGTAATGCCGGTCCAGATCTTTCTGTGGTCGGACGGGGCCGAGCGGGCGTTCCAGGCCCGCACCGGTGCCGCAATCCTTGTTCTTCTCGCGCTGATGATCGGGTTCAACGCCCTGGCCATCTATCTGCGCCGTCGCTTCGAGCGGAGATGGTAGTTCCATGACCGATACCCCTCAAAATTCCACCGCCGACCTGCCGATCAAGGTCACCGCGCGCAATGTGACGGTGAGCTATTCCGGCAAGCAGGCGCTGCATGATGTGTCGATCGACATTCCCGACCGCTCGGTCACGGCCTTCATCGGCCCGTCGGGTTGTGGCAAGTCGACCTTCCTGCGCTGTCTCAACCGGATGAATGATACGATCGACGGGGCTGTGGTCGGTGGGTCGCTGACAATTGACGGCCAGGAGATCAACGACAAGACGATCGACCCTGTGGTCCTGCGGGCCAGTGTCGGCATGGTGTTCCAGAAACCGAACCCCTTTCCCAAGTCGATCTATGACAATGTCGCCTACGGCCCCCGCATCCATGGCCTCGCCCTGACGCGGCCAGAGCTCGACGAAATCGTCGAAAATGCCCTGCGCAAGGCCGGCCTGTGGAATGAAGTGTCAGATCGCCTGAACCATCCCGGAACCGGCCTGTCCGGCGGCCAGCAGCAACGTCTCGTCATTGCCCGCGCCATCGCCGTCAATCCGGAAGTCATCCTGATGGATGAGCCGTGTTCGGCCCTCGATCCGATCGCGACGGCGCGGATCGAAGAACTGATCGACGAGCTGCGCGAGAATTACTGCATCATCATCGTCACCCATTCGATGCAACAGGCGGCGCGGGTCTCCCAGCACACCGCCTTCTTTCATATGGGCAATCTGGTCGAATACGGGCCGACCGAGGACATTTTCACCAATCCGCGCGACACCCGCACGCAGGACTACATCACCGGACGCTTCGGCTAGGCCGCGGCATCCATCGAGAGGAGGGCCAGCAATGGCGCTTTCCAGAACGTCACATATTGTCACCGCCTATGGCGAAGAGCTGGATCAGCTCGCTGATGATCTCGCCCGCATGGGCGGTCTGGTCGAGACCCAGCTTGAAAAGGCGATCTCCGCCGTCGTTCGCCGTGATGCCAGTGTCAAACCGGACATCAAGGCCCGCGAAGTCCAGGTCAATGCCCTGCAGGTCGATGTCGAGCGGCGGGTCTTGCGCCTGTTCGCCCTGCGCCAGCCGCTGGCGACTGATCTGCGCATGACCATCTCCGCGCTCAAGGTCGCTACCGACCTCGAGCGGGTCGGGGACCTGGCCAAGAATATCGCTTATCGCGCTGGAGACCTGGCTGATTATGCGCCTGTCGCGCTGACGCAGCAGGTCGAGCGTCTCGGCGCCATCGTGATCAAGCAGTTGCGCGAAGTGCTGGATGCCCTGTCCTCGGCCGATGTCGAGCCGGCCGTGCGGGTCTGGCATTCCGATGACGAGGTCGATGAGCGCTACAACACGCTGGTCCGCGAAATGCTGATGTCGATGACCGAGGATTCAGGCCTGGTCGGCCCGGGCGTCCACATCCTGTTCGTCGCCAAGAATCTCGAACGCATTGGCGATCACGCCACCAATATTGCCGAAGCCGTCCATTTCATGGTCACGGCCTCACCGCTGGTCGAAGACGCCCAGTCCTGACAACGACAGCACTCGATACCCGGAGCCGGTCGATGAAAGCCCATGTCCTTGTTGTAGAAGACGAAGATGCCCTGGCCACCCTGCTGCAGTACAATCTGGAGAAGGAAGGCTATTCGGTCGCGGTCGCCCGCGATGGTGAAGATGCCCTGATGCAGGCCGAGGAAACCACGCCCGATCTTGTGATGGTCGACTGGATGCTGCCGAAAGTCTCGGGCATCGAGGTCTGCCGCCGGCTGCGTGGCCGCCAGGAAACGGCCAATGTCCCGATCATCATGCTGACCGCGCGCGGTGAGGAGACGGATCGCGTGCGTGGTCTGGATACCGGCGCCGATGACTATGTCGTGAAGCCCTTCTCGATGACCGAGCTGTTCGCCCGTATCCGCGCCGTCCTGCGCCGGATCCGCCCGGGCCTGGCCGAGGATGTGATCGAGGCCGGCGACATCACCATGGACCGGGTTGCGCACCGCGTGAAACGGGCTGATCGCGAGATTCATCTCGGGCCGACCGAGTTCCGCCTGCTGGATTATCTCATGCAGCATCCGGGGCGGGTCTTCTCGCGCGAGCAATTGCTGGACGCGGTCTGGGGTTCGGACGTCTATGTCGAGGCCCGCACGGTCGACGTTCATGTCGGTCGCTTGCGCAAGGCGCTCAACAACAAGGAAGAACGCGACCCGATCCGTACCGTCCGCTCGGCCGGGTATGCGTTTGACGTGAACGCCTGACGGTGGTCAGGCCGACCGTTGGGCCGGCCTGACAGTCGAGTGTCAGTTCTCGTTGGATGAAGCCGGTGCGGCAGCGGGCGCAGCCGGTGCCGGCGCGGCGGCGGGCCGGGTGAACGAGGCCGCCATCTGGCGGGCCAGTTCGATATTCTTGCTGCGGGCACGGCCGCCGATCAGGAAGCAGTCGATGAGCTGCCACAGGCCGAGACCGCCGAATGTGATCAGTTTGAGAATGCCGGCGACGATGTCTCCGACCAGAAACCGGTCAATCCCGAGCCAACCCAGCCAGATATTGAAACCGAACAGCAAGACCGGGTTTTTCTCTGACGCCTGAAAGGCCGTCAGAAAAGGCGCGCGGTTGTCGGCCGGAACGGATGACGCGATCTGCAGAAGTTCGAGAGTGTAAGCGCGTTGGTTCACCGGAAGTCCCCCTGGGTGATTTAAGTTGGATTGGTGTCCCAGCCAGCGGTTGCATGGTCAATCAGAAGTTGGGCATTGGCCCAAAAAAAACGGCCGCCTCGAGAACGAGGCGGCCATTGTCTGTCCCGGTACCTGGGTGAGGGGTCGGGTCAGAAATTGAAGCGGCGCGTGGCGGCGATGGCGTCAAGCGCGGCGTTGGCGTCCGATGTGCGACGGCGGCGTTTCTGGCTCGGCTGGTAGGCCATGTCGGAATGCGCGTTGCAATACGCCTGGCCCGTATCGGCCTTGCGACCGCAGAAACGGAATTCAGACTGGGACGGATCGCCGATCGGCCATTTGCACATGCTTTCGCGAAGCGTCAGCACGGTGGCAAATTCACCGGAGGGAAGAACGGCTGGCTCCACCGGCGCCGGCGTTGCAGCCGGGGGCGCTGAGGGGGAGGGGCGCGCAACAGTGCGTGCCGCCGGCGCGGTGGAAGCCGTTGTAGTGCGCGGACGGGAGGGCTTTGTGGCCCGGCGGGCCGGACGCGAGGGTGTCGCACGACCTGACAAACCCAGGCGGTGAACCTTGCCAATGACGGCATTGCGGGTCACACCACCGAGCTGTTTCGCAATCTGACTCGCGCTCAGGCCTTCCGACCAGAGTTTCTTGAGTTCTTCTACGCGTTCGTCAGTCCAAGCCATTGCCCTCGTCTCCCGTCTGGGATGCGCTTGCTTACCTTGATGATGGTAAACCGCGCATTGCTCAATGCATGTTTAATTACACCAGATATTGTAGCCGCAGGAGCCACCGCCACAAGATGGGGTTATGGTCATACCTGTGGAAAGCTCACTTGCACGACCAATCGTTAACGAAGATGGTTACCGGGAAATTAAGGGTAATTCGATATGAGTAACGCTCACTTAACTGATTTTCCACAGCCCAAGAAGTTCGGGTATTTCAACACCTTGGGGCTTTGGACGCTGTACAAGAAAGAAGTCAGGCGATTCCTCAAGGTCGGCATGCAGACGGTGCTCGCGCCGGTCGCAACGACGCTGCTTTACATGACCGTTTTCACGGTCGCGATCGGGGCACGGCGGGGCGATGTCGGCGGTATTCCCTTCGCTGAATTCCTGGCACCCGGCCTGATCCTGATGGGATTGCTGAACAACGCCTTTGCCAATTCGGGGTCGTCAATCCTGGTTTCCAAGGTGCAGGGCAATACGGTCGACTTCCTGATGCCGCCACTGTCGGCGCTGGAATTGTTCATCGCCTTTGTCGCCGGCGCCATGACCCGCGGCGTGCTGGTCGCGGTGGTCACCGCGGTAACGCTGATCCCCTTCATGAACATGATACCGGCGCATTGGTGGGCGGTGCTCTATTTCGGGCTGAGCGCTGCGGCGATGCTGGCAATGATCGGCGTGATCGGCGGTCTGTGGGCCGAGAAATTCGATCACATGGCCGCGGTTACCACGTTCGTGATCACCCCGCTGACCTTCCTGTCGGGCACATTCTATTCGATCACCAACCTGCCCGGACCGCTGGCAACCATCAGTCATTTCAATCCCTTCTTCTACATGATTGACGGCTTTCGCTATGGATTCACAGGTCATGCCGACGGCAGTCTGATGATCGGGGTGATCCTGCTCGCGCTGATCAACCTTGCGCTCGGTATTCTCAGCTATGCGTTGTTGCATGCAGGCTGGCGCTTGAAGAGCTGATCGGCCCGGCCTAGAGGAGAAGAAAGGCCCGCGCCGAGACCGGGTCAGTCATGCCGTTCAGGCACTCCAGGAGGATATGAACATGCCCGCACCGATGATGGATACCTACGCCCCGCCGGATCTGGTCTTTGATCACGGCAAGGGACCGCGCCTGTTCACGGCAAGCGGTGACGGGTATCTGGACTTTATTTCGGGCATTGCGGTGAATTGCCTGGGCCATGCCCATCCCAAGGCCGTGGCCGCGCTCAACGAGCAGGCCGGCAAGCTGTGGCACCTGTCCAACATGTTCAAGGTCCCGGCCGGCGTCGAACTGGCCGAGAAACTGACCAAGGCGACCTTCGCCGACCGTGTCTTCTTCACCAATTCCGGTGCCGAAGCGATGGAATGCGCGCTCAAGACCGCGCGCCGCTATCACTATGTGAACGGCAATCCGCAGCGCTATCGCATCATCACCTTCACCGGCGCCTTCCACGGCCGCACCTATGGCGCGATCAATGCCGGCGGCAATCCGAAATATCTCGAGGGCTTTGGCCCGGCGATGGAAGGTTTCGACCAGGTTGAATTTGGTGACCTGGAAGCCGTCAAGGCTGTGATCAGCGACGAAACCGCCGCGATCTGCGTCGAGCCGGTCCAGGGCGAGGGCGGTGTCCGCGCTCCGGAAGACAGCTTCCTGCGCGGCCTGCGCCAGCTCTGCGACGAGCACGGCCTGATGTTGATCTATGATGAGGTCCAGTCCGGTGCCGGTCGCACCGGCAAACTGTTCGCCCACCAGTGGGTCGACGGTGCCGAGCCCGATATCATGGCGGCGGCCAAGGGCATTGGCGGTGGTTTCCCGATGGGCGCCTGCCTGGCTACGGAAGCGGCGGCCGAAGGCATGGTCGTCGGCACACATGGCTCGACCTATGGCGGCGGACCGCTGGCAATGGCGGTCGGCAATGTGGTGTTTGACGAGCTGACATCAGACGGTTTCCTCGACCAGGTGGTCGAAGTTTCCAATTATCTGACCCAGCAACTTCACGGTCTGATGGACCGCCACGCCGACAAGGTCGAGGAAGTGCGTGGCAAGGGCCTGTTGATCGGCATGAAGCTGAAACCGGGTTTTGATCCCAAGAAGCTTGCAGGCCTGGCCCGCGATCGCCATCTGCTGATCGGCGCTGCCGGTGACAATGTCTCCCGTCTGGCGCCGCCCCTGGTGATTACCAAGGACGATGCCAGTGAGGCCGTGGCGGTTCTCGACGAAGCGCTCGGCGCGCTTGAAGCCACAGCCTGACGCGCCCTGCAGCCTGCAACGACAAGGATGACGACCGTGAGTGACCCGCTCGGAGAACACGACAATATTGTTGCCGGCTTTCAGATTGAAGGCCGGACCGTGCGTGGGCGGGTCACCCGGATCGGCTCGGTGCTCGACGAGATCCTGTCGGCGCATGATTATCCCGAGCCGGTGGCGCGACTGCTGGGCGAGGCCGTCCTGGTCACGACCCTGGTCGGTGACGCGCTGAAATTCGATGGTCGCCTGATCGTGCAGGCCCAGGGCGATGGTCCTGTGCGTTTCCTGGTGGCGGAATATGTCACCGGCGAAGGTGTGCGCGGCTTTGCCTCGATGGACCGCGATGCGGTGGATGCGGCGCTGGACGCCGGAAGCGCGCCGGAAGCGATGATGTCGACCCTGCTCGGGCGCGGCTCCTTCGCCATGACCATCGATCACGGGCCGGATATGGACCAGTATCAGGGCGTGGTGGCTCTGGAAGGGGCTTCGCTGAGCGAGGTTGCCGAGACCTATTTCCGCCAGTCCGAGCAGACACCGACGCGCCTTCGCTGCGCGATCGGCGAGATCTGGACCGGCGATGAGGCCCGCCAATGGCGCGGCGGCGGTGCCCTTCTGCAATCGGTCGCCGGCGATGATGCGCGCGGATCGGCCGAGGAAGACTGGGATCACGCCCGGGCCCTGTTCGAAACCGTCGAGGATGGCGAATTGCTGGACCCCGACCTGTCCGCCGGGGCGCTTCTCTATCGGCTCTACAATGAAGACGGTGTCCGCTTGATGGAGCCGACGCCGGTGATCAAGCGCTGCTCGTGCGAGCGCGAACGCCTGCGCCGGATCATTGCCTCATTCCCGGCTGACGACCGGTCTGCGATGGAAGCGGACGGTGCTATCGTCATGACCTGTGAGTACTGTAACCGTGACTGGCGATTTACGCCGGACGAGGTCGCAAGGCCGCATTCCTGACCGTCGCTGGCCGGTGATTTTGTTGCGTTGCATCATAATCGGTTGCTCCGTCGCAACCCTCCGGTAATGCCTGCGCCGGACAATCGCGGTTCAACAGACCCGGCGAGATCCACGCGACATGGATACCAAAACACTTATCCTAGGCCTGGTTCCGGTCATTCTGGCCGGCGTGTTCATCCACGCTGCC